>Ga0214472_10003974_pt1 | contig 15619 bp, 10 predicted proteins | sample RVTome_6_FD_207662 | JGI IMG/M metagenome (GOLD analysis project Ga0214472, IMG submission 207662) | Soil microbial communities from uranium-contaminated site in the Upper Colorado River Basin, Wyoming, United States - RVT140D175 | ecosystem: Environmental > Terrestrial > Soil > Contaminated >...
TGGAACAATAGACAAACTGGCGGAGCGAACACCCGGTGTGGCACGTAACTTTTCAAGCATTTGCTGCGACACAGCAAGGCGGCGCTCCGGCGCATAGCCACCATTGCGGACATCGACACTCATTAGGAGTACGTGATCGCTCTCATATCCCGGATCGAGCGAAGCAAGTCTCCAAAATGTCGAGAGCATCAATCCCGCCCCTACCACTAACAGCAGCGACAGAGCGACCTGCACCATCACCAAGGCTTTGCCGAGGCGGAATCTCGATCTTTCAGTCGCCCCGCGGGTACCGGCCTTCAACGCCGTTTGGGGAGAAACACGCGAGGCCCTCCAAGCCGGCGCTACGCCGAACAGCAACGCTGTGAGGACGGCAACACCCGCGGTGAACACGAGGACATGCAGGTTCAGTGTGAGTTCCAGGTAAACGTCGAGGAACTTGACCAACAGACTGGCGCTCCACTGTGCGAACAGAGTGCCCAACGCGGCGCCCGCCACGGATAGCAGCAGGCTTTCAGTGAGCATCTGACGGATCAGGCGGCCCCGCCCGGAACCGAGCGCCACGCGAATCGCGATCTCCCGCTGACGCACCGCGCCGCGTGCGAGGAGCAGGTTCGCCACGTTGACACAAGCGATCAACAACACCACCCCGACGATCACCATCAGAATGATCAGTGCTTGACGGTATTCGTCCAGGTAATGCGATAGTCCGTTAGTGGCCGGCTGAACCTCGAAGGTGCGGTTGAGATACTGCTCTTGAAGCTCTGCTCGCAACCCCTGCGGGAGGGTTGCCTGAAAAATCTCCGGCGCAGAGGTATTCAGCCGCGCTGTCGCCTGGCTTTCCGAGACGCTGGGTTTCAGGCGTCCAATAATGCGCATCCATCCCAAGAAATGGCGTTCGTCGAGTAGGCTGTTCTCGCCCTGAATGATTCTTTCCGAGCAGACAGGCACCAGGACGTCGACCGAACCACCAACATCGATGCCGGTGAATCCTGGTTGGGCGACACCCACGATCTCGAGAGGATGATTGTTGAGAGCAATCGTCTTGCCAACAACGTCGGCCTGACCGCCGTATTGCCTTTGCCAGAAGCCGTGGCTCAAAACTACTGCACCTGGACAGCCCCTTGTGTCATCAGTGGGTGTCAACGTCCGGCCGAGGGTCGGTCGCACGCCCAAGGTGTCGAAGAACTGGCCCGACACGAAGCTGCCGTTTACATAACGAGCTTCACCTCCCGCGGCGAGATTGAAGCGCCAGAGGCCGTAAGCGAAGATCCCCGAAAACACGTCCTGGCGATCACGTATCTGTTCCCAGACCGGATTCATGTAAGCTTCCGCATAGCCCTGCTTTCCCATCGTCAGTTGGAGCAGTTCCTCGGGATGGCTCACGGGAAGAGATCTCAGCATCACCGCGTCGATGAGACTGAAGATCGCGGTGTTGGCTCCGATGCCCAAGGCCAGCGACAGAACCGCCAACGGCAGCGAATCCGGAGTTACCCCGGATGTCGCGAGCGGCGTAGCGAAGGTCCTGCCAAAGATCGTCGAGCATGCACCAAATCTCCTGTCATCCATTAGACAGTAAGTAGAGTGTCCACTATACGTTACGGTAAGGGGGGTTGCCCACGGATCATGGTCACGTCGGACCCTTCCCAGCGATCACCTAGAATGAGGTTCTTCCCGTTTCGCCCACTCAATGCTCGATCGCATTACCGTTCGCGGGGCACGTCAGCACAATCTCAAGGACGTGAACGTTGAGATTCCGCGCAACAGCCTCACCGTCATCACCGGGCTCAGCGGCTCCGGAAAATCCTCGCTCGCCTTCGATACCATCTACGCCGAAGGCCAGCGCCGTTACGTAGAAACCCTCTCGCCCTACGCCCGGCAGTTCCTCGATCAGATGGAGCGCCCCGATGTCGATTCCATCGAAGGCCTCAGCCCGGCGCTCTCGATCGAGCAGAAAACCACCAGCCGCAGCCCGCGCTCGACGGTTGGCACCATCACGGAAGTTTACGATTACCTGCGCCTGCTTTACTCCTCGATTGGGACCCCGAATTGCCCTAACTGCGGAACAGCTATCCGGCGGCAGTCCGTCGAGCAGATCGCGGACCGCATCCTGACCGAGCAGCCCGGACGCAAGGTCATGATCCTGGCCCCGGTCGTCCGCGGACGCAAGGGTGAATACAAGAAAGAATTCGATCGCCTCGCGCGGCTCGGCTACGTCAAGGCGCGCGTTGACGGCGAGCTGCTTTCGCTCGAAGACGACATTCACCTCGACCGCCGCCGCAATCACACGATCGAGGTCGTCGTCGATCGGCTCACGGTGCGTCAGGGTCAGAAGAAGCGAGTTGAGAATTCCATCCAAACCGCCTCCAAGCTGGCCGACGGGCTCGTAGTGGTTGCCGAGATTGACGGCGGCGACAAGCTCTACTCGGAAAAGCTGGCTTGCACCGAGTGCGGGTCCAGCGTGCCCGTGTTCGAGCCCCGTTCCTTTTCGTTCAACAGCCCCTACGGCGCCTGTGAAACGTGCAACGGGCTCGGCAGGCGTTGGGATTTCGATCCCGACAAGGTGATCGCCGATCCCGCCAAGCCTTTGCTCGATGGCGGCATCGTGGCGGGGCTGCTGGCGCCGCGTGTCGAGCGAAATCTTGCGGCCGGCGCAAAGAAACTGCGGCTTCCGCTCACAAAGCCGTTCGAAGATCTTACCTTTGAACAACGGAAGCTGCTCCTGTTCGGCGAAGAAGACGCCGCCGCCAAGCGCGGCGGCTTTAGCGGCTTGCTCGGGCTGCTCGACAACTGGCATTCCATCTACGCCACTGAGACCTTTCGTTCCTGGCTGACGCGCTTCATGTCACCGGCGCCTTGCAGCGGGTGCAACGGTCATCGGCTGCGGCGCGAAAGCCTCGCCGTCAAGATCGCGGGCTTGTCGATCGGCGATTTCGCCGCGCTGCCGGTCAGAAAAGCGCTGGCCTTTGCAAGCCATCTCGAACTCAGTGACCGCGAGAGACAAGTGGCCGGCCGCATCGTCGAGGAAATCGAGCGGCGTCTGCGCTTCCTGCTCGCCGTCGGGCTCGAATACCTCAGCCTCGATCGTTCCGCCGCGACGCTTTCCGGCGGTGAAGGGCAACGCGTGCGCCTCGCGACCCAGATCGGGTCCGAGTTGCGCGGCGTACTCTACGTTCTCGACGAGCCTTCGATCGGGCTGCACGCCCGCGACAACGACAGGCTCCTGGCTACGCTCTGTCAGTTGCGCGACCTCGGCAACACCATCGTCGTCGTCGAACACGACTTCGATACCATTCAGCGCGCCGACTACGTCGTCGACCTTGGAGTCGGCGCCGGCCGGCTCGGTGGGAACCTCATCGCGCACGGTACGCCCGCCGACGTCGCCCGCACTTCGGGCTCCCTCACCGGGCAGTACCTGAGCGGGCGCAAGGTCGTTCCCATCCCCTTCGAGCGGCGCGCCCCCGACAAGCAGGCGCTCACGGTTCGCGGCGCGACCGCGCACAATCTCAAGGACATTGACGTCAGCTTCCCGTTGGGCCGCTTCATCGCCGTCACCGGTGTTTCCGGCAGCGGCAAATCGACGCTTGTGAACGATATCCTCTATCCGGCGCTGGCGCGAAAAATCTACAACTCGACCGCTGTCCCAGGCGCCCACCGCGCCATCGACGGCATGGAGCATGTCGACAAGGTCATCCGTATCGACCAGTCCGCGATCGGCCGCACGCCGCGCTCCAACCCCGCCACTTACACCGGCGTCTTTACACCGATACGCGCGCTCTTCGCGATGCTGCCCGAGTCCCGCGCGCGTGGCTATGCCCAGGGTCGTTTCAGCTTCAATGTCAAGGGCGGGCGCTGCGAGGCCTGCCAGGGCGACGGGCAGATCCGCATCGAGATGAACTTCCTGCCCGATGTTTACGTGACGTGCGACTCCTGCCGCGGCCGCCGCTATAACCACGAAACCCTGCAGGTCAGATACAAGGGCTGGTCGATCGCCGACCTGCTCGAGGCGACCGTCGAGGAGGCCGCGCCCGTCATGGAGAACTTGCCGCAGATCCAGCCCAAGCTGCAAACCTTGATCGAAGTGGGTCTCGGCTACATCCACCTGGGGCAGTCTTCAACCACGCTCTCGGGCGGCGAAGCACAGCGCATCAAGCTCGCCCGCGAGTTGAGCAAGCGCCAGACAGGCCGCACCCTGTACCTGCTCGATGAACCAACCACCGGGCTCCACTTCGATGACGTGAAGAAACTGCTCGAAGTGCTGCACCGGCTGGCGGATCACGGCAATACCGTCATCGTCATCGAACACAATCTCGATGTCGTTAAAGCAGCCGACTGGGTGATCGACCTTGGTCCCGAGGGCGGCGAACTGGGCGGAGAAATCGTAGCCAGCGGCACACCCGAGGATTTGATGCGCTCCAAACAGAGCTACACCGGGCAAGCGCTTGAAAAATTCCTCAGCGTGAACGGACGTCAGCCCGCCGCCTGACACGCCGCGGGCTAGGCCGCTGTTCACACACGGATCGCCGCCATGTCCGACAATAAGAGTACATGTTCGGCATGCTTGCTATTACAGTTGCTGCTATCGCGATCGTCATGTTCGCGATGGCGATTGGCGTCGTGATGAAGCGGCCCTGCTTGCGGGGCTCCTGCGGCGGCCCCGCCGTGCTCGATCCGGACGGTGACCCGCTTTCCTGCGAAACCTGCCCGAACCGCAACAAGTCCGAGCACGCGCCTGCCGCCTAACCTCGAACCTCGGCGCCATTTCCAAACTGAGCCGTGACCGTCAAGGAGCGGCCCGGGCCAACGCCAAATCCGCGCTCCGCGAACCCACCGCCCGATTCCCGCGAGTGACCCCACCCCGACCCCTGCTAAAATCGATTCTTCGCAAGCAAAATCGAAAGGATTCCTTCATGACTCGCAAACGCCTCCTGCTCGCCATTGCCCTCGTCCTCGCTGTCGTGCTCTTTTGGCCGACCGACAACAACCATACGATGGCCAAGACCGGCGACCCGCTCGTGGACGGATTTCTGATGGTCGAGGTCGCCTCCGTCGCCGACGCCGTCGAACAAGTGCTCGGCCAGCGCGCCCACATGTCGAGCGACATCCAGCCCGTGTTCCCGGCGAAGATCGCGGGACCGGCGGTCACCGTCAAATTCAGGAAGGAAGAGCACAAGGACGGCAGCAAGGACTTCCAAGGCGCTCTCGATGCCATCGACAACGCCTCGCCCGGCTCGATCTACGTGATCACGTTCGAGGACGGCAAGGATGTGGCCGGCATCGGCGGGTTGATGGGCACGGCCATGAAGGTGCGGGGCCTCGCCGGCGCCATCATCGATGCCGGTGTGCGCGATACGCCGCAGCTTCGCAAGATTCAGTTCCCGACGTTTGGCGGCAGGCCTGTTCCATCAACATCGATCAATCACTACCGCTTCGCCGGGGCGAACATCGAGATCATGTGCGCCGGCGTCAAGGTTCGTCCGAGCGATATCATCGTCGCCGATGAAGACGGCGTGGCCGTGGTTCCGCGCGACCACGCCAAGGAAATTCTCGACAGGGCGATCGAGAACGACCAAACGGAACACGCCATGTACCCCTTCATCGCGAAGTTCAAGTCGATCAAGAAGGCCGTCGCGGAATTCGGCCGGATTTAAGCCGCGACAGGAAACGCAGCCGCGACGCTAAGGGGCGGGGCCTGCGGGCCCAGCAGCCCGCGCAGGACGGTGGACTGCGGGGCTGCCGGGGCCATACAACGGAGCCGTCGTCACTCATCCATCGCGCGCCCAAACCGCAACACTTCCGGACGCGCGGCTGCCAGGTAGTCTTCCATCCGCAAAAACATCGAGTCCGTCAACGTGCCGGCGTTGAACGCAATCCGGTCGTTGTCCTTGATCGACTCGTCCACGTACAGGTCGAAAGGCAAGATCGGCCGCCCAAACGGAGGTACGGAACCCGGCACGAGTCCCGTGAGTTCGTGCAGCTCATCCGCGCTCGCGAAACGGGTCTTGCGCGTCCCGAAATGAGCCCGGATCGCCTGCGAGTCAACGCGCAATGCCGCGCTGAGTACAAACAGCTTGAACTCGCCCCCGACCTTCATCAGCAGGGCCTTGCCGCCCACGCGCAGTTCTTCCCCTCGCACGCGCGCCGAGTCTTCCGACGTCCGTGTCGGCTCGTGATGCAGTTCGCGGTACTCGATCCCCGCCTCATCGAGGAGGGCGCGAATCTTCTCCAAAACCGAATCCGGCGAGATCATCTCAGCGCAAGCCTCCACACCGTTCGGCAGGTATTCGACCTCAGCCCCCCAAGAGCCCCGCTTCGAGCTGAAAGCCACAGCGGTCATTTCCTTATGTGACCACAACCGCTAGAGGTTTTTATCTCCCGCTATTTCAATAATTCTCTTACAGTCTCGTCGCTTAGAATGAAGACAGTGGCCAGCGCGGCGCAAATCCACTCTCAGCCAACGCGCCCGGTCGTCGTCTACGACGGGGAGTGCCCGTTCTGCCTCAAGCACGTCGATCGCATGCAGCGCCGCGACAGCAGCGATGTTTTCGAATACCAGCCGCGTCAAGCCGCCGGGCTCGAAGATCGTTTTCCGAGACTGACCGAAGGTGATTTCAACAGCGGCATGCGCCTGATTGACACCGACGGCTCGATCAGCGTGGGCGCCGACGCCGTTTACAACATCGCCCGCCGGCTCGACGGCTGGAAGTATCTGGCCTGGATGTACCGCGTTCCGGTGCTGAACAGCATCTGCCGCGCCTCGTATGCCTGGATTGCCCGCAACCGCTACCGTTTCGCCAAAAAATGCGATGACGACGTTTGCGAGTTGGAGTAGCTTGGCCCCATTCCAGTCGATCCTCGGCAACGGCTTGCGGGCTATGAGGTTCGGTCCAGGCCGGCAGCCGGCCCAAATCGCGGCCTTTCAGACGCGCTGCCTCCGGGCGATCGTTCGGCAGGCCTACGACGCCGTCCCCTATTACCGAACCTTGTTCCAGCAGGCCGGTGTTCAGCCGGAAGACATCAGAACCCTGGACGACATCCGGAGAATACCGATTTCCTCGCGGTCGGCGATTCAGGAAACTCCCATTGAGCAGATCTGCCGCCGCGATGTCCGGCCGCAAGATCTGCTGTTTCGAAGCACCAGCGGATCGAGTGGCAGGCCGCTCCAGATCCGGCGTTCGTGGATGGAGGAACAAATCCTGCTCGCGCTCCGGGCGAAGGCGTGCCGCGGCTATGGGCTCGGCGTGCGCTCCGCCCGCATCTCGGTCCGATGGGAGGCGGAACCCGAGCAGGATACCACCCTTCTCGAACGGTTTGGGCTCGCCAAGCGTCATGCGCTGTCGAGGAGGTCGTCGAACGATGATGTGGCGCGCACTTTGCGTCAGGCGCGGGCGGACTTCATCGAAGGCCCGCCGAGCCTGCTCGCCAAGTTGGCGTCCGTGTTGACTGAGAACGACCGCGCCCTGGGGCGGGCCAAAGTGATCCTGACGGGCAGCGAATCCTTGACGCTACAGCGGCGACGTGAAATCGAGCGGGGTTTCGGCGCGCCGATCCGTGATATTTACGGCAGCCACGAATTCGTCTTCATTGCCGGCGAGTGTCCGCACGGCGGACCGTACCATGTGGCTGACGAATCTTTGATCGTCGAAGTCCTGCGCGACGGCGAACCGGTCAAGCCGGGCGAAACCGGCGAACTTGTCGGCACAGCCCTGCATTCCTATGCCATGCCTTTTATTCGCTACCGTCTCGGCGATCTGGTCGTTCGCGGCGAAGGGTTTTGCCGCTGTGGCGCTCTCACGACCGTTCTCGAACGGATCGATGGCCGCGTGCTCGATCAATTCCATTTAGCGGATGGCTCCGTGCTGCACGCCTATGACCTCAGCAGCCCTTTGCGAACGGCGGCTCCCTGGCTTCGGCAATTTCAGATTGTGCAATACGAACGGAAGCGGATTCTGATCAAGGCCGTCGCCCTGTGGGAACCGTCAGTGGAAGAGTGCCGGCATGCCATCGCGCCCGTCCGTGAGGTTTTGGGCGAAAACGCGGAAGTCGACCTCAAATTGGTGGAGTCGATACCACGCGCGCACACCGGAAAGCTTTATCCTTACATCTCGTTCGAGCGGCTCGAAGCGTGGCGCGAGCATCTTGGCGCCGGCGTGCTTATGTCGTTTCCGGAAGCACTGGGGCGTGATGGCGCGCACACCGCTGTCGTGCGTGAGGTCTCCGCGCCGTAAAGCCAGGCGCTGAGGAGCGCCGGTTAGTCGCCGGCGCCAGGCTCCACCTGCGGGCCGGAACCTGATAGCGCCCGGAACATGCGCGCCAGCCCCTGCCGTGTGTCCAGAAAGAGACTGAACAGCGCCGGCACGAGCACGAGCGTGAACACGGTCGAAACCAGCAGTCCGCCGACTACGACACTGCCGATCCCGCGGTAGAGCTCCGAGCCTGCCCCCGGAAACAAGACCAGCGGCAGCATCCCGAAAACGCTCGTGAACACACTCATGAAGATCGGCCGGGTGCGATTTTTGGTCGCTTCCCTCACTGCGTCCCGCACGTCCATCGCGTCGTTGCGGATATGATTGAGCGATTGGTGTACGAGCAGAATCGCATTGTTGACGACCGTACCCACCAGAATGAAGAACCCGAGCATTGTGAGGATATCAAGCGGCTGATACGACAATCGATTGATTAAGCTCAGTCCAAGAAAGCCCCCGAACGCCGCCAGCGGCACGCTGAAAAGAATTACCAGCGGGTAGCCAAAGCTCTGGAACAACGCCGCCATCAGCAGGTAGGTGATGATGACCGCGAGGATCAGGTTGAAGCTAAGCGCGTCCCAGGTTTCGCTCAGCTTGTCGGCCGAGCCCCGCGGGATCACACGGTAGAGGCCGGTTAACACTCCCTCTTGCGTCAGAGGACGAATCACTTCTTCGTCAATCCGTTTCATCAAGGTTTGCAGCGGCATGTCGAGCGGCGGCGTCACCTGCACGGTCGTTGCGCGTTGGCGTTCGCGGTGCGCAATCTCGACGGGCGAATGCGTTAGATCAATCGAAGCAAGCGCGTCCAGCGTTACCAGTTGGCCGTCAGAAACCGCGATCGGCAACTGATTCAGGTCGTGCGTTCGGTGCTGCCTGCCTCCTTCGGCCATCAGCATCAGGTCAATGCGCTTGCCCTGCCACTGATAGTCGGATACCTTGACGCCGTCGACGAGCGCGTTCACGGCCAGCCCGAGGTCGCGGCTTGTCACGCCCAGTTCCGAGCTGCGCAGACGATTGGGTGTAACACGCAACTCGGGTTTGCCGGCGTCGAGGCCGCTGGCCGGCCGCGCCTGCGCTTCGGGAATGCGCTGCTGCATGCGGTCGAGCACAAGCTGTCCGATCTCCTGCAGCCGCTCGAAATCCGGACCCACGACGTTCAAGTCGATCACACCGGCGTCGCGGCCGCGCTGAAATAGATTCGCCTGCCGGAATCCGCCGATGACCGCCGGAATGGTCGCGGTTGCTTCGCGAAACACCGGCACCAGTTCACGGACCCGCAGCGGGTCTTTCGCCCGCCCGCCCAGAAAAGCCCGATTTCCGAACGCCACGTAAAAGTACCGCGCGATTCCGCCGCCGGCGCAGTTCGCATCCGCACCGTCGCAATCCTTGAGCGGACCCAACGCTTCCGAGTAGACGTGCCGCAGACTCTCGGCTTCCGTGACGCTGTAGTTCGACGGCAGGGCCAGGTTTCCAATGATGAAATTGGCATTGCCCACCGGCAGATATTCGACATCCGGCACCAACTGCACGGCGCCGAAGATCGCAGCGGCCGTCAGCGAGCCGGACACGAGAAGCCGCCGCATCGTGCCGCCGCAGATCCAATAGATCATGTCAGCCGTCTTTTCAGCGAAGAACGAAGACCTCACCGTGCCGCCGCCGGAGGTCGCGTGCCCCGAAGCGCCGCCCAGGATCTTCGCCGACAAAGCCGGGATCACGGTAATCGCTACCACCATGCTCAGCATCACGGCCGCGCTGATGGCGATCGCGATGTCACGAAACAGTTGCCCGGCTTCCTCCTCAATGAACAGTACGGGCAGGAATACAGCCACCGTCGTCAGAGTGCTCGCCAGGATCGCCCCCCACACCTCGCTCGCGCCCTCGAGCGCGGCGCGCGGCCGGGACTTACCCATCTGGCGATGACGGTAGATATTCTCAAGCACAACGATCGAGTTATCGACCACCATGCCGACCGCGAAGGCCAGCCCCGCCAGGCTAATCACATTCAGCGAGCGGCCCGTCAGGTCCATCACGATGAACGTGCCCACGATGCTGATCGGCATCGCAACCGCCACGACGAGGGTACTGCTGAAGCTCCGCAGGAAGAGCAACAGCACCAGCACGGCCAGCGCCGCGCCGATGTAGACGCTCCCCGACAGCAGCTCCATCGCGCTGCGAATATACTCGGTGGAATCGAACAGCGTGATCAACTCGAGGCCCTGGGGGTTCAGAAGCGATGCGTTCATCCTGGCCAGGGCGTCGTTCACGCCTTCCATCACTTCGATCAGATTCGCCTCGGGTGTCTTCGATATGAACAGCGCGATCACTTCCTCGCCTTCCATGAAGGCCTGCACACGCTTCTTCTCGAAGCTCAGGCGGGCGTAACCAACGTCCTTCGCGAATATCGGAATCCCGCCGCGAAATCCGATGACAACCTTCCCGATGTCTTCCGGCGTTCGATACTCGCCCGCCGTCCGGACGATATAGTTGCCCTTGCCTTCATCGAAATCGCCGCCGCTGATGCTGGTGTTCTCACTGTCGAGGGCGCTGGCGAGCTGCGCGATGGTGATTTTTCTAGCCGCCAACTCAACCGGGTCGGCATAGAAGTGCATCTCGTGGCGCACGCCGCCGAAAACTTGCGCGGAAGAGACGCCGGGCACGCGCTCCAGCTCCGGTGCGATGACGTCCTCCACGAAATCGAGCTTCTGGGCAATGGGTTCCGCGTCCGGGTCCTTGTTCAAGTAGCGAAGGGAGAACCGCGCGATGGCCTCCGTCTCCGAGCTTGCCGCGCGCACTTGCGGCTTCAGAGCGTCCTCGGGGTAACGCTGCACCTGCTGCAGCCGATTCGAAACGTCGAGCAACGCCGTGTCGATATTGATGCCGACCTGGAAGGTCAGCATGATCTCTCCCTGGCCGGATTGGCTCGTGCTCTCGATTTGCTCGAGGCCTTGGATCCCTTTGAGTTGCTGTTCCTGCTCCTGGATGATCTGCCGCTCGACCTCCTGCGGCAGCGCTCCCGGCCAGCGCGTCTGAATACGCACTTGCGGCGTGTCGACGGTCGGGGTGAGCTGGATCGGTATGCGCGATAGCGAAATCGCCCCGAACAAGACAACCAAAATAACGCCCACCGCGACCGTCACCGGGAAGTGAACTGAATTGTCAACGATCTTCATGGCATTGCGTAGGCGGCGCGGCTTGCGCTCACCGATTGCCCGTCCTTCAGCCGTTCATTGCCTCGCGTAACGATCTTGTCCCCTGGCGTAAGGTTGCCCACAATCTCGACCCACTCGCCGACGCCATCCCCCATGCGAACCGGCAGCGCGCCCACGGTGTTGTTGTCTTTCAAGGCGAAAACACTCCAGCCCGCCTGCGACCGCACTAGCGCGTCCTTTGGCACAATGGTCGCCGTCCGCGGCGCCCGCGGCTCTAACTTGACGGTTGCCAGCATGCCGCTGCGCACCAGGCCGCCGCCGGAGGGAACAGCAATCTTGACCGCGAATGTGCGCGCTTCGGCATTGGCTTCGGGGATCATGACTGACACACGCCCGGCCAGCAGCGTCTCCGGATACGCTTCCAGACGGACCTCGGCATGCTGATTCATGCGCACCTTGCTGATGTGGACTTCGGGAACTTCGACGGCAATCTCCAGTTCGTCGAGGGCGAGAATCTCAACGACCGCATCACCCTCCCCAATCCACTGTCCGATCTCGCTTAGCTTTCGGGTAACAACGCCGCCGAAAGGCGCCCGGATCGTGCTGCGCTCAATGCCGAGATCGATTTCGGCGATTGAAGCCCGCAAGGATTCAGAGCGCGCCTCCAGGGCTTGCCTCTCGAAAAGCGAATCGTCGAGCAGATCGCGGCTGATGATCTCCGCCTCGAATAATTCATTAGCCCGCTTGAGCTTGGCCTCCGCCGCCTCCAGGCGGGCGGCCGATTCGGTGAGTTGAGCCTGCAGCGTCGTCCGCTGCGCTTGCAACTTGGATGTATCCAGCTTGGCTAGCGTCTGGCCGCCCTTCACCTGATCGCCGTCGCGCACCAGCAATTCAACGACGAGACCTTCGACGGGACTCGCCACCTGCCCCCGCCGGACCGATGCGACCGAACCGGGCAACTCGAGCGTTATGCCAATCAGATGCGATTTCGCCTCGGTGAATTCCACCGGGGCCGGCGGCGGCTCCTGCGCGCCCGCGGCGATCGCGAGCAGTATGCACAAACCTGCTTGGCGTACCAGCCTCGCTAAGAATCCGCGATCCCCATTTCGGGCCTCTTTTTGCTTCCGCAAGTTTTCTCTCCGCTTCTCTGGGAGCCGCGCGGGAAGCAGCCGATGCCCCTTCTCGGTCCCCCCGCGTAGTACGTCACGTGCCGAATTCCTGAGTGTACTGGCTCTCAGGAGCGGACACAACAAGCGCACCATCTACGCCGCCGCTCACGGCGTCAGCATGCAGGATCTGCACTGTTCTCTGTAAATCCTACACGTCGAGAAGTGCGGTTCGCAGCCCTAAGTCCCACTATTTCAACACTTGACGTCAATTGGAACGAATCTTGCAACAGTAAGGTCGGAAAAACGATCTACAGAGTAAAGAGGCAATATGAAGGCTTCACTTGTACGCAGAGGTTTGACATCGGGCGTTTGGATTTTCGCCTTGCCTCTGCTGCTTGCTGGTGAGCCGACAGTCCGCATCGTGGACCCGGCGGCGGCGCAATCCTCCGCGGTAAGCTTCACCGCCGAGACGGAGAACATCCTGGACCAAATCGCTCATCGCGCCGCGCAGGTCGGAACGCAGGCCGAAGCGCTTCGGGCGCTCGTCCTGGACGTTGACACCGGCAGCAGAAGCGCCCAGCGATCTCTGCTCTTGAATATGCAGCGGCTGGCGACCGCCACGGGCGCGGACCTATGCCGCCTGCACGCCGTCAGCGGCGTCATGAACCACTCTCAGCAAACGCGCGTCGATCATATGACGCCTGACATTGTTGAACTAGCCGATAAGACAGACGCCGCGCTTCAGTTTCTCGGAGAGAACAAAACAGGCATCACCGCGGCCGACTATCGCGGGTTCGTCACGGAAATTCAGGAGAACGCATTGAGCATTCAGCAAATGGCGGCCGGCCAAACCGAACTGCTTCAGGTTTCGGCGATTGAGTCCGAGAACAACTATCACATCGCAGCCGACTATTGCGGCTTCTGAGAGTTCAAGAAACCGATATCCAAGGAGAAGAGAAATGAAACGCACATTTGGATCATTGTTAGGAATCGCGGGATTAGCCGTCATGCTTTCGGGTTCCGCCGGCGGCCAGGAGAAGACCGCGACAAGGAAGGCCGGTGAGGCAACCGAAGATGCCGGCGCGAAGGCGGGAAAGGCCGGAGATAAGGGACTCGATGCCGCCGGCAAGGGTGTTGGCGCGGCGGTCGAACACACGGGCCGCGGCCTTGCCAAAGTCGGCAAGGTGCTGACCGGCAAAGACACCGATAAGAAGTCCGATCCCGACTCCTTCGATAAGGCCGGCAACGCCACCGAAGGCGCCTTCGACAAAGCTGGTGACGGGCTCTCGAAAGGCGTCGGCGCGGCAGGCAAGGGCGCCGGCGCCGCGGTCACACACGGCGGCGGCAGCGCCGTGAAGGCCGGCAAGGCTGTCGGCGGTGCGTTTAGTGACGACGACGGGAACAAAGCCGGCAACGACGCCCCGAGAGACCAGCGCCGCGCCGCGCAGCGCGCTCTTGAGTCAAAGGGCTATTACGGCGGACCGATCGACGGTATCATCGGTCCGAAAACCCGTTCCGGCCTGCGCGAGTATCAAGGGGACAACGGCCTCGAGGTAACCGGCAAGCTTGACGCGAAGACGGCCCAAAGCCTGGGCGTCAACTGATCCGAAAAACTTAGAAATGGAAGCTGCGGGCGTGAGTCTGCGTTGACAAAACCGCCAAGGCAGTTGCCGGTGATCCGGCGAATGGCTGCGGCGCGGCCGTGGTGATTTTCTAGTACCTCAGCCAGGCGCCCTCGATGCCCTGTTGCTCAACTCCGCTGCGACTGTAATCACAAACCCCTTCCGGAAAAATCGTCCTCAATCGCGCCAACTCAGTGCCGCCAAGCGGCTGCTTGTAGTCGGCCGGGTCCACGGGTTTGAGCTGACACTTGAGGATGTCGTCCGCCAGCGGCGCGCCCGCCGCCATTCGAGGATCACGGTGCGCCGCGAACAGTTCGTTGCAACGGCCGCCTCCGTCCATACTGGCGGGCTCGGAAATCTTCTCGCCGTCCCCGGTCCAGCAGGCGTCGGTCAATTCCTCTGGCTTATTCCGTGCGGTCTTATCGATCGCACTGCCCGCCGAGGAGTCTGCCGCGATATCGCTGAGCCAGCGATCCATGAGGCGCACCGCGTCAGTATCGCTCGACCGCGCGCCATAGGTTAATATGACGCGGTTATCCACGCGCCGGTTGGCTCGCTTGAGGCGCTCCTCCGTCGAGAATGAGCGCACTCTGTCGTGGATGTCGGCGTCGGTATCCCGGTACGGGCGGATGTCGATGATCGGCATCGAGCCCAAATCGCCGCCGCCCGAATTTACGCGGCCTTTGCGGTAGGCGATCCGCAGGGCTTGCCGATCCGCCCTGGAGCGCTCCGCGATGATATTCCCGTCCGCATCGTAGCCACCCATGTTTGCATTCAGTTCGAGAAATTGCTCGCTGCTGATCTGCCCCGCGTTGAACGCGACGAGGCCATACTGCACCCCCGCGTTGTCGAGCGCGCGGCGCGCCAGTCCTGTCGAGGAATCACGGCCGTATACGTTGACGAGATTGTCGTGCAGGCCGCAACGCACACCATGCGGCCGCGTCTTGGCGTCATAGACTTGCTCCCTAGGGACGGTCGATTCGCAGTTGCCGGGCAATATCATCCCGGGCGAAAAACTCCGCATCCAGCTCTCACACGTTCGCCAGGTTGCGAAGCCTGATACGGCCGTCTTCTCAGCGTCGCTCCAAGCAGACCGGCTCTTCTCAAAAGCGTTCGCCAGCAGCGAACAATCCGTAACCGGCGGCACGATCGTTATCGTATCCGGATAGCTCGACGCCGGGATGATCCCGTCCAGCAGCCCGGGGTAGTTCTGAGCAATCAGATGCTGCTGCATCGAGCCGCCCGAGCCGCCCGATCCGATTGTGTGGACCGGAACGCCGAAGCTCTCGATGAAGTGCTCCTTCACCATCATCATCGTCTCGGCGGAGATGACGTCATTGCAGTTGTTTCCAAACACATTCAGAGACGACGCGGCGAGCGCATACCCCATCCCCAGCAGGTTTTCATTCATCCCGCTCGGTACGACGCCTTGCCGATATCCCGCCCGGCAGCCGCCCTCGAATGAGTAAACGAGGCGGCCGTTCCAAGCGGCGCGC
>Ga0214472_10003978_pt1 | contig 15610 bp, 13 predicted proteins | sample RVTome_6_FD_207662 | JGI IMG/M metagenome (GOLD analysis project Ga0214472, IMG submission 207662) | Soil microbial communities from uranium-contaminated site in the Upper Colorado River Basin, Wyoming, United States - RVT140D175 | ecosystem: Environmental > Terrestrial > Soil > Contaminated >...
CGTTCGTCACCCGACCAGGCTATAACGTCGAGGGCGCCGCCCGGGTGGCGAAATGGGCAGACGCGGCGGGCTTAAACCCCGCTGTCCCCTCGTGGGGCGTGCAGGTTCGATCCCTGCCCCGGGCACGAAGAGGCCTCGCTGCGCTCGGCCGCAACCGGCAACCGGCAACCGGCAATCGGCACCGTGTTGTGGCGGGGGGAGGGTTCGACCGACGCCACAGACCCCGGGTTCGAACCCGGGGCCTGTGATCGACCCATGTCGTCTGTCGTCTGTCGTCTGCCTTCAGGTGACGACGAACTCGAAGAGGAAGCTCTCGTCGCTGTTGAGGGCGCTCAGGTTGACGATCACCTCATAGGTCCCGAACTCGGTCGGCATGGTGATCTCCCACTCGGTCGCGGAGGTGCGGAAGGCGGGGAACGAGCTGAACCCGTCGCCCTCGGCGAGCAGCGCCGTGAAGTACACGCCCGGGACGGCGGGGTCGACGGTCAGGGTGACGGTCTCGCCGGCTGCCACCACGAGCTGGTCGGGCGAGCTCTCGGCAGCCGCCACCACGACGTCATCGACGGTGAGGCCGGGGCACGGGCGGTAGGTCGCCCCACCGGAGTTCGCGAAGACGGTCCCGGTGCCCGATGTGGCGGTCACGGTCGTCATCACCGTCGGGCGGCCGTCCTCGCCGACGCACGGGCCGGTCGCCTCGATGTCGGTTGCGTTCACGACGACGTCACGGAACGCGTCGATCACCGCGAAGAGACCCTCGGGCGCGTCGGCGTCGTCGATGGTCACGACCCGGTTGCTGCGGTCGCCCTGGGTCAGCGACACGGTGTACTCGAACCGGTCGCAGCAGGTGTCGTCGGGGAGGTACTCGGCGTCGAGCTCGAAGAAGCGAGCCGCGGCGACCGCCGTGTGCAGTGCGGCGAGGTCGGTGGGATTCGCCACGGCGAGGCCGCCGTCGGGCCGCGTGACGATGCCGTCGGCGGAGAGCGCCCAGGTCTCGTCGATGCCGGCGATCCCGCCGGTGATGTGGATCGACCCCGATACGGGATCGGTGGAGGTGGAGTCGTCATCACCGCAGGCGGTGGCGGCGAGGGCGAGCGCGATCAACAGCAGGAGAAGCTTCTTCATGGTTCTCCGACGATACGTACCCTCCCGCGGTTCCCGGACACCGGGTGGGTGCCTGCGATGTGCCTGCGGCCGGTGCGGCCATCCGCCCGGCGTAACCTCGGCCAATGCCGGACGCCACACGGGTCGCCTGTTTCGGTGGCCTCCACGTCGACGCCACCGCCATGGCGCTCGACACGCTGCGGCCGGCCACCTCCAACCCGGTCCGCACCATGACCCGCACCGGCGGCGTCGCGACCAACGTCGCCCGGGTGCTCGCACGCCTCGGGGAGTCGGTGGTCGTCTGCTCGGCGGTCGGGGACGACCCTGCCGGTACCTCCTTGATCGACCATCTCCGGGCCGAGGGGATCGACACAGCGGGTGTGGCCCGTCTCCCGGACGCAGCCACAGCCCGGTACACCGCGGTCGTGGGACCCGACGGCAGCCTGTTCGTCGGTCTCGCCGACGCCGCCGTGTACGACGCCCTCGGAGACGAGTGGGCTGTAGCAGCGGTGAGGGCGGCCCAGTCGTGCGACATCTGGATGCTCGACACCAACCTTCCGGCGGGTGTGCTGGCGGCGATCATCGCCGCCGCCGGCGACCGCACCGTGGCCGCCGACCCGGTGTCGGTACCGAAGGCGGGCCGTCTCGACGGGGTGCTCGGCTCGCTGTCGGTCGTCTTTCCCGACGGCGCCGAGCTGCAGGCGCTCACCGGGTCCTCCGATCCGTCTGCCGGCGCCACGGCTCTCCACGCGCGGGGGCCGACCGTCGTCGCCTCGTTGGGTGCAGACGGGCTCGTCGTGGCCGGCGGCGACGGGGTCGAGAGGCGTCCGGCGCTGCCCGTGGAGCGGGTGGCGGACGAGACCGGAGCGGGCGACGCGCTGGTCGGCGGATATCTCCACGGGGTCATCGCCGGGGACGACGATCCGGTGCTGTGGGGCCTCGCCGCCGCCGCCCTGGCGGTGTCGCAGGAGGGGTCGGTCCCGCCCGGCATCACCAGGTCGGCCGTGGGCGAGATGGTCGCAGCCACCCGCTGACGGTGGAACCCCGGCCGGGCCGGCGGGGTATGGATGGGTGATGCCGATCACCCGGCGCGTCGTGGCCCTCTCCGCCGTCGCCCTCGCCGTCCTCGTCTTCGCTCCTGGCTCGGTGTCGGCGAAGGAACGGGTCGCCGCCACCATCACCGGTGCCGGAACACTCGTCGAGCTCGACGCCGAAGCCGCCGAGTTCCAGGCTCTCGTGATCGCGACCGGGGCTCGAACCCCGCTCTCGGACCCCTCCCGGCTTGCGATGGCGCGAGGCGGGAACCCGCACGAGTTGGGTCCCATGGTCGAGATCCGGTGGCATCTCGGTCACGAGGGCGTCGCCACCCCGGGCCTCGCCCTGCGTGAGGCCGTCCATCCGTATGCCACCGGGGGACCGCTCCTGAAAGCCCAGCCGATCGAAGGTGGCGGCCCTGCGGCGTGGTTCGAGGTCGATGGGTCGGTGCGCACCGTGCTCGCCCGCCTCGGCGTCGCCATGCCGACACCGGGCGGGCGCATACCGGTCGGGCCCGTCGGGGTGGTGGTGGCGGCGATCGGGCTGCTGGCCGCAGTCGGGAACCGGCGGCGGGTCGGCGGTGTAGTGGTCGATGAAGGAGGGACCTCGTCATGACCCATCGCATCGCACCTGCCATCGCCGCTCTGCTCCTCGTCGTCGCCCCCGTCGCCGCATCGGCGAAGGGGCCGGTCGCCGCAACCGTGGCCGCCGAGGACGGTTCCCGCATCGAGCTCGGCTCGTCGAAGTCGAGCTGGGACGAGGGGGACCCCTTCGTCCGCCTCATGGAGTCGACGCACGCCCTGTCCGCAATCTTCCGCACCGATCCATCGATCCTCACCGAGCCGCCGACGGGCGTGCTCGGGCCCCGGTTCGAGATCACCTGGGACCTGGGGCTCGTCGATCGTGGGGAGCCGACCCACCTGGTCCGACAGGACGCCTATCCCTACGCCGAGGGTGGCGCGGTGACCTTCGTCCCTCCCGGTCAGGCGCTGTATGGGGCGGACGAGACGTGGGGCGGCTGGTATTCGGCGTCCCCGGAGCTCCCCGCCGTGCTGGAGGAGCTCGGTCTCGCGCCCCCCGCCGTGGACGCGGGTGGTGCCGTGCGCCGGGTGATCATCCCGGGCACGCCGGCCCCGTTCGTGGTGGCGCTCACGGTCGGCTTGCTCATGGCCATGTCGGTGCGATCCCGTCCGGCGACGCGATGATCGGACGCGTGGCCGCGGTGCCATGATTCCCCCGGTCGAGTGGAGGGCCGTCCACTGCAGGAGCACGAACTGGTTCGAAGGGCGAAGGAGGGCGACCTCGCCGCCTACGGCGACCTGGTCCGCCTGCACCAGGAGGCCGCCTTCCGTCTCGCCTACTTCATCACCCGCTCCCGCGAGGAGGCGGAGGACGCCGCCCAGGAGGGGCTCATGAAGGCGCACCGCAGCCTGGCCTCGTTCCGCGACGACGCCGAATTCCGGCCCTGGGTGCTGCGGATCGTCGCCAACACCGCCAAGAACCGGGTGCGGTCCGTGGTCCGCCGCCGCCGACGCGAGCTGGCGGTCGCGGTCGACCCCGGTTCGGGGGATGCGGCCCCATCCCCCGAACCGGAGGCCGTCGCCCGGGTCGAGCGGGAACGGCTGCTCGAGGCGGTGGACCGCCTGCCCGAGCGCTTCCGCCTCGTCGTCGTGACGCGCTACCTCATGGACCTGTCCGTCGTCGAGGCGGGCGAAGTGTTGGGCGTGGCGGAGGGAACGGTGAAGTCCCGTCTGTCGCGTGCGCTCGACCGGCTCCGCAGCGACCTGGGTGAGGATGAGGGGGAATGATGGACATCGAGCATCGCCTCGCCGAGCTCGGGGCCGCCGTCGCCGTCCCCCCCACGCCCGACCTCGGCGCCCGGGTGACGGCTGCGCTGTTCGGGGAGGGCGCCGTCCACCGCCGGTGGCCCGCCTGGGCCAGCGCCGGCGTGGTGGCGGCGCTGCTGGCGGTGGCCCTCGTCGTGGCCCCGGTCCGCAGCGCCATCGCCGACTGGCTGGGGATCGGCGGGGTGTCGGTCGACCTCGCATCGGAGCCCCTTCCCGACCCGGGCCCGGTCGACATCGATCTGGGTCGCCCGGTGTCGCTCGACGCCGCACGGGCGACGGTCGACTTCCCGGTGCTCGTCCCCGCCGCCCTCGGCGCCCCCGACGAGGTGCGCCTCGCCGAGGCGCCGACCGGCGCCCTCATCTATCTGGTGTACGCCGAGTCGGCCGCTCTGCCCCCCGCACCCGGCACCGGGATAGGAGCGCTGGTGACGCAGTTCAGGGCCTCGTTGGCCGGGGGCACCCTCACCAAGGTGGTTGCGCCCGACGGGTCGGTGGAGGAGGTGGAGGTGCGAGGGATCCCGGGTCTGTGGATCGCCGGGGAGATGCACCTCATCGCCCTCTTGCTGCCCGATGGCTCGATCGTCGAGGATTCGATCCGCCTCGCCGCCAACACCCTGCTGTGGGAGGAGGGCGGGATCACCTACCGCATCGAGTCGGCGCTCGGGTTGGGTGAGGCCCTGGAGATCGCCGAGAGCATGGAGTGAGACGCCCCGGGGGACCGCGGACCGCGACCGCCACCGCTACCTCCGGCCGCTACGGCTACCGAGTGACAGCCCAGCCACAGCCACAGCGACAGCCACAACCCAGCGAGACCCGACCACCACCGACCATTGGCCAAGGGCCAAGGGCTGACGCCTATCGCGCGTACCTCTCGAACGCGTCCAGCGCCTCCGGGTTCTTGAGGGCGTCGCGGTTCTTCGGCTCCCCGCCCTCCAGGATCGTGCGGACCGCCTTCTCGACCTTCTTGCCGCTGAGGGTGTAGGGGATGTCCCCGATGGGGAGGATGTGGTCCGGCACGTGGCGCGGGCTGGCCTCGGACCGGATCGTCGCCCGCATGCGGTCGATCAGCGCCTCGTCGAGGTCGATGCCGGGGGCGGTCTTGACGAAGAGCAGCACCTCGACGTCGCCGTCGACGCTGCGGCCCACGGCGATGGCGTCCTCGACCTCGGGGAGCGGCTCGACCGCCCGGTAGATCTCGGCCGTGCCGATCCGCACCCCGCCGCGGTTGAGGGTCGTGTCGCTGCGGCCGTAGATGACCACCCCGCCCTCGGGGCGGATCTCGATGAAGTCGCCGTGGGTCCACACCCCGGGCCACTCCTCGAAGTAGGCGGCGCGGTAGCGCGATCCGTCGGGGTCGTTCCAGAACGACACTGGCATCGAGACGAACGGTGCCGTGCACACCAGTTCGCCCTTCTCGCCGATCACCGGCTCGCCGGCCTCGTCCCACGCCTCCACCGCCATGCCGAGAGCCCGGGCCTGCAGTTCGCCGCGTCGCACCGGGAGGCTCGGCACGCCGGCGGCGAAGCACCCCACGATGTCGGTGCCCCCGCTGATCGAGGCGAGGTGGAGGTCGGGGCTCACGGCGGCGTACACCCAGTCGAACTGCTCGGGGTTGAGAGGGGCGCCGGTCGATCCCATCCACCGTACCGTGGCGAGGTCGGCCTCGTCGGACGGCACCACGCCGGCGTTCTCGTTGGCGGCCAGGAACCTGGGGCTGGTCCCGAAGTGGGTGATCCCGGTCTCGGCGGCGAGCCGCCACAGCACGCCGAGGTCGGGATGCGACGGGCTGCCGTCGTAGAGGACGGCGGTGGCGCCCTGGGCGAGGGCGCTCACCAGCCAGTTCCACATCATCCACCCACAGGTCGTGTACCAGAACACCCGATCACCCCGACGGACGTCGCAGTGCAGCTGGTGTTCGCTGATGTGCTTCAGAAGCGTGCCGCCCGCCCCGTGGACGATGCTCTTGGGCAAGCCGGTAGTGCCCGACGAGTAGAGGATGTAGAGCGGGTGGTCGAACGGCAGCTGGGCGAAGGCCGGCTCGGTGGCGTCGTTGTCGAGCAATCGCTCCCAGGCGACGGTGTCGACACCGGCGGTGTCGAGCCCGGCGCCGATCGACTCGATCACCACGAGCCGCGACAGCCCCGGCACGGCGTCGAGCGTGGCCCGGACCGTCCCGCCCACCTCGTGGGCCCGCCCGTTGTAGCGATAGCCGTCGACGGTGATGAGCACGGTCGGGTCGATCTGCCCGAAGCGGTCGACGACGCCGGTCGGTCCGAACTCGGGAGAGCACGACGACCACACCGCCCCGATGGCGGCGGCGGCGAGCATCCCGATCACGGCCTCCGGGCCGTTGTGGATGAGGGCGGCGACGCGGTCGCCCGGCCCGACGCCGGCCTCCTCGAGCCCGCGCTGCGCCCGGGCGACGAGGCGCCGCAGTTCGTCCCAGGAGATCTCTCTGCTCGGGCGGTCCTCGGCGGCCACGACGAGGGCGGGGCCGGCGCCGGTGGCCCTGAGCATGTTCTCGGCGAAGTTGAGCCTGGCGCCGGGGAACCACTCGGTGCCCGGCATGCGCTCGACGCCCACGGCCCGCTCGGGGGGCACAGAGGCGAGGACATCGCCGTGACGCCACACCGCCTCCCAGAACGCCCCCCGCTCGCTGACCGACCACTCCCACAGGTCGTCGTACGAGGCGTGCCCGGTCGTCTCCATGAACCGGGCGAGATGCGACCCAGCGATCCGGTCGGGGGAGGGGGTCCACACGATCTCGGACATGGGGGAAGGGTATTCGGGTTCCGCCGCTGCTCTCCGGTGCACGTGACGCGAACATCAGGGACTCAGGGACTCAGGGATTGCGGAACCAGATCGCCCAGCGCCCTCCCAACGCTCTGGTCCCCGAGTACCGGAGTACCCGAGTACCTGATTCCCGGAAGTACCCGAGTCCCTGATTCCCCGAGCCCTCCCCGCCGCGAAGCGGTTAGTTTCCGACCGCGATGCCCGAAATCCTCCCCTCCATCGAATCCTTCAACTGCTTCGCCTGCGGGCCGCACAACGAGATCGGCCTCAGGCTGCGCTTCTCCGAGGCCGGCCCCGACCGGGTCCGCACCGAGTTCCAGGTGGGGGAGGAGCACACCGGGATGACCGGGGTGGTGCACGGCGGGATCGTCGCCACGGTGCTCGACGAGGCGATGGCGTGGTGCCTGTACCGCTTCCGGTATGCCAGCCACGTCACCGCCACCATGGAGCAGCGGTTTCGGGGCACGGTGCGTGCCGGGGCGCCGCTCGTCGCCGAGGGGTGGATCGCCGAGGACCGCGGGTCGCGTCTCAGGATGAAGGCGGCGATCTGGGACCGCGACGCCCCGGATCGCATCGTCGCCGAGGGGGCGGGCCTCTATGTGAGGACACCCGACTCCACCCTCGACGACGTCCCCGAGGACCAGCGCGCCGAGATGGACGAGATGTTCGAGCGGTACCGGGAGCGGGACGGGGCGGCATCGTGAAGTTCGGCCTCACCCTCGCCAACCAGGGCGTCGGCGCCACCCGCGACGGGGCGCGGGACATGGTCACGGCGGCGGAGGAGTCGGGGTTCGACTCGGTGTGGACCGCCGAGCACATCGTGGTGCCGGCCGGCTACGAGTCGACCTACCCGTACAGCCGCACGGGACGGATGTTCGGGAGTGACGACTTCGACATCCCCGACCCCTACGTCTGGCTCGCCTACGTGGCGGGGCTCACCACCACGCTTCGGCTCGCCACCGGGGTCTCGGTGCTCCCGCTGCGCAACACCCTCGTCCTCGCCAAGCAGGTGGCGACGCTCGACGTGCTGAGCGGGGGGCGGGTGATCCTCGGCGTCGGCACCGGCTGGCTGGAGGAGGAGTTCGATGCGCTCGGGGTCGAGTTCTCGGGGCGTGGCGCCGCCACCGACGACGCCATCCGGGCACTGCGGGCGCTGTGGGAGCAGGACTCCGCCAGCTACCACGGGAGCCACCACCACTTCGACGACGTCTACCTGCGGCCCCGGCCGGTCCAGAGCCCGGTGCCGATCGTGATCGGCGGCCACAGCACGCGTGCGGCGCGCCGCGCCGGCGAGCTCGGCGACGGCTTCTACCCGGCGAGCGCCAGGACCGAGGATCTGCCCGGCCTCGTCGCCCTCGCCCGCGAGCACGCCGAGCGCGCCGGGCGCGACCCCGACGCCCTGGAGATCACGCGTGCGGTTCGGCCCGACCCGGAGCGAGTGGAGCGCGAGGTCGACGCGGGTGTGGACCGGGTGGTGTTCGTCGCCCTCGACCCGGACAGCGTGCGCCAGATCGGGGAGGCGATGACGGCGGCGTTCGGCTGACCGGGCGGGCGCCGGAGGCGGCTGATACCATCGCCGCCGGGAAGATCGACCCGTGTCCGACGCCGCTCGAGGGGGCAGCGGCGCCGGCCGGGTGATCGTTCCGCTCACCGGCCCGTGGCTAGGGTGGCCCCTCGATGCGCCGACTCCGCCTCGCACTGCTGATCGTCCTCGCCGCGACGCTGTCGCTCCCGGCGTGGCCGGTGGCGGCCGGCGACGACGCCGGCACCGCCGCCGCCCAGCCGCAGATCGTGGGCGGCACGGAGGCGGATCCCGACGAGTACCCCTTCGTCGTCGCCCTGCTCCGGTCCCCGTTCGACACCTACAACGACCAGTTCTGCGGCGGTGCCCTCATCGACCCTTCCTGGGTGCTGACCGCCGCCCACTGCGTCCACAACCTCTCGCCCTCCGACGTGAAGGTCTACGCCAACGACTACGACCTCAGGGGCTCCGGTGACGTCATCGCGGTGAAGACGGTCATCAGCCACGAGGACTTCCGCAACGCCACACTCCAGTCCGACGTGGCCCTCCTCGAGCTGGTCGAGCCGGCCAAGATCACCCGGGTGCGAGGCGACATCCTCATCTATGCCTCGGAGAACGACAGCCGGTTCTTCGACCCCGGCACCACCTCGTGGGTGATCGGCTGGGGCCACACCGAGAGCTCTCCCGCCTTCCCCGACCGGCTGCGCGAGGTCGACGTCCCAATCCGCAGCGACGCCGAATGCGAGGCGGCCTACGGATCGTTCTTCATCGACCCCGACATGCTCTGCGCCGGCTACGACGAGGGCGGCAAGGACTCGTGCTCGGGGGACAGCGGCGGTCCCCTGATGGTCGACACCCGCCGCGGCCGGGACGGGTCGCCCGCCTGGCTGCACGTCGGCATCGTGTCGTGGGGCTTCGGCTGCGCCGACCCCGGGGACTACGGCGTCTACACCCGCACGGCGACCTTCGCCGACTGGATCCACGAGCACTCCGGTGTCGCTCCCGGCGGATGCCTCGGCTTCGCTCCCACGATCATCGGCACGCCGTTCGACGACCGGCTGGTGGGGACGAAGGGCGACGACGTGATCGCAGCCGGGACCGGCCACGACACGATCATCGCCAAGGGCGGGGACGATCTCATCTGTGCCGAGCAGGGGAACGACGTGATCCGAGCCGGGAGGGGGGACGACACCGTGCTCGCCGGGCCGGGTGAGGACAGCGTGTACGGCGGATCGGGCCACGACACCATCTATGGGGAGCAGGGCGCCGACCTGCTCGTGGGCAACAAGGGCCGCGACCACCTGCATGGCGGTGGCAAGGACGATGTCCTGAAGGGCGGGGAGCGGGGCGACGACCTCGACGGCGGCGCCGGGGACGACAAACTGATCGGTCAGGGCCAGAACGACGATCTCGACGGCGGCATCGGGACCGACCGCCTGGTGGGCGGCCCCGGATTCGACCACTGCAAGAACGGGGAGAGCTTCCGCGGCTGCGAGACCGTGAAGCGGGAGTTCGCCAAGCTCCCGCCCCCCGGGATCGCCTGAACCCTCAGGCACTCCCTGTGACCGCCCGGGGCCGGTGCCGGCGGTGAGAGCCGCTGCCTGAGACCCCAGACGCGTTACCGTCCTGGGTCGCATGCTCATCGCCAAGGGCCTCACCATCGAGGCCGGCATCCGCACGCTCCTCACCGACGGCGACCTCGCACTCCACCCCGGGGACAAGGTCGGCCTGGTGGGCCGCAACGGCGCCGGCAAGACCACGCTGCTCCGCACGCTGGCGGGCCGTCGCGCCCCGGTGGCGGGCTCCGTGGCGCGCGCCGGCACCGTCGGCTTCCTCTCACAGGAGGCTTCGCTCCCCGAGTTGGACCATCCGGCGGCGACTGCACTCGAGCGCATCCTGACCGCACGCCAGATCGGGACGGTGCAGCGCGACATGGAGCAGGTGAGGGTCGACATGGAGGCCGCAGCGGGCGAGCCGCGCGACCGCCTCATCCGCCGCTACGCCCGCCTGGAGGAGGAGTTCACCGTTCGGGGCGGGTACGCCGCCGAGGCCGAGGCACGCCGTTTCGGCGCATCGCTCGGCATCGCCGACGACGAGATGGCCCAGCCGGTGGCGACCATGTCGGGAGGGCAGCGGCGCCGGGTGGAGCTGGCGCGGATACTGTTCGCCGACACCGACGTGATGCTGCTCGACGAGCCCACGAACCACCTCGACCTCGACGCCAAGGCGTGGCTCGTCTCGTTCCTCGGCGAGTACCGCGGCGGGCTGCTGGTCGTGAGCCACGACCTCCCTCTGCTCGATGCGGCGATCACGAGCATCGTGCACCTCGAGGACGGCCGGTTCGAGTCCTATCGAGGCACCTACTCCGAGTACCTCGTCGAGCGGGAGAAGCGTCGCTCCCAGCGCATCAAGGAGCGCACCAACCAGGAGCGACGGATCGAGAAGCTGGAGAGCACGGCGCAGCGCTTCATGGGTACCACCGAGAAGATGTCGAAGCGGGCGAAGTCGATGCAGACCCGCGCCGACAAGATGCGCGAGCAGCTGGTCGAGGTGGTGGCGACCGGTCCGTCGGTGGCGGTCCACTTCCCCCAGCCGGAGCAGTCGGGGCGGGTCCCGCTCGAGGGCCTCGGCCTGGCGAAGGCGTTCGGGGACAACGTGGTGTTCGTCGACGTCGACGTGCACGTGGAGCGCCAGGAGCGGCTGTTGATCATGGGCCTCAACGGCGCCGGGAAGACCACGCTGCTGCGCATCCTCGCCGGCCAGGAGACCGCCGACATCGGATCGGTCGAGCTCGGGTACAAGGCGTCTCTGGGGTACTACGCCCAGGAGCACGAGCAGATCGACCGCGACGAGACGGTCATGGGCCACATGCGGGCGGTGTCCACAGCTCCCGACCGGGACCTCCGGGCGATCCTCGGCCACTTCCTGCTCGCCGACAAGATCGACCAGGAGGCGGGCACGCTGTCCGGCGGCGAGAAGACCAAGCTCGCCCTCGCCCAATTGGTGGCGGGGCATCACAACGTGTTGCTGCTCGACGAGCCGACCAACAACCTCGACCCGCAGGCCAAGGACGCCCTGGTGGCGGCGCTCGACGCCTTCACCGGCACGATCGTGATGGTGAGCCACGACACCGACTTCGTGGAGCGGGTCGAGCCCGACCGGGCGATCCTCATGCCCGAGGGCGAGAGCCACTACTTCGACGAGAGCATGCTGGAGCTGGTGGCGCTGGCCTGAATCGGCGCGGGTCGCGGGCGGTGGGGGATGGCCCCCAACCTCGTGAGCGAAGGCCGTGCCGTGCCTCCGCCACCGCCACGGCTACCGCCACCGCCACGGCCAGACGCGACCTGAATGCGTCGTGGCTGCCGGGGCGCTTCGGTTGGGGGGATGTTGCCCGCGTCACCTCTGCTCCCCTCCCGTTCCGACGAGAAGGGGGGCTGGGAGAGAGCAACGATGTCCGCACCGCGATGCGCTGCGCTCAGATGGCGACGTGCGAAGTGTGCGCTCTGGCCGTGGCGGTCGCGGTTGCGGTTGCGAAGGAGCGCTACCGCGCCGGCGTGAGTGGCTCGCCGACCGCCAACGCCCCTGCCAATCCCTCCACGCCGGCGGTGTCCACCGCGTAGTGGATCCAGCGGCCGCGGCGCTCGCGGGTGAGCAGGCCGGCCTCGTGGAGCACCTTGAGGTGATGGCTGATCGTGGGCTGGCTCACGTCCACCTCGGGGTCGAGGTGGACGAGGTCTCCGACGTGCGTGCCGCCACCACCCGATTCGCCGACGCCGGTCTCGCCACCTTCGAGGAGCAGGGCGTGTGCTGCTACGCCGACCAGGACAAGGTCTGGGTCACCGGGCCCGACGGTGAGCGCTGGGAGACCTACACGGTGCTGGCCGACGCCGAGGAGATGCACGGCGACGGGGCGTGCTGCGCACCTGCCGGGGAGGGGGAAATGGCAGTTGCCTGCTGCTGAGAGGGGGGCGATGTGGTCGCGGTGGCGGTCACAGCCCTGGGGACAGCCACAGCCACAGCAAACCGAGGCAGAGCCGGGGCGTCTCGACTCCCGAACCCTTGGCGAATGGCGAATGGCGAATGGCAAGGTCCCTGAGTCCCCAAGTACCGGAGTCCCCGAGTACTGGATTCCGACGCCGTCTGTCTGGGATCCCATTCCACGCGACAATCCCCTCATGGCCTCCTACCCCTCGGACTACGAGTTCCATGTCGTCCTGCGTGACGGAGGGCTGGCGCGGATCAGGCCGATCAGGCCCGACGACGCGCCGGCCCTCCACGCCATGTTCCACCGCATGGGCACCGACAGCGTCTACCACCGGTTCTTCCGCCACAAGCGCGACCTGACCGCCGAGGAGCTCGAGTACTTCACCACGGTCGACTACGCCGACCGCATGGCGTTCGTGGCCCAGGTGGGCGGTGAGATCGTGGCGGTGGGCCGCTACGACCGCCTGCCGGACGAGCCGGTGGTGGCCGAGGTCGCCTTCGGGGTGGAGGACGGCCACCAGGGGCGGGGCTTCGGCAGCCAATTGCTCACCCATCTCACCAACTACGCCCGCCACCACGGCGTCCGATCGTTCCGGGCCTTCGTGCTGCCCGACAACTACGCCATGATGCGCGTGTTCCGCGCCTCGGGCTACGAGATGCGCCGCGACATGGAGCAGGGGGTGTATCGGGTCGACCTGCCGGTCGAGGTCACCCACGAGGTGGAGCGGGTGGCCGGTGAGCACGAACAGCACGCCGTGGCCACCTCGCTGCTCCCGCTGTTCTACCCCCGGTCGGTGGCCATCGTCGGGGCGAGCCGCGACGAGGGGTCGATCGGCGGGCGTCTCATGCAGAACATGGTTGGTGCGCGGTTCTCCGGCACGGTGTACCCGGTCAACCCCAACGCCGGCTCGGTCGGCTCGGTCAAGGCGTACTCGTCGGTGCTGGAGATCCCCGACCCCGTCGATCTCGCCGTGATCGTCGTCCCGGCCCGCTTCGTGCTCGACGTGGTGCGGGAGTGTGCCGAGAAGGGCGTGAAGGGCCTCGTCGTCATCTCCGCCGGATTCGGCGAGACCGGCGAGGAGGGGGAGGCGCTCGAGGCGGAGTTGCTCCGTCTGGTGCGCGACTCGGGGATGCGCATGGTCGGTCCCAACTGCATGGGGCTGCTCAACACCGACCCGGCGGTGAACCTCGACGCCACCTTCGCCCCGGTGTTCCCGCCGCAGGGCAACGTCGGCATGTCGAGCCAGTCGGGGGCGCTCGGCATCGCCATCCTCGACCACGCCCGGCGCCTCGACATCGGCATCTCGACCTTCGTCTCGGTGGGCAACAAGGCCGACGTGTCCGGCAACGATCTGCTCCTGTACTGGGAGGGCGATCCGGCGACCGACGTGATCGTGCTGTATCTCGAGTCGTTCGGGCACCCCCGTCGCTTCGCCCGAATCGCACGCCGCATCGCCCGAAAGAAGCCGATCGTGGCCGTGAAGTCGGGCCGCACCACCGCCGGCGCCCGCGCCGCCAGCAGCCACACCGGCGCCCTGGCCAGTGTCGAGGTGGCGGTCTCGGCGCTGTTCCGCCAGGCGGGTGTGATCCGCACCGAGACGCTCGAGGAGCTGTTCGAGGTCACCTCGCTCCTCGCCAACCAGCCGCTGCCTAAGGGCGACCGCGTCGCCATCCTCACCAACGCCGGTGGTCCCGGGATTCTCGCCGCCGACGCCCTCGAGTCGGCCGGGCTGTCGTTGCCCGAGCTGTCGGAGGGCCTCCAGGCCGAGTTGGCGCACCACCTGGCGGCCGAGGCGTCGGTGCGCAACCCGGTCGACATGATCGCCTCGGCCGGCCCCGAGCAGTACCGCGCCTGCCTGCGCAGCCTGCTGGACAGCGGGGAGGTCGACTCGGTGATCGTCGTCTTCATCCCCACGAGCCCTGGTGGGCTGGAGGGGGTGCAGGACGCGGTGGCAGATGCGGTGGGGGAGGGGACGGACACCACCGTGCTCGCGGTCTACATGGAGGCCGATGTCGAGACCCGTCCCCGGCACGATCGCTCCTCCCTCATCCCGGTGTACCCCTTCCCCGAGCCGGCGGCGCGGGCCCTGGCACGCGCCGTGCAATACGCCGCCTGGCGCAACGCCCCCGAGGGCGAGCTCGTCGAGTTCGCCGACATCGACGAGGAGGCGGCCCGCGCAGTGGTCGACTCGGCCCTGGAGCGCCTCGGAGGCGGCGGCGGCTGGATGGAGCCCGACGAGATCGATGCGGTGCTCGACGCCTACGGGGTTCGGCGCGCCCGCGCCGCCGTCGCCCGGACCGCCACCGGAGCGGTCGAGGCAGCCGCTGCGGTGGGCGGCCCGGTGGTGCTCAAGGTGATCGCCCCTTCGGCCCTCCACAAGTCCGACGTCGGCGGCATCGCCCTCGACGTGGAGGGTGACGACGCCGTGGCCGCGGCCTACGAGCGGGTGACGGGTGTCGTCGACGACGCCGAAGGCGTGCTCGTCCAGGAGTTCGTGCCCGGCGGCCACGAGGTGATCCTCGGGATGACCGAGGATCCCTCGTTCGGCCCGCTCATGGCCTTCGGCCTCGGCGGCATCTTCGTCGAGCTGATGGGCGACGTCGCCTTCCGCATCCATCCCCTGCGCGACGTCGACGCCGCCGGGATGATCGACGATGTGAAGAGCGCCAAGGTGCTGAGCGGGTACCGCGGGAACCCCGCCGGCGACGTGGAAGCGCTCCAGGGTGCGCTGCTGAGGCTGTCCGCCCTGGTCGACGACCTGCCCGAGATCGCCGAGTTCGACCTCAACCCGGTGAAGGTGCTCCCACCCGGCCAGGGCGTGAAGGTGGTCGACGCCCGCATGCGGGTGCGGCCGGTCCCCGAGCAGACCGCATCCCGCAAGGACATTCCCGCCGCCGAACGCGCCTGAGGCCCGGGTGTGTGCCCGGCCTGATGGCGTGATCGCCGGTCTCGGTCATCGGGGACTCGGGGACTCGGGGACTCGGAAGCAGATGCCGAGCGCCTGCCCGGGCCGATTCGCCGATTACTGATCGCCGAATGCAGCAGAAGGGCCCCCACATGGGGGCCCTTCTGCCCTTTGGTCGTGAGCGATCAGGCGTCGCTGCCGACCAGCTCCCGTGCCCGTGCATCCGGGAACTCCTCGACCCCGAGCGGGGTTCCGGGGATCACCACGATGTCGTCACGCTTGGCGGTGGCCCAGATCAGGCCGAGGCCACCGATGAGTGCGAACAGGCCCACGCCGGCGAACAAGCCGGCCAGGGCGAGGCCCATCTGCAGCGTGGCATGGGTCACGGTGCCGACACCGAGCTCAGCGATGAGCCCATGTGC
>Ga0214472_10003981_pt1 | contig 15602 bp, 14 predicted proteins | sample RVTome_6_FD_207662 | JGI IMG/M metagenome (GOLD analysis project Ga0214472, IMG submission 207662) | Soil microbial communities from uranium-contaminated site in the Upper Colorado River Basin, Wyoming, United States - RVT140D175 | ecosystem: Environmental > Terrestrial > Soil > Contaminated >...
CCTTCAACCTCACGAACGGAGCGCTGGAGGTCGAGGAGGACGTGCTCACGGGCCCGGGCTTCCGCACGATCACGGCCGTCCAGCCGCCCCGCATCTTTCGCCTGGGGATGCGGCTCGACTTCTAGACTAGCGGCGGCAATGGTGGATCGTGAAGGCGAAGGCTCCGGGCTCGAGGCCGGGTCCGATTCCATAGCGGCGCAGCTCCAGGGGCGGCGTGGCCGCGTCGTTCGCCCCCTCCATCGTGGTCACGGCGGCACGCACCTGGCACCGCCGCAGGGCTTCGATGGCCCCGGCGTCGTAGTCCTGCCGCCTTCCGTTCGGATACGAGAACAGACGGCACGGCCTTCCGGTCAATGCCTCGACGGCGGCGATCGAAGCACCGATCTCGGCGTCTCTCTCCGCGGGCGACAGCGAGGCCAGGATCGCGTGGCTGCGCGTGTGGGCTCCGAACTCGACGAGCCCCGAGGACTGCATCTCGGCGATGGCGACAGGGCTCAGCATTCGATAGGGCGAGTCCGCAGTGATGGGCCGCTCCGGGTCCTCGCCCAGGGACCGGACGATCTCGTGCACCTCCGCGAGGAGGTGGGGATGGGGAAGTCCCTTGAGGCGCGCCTGCAGCGCGGAGGATGCGGCAGCCCGCGCGGCGGGATCGCCCAGCCCGAAGCGCTCGCCCCGCCATTCGAGGTCAGGCTCCCTCGTCGTGGCCAGCGCCTGGTTGATGCGGCAGTACCAGACGGTGTCGCTGGTGCCGATCAGCCCCGTGGTCAGGAAGATCGTGGCGGGCAGCTTGCGTTCGCGAAGGAGAGGCCCCGCCACGTCGTGGTTGTTCTGATAGCCGTCGTCGAAGGTGATCACGGCGGTGGGGCGCCGAACCGTCCCGCTTCCCAGCCGATCCACGGCGACGGACAGCGGCAGCACGTCGAAGTGACGGACGAGATGGTCCATCTGGCGACGAAACGAAGTGGCATCCAGGAAGCACCAGTCCTCCACCGGAGCCGGCTCGGCCACGACGGCGTGGTACATCAGGACCGTGAGGCGGTGGGGCCACACGGCCCGATGCAGCCAGCAGGGCAGCCCGGAACGGCCGGTCGCCTCGCGGGCGAGCCTGACCAGTGCTCGAAGGCTCATGCTTCTCGCCTAGAAGCGGTGGGTCAGGCCGAGCGACAGCATCTGCGTCTTGAACCTGCCCTGCGGCCGCGTCGAGTCCGAGTCCTGGAAGGCGTAGTAGAGGTTCCAGACGAGCGACTTCCCCCGCTTCCAGTCGGCGGTGAGCACCCATTGTCCGCGCGTGTCGCGGCGGCCGAAGTTGGCGGCCCCCGGGCTCTCGATGGAGTAGTCGCGGCTGCGCCGCCGATAGCGAAGTGTGAGGTAGACCGTTCGCGACGGAGACCACCGCAGCCGCAGGTAGGCCTCGCGCTGGGACAGGTCCTCGTTGTCGTCCTTGACGTCGCGGCCGCCGAGCCTCAGGCCGAGCTCGGGAGAGAACCGCGAGCCGAAGCCGCGATAGCGCACGGCCCCGCCCAGACTGGCCACGTCGTTGACCTTGTCGGGGGACAGGTCGAAGGTCTCGTGCCGGTACTCTCCGAAGCCGATGATTTCCCAGTCGTCCGTGGCGCGGTACGAGTACTCCGCCTCGAGCGCGAAGACGTCGGCGCGGTCGAACTCGTCACGGATCTCGCGGCTCGGCCGCCCGTTCAGGAGGCGGACGGACACGTCGTAGCCGTGAGGCCGGCTCTCCGAGCGGACTCCCAGGGCGAGGGCGCGGCTCGGGTCGAATCGCTGGTAGACGACGTAGTCGCCCTCGACGTACCCCTCGAGGGGCGCGTTCTCCCGGAGCCGAACGGCGGCCCCACCCTCGAAGGTGGCGCCGAACACGTTCTCCCGAGGGGCTCCCTCCGGGGCCTGGAAGAAGTTGTCGAAGTAGAGGCCACCAAGCCGCACCTGCGCCATGAACCGGTCCGCCTTCGGCGCGGGCGCGCCCTTGTCCGGGGCCGACTTGGGCGCGGCCCGCTGAGGGGCGGGAGCGGAGGCCTCACCGGCCGACCCCGGGGAGGGAGCCGCCGCGAACAGCGCCAAAGCCATGCAACACGAGACGATGGTCTTCATCGGTTCTCCTTGGGGATGTCGAGACCGTGACGTGGCGTCCACGCGCCGAGCCGCCGTCCCTTGACGATGGAGAGCACGCCCAGGAGCGCGGCGGCGTTCACCAGGCAGAAGTAGTACGGGACGCTGAGGAGCCTCGTGCGGCCGAGGCGCGTCCGCCGCGCCGCGAAGCCGAGAACGGCCGCAGCGTAGAAGAGCGTCTGGGCGACGAGAAGAGCGCGGAAGGAGGAATGAGCGGGGGCGAGGACGGCGTTCGCCACGAGCAGGAGAATCAGGAAGAAGGGCATGAGGTGACGCAGGAGCTTGTGGGACAGAAGCTCCACGGAGTAGAAGCCGGTGCTGACGAGCGGCGCCCCGAGGTTCAGGAGAGCGCGGACGCTGTGGTTCGTCACGCGCACTTTCCGCCGGAACTCGGCGGCACCCTCGACGGGTGAGTCCTCCCAGGCCACGGCGCCAGGCTCATAGAGCAGGCGCCGGCCCTGGAGGACGATGCGCGCGGAGACGGCGATGTCGTCGGCCTGCGCGGGGTCGGCGATGGGGACGTAGAGCTCCTTGCGCACCGCGTACAGCGTGCCGTCGGCGGCGAAGATGCTCCCGAACGCGCTCTCGAGGGACTTCTGCCACTTGTCGTAGCGCCAGTAGAGGTTCTCGCCTCCCTCGGTGGCGTCGCCGTCGCGTGCGGGGCGGTACTTCTTGTTGCCGCAGACCCCGCCCACCTCGGGATCGGCGAAGCACTCCACGAGCCTCGCCACGCTGTGCGTCTCGAGCAGAGAGTTGGCGTCGGTGAACACCAGGATCTCGCCCCGCGCCTCGCGGACCCCCGCGTTGAGCGCCGCGGCCTTGCCGCTCCGCGGAAGCCGGAGGAGCCGCACGCCTTCTCCCTGGTATCGCGCGACGATCTCCTCCGTGGCGTCGGTGGAGCCGTCGGAGACGACGACTGTCTCGAGCCGTCCCCTCGGATAGTCGAGGGCGAGGCTGTTGCGGAGCTTCTCCTCGATGACCGCCTCTTCGTTGTGCACGGGGACGATGAGGCTGACGCCGGGTCGCACGGGCGCGCGCCTCACCGGCCGCGGGCGCAGACGGCTCAGGACGAAGATCAGCGCCGGGTAGCCGAAGTAGACGTAGGCGCACAGAACGAAGGAGCCGGTGAAGACCCAGAGGGCTCCCCTCATGGCGTCTCCAGGCTTCCGGCGCGGCGCGACCCCGCGGAGGCGGGCTGCCCCTCGCCGACGGCGGCGTCGGTTCCCGGTCCAACGAGTCCCCGGTAGCGCTCCAGCATCAGCGTCGCGATCCGCTCCCAGGCGAAGCGTCGGCGCGCCTCCTCCCGCGCGCGGGCGCGGAGCCGCGCCGCCAGCCCGGCGTCGGTCAGGATCCTCACGATCGCCGCGGCCAGGGCCGTCGGATCCTCGGGCGGGACGAGAAGGCCGCTCTCGCCGTCGACGATCACGTCCTCCGTGGCGCCGACCCGGGTCGCCACGATGGGGACACCGAAGGTGTGGGCCACGTGCAGCACCCCGCTCTGGAAGACGGCGCGGTAGGGGAAGACCGCCACTTCGGTGAGGCTCATCCAGGCCGCCACCGCGGCCGACTCGACGTACCTCGTCACGAAGCGCACGCGGTCCTCGATGCCGAGGCGTCGAGCGAGGTCGTGGTGGGCGGCGGCGTCGAAATCGGGTGCCGGGAACCCGGCGAGCACCAGCCGGGCCCGGGGCTCCCGATCGAGAACACGAGGGAATGCGTGCAGCAGCAGGTCCGCACCCTTGTAGCGGGACAGCGTCCCGAAGAGGAGCACGATGCGATCCCGAGCCGTCAGTCCCAGCTCGTGGCGCAGGGAATCGGCGCCGAGGTCGGGGCGCGCGAGCTCGGCGAAGAGCTCCTCGTTGCCATGGGGGATCTCGACGACACGTGCCGGATCCACGTCGAAGGCGCTCAGGAACGCGCGGCGATTCGTGGCGTAGTGGACGAAGATGGTGTCGAACTGGCAGTAGATCCGCTGGAACGCCGAGCGTACGAGGGGCGAGCGCCGCGGGAGGCCGGACCCCGTGGCGAAGGGAAGGACGTTGTGGCAGACATCCGCCAGGCGCAGCCCGACCCGGCGCAGGAGGATCAGGAGAGGCAGGTCGCTCGCGAAGCGGACGTCGCCGAGCTGGACGATGTCCGGACGCGTGCGGCGCAGGTACCGCACGAGCTTGCTCCACTCGCGGCAGTAGAGCACGGCTCGGACGGAGCGCCGGAGCGGCCGCAGGAAGGGTCCGGGGGGCGGGCCCGCCGGCTTCGGATCCCAGAGGTCCAGGAGCTTCTCGACGCGAAAGGCGTGAGGAAGCCCTTCGAGCTCGTACCGCCGATCCGTCAGGAGGGTGACGTCCGCTCCCGCGCCCGCGAGAGCCCGACAGAGCTGGTAGGCGTAGTGGATCAGCCCTCCCTTGCCCGCGAACTCCACGACGGCGATCCTCATCACGCCCGCCGTCCGCTCGCGGCGAAACCGGTCGCCTGGTCCGCGCGGGCGCGGGCGTAGACGGCTTCCAGGCGGCCGATCCACGCTTGCGTCGAGAACAGCGTCCGCGCCCGCGAGCGTGCGGCCCGGCCCATGGCCTCCCTCGTCCCCGGCTGCCCGAGGAGCTCCACGATGCTGCGCCCCAATGCCTCGGGGCTGCCACGAGGAACGAGACGGCCGATCGCCGGAGCTTCCATGATCTCCGGCACGCCGCCCACGTCGGTCGCCACCACGGGAAGACCGGCGGCCATGGCCTCGAGGAGCACGGTCGGAAAGGCGTCCTCGTGGCTCGGGAGCACGAAGAGATCGCTCGCCGCGAGGAGGGCGGGAACGTCGCGGCGGAAGCCGAGCCAGCGCACCCCGCGTCCGAGACCGAGCTCGTCGGCTTCGACCTGCAGCCGATCGCGAAGCGGCCCGTCACCCGCGACGAGGAGCACGGACTCGGGCACCGCCGCGACCACGGTCGGCAGCGCCTGCAGGAGGTCTTCGAGGCCCTTGCCGGGCCTGAGGACCGAGACCGCGAGGATGGCCCTGGCCTCGGGCCCGAGGCCGAGGTGGCGCCGGTGCTCGTCCCGGCGTCGGGTCGCCTCCTCGAAGGAGGCGACGTCGACGCCGTTGTGGACGACGACGAGCTTCTCCGGCCGAATCCGCCCGGTCCCGAGGTACGTGTCGCGGAGGGCCCGGGAGACGCAGACGACGGCGGAGGCGAAGCGGTCCAGCAGCGCACCCATGATCCGATCGCGCACGACGGGCCGGCTCCAGGCCGGGCCGCAGGGAGGCCGGACATGGAGCGTCGCCACCAGGGGCGTCCCCGTCAGCCGGGCGGCCAGGGCACCGAAGATCGCCGCGTCGGTGAGGTGGGCGTGGACGAGGTCGAACCTCTCCTCCCGGATCAGGCGGACGATTCTGCGCAGCGCGGAGACGTCACGGAGATTCCTCGCGCCGATGCCCACGAGCGGGACGCCCTGCGAGCGCAGCTCCGCCTCGAAGGGATTGCCGGCGATGCGCTTGAGGAAGGCGACGTGCAGACGCACGCGGCGCGGGTCCAGGGCGCGCGCGAAGCGGCCCACCAGGGCCTCGGCACCGCCGAGGGTGAGGGAGTCGATCAGCCAGAGAAGACGGAGCGGTCCGCCTTCGCCAGGATCCGGTCGAAGCGAAGCCATCGTCCTTTCTCGTCGTCGGCGCCGGCGCGCTGGAACCCCGTCCACAGATAGAAGCGGAAGAGCGGTCGGAGCAGCTCGGACCGAAGGCCGGTCTCGCGGCAGTAGCCGCGCAGCATCGCGCGCACGGCCCGCGAGACGGGGTTCTCCTCCACGAACGTCCGGCGGAACGCGTGATCGGCCGCGCCGCGCCGATAGCGCGACCACAGAGCGTTGAGTCCGTAGCTGAGGGCGAAGTGGAAGAGGTCCACGAAGGGCGGTCCTTCGGGAAGGCCCGCGGGGGACGGCCTTGCCTCCCCCTCCCCGCCATCGGCGATCCCGGTCAGGCGAGGGCTCTCGAGTGGTCGGCATGAGGCCTCCTCCCAGTCGACGACGCCGCTGACGCGGCCCCTTTCGTCGAGCAGCACGTTCCGCGCCCAGAAGTCTCCGTGGCGCGCGGCGAGAGGCAGCGGCCTCTCGGCAAGATCCGCGCGCAGGTCCTCGTACCAGCGCCAGTCGGGGACTCCTTCACCGAGGGCCTCGGCCTCGGAAGCGGCCGAATGCAGCGCCGGCTCCTCCGCGAGGGGATCGAAGGAACCGTCGCTGCGCGTCGCCCGATGGAATTCCGCGAGCCACCGTGCGGCCGCGGACAGGTGGCGCCCCGCGCGACGGAGCGGTCGCCAGCCTGCCTGCATCTCGACGTAGGCGGGACGGCCGGGGAGGGCGGAGAGGAGCAGCGCCTCGACGCCGCCCACCGCCCAGAAGCCGAGGACGCGCGGGACGGTCGGCCGCAGCGCGTCCGGAAGCCGCTCGGCGAGCCGCTCGAGAACGCCGGCCTCGCGAGCGAGGGAACGCCCGGGGGTTCGAGGTCGGCGCACCTTGAGGATGGCCGCGGGGTCGGCCCCGTCCGTCGGAAACAGGATGGCGACGAGCGACTCGCCGGCATCGTCCCGCTGCAGGAGCGGGCGCCAGGAGCGGCCCGCGAAGAGGGTGTCGCGTGCCCGCGCTTCGAGCTCCTCGGCGACGGCGGTCCACATCGGCAGGAGCACGTCCCACTCCCGCGCCGTCGGGCCGCCGTCCGTCGGGGCGGAGCCGACCCGCGGGACGCGGCGAGCCCCGGGGAGGGACGACAGACCCGCGTCCGCCAGCAGGACGAGGACACGCTCGTGCAGCTGATGGGGCACATGGAGGTTCCTGAGGAAGAAACGGACGACGCGGCGCTCGGTGGGAACCAGGAACCGGCCCGCTTCCCTCATCGCTCCGAGACGCATGCCCGTCGGGGATGCCCTCATGGCTCACCCGCGTGGACGAGCTCGTCGGGCGGGGGGGTGGCGGATGCACGTGCCGTTCGCAGGCCGGCGATCACCTCGTGCCACCCCTGGGGGCTCGCGATGCGGAATGCCGCGAGGTGGGCGGCTCCTCCCAGGAGGGCGGAGAGCACGACCAGGGTCGGCGGGTGGTCGGTCGCGACCTTCGCGCACGCGAGCAGGGCGAGCACGAGCGCGAAGGTGGCGAGGACGCTCGGCCCGAGCGCACGCGCGAAGGCGGCGGGGGAGATCCGATTGAGCCGGCACACGACGGCGACGTTGAGAGCCATGAAGCCGCCGGTGACGGCGGCGAGGGCGAAGGCCACGGTCGCGGCCCCGGAGGGGGCCGCGACCACCAACGCCGGCACGAGAACCAGCGCCCTGAGCAGGCCGAGCCCCGCGAGGAGCCCGGGCCTTCCCATGGCCTTCAGGACGTCTCCGGCCGGGGTGGAGAGCGAGCGCGCCGCGACGAAGAGGGCGAGCCCGCGGAGAACGGGGGTCGAAGCGCGCCAGGTCTCCCCGAAGGCCACGAGGACGAGGGGCTCGGCGAGAACGAAGAGGCCGGCCGCGGCGGGCAGACTCAGGAGGGAGACGTAGCGCGAGGCGGTGAGGTAGCCTTCGTCCAGGCGGCCCCCGTGGGCCCACAAGCGCGCGAATGTCGGGAAGAGGACCCGGCTCGTGACCCAGAGGAGCAGCGTCACCGTCGTCTCGGGGACCTTGGCGGCCATCTGATACAGGCCGAGGGGCACGGCGCCGAGCATGCGTCCCACGACCACGAGGTCCGCGTGGTGCGTGACGGCGGCGAGCAGGTTCACGGCCACGACCCCACGTCCGTAGGCCAGCATCGGCCCGACCAGTCCCGACGGCCAGGGCCCTCGCGGCCTCCAGGGGACGACGACCCACAGGAGAAGGGTCCAGGCAGCCTGCCCCAGGAGCTGTCCCCAGACGAGGCTCCACACGCCGAGACCCGCGGCGGCGAGCGCGACGGACACCGCGGCCTTGACGGCGGCCATGCCCACCTCCGGCACCATCCGCGCGCGGAAGCTCAGGGTCTTCTGGCAGAGTGCGTCGTGGGTGTTGCCGAGGTACTTCAGGGGGAAGCCCCACGCCAGCGCGCGGAGGATGTCCTCGCCGGCGGGGTTGCCGAAGAACGCCGCGACGAAGGGGGCCACGAAGAGCGTGACACCGAGCCAGCCGAAGCCGAGCGCGACGTTCACGCCGAAGGTGACGCGAGCCGCCTCGTCGGTCTTCTCGGGCCAGTAGATGAGGGCCCCGGTCGTTCCGAGGTCGCCGATGGTCTCGGCGTACGTGACGAAGACGAGGGCGAAGGCGAGCAGGCCGAACTCCGCGGGCCCGAGCAGGCGCGCGAGGAGCACGAGGCTGCCGAGCGTGAGCAGCCGAGCGGCCGCCGTCGCCAGGAGGCTCCAGGCGACGCCGCGGAGGGCGGCCGGCGCGAGACCCGCCGCGACCGCCCCGCCGCTCATTCCCGTCCCTCGAGCGCCGCCGCCTGCAGCGTCCTCCGTCGCCACCACGACCTCAGGCGGCCGGCGGGTGGTCCTCCGGTCTGCGCCAGCACCTGGAGAGCCTTCGCCGTGCAGCAGAGCCTCCACATACCGGCGTCGAGCGTCCGGCCGTCGAGGTAGCCCTCGAGGAAGGCTCGCTCCAGCCGTCCGAGCAGGCCGCGCATCGTGGGATACGCGACGAAGGGTCGGAGCTGGACCAGGAAGTAGGCGGCGTCCTCGTAGGGCAGGCCCTCGCGACAGCCCTCGAAGTCGATGACCTCGACGCTCCCCTCGTCGACGTAGACGTTGCCCGGCCAGAAGTCGGCGTGGTGTCCCACGAGATGGGCGGGAGGGGCGACGGCCTGGCCGAGCCGGTCGACCCGCTGCCGCGCCGCGCGCACGAAGCTCCCCGGCGCGCCGGCGGCGCTCACCGTCTCGAGGTCCCGGCGGGCGCGGGACAGGAGCACGGCGAGGGCCGAGCTCGCCGGTCCGCCTGAAGGGAGGACGTCGGCTTCCCGTGCGGTGTGCTGCTGGAAGAGCCGCAGCCAGCGGCCGGCGCGCTCCACCGCCGAGACGAGCGCGGCGCGCGCCGCCGGATCGCGGCTCCCGCGGGTCTCGCGCACGACGTCGTCCAGGGGCCGGCCGCGGCAGCGCTCCATGACCAGCGCCGCGCCCGCCTCGTCGAAGCGGACGGGACGAGGGACGCCGTAGGGTGCGTGCGGCCCGAACCGGTCGTGGAGGAGCTCCAGCAGCTCGAACTCGTGACGCGCGCTCTCGGCGGCGGGCGGGCAGCGCTGCACCTTGAGGACCAGGTGCCGGGGCCGCCGGCCGTCGGACACCAGGAGCTCGGCCACGCTGGACTCGGGCCGCTCGTGAACCCTCCGCACCCCCACCGCGCACGCGCCCGGAGCGGAGGCGAGCAGACGCCCGCGGAGTCCCGGTGACATGGGCTCGCTCTCCGCGTCGATCCGGGTCAGCAGATCGGCCACGCAGTCCTCGAGGCGAAAGTCGCTCTGGACCTTGGCGCGTCCCCTGGCACCCATTCGGCGGGCGAGCTCCGGATCCTGGAGGAGCCGCCTCACGGCCGTGGCGAGGGCGGCGGCGTCGTTCGGAGGCACGAGCCAGCCGCTCTCGTCATCGTCGATCAGCTCGGGGATGCCGGAGAGGCGCGAGGCCACCACGGGCCTTCGCGCGGCCATGGCCTCCATCAGCGAGACGGGGATCCCCTCCGTCTGGCCGTCGGCCGCCACCACGCTCGGCAGCACGACGAGCGAGGCCCGGGACAGGAGCTGTGTCACCTCATCCTGGCGTCGCGGGCCCAGGAGGTGCACGAGCGACGCCAGATGCCGCGCGGCGATCTCGCGCTCGAGGTGCCTCCGCAGGGGTCCGTCGCCGACGATGTCGCATCGGAAGGCCACTCCCTCGTCGCGCAGCCGGCGGCACGCCTCGAGCAGCACCGGAAGGCCCTTGTACGGCTTCAGCGCCGCCACGCAGAGCAGGCGCGGCACGCCCGAAGCTTCGGGAGAGGACGCGCCGTAATCGTCGGGGTCGACACCGGCGTGGATGACGTGGACCTTGTCCTGGACCGCGTCCGGGTAGAGCCGCGCGAGCAGATCCCGGTTGAAGCGCGAGATCACGCGCACGAAGCGTGCGGAGCGGATCTTCTCTTCCAGGAACGTGCGACGGACGAAGAGGTCGTGGGCGTGCACGGTGAAGCTGTAGGGAACGCCGGTGAGTCCGGAGACGATGTGGGCGACGAGAGCGGGATGCGTCGCGAAATGAGCGTGGACATGGCCCACCCCTGCCTCGTGCAGGCGCTCGGCGAGGTACACGCTCTTGGGGAGAAGCGCGAGGGTCCGGGCGAGGAAGCCCGCGCTCGGCGCCGTGCCCCGCAGGACCCGGCCCACGAGGCCCGCGTAGCGCCGGGGGTGGCGGCGCAGCGCGCGGAGGTTGGCCGCGGCGATGGCCGGCGAGAGGAAGGGCGTGTAGAGGGCGCGTCTCACCCACGGCTCGGCCTCGCGGTGGACGACGCGGGGCTCTTCCCGGAGCAGGGGAACGAGGAGCACCGGCTGTCCCTGTCGCTCCATCTCCTCGACCTCGCGCAGGATGAACGTCTCGGTGACGAGGGGGAAGCGTGAGAGCAGGACGGCCACCGTCCGTCGTGTCTTCACGGGTCGCTTCCCTTCGCCTCCGTCGACCGGCCGCGGGTCGTCGGCATCTCCGCCGGGACGAGGGCCAGGGCGGTGGAGAGGCCGAGGAGCAGCCAGAGATAGCGGGAGAAGTGCGCGTGGAGGAAGAGGCTCGAGACGAGGTACCCGACGAGGGCGATCTCGAAGCCCCGCGTGAGACCGCCCGACGCCCCATCGCCCGCGGCGAGGAAGGCCGCGCGGGCGCGTCGCAGGGACGCGAAGGCGGCGATCACCGCGAGGCCGAAGGGGAGAAGGCCCAGGATCCCGGTCTCGGCCGCGATCTCGAGGTACAGGCTGTGGGGGAAATGCGGCTCCGCCGGGTCCTCGTAGTCCCGCGCCGCGGAGCCCACCTCGTCCGCGTACGTCTCGAAGTGGACGGTGTAGTTGCCGGCGCCGACGCCCAGGACGGGATGATCGAGGAACATCCGCCAGGCCGCGGCCACCAGGAGCCGCCTCTTCTGGAACGAGCTGTCGGGGCGCAAGATGCGCTCGTCGCCCCAGGGGGCCACCTGCTCGAGGGTCTCGAGGCGTCGGGCGAAGCCGGCGGGAACGAGAGCGAGCAGCGTGAGCACGACGAGCACGCCCGCCAGCACCGCCCTGCGCAGCGGGACGCGCAGGGCGATCGCCGAGAGCAGGAGCACGCACCCGAGGGCCAGGGCCCCGCCGCGCGAGTACGTGAGCACCGCCGCCGCCGTGACGAGGCCCGCGGCGCCGAGGGCCAGCGCGCGGGAGCGCGGTCCCGGCTCTCCCCGGGCGAGGAAGAGCGCCAGCGGGACGAGCAAGACGAGGATCTGCGCGAAGAAGTTCGGGTCTCCCAAGGGACCTGCGATGCGCGGCTCGAAGACGTCTCCGTAGATGTGGGCGTACTTGATGCGCGCGAGGCCGCCGTACTCCTCGCCGGCACGTCCGGTCAGGACCTGGACGATGGCCATGGCCGCGAGGGCCGCGCCGGCGCCCAGCATCGTCCCGACCGCACGCCTGACGGCGCCGGCCGAGCCCGCGAGAAGGGCCGCCAGGAGGAAGACGATCGCGCCCTTGGCGACCTCGGCCACGCGACGATCGGCCAGGTCCGGATCGCTGGCCACGGTCGTCGAGGCAGCGGCCGCCAGCAGGTAGAGACCCAGACTCACCGTCGCGGGTGCGCCGAGGACACGACGAATCTGACTCGCCGACCGGCTGGCGCCGGCGGCCAGCAGGAGGGGCAGCGCCAGCAGCTGCAGCAGCGAGGGGAGCCCGTGGTGCCGGACGAGAACCTGGGAGAGGTTCAGGTAGATGAAGGCGACGAACAGGACCAGGCCGACACCCGGGCGGGAGAGGACCAGGACCGAGAGAGCGAGACCCGCGGCGAGTCCGAAGAGGCCGCGGGGCCCGACGTCGAACGGGACGAGCCCGGGGTTCCACGCCACCCACGCGCCGAGGAAGCCGGCGACGAGCAGCGAAGCGACGACAAAGAGCGGCGGAGCAAGGCGGACCCGGCCGGTGGGCATAGTCGCCGACGCTCAGGCGCCGGGGGGACTCACCCCGCGGAGACGATCGGAGATGACCACCGCCGCGACGCCGAGGAGGAGACCGCAGATGGCGGCGACGACGGCGTTGCGCCGCGCATCGGGATGGGCGGGTCGCGAGGGGGGAACGGCCTCCACCAGCACCTTCAGCGTGAAGATGCGGTACAGGCTGCGGCTCTCCTGTGTGGTCACCGCCGCCAGAGCGTTGGCGAGCTCGGCGGCGAGGTTCCCGTCCGGTCCCTCCACGTCGATCTTGATGATGTTGGTGCTCGGCAGCACCGAGCCGTCCACGCGATAGCCGCTCAGATCGGACGGCGGGCGGCCGAGCCGGGCGGCGGCCGCCGCTCGTGCGGCGCGCGTGGGAGGGATCCGGGCGAAGGTGGCGATGACGCTCCGACGCTCCAGGGTCTCCAGGCTGCGCAGGATGTCCCCCGTGGCGTCCACCCGATACGAGGGGGTGACGACCAGGGACGTGCTGGCGCGGTAGACCCGGGCCTGTCGCGCGGTCACGACGGCCGAGGCCAGTAGCGCCACGAGGACGGTGAGAAGAGCGATCCACCAGCGCCGCCGGAACATGTGACCGTAGCCGGAGTGCCTCGACGCGGACACTGCGGGTGCCTCGCGCCCCGAGGCGCCGGGGGACGACGCTTCAGTAGGCGCCATCACCGGAGAGTGCGACGGGGACGGTCCGGAGGAGGATCTCGAGATCCAGCCACAGGCTGTGGCGACGGACGTATTCGAGGTCGAGCCGAATGCGCTCCTTGTCCGTGCACCGGCTGCGGCCCATCACCTGCCACAGCCCCGTGATTCCCGGCCGCACCGCGAACCGCTGCATCTGTTCGTGCCGCGGGAACTTCTCGAAGTCGCAGGGGAGCAGGGGCCGCGGCCCCACCAGGCTCATCTCGCCGCGCAGCACGTTGTGGAGCTGGGGGAGCTCGTCGATGCTGAGCCGGCGCAGGACCCGACCGATCAAGGTCGTGCGGGGGTCGTCCTTGATCTTGAGGAACGTGCGCCCCGTCGCGGCCTCCGCCAGGTCGTCCTGCAGCTTCTCGGCCCCGACCACCATGGTCCGCAGCTTGAACATGTCGAAGGTACGGCACCGGTATCCGATGCGCGGCTGCCGGAAGATCGCGGGACCGGGACTCGTCAGCTTGATCAGGAGCATCGCCAGGAGGAGGACGGGGGCGGTGAGCGCCAGGAGGACCGAGACGAGGGCGACGTCCACCGTCCGCTTGATGCGGGCCGCCGCCGGGCGTTCGGCCCAGGGGTCGGCGAGCCACGTCCGGAGCTGCTCGAGGGTGCCGTCCCTGGCGGCCGCCGGGAAGCGGACGGGCAGCGTGTCGGCACCGACGATGCCCTGAGGCTTCACGGACGGGACGAGACGCGCGAGGGACATGAGAATTCCTTCCGATGATGGTCGTACGCGGGCCTCAGAGGACGCGATGACGCCGATCACACGGGTTTTCCGTGTGATCGGCGTCACGGAGAGGGTCTCCTGCGATTGGACATGTGATGCAGTCTGACATGGCATCAGATGCGTGAGAACGACCCTCGACATCCTTCTCGGCGCATCTGGGTGAGCCGATCCCGTTCGAGGACAAGAAGGCCATCGAGGATGTGGCCTGCTACATGGTCCGCGCGCCCCTCTCGCTGAAGAAGCTCGTGTATCTCGACGGCCAGAAGGCCGTCCTATATCGCTCTCGCATGAATCCCTTCCTGGGCCGGAACTTCGAGGCCATGGACCCGCTGGAGTGGCTGGCCCGTCTGGCTGACCATATCCCCGACGCGGGCAAGCACAGGACCCATTCTTACGGCTTCTACGCCAGTCGGGTCCGGGCCTCGCGAAGAGAGCGTAGTGTCTCCGTCGACCGAGGCAGCGCGAGGTCGAAGAGGCTCGAATGGGTCTCGTGGGGCTCATGAGTGGCCCCACCGGCCTCTCGCATGCTTGGCGGCAGGGTTGAGTGGGGTTGGAAGCTACGCTCTTCCCCTTCACGGCGCCTCCCAAGCCGTCGCCGCGGATGAAGACGCCTATCGTTGTCCGCGAGCCTCGCCATCTCGTTGTTCGGGAGCGGCCGGTCGCTCGGTGAGAGACTCAGGGCGATGTGCTCGACCGGTTTGCGGATGTCCGGCCGCTGCTGCCGAACCGCCTCGAATTCGCGGGCGAGCTCCGCGCTCGTCCGGCCAGCCATGTTGCCGCCGATGATCTCGGGCTGGTGATCGCGATCGAGCCCGTGCCGCTCGTCGAGCGCGTAGCGCATGGCTGCGCGGAAGCTGGCCCCTCGGGTGATCTTCGCGATCACGACTCGCTCTCCTCCGGCGCGAGAGTCGTGCCCAGGACCTCGGCCCGGACGGTCCCGAGGAATCGCGTCACGAGCGCGAGCGCTTCGAGCACCTCGGTCGCGCCGGGCTCGCGCCGGCGCTCCGCCATGCGCCGAGCGATGACATTCACGTCGGCCGCCAGCCGGCCGAGCGCGTGGTACGTCTCGCGGTTCACCTCAGGGATCGGACGCACCGCCCGCCGCGGGTTGAAGATGTGGCCGTAGTCACCTGCGATGGTTGCGCCGAACGTGTTGGGCGGCAACTCCTCGTTCTGGAACGTCTCCCCGCCGACGAACTGCACGGCGCGGACATACTTGTCCCTGCGGAGCACGCGGCGAAGAACGTCGGCGCGACGTTGGAGGGCCGCGCGGCCGCATAGCTCGAGGAAGCGGGCGTAGTCGGCGTGGCCGAGAGACAGGTCGCCGCAGTCGAGTGTCACGTCCGGCGCTGCCGTATCGACAGGCGCACTTAGTAGCCGGCGGCCGTTGCAGGCGACGACTCTGCCGCACGGGTTGATGCCGGACGGAAGCAGCGAGTTGATTTCGTTCGCGTACAGCCGCGCCTCATCAAGACTGAGCTCGACGGATTCCGAAGGAGCTTTCGCTTCGATCACCAGCAACGGCAACCCCGCGAGTACTGCGAGGTAGTCGGGGAAGTAGATCCTGCGGTTGCTGCCTTTCCCGATCTCAAGGCGTCGGATGTTCAACTTCGTGACGATGTCGGCGGCGGAGAAGCCCAGGCCGACTGGAGACGAGCTTGTGAGCACCGGCCAGACGAGCTTCTGCTCGACATCGCTCTCGGTCAGGAGATGCTCAGGTTCCGAGAACACGGCGAGAAGGATGGACCAAGTGCGCGCGCATGGCAACGGCCCCGGGGCACGGCCCCGTGGCACCTCGCAGACCACGAGCGGCACATCTACGCCGCGGCCTCCAGATCAGGGCGACGGCCGGGCCGGGCCGGTGCTAGGGCAGGTTCGCTCCGGCGCCGCCCCCGGGGCCAAGGCCGATCCGAAGGCCCAGGAGGGCGCGATCCCGCGCCCCCGGC
>Ga0214472_10003982_pt1 | contig 15602 bp, 13 predicted proteins | sample RVTome_6_FD_207662 | JGI IMG/M metagenome (GOLD analysis project Ga0214472, IMG submission 207662) | Soil microbial communities from uranium-contaminated site in the Upper Colorado River Basin, Wyoming, United States - RVT140D175 | ecosystem: Environmental > Terrestrial > Soil > Contaminated >...
CGTCCTCAAGGCAGAGCAGCCCTTGGCGCGCAAGCTCGGCCGCCGTCCCGATCCAGTCGCGGCGCTTTCCGACGAATTCATCATCCACGCAGCCGAGTGAAACCACCGCAAGGCGCCCCTGCCGCCCCGCCCGGTCGAACCGGGTGGATTCCAGAAAGATGCGCCCCCCCCCATCGACCAGGCGGGTTTGCGCCGCCGCGATCCCCCGTTTCCGAATCACTTCCAGGGCCAGATGCTCGCAGAGGAGCAGATCCCCCCAGCGCCTTCCCGCCTCGGTGTCGCAGGGGGGGGAGAACTTCACCAGGGCGTGACGCAGACCCCCCGTGCCCGAGAGCAGCACGGGGAATTTGGGTTGCTCGCCGCCTGCCGAAGAACCCGGCGCCTCGCCGGAGAGTGCCGATTCCGCAAGTTGGGGGTAATGGTCGGCACATGAGCTCTCCTCGATGGCGGCCGTCTCGTACAGGCTGCGGTCCCGGTAGCGGTGCAGCGCCTTCGCGCCGATGATGAGGTCGCCGGGGCAGTCGTCCCCGCAGCTCGACAGCGCCAGCAGGGTCTGGTCGTCCGTCCAGTTTTTCGGGTCCTCGGGCAATCCCAGATCCGACCCGTTCCGGTGGGCGAAGGCGCGCCCCATGAAGCCATCCGGACGCATGTCCTGAATGAACCAGGGAAGGGAGTCGAAAAGCTCCCCATCTTTTCCTGTCGCCTCCCACCAGAATTGATTGCGCGTCAGCGCCAGAAGGGTTCCAAGGCTCTCCGGATTCCCCTCCGGGGTGATTCGGCAGAGGGGAAAGTGACTCCCCGCACCCTGAATTTCCCGCAGCAGGGCGTAGCGGGTTGCGCGCCCCTTGCCGAGGCGGGCGGTGCGTGCTCCCAGCTCGGCGATGCGTCTCGAAACCGTCGGCTGGCTGACCCACAGGGCGCCTGCCAGCTCCCTGGCGGTTTTCGCCCCGGATGCCAGTGCGTTCAGGAGGAGATCGTGCTGTGATGAGGTCTGCATATCAACTTGGTTGAATGGATTCTGAATAAAAAGAGAATAGAAACACTATAGCCAATCCGCCTGAAAATAAAGAGAAAAGTTTCTTCAGACACCTGGTTCTGAATACATAGTTGCAGTGTAAAAGGGGGAGCCCTTTTAGCCATTTTTTAGAAACTGCCCGGACCCGCGTGTGGGGCTAATGACATGTGTATCATTTAATTTTATTGACATTGGACTGGCCTTATGTTTAGAAGGTGCTGGATTCTATCCCGGCGGGGTGAGTGATGTACATATGGGCGGTATGTTTAGGGCGCCTGCGGCGTCGGTCCCGAAAATGAGGAGCAATATGACTCTTGCGACGGCATCTCCAAAAAAAAGTGGGTCCGTGTCTCTCGTTATTTTTTCGCTTAAAAGGGGGAGGGTAAGATGAGGAAAATAATATTGACGTTTATGTTTCTTGCTGTTGTGGGGGTGTCGTATTCACATGCCGCTTCGTTCACTGACCTTGAGGTATGGCAACCTGAGAAGCTGTACCATCGTGGTGATGTCGTCAGACTCAACTACGACATTTACATTAGCGTCATTCCGTCGAAAGGCCTAATGCCTGGCGAAAAGGAAAGGCACTGGGAGAACGTAGATTACAAAAATCATAGTGAGTTCCAATCTAAAACACCTTATCGGATTGGCGATGTCGTTTCTCATGATGGTCGTTATTATATTTCTAGCGGCATGAATGTGTCCGTGAAACACCAGCAGTTCGATGACGAGCGTCGCTGGGTAGAGTTCACTCATCCCGGACTCTTCTACGATCTGCCTCCTGTACCCGACGATTCGGATGCCGTGGAGTCCCTTGGTGGCGTAGACGCCAACTATAACGGCATTCGTGACGACTACGAGCTGGCGATTATCTTCAGCGATTTGCCTCAGCCGGTAAAAGACTCCGCCCTCTCTGCAGGCAAGGCGTACGGTGAGCTTATGATGGTCTCGGCTGAGGATAGCGACATCGATCGGGAAAGCGCACTGGAGATTCTGCACAAGCTCGTTCTGGCGAAAGCCTGCAGGACAAAAATGCGGGAGTTGCACAAAGGGATTGCATGGCAAGAGTCCACCTACTTCAACACGTTGGAACGGATCGAAGCGAAATTCAAACTTCAGAACATGCTGGGCAACCTGCTTGGTGAGGATGGCTACAATCTGCCGCGTGAGCAAGAGCCCTGTCTCGCCCTGGCGGCTGAATAAAAGGAGTGCAACCCCATGCGAATTAAAAAGTTATTGATCGCTTGTGGATTGCTGGCTCTGCTGCCTACGTCTGCGTTGGCCGTATGTGAACAGAATGTTGACACGGTTGAAGTTCACTACATCAACGGCATGTTCACTGATAGCTCAGCATTTAATAACAACAAGCTTGCCATCGAAGAGTTCATGGCTTACTACTTCACTGGTTGGGGCTTAGAATTCGGCATTAGCGGCACATATAATTTCAATGAGACCGTATTTACACAAGTCTTAGAGGTGGCTCGTCATAAGCTGCAGGATGCAAACGCGACGACCCGTCTCGCAATAAAGCAGTTTTTGAATGACGACCCCGAGTACCTCAACGACCCTGATAGGGTGGCCGCAGTGCAGGATTTCCTGACTGATATCAATGCCGCCTACAGAGGGATACTTGCCGAGGATGACACTCGCAAGGCGAAGGTCAGCTTGGTCAATCTGCTGGACTCCTGTGCCAGGGTGGTCCTGCTGACGCACTCGCAAGGCAATTTCTACGGCAATGCCTTGTTCAACGATCTGTATGCAGGATATTTTTTTCCGAATGGCTATTCGCTGGCACAGTATCCCATGCTCGGGGCGATCCAGATTGCGTCCCCGGTTTACGCGCCTGGCGGTGCCGCGGGCACGGTCTACCCTGAAGTCGTCGGCCACGTGACCAACAATAACGACGTCGTCATGGCGATGGTAAGGTATACGCTAGGTGGCGCAGTTGAGGCCAATTATAATGCACCCTACAATCCCGAGGATTTTACCGGACACGCGCTTGAACTGTCATACCTTGCACAGCCGGGGCAGGCGGGGGAAATTGCTGCCAACTTGGAGAGGATCGTGTTCAATCTCACGCCCTTCCCGCTTCATGGCCAGTACGACGCGGTCTCGAGTGCGATTCAGGGCTATGGCTACTCGGGCATCAACAGTTACCTCGACATTCAGTTCACGAGTGGGGCGGTGTATCGATATTTCGACGTCCCGGAAGGGGTCTTCGATGGATTGGATCGCGCATCGAGCAAAGGCGGCTATTTTAACCAATCGGTGCGCAATGTTTACCTCTTCGAAAGGCTTGAATAAAACAGTCGGGCGTGCGCCGTTTCGGCACACGCTCCTGCTCCTTCTTTTCGTCCTCTTCCTCACGGGTGGGAAGGCACAGGCAGGTTTTTTTTTCTCGGATTACAGGTCTTTCGAGACCTGCGCAACAGTCATGGTCATTACCGCCGAAAAGCTCAAGGAATGGTCCAAATCCTCCGAGTTGCACTACTCCCGAATACGGCCGGGCGGAAACTCCACCGACGAACGGTTGCTTCGACGGCTGGGCATGAGCGGGGCGATATTTGCCACCCCCATCCTTGAGCCATTGGCGCTTTCGGACGACACTCCGGTGCGGTTCACCGGCACGGTGTACAAATACAGACCGGGCATGCTGCACCGTGTGCTGGGAGGTTCGAGAGAGCAGATTTTCTACGAGGTGGAGCTTCTCGGCGAGATGGCCCTTCTTCATGCGGGTTCGTTTCGCAAGCCCCCCTTGCCGATCTGCGAGGAAGCCATCCAGCGATAACAACCGTTGCCTGTGGGCAATCTTGAAAAATCACAACCAATCGGTGCGCAATGTTTACTTCTTTGAAATGCTTGAGTAAAGCAGTCGAGCGTGCACCGTCTCGGCGCACGCTCCTGATCCTTCTTTTCGTCCTCTTCCTCACGGGCGGAAAGGCACAGGCAGGTATTTTCTTTTCCGATGACAGGGCTTTCGAGTCTTGCACGACGGCCATGGTTATTTCCGCCGGGGAACTCAAGAAATGGTCGAGATCTTCTGTGCTTTACTACTTCCGAATACGGCCGGACGGAGATTCCACCGATGAGCGGATGCTTCGACGGCTGGGCATGAGCGGAGCGATTTTTTCTACCTCTTTTGGTGAGCAATCCTTGGCGCTTTCGGACGACACTCCGGTGCGGTTCACCGGAACGGTGTACAAACACAGGCCAGATATACTGCACCGTGTGCTGGGCGGCTCGAAAGAGGTGATTTTTTATGAGGTGGAGCTTCTCGGAGAAATGGCCCTTCTTCGGGCAGGTTCGTTTCGCAAGCCCCCCTTGCCGATCTGCGAGGAAGCCATCCAGCGGTAACCGTCTATGGCCGTTGTTCCGTCACCTGAACCTCATCCTAACGGAGTCAGCTCCCTCTCTGTCCCAGCTGCTATACTGACCCCTGCCGACAAACGCCCATCGGGAGGGGACCATGGATCTGCGCAACACCCGCACCATCATCCTTGATAGCGGCACGCCGGAGCAGAAGCGCGCCGAAATCCGCGACTATTTCCACGCATCCTACAGCCTCGACGAGCAGCTCTATGAGACGCTGACTACGCAAGAGGCGTTCTACCTGCGGCCCGAACCGCTGCGGCATCCGCTGATTTTCTATCTGGGGCACACCGCCGCCTTCTACATCAACAAGCTCATCATCGCGGGGCTCATCGCCGAGCGCATCAACCCCGAGTACGAGGCCATGTTCGCCGTGGGGGTGGACGAGATGTCCTGGGACGATCTCGAGGAGAGCCATTACGACTGGCCGACCCTCGCGCAGGTGAAAGCCTACCGGCAGCAGGTGCGGGATCTGGTGGACGGACTCATCGGGACCCTGCCGCTCACGATGCCCATCGACTGGGAGAACCCCTGGTGGGCCATCCTCATGGGCATCGAGCATTCGCGCATTCACCTGGAGACCTCTTCGGTGATCATCCGCCGCCTGCCGCTTCATCAGGTGCGGCAGCTGCCCCTCTGGGAGATCTGCCCGGAGTCGGGCGATGCGCCGGAAAACGCGCTGCTGAAGGTTAAAGGCGGCAAGGTGGTGCTGGGCAAGGGCAGGGATCACCGCCTCTACGGCTGGGACAACGAGTACGGCCGTCACCGCTTCCCGGTGGAGGATTTCGAGGCGAGCCGGTATCTGGTCTCGAATAAGGAGTATCTGGGATTCGTGGAGAGCGGAGGCTACGCCGCCCCGGAACTCTGGACGCAGGAGGGGCGCAGCTGGCTGGATTTCTCCAGGGCCAGGCATCCGCTGTTCTGGATCGTGCGGGAGGGGGGCTACTTGCTTCGCACCATGGCGCGGGAGATCCCCATGCCCTGGGACTGGCCCGTGGAGGTCAACTACCTGGAGGCCAAGGCTTTCTGCAACTGGAAGGCGAAGGCGACGGGATTGCCCATCCGCCTGCCCACGGAGGACGAGTGGGGCCGCCTGCGGGATCTGCACGCCGTCCCCGACCAGCCGGACTGGGAACGGGCGCCGGGCAACATCAACCTGGAGCACTGGGCTTCCTCCTGCCCCGTGAACCGTTTCGCCTTCGGGGAGTTCTTCGATCTCATCGGCAACCTCTGGCAGTGGACCGAGACGCCCATCACCGGCTTCGACGGCTTCGAGGTGCACCCATACTACGACGATTTCTCCACCCCCACCTTCGACACCCGGCACAACCTCATCAAGGGCGGCTCCTGGATCTCCACGGGCAACGAGGCGACCCGCGACTGCCGCTACGCCTTTCGCCGGCACTTCTTCCAGCACGCGGGCCTGCGTTACGTGGCCTCCGAGCAGGCGCCGGTGCCGCCCGAGGCCATGTACGAGACGGACGAAGCCGTGGCCCAGTATTGCGACGCTCACTACGGACCGGAGAAGTTCGGGGTGCCCAACTTCCCGCAGCGCATGGCGAACATCTGTCTGGAGGCCATGGGAGATCGCGCAAGGAGGCGGGCGCTGGATCTGGGCTGCGCCGTGGGGCGCGCCGGCTTCGAGCTGGCGCGGCATTTCGACTTCGTCTCCGGCATCGATTTCTCCGCCCGGTTCATCCGCATCGCCGCCCAGCTTCAGGAGAAGGGGAACATCCACTACCAGCTGGTGGAGGAGGGGGAGATCGTCTCCTTCCACGAGAAGCGCCTGAGCGACTTCGGCCTTGCGGGGCTTTCAGGGAAGATCGAATTCTTCCAGGGGGACGCCCACAACCTCAAGCCCCGGTTCACCGGCTACGATCTGGTGCTGGCCGCGAACCTCCTGGATCGGCTCTACGACCCGGCCCGGTTCCTTCGCGGCATCCACGAGCGCGTGAACCCCGGCGGGCTGCTGGTCATCGCCTCGCCCTGCACCTGGATGGAGGAGTTCACCAAGAAGGAGAACTGGATCGGCGGCATCCGCCGCGCCGGGGAGCCCTTCACCAGCCTGGAAGGCCTGCAGGAGCACCTCTCGCCCCGCTTCCGCCTGCTGGGCGAGCCGCAGGAGCTGGAGTTCGTCATCCGCGAGACCGCCCGCAAGTTCCAGCACAGCTTCTCCCAGCTCTCCATCTGGGAGCGGCTGCCGGACGGCGATTAGGGGCAGGGCGATCACGAGGATCGCCCCTACTTGTCGCCCTCGTTTTTGCCTACGAAGACTACGTGGCGGCAGCCGCCGCGTCCGGGGCGCTGGTAGCTGGTGGTGAAGCCCCCGGCGGCAAGGCGCCTGTCGAACCCCTCATCGTAGTTCTCCCCCCAGATGGTGAAGACTCCCCCCGGCTTGAGGATGCTGCGCACGCGGGTGATGGCCCGGCTGCCGTAGAGAGGATCCTGCACCTTGTCGGTACGGTAGTGCGGGCCCTTGTAGAGGTCGAAGACCACCGCGTCGAACTTCTCGCTCTTGGGGTCCTGAGCGATTTTGCGCACCAGTTCGGCCACATCCGTGATCTCGACGCGCACCCGGGGGTCGCAGACGGCGCAATCGGTGAGCACCGCCAGGGGCCCCTTGCACCATTCCAGGATGAAGGGGTTGAGCTCGGCGACCAGGACCTGCGCGCCCTGGGGCAGGCAGTCGAGCACCGCCTTGAGGGTGCAGCCCATGCCGAGCCCGCCCACCAGCACCCGGGGCGAGGGATGATCCTTGAGGTGCTTGCAGCCGAGCTGCCCCAGCACGACCTCGGAGCGGTTGTTCAGGCTGTTCATCAGCACCAGGTTGTCAACGGTGATCAGGAAATCCTTCGCGCCGCGCCGGCGCAGTTCCAGGACGCCTTCGTCTGCGGTTTTCGTGTCGAGCGTTGTCCAGGGCTGGGCCATGTTCTGTCCTCATTGGGTGGGTGGTATCGTCGCTGTCCCGGGCGCGCCCGTTTCGAAAGGGCATTCTTATCACAGCCTTGATCGAGGGTGTGCATGAAACTGAAGAGTGCCGGCGGGGAGGGGGATTGATGAGTGCGGCCTGCCGCCGGGGATGCTGTGCCGCTCAGTCCGGCGGGGGGCAGGGCCGCTCCTGTTTCACCCCTCTACGCAGCGCGTTGCTCAGCAGATGGGCCTGGCGGGTGGGCTCGGGCATGCGGTAGCGGGTGCAGCAGGCCAGGACCAGCAGGGTGGCCTCGTCGATGCTAATCAGGTGGCCGGGGGAGATGTACATGGGTTTGATGCGGTCTTTGGTGCGCAGCAGCTGCCCGATGCGTTCGCCCGAATCCATGAGATCGCTGCGATCCCCACGGGCGGAGCCGGGCTCCACGGCCTCGCCGCAGAGGCGGCTCTTGGCGCAGCCGACAGTGGGGAGATCCAGCCAGAGGCCCAGGTGGCCGGCGATACCCAGGCGGCGGGGGTGGGCGATGCCCTGGCCGTCAAGAAGCACGGCGTCGGGGATGAGCTCCAGATGCTCGAAGGCCTGGAGCAGGACGGGCAGTTCCCGGAAGGAGAGCAGGCCCGGAACATAGGGGAAATCCACCAGGCCGTCGGCGAAGGACTGCGCCACGATCCGCAGCTCCGGCAGCTCCAGCACCGCCACGGCTGCGAAGAAGTGGCGGCCGCGCTTCTCGTAGGAGACGTCCGCCCCGGCTACCAGACGGATGGGTTTGTTCGAGTCGCGCTCGAGCCTCACCCGTCCGCGCAGCTCCTGTTGCAGGGCTCTGGCCTCGGCGCTCGTCAGGTTCCAGTCGTGCAGATGGGGGAAGCGCATCCCTTGCTCCTCCGGTGTTTCGGTCTTCTTCGGCGGGGAGCTTTCTGCATGCCCCTTAGGCAACCTTACCGAAATACTGCGCCGCCTGTCTGAATGCAAAAGCCCCGGTCGTTGCCGGGGCTTTTGGGGATCGAGGAGAAGCGGAACTTACTTGATGCTCTTTAAGTGCCGGTAGAAATCCGAATCGGTGCTCAGCACCAAGCGGGAGTTCTCCCCCACGGCCTTCTTGTAGGACTCCAGGGAGCGCAGGAAGGCGTAGAGATCGGGATCGCGGTTGTAGGCGTCGGCGTAGGCGGAGGCTGCCTTTGCGTCGGCGTCGCCGCGGATCTCCACGCTCTGGCGGTAGGCTTCGGAGCTGATGGTTCGCAGCTCTTTTTCCATCTGGCCAAGGATGTCGGCCTTCTCCCCTTCGCCTTCGGAGCGGAACTGGGCGGCGACTTTTTTCCGCTCGGAGATCATGCGCTCGTAGACCCTTTTTTGCACCTGCTCCACGTAGTTGAGGCGCTTGATCTGCACATCGATGAGCTCGATGCCGTACTCGGGCATGCTTTTTCTGGCCTCGCGCAGGATGCCCGCCAGCAGCTCCTCTCGGCCCACCTCGGTGACCAGGGCCATCTCCTCGTCCCGGGCGTCGGCGGGGGGGACGTAGCTCTTGTCCCGCACCAGCTCATGGAGCAGGTGGCCGGAGACGGCGTCGCGCACCACCGAGTCGATGATGTCGTCCAGGCGGCTCTGGGCGCCGCGCTCGCTGCCCACGGTGGTGTAGAAGAGCAGCGGCTCGACGACGCGCCAGCGGGCAGTGGTGTCCACCCAGATGTAGCGCTTGTCCTTGGTGGGTATCTGGTTGGGGCTGCCGTCCCATTTGAGGATGCGCCTCTGGAAGCGGGTGACCTCCTGCATGAAGGGGATCTTGAAATGGGCGCCGGCATAGCGCACGTCGCCCACGGGCTTGCCGAACTGGGTGACGATGGCCTGCTCGCCCTCGCGTACCACGAAGACGGCGCCGGAGAGGCCGAGCACCGCCACGATGACCAGGATGATCAGGGCCGGGGTGAACTTGCTCATGGTTTGTCTCCTTTGGTCTCGCCGCGCAGGTTGAAGATGGGCAGGGCGCCCGCTGCCTTGTCGTCCATTACATAGATCTCCTGCAGCGTGGGCAGGATCTGCTCCATGGTCTCCAGGTAGAGGCGCCGGCGAGTGACCTCCGGGGCCTTCTTGTATTCCTCCAGCAGGGCGATGAAGCGCTTGGCCTCGCCCTGGGCGTTGTTGAGGCGCTCCACGGCGTAACCCTCGGCCCCCAGGATGGCGCTTCTGGCCACGCCCCGTGCCTTGGGCACCTCCTTGTTGTACTGCTCCCGCGCCTGGAGGATGAGGCTTTCTTTCTGCTGCTCGGCCTCGTTGACCTCGTTGAAGGCGGCCTTGACGGCCTCGGGGGGGTTGACGTCCTGGAACTTGACGGTGACGATACGCACGCCCACGTCGTACTGGTTGAGGATGCGCTGCATCTCGTCCTGCACCTGGGAGGCCAGAAGCGCCCGGTCGGTGGTGAGCACCTGGTTGACGTTGGAGTTGCCCACCACCTTGCGCACCACCGACTCGGAGATGTCGCGGATGGTCTCCTGCTGATCCTCCAGGTGGAAGAGGAACTTGAAGGGATCGCGGATCTGGTACTGGACGATCCATTCGATGTCCGAGACGTTGAGATCCCCGGTGAGGGTGAGGGACTCGTCATCGAAGCGATCCTTGGAGTAGGAGGTGCGGGTGCCCGCCGAGACGGTGCGGAAGCCGAACTCTTCTTTAAGCACCCGGCCCGTCTTGACCAGGTAGACGCTGTCGATGCCGAAGGGCAGCTTGAAGTGCAGCCCCGGCGGCGCCGAGCCGATGTACTTGCCCAGGCGCAAGAGCACGCCCGTCTCGTCGGTGGCCACCTTGTAGAACAGGCTGTTGGCGCCCAGAAGCGCCACCACCAGCAGGATGAAGATTAAGAAGCCCTTCTTGGGCAGGTGTTGCCTCAGCTTGCGGGCGAGCTCGCCCAGATCGGGCACTTCCTGGGGCTTTCGTCCCGGCCAATGCGGCTGGTCCATGGGTTCCTCCTTGAGTCAAAAAAACTGTAATTCCCGGATGTTCAAAGTTCGAAGGGCGGACTATAGCACAGAACCTCCTGTCTTTGCGGCTTCAAATGACCCTCGGAAAACCTCGCTTTGTGGCCTCTGGTAGACTTGTGTTAGGATGATGTCTCATGAGCGAAGCGCAGGAGAGGGAAGTCCGTGACAAGACAGAGTACGCCGGCCCGGGAAATCCAGGGCCAGAGCAGCACCAAAACCCAGGCGCCACCGAGATATCGGGTACTGATGCACAACGACGACTACACGACCATGGAGTTCGTCGTCGAGGTGCTCCTGGGTGTGTTTCACAAGCAGAAAAGCGAGGCAGAACAGATCATGCTCAACATTCACTACAAGGGGATGGGGATCTGCGGGGTCTATCCCTTCGAGATCGCAGAGACCAAGGTGTCGCAGGTGCATGGCCGGGCCCGATCGGCCGGCTATCCCCTGCGGTGCAGCCTCGAAGAAGCCTGAGTCAGGAGGGCCGCCATGTTCAGTCAAGATGTCCAAATCGCCTTCACTCTGGCCGTCAAGGAGGCGCAGCGCCGCCGCCACGAATACCTGACCACCGAGCATCTGCTCTACGCCCTGCTCTATGCCGACCGGGGTCGGGAAATCCTGCTGAATTGCGGCGGGGATATCGATCGTCTCAAGGGGGTCATCGAGGAGTTTTTCGTCACCCACCTGGAGGTGATGGCCGAATTCGACGCCGGCTCGGTGCCCGAGCAGACCCTGGCCCTGCAGCGGGTGCTGCAGCGCACCCTGGTCCACATGCAGTCCTCCGGCAGGAAAGAGGTTCAGGTTGGGGATCTGCTGGCGGCCATCATGGAGGAGGAGCGCAGCCATGCGGCCCATTTCCTGGAGCGCCAGGGCATAAGCCGCCTGGATCTGCTCAATTACATCTCCCACGGCGTCCCCAAGGTGGCCCCCCGGGGGGATGCGGCCGCTCCCGGCGCCCAGTCCGGCCAAGGCAAGGGGGGTGCGCCCTCAAAGGGCAGGGAAACCCAGAAGCCTGAGGCCGCTCCGGCCGCCAATCCCCTGGAGGATTTCTGCGTGGATCTGGTGGAGCGGGCCAGGCAGGGGAAAATCGATCCCCTCATCGGCCGCGAAAGGGAGCTTGAGCGCACCATCCAGGTGCTTTGCCGCAGGCGCAAGAACAACCCCATCTACGTGGGCGACCCCGGCGTGGGCAAGACGGCCATCGCCGAGGGCCTGGCCCTGCGCATCGCCGGCGGCGAGGTGCCCGCGATGCTGCTGGAGACCCCCGTCTACGCCCTGGACATGGGGGCGCTGCTTGCGGGGACCAAGTTCCGGGGGGATTTCGAGGAGCGCCTCAAGGCGGTGCTCAGGGCCCTGAAAGATGAGCAGGGCGCCATCCTCTTCATCGACGAGATCCACACCATCGTGGGAGCGGGAGCCACCAGCGGCGGCTCCATGGACGCCTCAAACATCCTCAAGCCCCAGCTCTCCACGGGGGAGCTGCGCTGCATCGGTTCCACCACCTTCGAGGAGTACAAGAACCTCTTCGAGAAGGATCGGGCCCTCTCCCGCAGGTTCCAGAAGATCGACATCCTGGAGCCCAGTGCCGAGGAGACCCTGGCCATCCTCAAGGGGCTGCGCAAGCAGTACGAGGAGCATCACCAGGTGCACTACAGCGACGCGGCGCTGGAGACGGCCGTGACCCTCTCGGCCAGGCATCTGCTGGATCGCCGCCTGCCCGACAAGGCCATCGACGTGCTGGACGAGGCGGGGGCGGCTCTGCGCATCGCCGGTGGCAAGAAGACGGTGGGCGTCGCCGATGTGGAGAAGCTGGTGGCCCGCATGGCCCGCATCCCCTCCCGCCAGGTCACCGGTTCGGATCGCTCGCGGCTGCGCTTTCTGGCACGGGATCTGGGCCGGGTGGTCTTCGGCCAGGACGCGGCCATCGAATCCCTCACCAAGGCCATCCTCCGGGGCCGGGCGGGGCTGGCCCATCCCGACAAGCCCATCGGCTCCTTCCTCTTCACCGGCCCCACGGGGGTGGGCAAGACGGAAGTGGCCCGCCAGCTCTCCATCCAGATGGGCGTGGATTTCCTGCGCTTCGACATGAGCGAGTACATGGAGAAGCACAGCGTCTCGCGGCTCATCGGGGCGCCTCCGGGCTACGTGGGCTTCGACCAGGGCGGCCTGCTCACCGACGGCATCCGCCAGAAGCCCCACTGCGTGCTGCTGCTCGACGAGATCGAGAAGGCCCACCCCGATCTCTTCAACATCCTGCTGCAGGTGATGGATCACGGCACCCTGACGGACAATAACGGGCGGGAGGCCGATTTCCGCAACCTGGTGCTCATCATGACCAGCAACCTGGGGGCCCGCGAGATGAGCGCCACCCCCATCGGCTTCGGCCGGCATGCCCAGGTCACGCCGGGCAAGGCGGTGGAGAAGGCCTTCTCCCCCGAGTTCCGCAACCGGCTGGACGCCACCATCACCTTCGCCCACCTGGGCCCAGAGGTCATGGAGCGCATCGTCGAGAAGTTCATCGCCGAGATGTCCCTGCGCCTGGACGAGAAGAACGTCAAGCTCAGTCTCTCGCCTGCGGCCAGGGCCTATCTGGCGCGGCGCGGCTACGATCCCGTCTACGGGGCCCGCCCCCTCTCCCGCCTCATCCAGACGGAGATCGGCGACGTGCTCTCCGGCGAGCTCATCTTCGGGCTGCTCTCCAAGGGCGGCAGGGTGCGCATCGGCCTCAAGGGCGACGCCCTGCAATTCAGCTATCCCGCCAAGTAGCCGCGGTGCCCGTCTTCCGGCTCCGCGAAGAACCCCTGTTCCCCTCGCCCCGGCTGGCCTCCCCCGAGGGGCTGCTGGCGGTGGGGGGGGACCTGAGCGTCCCCAGGTTGCTTCTGGCCTACTCCATGGGCATCTTCCCCTGGTTCAACGAAGGCGATCCCCCGCTCTGGTGGTCGCCCGATCCCCGCTGCATTCTTCCTCCTTCCGAGTTCCATCTCTCCCGCAGCCTGAAGAAGCTGCTTCGCAGGACGCCCTTCGAGATCCGGGTCAACAGCGCTTTCGAGCAGGTGGTCAGCGCCTGCGCGGCCGCTCCGAGACGGCAGGGCGGGGGCACCTGGATCACGGACGAGATGAAGCGGGCCTATCTGGAACTCCACCGGCAGGGCTATGCCCAGAGTCTGGAGTGCTGCCGGGATGGACGGTTGGTGGGGGGGATCTACGGGGTGAGCCTGGGGCGGTTTTTCTTCGGCGAGTCCATGTTCTCCTTCGAGTCCGGTGCCTCCAAGGCGGCCATGCATGCCCTCTGCGAGCGGATGGCGGCACTGGATTACCTGCTGCTCGACTGCCAGATGCCCACGGCCCACCTGGAGAGCCTGGGAGCGAAGGAGATTGCCCGCAAGGCCTTCCTGGAGCGGCTTCGGCGGGGCGGGCTCGAACCTTCCACCCGTCCGTCGCCCGGACCCCGGCTGGGCTGAGGGCGGCCGGCTTCAAGGCTCGGCGAAACGAAAGAGGGGATGCCCGGCGGCATCCCCTCTTTCGTTTCCTAGGCTTCCCGGGCCTCGTTGAGCCAGGCCTCGACGGCCGCGGCCTGCTTCGGCCATCCTTCATCCAGGCGCAGCTTCAGGAAGGTCGCAAAGAGGCTGTCGAAACACTGCAGCCCCTGCTCCAGAAGCAGCATGCGCTCCAGGAAGACAGCCTCCTTCTCGCTGTCCTCGTTGACGCGATCGTCCTTCTCCAATGTGACCGAGGGGCAGCGGAAGGAGCCGAAATGGAAGCTCTCGGCCTTGAGGTTGAGCTTCCAGCTCTCCTCCGCCTTCTCCAGGTAGAGGGTGGCCTCGGTGATCTCCTTGCCTCCGGCCAGGGCCGTGCGCACCTCGTGGAAGCGATCCTGGGGGCCGGCCGCGGTGATCTTCTGCACCCCCTCGTCGCCTCCGCCCACCAGCACCAGGCGATCGTTGAGGTAGCCGGCAAACCGGTGCCCCTCCAGTTCGAAACCCGGGGTGACGGTGGCGTAATCGCCGCTGCCGCAGAGGGTTTCAAAGAGCAGCCAGAGCAGGAAGTCGGTGCCCAGCCAGCGGTTCTCCCGCATCTGATCCAGCACGCTCTGGGCCCCGGAGCGATCCGCCGCAGCCAGAAGCTTGCGCCCCGCCTCGTCCAGAAGACTTTCGGCCCGGTTCATGGGGTGGACGCTGACCAGGCGAAGGCCCTCGAAACTGGTCTTGAAGAGGTTTTCGAAGAGCTCGATGAGCTTGGCGTTGAGGCCGGCGAAATAGACCCGGTTCGAGTCCAGATCCCAGACGGCGTCGTAGATGGCGGGCACGGGGAAGGTTCGGGCCAGAAGCTCTCCGCGCACAAGATCCAGGATCTCTTCCTTCTTGCCCTTGGGGACGCGTTTGAGGCCTGGATGCTCCTGCAGGAAGGCCTCGCTTCGCTTCTGAACGCCCCGGCGGATGAGGGCTGCGGGCAGCCTGCGCTGATCTTTTCGCAGGCTGAAGGCGAGGAAGCGATCCTTGTGGAAGCTCTGGGGCGAGGCGAACTCGCTGCTCTGGTTGTCCAGCAGCTCGACCCAGCCGATGGATTCCTCCTCGGTGCTGTGCTCGATGCTGCGAAACGCCTTCTTGCGAAGGCTCTCTCCCGCCCAGGAGGCGAGGTCCGCAGGAAGCGCCGCGCCTTCGACGCGGAATTGGCAAAAGCTGAGGGTATTGGCAAGAATGCCCATGTCGGATACGTCCTTTTAGGTGTCGGAAGTGGAAATCGCGTGAATTGCGAGAGACGAAAAGGCCCGGTTAGCTGTATCGCCGGGCCTGGTTCTGGGGCGCGAACTGGATCTGGAGATTATGCTCCTTGAGCGCTTGCGCGGCCGCCTCGACCTGCTCCCGGGTAAGTATGCCGCGCTCGACGAAAAACTCACCCAGTCGTTTTTGCTGATTGCGCTGAAACCACAGCAGGGTCTGGACCTGGCGCTGGGTCAGGATGCCCATCTCCACGGCCTTGTCCCCGAAGCGGCGAAAAGGGCCGCCCCGCATCTGGTGGATGGTCAGGATGTCTGAAGGCAGCAGCCAGCCCCATCGGCAGGCGATGTCGCCCAGTTTCGGGCGCTGGGTGCGCTGCCAGACGAGGGATTCGATGAGATCGCGGTAGCTGATGAGCCCCTGGTAGTAGAGGAAAATGCCGATCTCCAGGTTCCGCAGCGGCACGTTGCCCTGGTGGTACTGGTGGGCGGAATTGGCGGTTTTTTCTTCGGCCTTGTGCTTCGGCGGCGCCTGGGGCTTTTTCGGCTGGGCTTTCTGAGGCGGATCCTGGTGCCGGTAGGGGGGCGGGGGCCAGGCTT
>Ga0214472_10003983_pt1 | contig 15600 bp, 13 predicted proteins | sample RVTome_6_FD_207662 | JGI IMG/M metagenome (GOLD analysis project Ga0214472, IMG submission 207662) | Soil microbial communities from uranium-contaminated site in the Upper Colorado River Basin, Wyoming, United States - RVT140D175 | ecosystem: Environmental > Terrestrial > Soil > Contaminated >...
ACCGGCGCGCCGGCCAGCGCTGCGGCCAGCGCGACCGCGGCGCATGTGTGCGCCATGGCGGATCTGATCTGTTCCGGGCTGGTGCAGAACCCCGGGCTGATCGCCCCCGGCGCGGTCGGCCCGGCGCTCTTGCGCAAAAGCCGCTTCTTTGCTCTGCTGGACCCCGCCCCGGCCGCGCTGGCGGGGCCGTGACGGGGGCAGACATGGGCGGCGACGGCGGCGGCGCGGAAAAGCGCGCCAAGGTGGATATCTCGCTGCTGCAGACCTTTCACCTGGTGGCGCGCACCGGGTCATTTTCGGCCGCCTCGCGTGAGCTGAACATTTCCTACCAGTCGGCCGCGAACCACGTGCGGCGGCTGGAACAGATGTATGGCGCGCGGCTGATCGAGGCCGAAAAGGGCTCGCGCCGGGTCACGCTGACGCCGCAGGGCCGGGCGCTGCATGCCTCGTTGGGGGACGAGCTGGAAACCATCCTCTCACGCATTTCGGTGCTGCTGCACGATGTGCGTTCGGTGCTGCGGGTCGGCGTGCCGCAGGCGCTGTTTCACCATTTCTTTCCCGGCATCCTGCGCGATTTCCGGCGCGAGGCCCCCGATATCGAGTTGGATTTCTTTGAACGCGATACGATGCTGGAAAAGATGATGATGGATGGCGCGCTTGATGCCGCGGTCAGCGAGCGCAGCTTCAGCCATCCGGCCATCACCCAGCACCTGCTGGGGACCTACCGGCTGGCGCTGGTCTGGCCTGCCAGCTGGGGGCTGCCGGTCGGGCCGGGCGGCAGGCTTGACCCCGACCTTGCGGTGTTCCGCGACCGGCCCTTCATCACCTATGAGGCGGGGCAGATGGTGCGCACCGGGGCGCTCGACTATCTGGCGCAGCGCATGGGCGGCGCGCCGCGCATCGCCACCTCGGCCTCGGGCAGCACCAGCGTCACCCGGCTGATCGAGGCGGGGCTTGGCTACGGCGTGGTGCCGGAATGGGCGGTTGACGGTACCGGCCCCGGGGTGCGGATGCAGGTGCTGGGCGACATGGAGCCGATGAAGCTGTGGTTCGCCTACACCGCCTTTCTGGGCAACAACCGCTTCATCCGGGCGCTGCACCGCAGCTGTCAGAGCGCGCTGGCCTGAACGGCGCGCGCGATTCGCTGCAATTGAAGCGATTTTGCAACCTGCCCGCGGGCGCCACCGGCTGGCCGATCAGCCAGATCTTAAGCCTTGCAGCGCCTGCTGAGGGTCTTGGCGCCGGGCGGCGGCGATGATGCCGCACTGAATGGCGGCCAGATCTGGCACGGGCCACTGCAATGTTCCAATGTCGCGGCAAATCCGCGCGCGTCCCGGCGCTGCTGTGCGCGGCATCGCTGGTGCTGGCGGGCGGGCTTTTCACACCCACTGTGTCGGGCGCGCGACCCGTCGGGCAACCTGCCACGGTGCTGATCGTGGCGAACGACCCCGGCGGCGCGATCGACACGCGCGCCCGCCAAATCGCATCCCTGCAGGCGCACGATGTGGCGGTGCAGATCCGCGGTGGCTGCTGGTCGGCCTGCACGATGTATCTGGCGCTGCCACGAACCTGTGTGACGCGACAGGCCAGGCTGGGCTTTCACGGGCCGGGCTCGGCGCACTACGGCATTGCGCTGGCACCCGAGGCTTTTGAGCGCTGGTCGCGGCTGATCGCCAGCCACTACCCCGAACCGCTGCGCGGCTGGTATCTGCGTGAGGGCCGCAACCGGATCGTCGGCTTTTACGAACTCGGCGGCGCCGAACTGATCCGCCTTGGCATTCCCGAATGCGACGCCTGAACAGGGCGCGCCTGGGTTAGTTCGGGCTGGCCGCAAAGCCGGATGTGATCTCCACCCGGGCGATCCGGTCCTGTTCCACCGCAGTCGCGGCCGCTATGATCGCCTTGCGCTGGCGGGCATCACCCGCGGCACCGGCCACCGCCCGCAATGCGCCTGCAATATCGCCAGCGCTGCCGGTGCGGGCGCGCGCGCCTTCGACCAGCGTGGCGGCGATGATCGCCAGTTGCGAGGCGTGATCCGCCGCCGAAAGCCCGCGCGCCGCCAGTTGCGCCAGAATTGCCGCCAGCGTTGCCGCGCAACTGCCCGCAGCACAGCCCGCAGCAAGCGCGGCGCGGTCAAATGCCGCGACCTGGGCCTGCGCAGCTGTTGCCGGGCCCAGCACCAGCGCCGCGGCAAGAAGCAGGGAAATCGGTTTCATCGCGGCACCCGTGTCAAAGCGTTCGGCTGCAACCTGTGTAGTTGTTTACCAACAGCAATTCAATCTGTGCTTGTGCCGCGCAGCGGCTTACCGCATCGTTTGCCCGGTCGGGCGGGGCACAGAAAGGCGGGGCGGCGTGAGGCAGCCGGGATTGGCAGGGTTGAGTGGCGTGGGCGTTACGCTGGCGGCATTGCTGACGGCCGCTTTCACGGCACTGGCAACAACCGCCTTCAGGTTGGAATATGCGGCGGCATCGTTTGTGCACCGGCCAGCCGAGCAGCAACTGCGCAGCCTTGCCCGCGGCACGATGTCGCTGCCGCTGTCGCTGCGCGCGCAGCGGCAGGTTCTGGCGGCTTGCGAGGCGGCTTTGCGCAGCCCGCTTGGCCGGTTTCAGCCGCAGCAGCAGTTCGACGCGCTGACTGCTGCCTGCGACGGCCTGGCCAGCGTCGCGCTGGCGCGCGCGCCAGGTGATTCGCAGGCACTGCTGCTGCGCGGCGCGGTGGCGCTGTTGCGCGCCAGAACCGGCGAATTTGTCACTGCAATGCACCTGTCGCAGGCCACAGGCGCGCAGGAAGGCTGGCTGGCGCAACGCCGGCTGGTCTGGCTGGCTGAACCGGGGGCACCACTGGCGCCCGGGTTGCAGGCGGGCCTTGCCGCCGATGTTCAACTGCTTTCGGGCACCGCCGAGGGCCGCGCGCTGCTGGCCGAAAGCTACCTGTTGCATCCCGATCTGCGCGCGACGATCGACGTAGCGCCTGCGGTGCCGCAGCGATGAAGCTGCCCGTGCAAAGCAGCGCGGCACGGCGCTGGCGCGACGCCGGTGCCTGGGCGCTGGTGGCGCTGGTGCTGCTGGCGCCGCTTCCGGCGGGATCGAACCGCGGCGCTGTCTGGGCGTTTTGGGCGATGCTGTTGGGCGCCATGGCAGTGGCACATCTGGTGGCGCAGGTGTTTTCCAGCAGCCGACGGCCCGTGGCCTGGAGCGAATGGCGCTGGCTGTGGCCATTGCCGCTGACCATGGGCTATGCACTGATGCAAAGCCTGCCGCTGGCCGGCGCACTTCCCGTCTGGCTGCTGCAGCTGCCCGCGACCGGCGCCCCTGCCCCCGCCACAATCAGTCTTGCGCCCGCTGCCTCGCAACTGGCGCTGTTGCGCTGGGGCGCAATGGTGCTGTTCTTCGTGCTGATGCGCAGCTTTTGCGGTGGGCAGCAGCGGCGCCGCGCGCTTGGCTGGGCGCTGTTTGCGGGCGTGGCGCTGCATGCGCTTTGGGCGCTGGCGCAGTTGCGGCTGTTCGGCGACAGTCACCTTTGGGGCCCCAAGCTGGCCTATGCCGGTTCCGCCACCGGGCCTTTCATCAACCGCAGCGCCTTCGCGGCCTTCATGGGACTTGGCGCCGTGCTTGGGCTGGCGCTGCTGCGCGAGCGGCAGGCGCCGCGCGCGATCGGCGCTGCCGGCGCCCTGCTGCGCGGCCTTCTGTGGCTGGCATTGGCACTAGTGCTTTTGGCGCAGCTTGTGGCGCAATCGCGGCTTGCGCTGGGAGCCACGCTGCTGGCGCTGGCTCTGGTCTGGCAATTGACGGCGCGTCACCGGATGGGGCAGGCGCACTGGGTGATGACGGCTGCGGCGATCGCGCTTGCCATGCTGGCATTTGCCACGCAGGGTCAGGCGCTGCTGACGCGGGGTCTGTGGATCGCACCCGATCTTGCCAGCCGCAGCGCGCTTTATGGGCAGCTGTTTGGCATGATCGCTACCCGGCCGCTAACCGGATTCGGGCTGGACGGTTTCGCGCTGGCCTATGAACAATTTCACCGACCTCCGGTTTCCGCTGCGGTAATATGGGACATGGCGCATTCAACCGTGCTTGCAATATGGGTCGAACTGGGGCTGGTTGCCGGGTCGCTGCTGCTGTTCATGGCGGTTGCCGTGACGCGGCGGCTGATCGGCAGTTTGCGGCAGGGCGCGCCGCTGGCCACCGCCGCGCTGGCGGCGCTATTGCTGGCAGCGCTGCATGCGACGCTGGATTTCAGCTTCGAGGTCGCGGCCAACCAGTTCCTGCTGCTGGCGATCGTCGCACTTGGTCTTGCGCCGCGCGAGGCCGCGCGATGAGCCGCAGCTGGCGCTGGCCGAACCCGCTGCGCCCGGTGCAGCCGCAGCCTGTTGCCGATGCTGTGGCGGGTCTGCAGCTTGCCCCGCCGTTTCCCACCATTTACGCCGTCGGCGACGTGCACGGACGGCTTGATCTTTACCGCGAGATGGAATCGCGGATCCACGCCGATCCGGCGCCGGGGGCCAAGCTATTGCTTTTGCTAGGTGATATGCTTGACCGCGGCCCCGACAGCGCAGCGCTGGTCGACCATTTGCTTGCCGCCCCGCCCGAAGGGCTGGCGCGGCGCTGCCTGATGGGCAATCACGAAGACATGGCCCTGCGGTTTCTGGATGACCCTGACCCGCAGTCAAACTGGCTTTGGCAGGGCGGCGCCGCAACGCTGGCGTCCTACGGGCTGGACTGGCCGGCGGCGGCGCAGCTTGGGCCGAGGCAACGCGCATCACTGCTGGCGGCGCATGTTCCCGCCGCGCACCGGCAGTTCCTGGCGTCGCTGCCGACCTTCCTGCGCGCCGGGCCTTTGTTTTTCAGCCATGCCGGCGCCGATCCCGCGCTGCCGCTGGCGGCGCAGCAAAGGCAAGCGCTGCTGTGGTCGCGCAGCTATCTTGACAAAAGTCTGCCCGCCCCGCCCGACCTGCCCCCCGGCGGCTTGGTTGTGCAAGGCCATGTGCCGCTGCTGGCACCCGAGCGCCGCGGCTGGCGGGTGAATGTCGATACCGGGGCGGTATTCAGCGGCCGGCTAAGTGCGATCCGGCTGCAACCGGATGCGGAGGCCGAGTTCTGGGTGCTGTCCGGCACGCATGACCCCGCAAATGCGCCGCTGACTGCCGCAAAGCAACTGGAACTGACGCGCTTTCGCTGCTAGGGCTGGTTTGGATAATCTACCTTAGGGTTAGCGGTCTTGCAGATTCAATCAACCGTGGGTTATTCCCTGCCGCCGCCCGCCGCGCCGCGAGCCTTTGATCTGCGCGCCACGTTGTCGTTGCTGCGCCGCCAGATCCGGCTGATCGGCGCTGCGACCGCCTTGGCTGTGGCGCTGGCGGTTGTCTATCTGGTGCTGGTGAACCCGGTGTTCACCGCCACGGCGCTGGTGCTGTTCGATCCCAACACCAAGTCGCTGGTGTTTGCCGATGCCGCAGCGCTTTCCGGCACCGCCGAAAATGCCCGGATCGAAAGCGAGGTCGAGATTTTGCGCGCGCCGGCAGTGGCGCTTGCGGTGCTGCGCGACCAGCGCCTGATACAGGATGCCGAATTCGGGCCGCGACTTGGCCTTGGCGCCAAGCTGGCGCAGGCGCTGGGGTTTGCGCCTGCCGATCCGGGCGATGGCAGCGCCGAGCTGCAAACCGTTCTGGAACGGTTTCAGCGCGCCACCGAAGTGCGTCGGCGTGGGCTGACCTATGTGATTGCCGTCTCGGTGCACTCGCGATCGGCCGAACGGGCGGCGACGCTGGCCAATGCCATGAGCGCGGCCTATATCGCTGCGCAGATCGAAGGCAAGGTTGCTGCTTCGCTGGCGGCACGCGACATCTTGCAGACGCAGGCTGATTCGGCCCGCGCCGGGCTGGCGCAAAGCGAAGGCCGCATCGACGAATTCATCAGCCGCAACCTGGCAGCGATCGAGGCCGAAAGCGGGCGCGCCGATATTGCCGTGCTGCGTCGGACGCTGGAAGAAGCCGATGCGCAGCGGCAGGCGGCAAGCACCCTGGCCACGGCATCGCGGCGCCTGGTCGAAGCGCCCGACTGGGCGGCACTTGCCGACAGCCTGCAAGATGCCGCCTTGGCGGAACTGCAGCGCCAACGCACGACGCTGGAACGCCAGATCGCTGGCGCCCCGGCAGCAGGCAGCGATGCCGCCGGCCTGCGCGCGGAACTTGCGGCGCTGGAACAGCGCCAACAGGCGCAGGCTGGCGCCGCCATAGCGCGGCTGGAACAGCAGGCGGCGACGCATGAACGCACTGCGCAGGAAATGCGCGGCCAGATCCGCCAGACGCTGTTGAGCGGCGAGATTCCGGTGCAGGTGCTCAGCGCGCTTTTCGGGCTGCAGCAAGAGGCCACCATTGCGCGTGACCAGTATCAGCTGCTGCTGTCGCGCATGCGCGAACTGGAGGTGCAGGCGGCGGTGCAGATGGCCGACAGCCGGGTGGTGTCGCCGGCACTGGCGCCAAACCACCCAAGCTATCCCAACGCGCCACTGCTGCTGGCGCTGGCGCTGCTGGCAGGCGCCGGGATCGGCGTGGGCCTGGCCTTTCTGAACGAATATTACATCGGCGGCATCACCTCGGAAAGTCAGCTGCACGAGGTGCTGCAGGCGCCGGTCGCCAGCGCAATTCCGCTGCTGCCCGAGGCGCAGCGCGCCGGGCAGCCGGTGGCCGACGCGATCCTGCACCATCCGCTTGGCAGCTATGCCGAGGCGGTCCGCCGGCTGCGCGCCACGCTGGAACTTTCGGAACGGCGCCGAGCGCGGCAAGGTGGCGGCAGCGTGATTCTGCTGACCTCGACGGTTTCGGCCGAGGGCAAAAGCACCACGGCGCTGGCGCTGGCGCGCGCCTTCGTGCAGGCCGGTCGTCGCGTGTTGCTGATCGATGCCGATCTGCGCAAGCCCGCGCTGCACCAGTTGCTGGCGGTGACGCCGGCGCTTGGGCTGGGCGCCTGGCTGGCGGGCCCTGCCGGCACCGCGACGGATGCGCTGATCATCGCCGATCCGCAGTGCCCGCTTGCTGTGGTGCCCGGCGCCGGGCGCGCGCTGGCGCAAACCGACCATCTGCTGGGCGGCGCCGCGTTCGAGACGCTGCTGCGCGATGCGCGCGGTCAGTATGACACGATCATCATCGATTCGCCGCCGCTGCTGCCGGTGGTCGATGGGCGCTACCTGGCGGCGCATGCCGATGCCGCGGTGCTGCTGGTGCGCTTTGCTCAGGTGGCGCAGGGCGATATCCGCAGTGCCATCGCAACGCTGCGCGAGGCGCTGCGCCCGGGCGCCGATCTGGTCACGGTGCTCAGCCACCTGCCGGCGGGTTCAAGCGGCTATGGCTACGCGGGCTATTACGACCAGCCGGCCTGAACGCCGCGGCGGCCCACAATCGAACGTGAAACGGCGTGATTTGGCGCGGCGGCCGCGGCATGGCACGCTGCAGCGAGCCCCTTGCTTTAGATCGGAGTGACCATGACGCGCCTGACCAGAATAACCTTCGCAGCTATGTTAGCGCTAGCAGCCACCGCCGCGCCGCTGTTCGCGCAGCAGCGGCCCAGCCCGTTCTGGGTGACCGAATGGCCGCGCACCGATTTTTCGCAAAGCAGCGTCGGTTTTCAGGAAATCATCTCGGGCGGGCCGCCCAAGGACGGCATTCCGGCGATCGACGCGCCGGTGTTTGCCGCGGTCTCGGCGCTGGAAACCCCGCCCGAGCCGCAGGAACCGGTGCTGAGCGTCGAGATCGGCGGCGTGGCGCGGGCCTATCCGCTTTCGGTGATGATCTGGCATGAAATCGTCAACGACACCGTGGCGGGCACGCCAATTGCGGTGACCTATTGTCCGCTGTGCAATTCCGGCATCGTGTTCGAGCGCGTGGTGGGCGGCGAGGTCACGACCTTCGGCACCACCGGCAAGCTGCGCAATTCCGACCTGGTGATGTACGACCGGGCCTCGGAAAGCTGGTGGCAGCAATTCGACGGCGCAGCAATCGTCGGCGGGCGCACCGGCGAGGTGCTGACGCGGGTGCCGTCGCTGCTGGAATCCTACGCCGAATTTGCAGCGCGCAACCCGCAGGGCGAGGTGCTGGTGCCGCCATCGCAGCGGTCGCGCAGCTACGGGCGCAACCCCTATGTCGGCTATGACACTTCGGCGCGGCCCTTCCTATATTCGGGCGATTATGACGGCCCCGGCGGCCCGCTGATGCGCGTGGTCGCGGTGGAGGGCCGCAATGAGGCGTGGAGCTTTGACTACATCCGCGAAAAGGGCGAACTGCGGGTGGACGATCTGCTGATCACCTGGCGGGCCGGCCAGGCCTCGGCGCTGGATACCGCACGCATCGCCGACGGCGAAGATGTCGGCACCGTCACCGTCGAACGCATCGGCCCCGACGGGGCGCGCCAGCCGGCGCTGTATCACGTGCCCTTCGCCTTTGCCTTTGCCGCGTTCCAGCCGGGTGCCAGGATCTGGCACCCCTGAGGCGACGGGTTCAGATCGGGCCGTTAGCGCGGCCCGCACTAGAAATCGAGGTTCTCCACGCTCAGCGCGTTGGTCTGGATGAATTCGCGCCGGGGTTCGACGACATCGCCCATGAGCTTGGTGAAAATGTCGTCAGCCTCGGCCAGATCGTCGATCTTCACCTGCAACAGGGTGCGCGCCGCCGGGTCGAGCGTGGTTTCCCACAGCTGCGCCGGGTTCATTTCGCCCAGGCCCTTGTAGCGCTGCAGGTTCAGCCCCTTTTCGCCCTCGGCCAGAATCGCGTTCAGCAGTTCCAGCGGGCCGTGCACCAGCAGTTCGCGGTCCTTGCGCAGCAGCCGTGCGGGCGCGCCATAAACCTCAGCCAGCGTCTGCGTCTGCGCCGCCAGGCGCCGCGCCTCGCCCGAACGCAGCACCGGGCCGTCAAGCGTGCGCACCTCTTCCACGCCGCGCAACACGCGCGCGAAACGCAAGCCGTGGTCTTGCGTCGGGCGCCCGGTCCAGCCGCGTTCATATTCCAGCGCGACAAGATCGAGCCGTGCGGCAACCGTGTCGGCAACGCCCTGCGCATCGGCATCCAGTCGGCCGGGCAGCAAGGCCCCGGCAATCGCCGATTGTTCGATGATGCGCTGCGGGTAATGCGTCGGGAAGGCCTGCAGGATGCGCCGCACCAGCCGCGCCTCTTCCAGCACGCGGGCCAGATCGGCGCCCACGATCTCTTCGCCCGAACCCAGCCGAAGCACCGCGCCTTCAATGCCCTGCTGCACAAGATAATCTTCCAGCGCCGCCTGATCTTTCAGGTAAACCTCTGATTTGCCACGCGCAACTTTGTAAAGTGGGGGCTGCGCAATATAGAGGTGGCCGGCGTCGATCAGCTCGGGCATCTGGCGAAAGAAGAAGGTCAGCAGCAGCGTGCGAATATGCGCGCCGTCAACATCGGCGTCGGTCATGATGATGATCTTGTGATAGCGCAGCTTGGCGATGTTGAATTCGTCGCGCCCGATGCCGGCGCCAAGTGCGGTGATCAGCGTGCCCACCGTTTCCGACGCCAGCATGCGGTCGAACCGGGCGCGTTCCACGTTCAGGATCTTGCCGCGCAGCGGCAGCACCGCCTGGTTCTTGCGCGCCCGGCCCTGCTTGGCCGAACCGCCGGCGCTGTCGCCCTCGACGATGAAGATCTCGCTCAGCGCCGGATCTTTTTCCTGACAGTCGGCCAGCTTGCCGGGCAGGCTGGCCACATCCATCGCGGTCTTGCGCCGCGTCAGATCGCGCGCCTTGCGCGCCGCTTCGCGCGCCAGCGCCGCCTCGATGATCTTGCCGACGATCACCTTCGCCTGCGCCGGATTTTCCTCAAACCATTCGGCAAGCTTTTCGTTCACCAGGTTTTCGACCGCGGGCCGCACTTCGGAACTGACCAGCTTGTCTTTCGTCTGACTGGAAAACTTCGGGTCGGGCACCTTGACCGACAGCACGCATGTCAGCCCTTCGCGCGCGTCATCGCCGGTGAAATCGACCTTTTCCCTCTTGGCAATGCCGGAAGACTGCGCATAGGCGTTGATGGTGCGTGTCAGTGCGCCGCGAAAGCCCGCCAGATGCGTGCCGCCGTCGCGCTGCGGAATGTTGTTGGTAAAGGGCAACACGGTTTCGTGGTAGCTGTCGTTCCACCACATCGCCACCTCAACGCCGATGCCGCCGCGCTCACCGGTTATCAGGATCGGCTCGGCCATGATCGAAGATTTGGAGCGGTCGAGATAGCGCACGAATTCGCGCACGCCGCCTTCGTAGTGCAATTCGCTGCGCAAAGGTTCGACGGGGCGTTCATCCTCCAGCAGAATGCGCACGCCCGAGTTCAGGAATGCCAGTTCGCGCAGCCGGGTTTCCAGCGTCTTGAAACTGTAGTCGAGATCGGAAAACGTGCCGCCCGGCAGGTTGATCTTGGCCGCGGCCAGGAATCGCACCTCGGTGCCCTTTTCGCCCGGTGCGGCGGGTCCGGTCACGCGCAGGGGCATCACCGTATCGCCCTGCTCGAAGCGCGCGAAATGTTCCTTGCCACCACGCCAGATGCGCAGTTCAAGCCATTCCGACAGCGCGTTCACCACCGAAACGCCGACGCCGTGCAGGCCGCCCGAAACCTTGTAGCTGTTCTGGTCGAATTTGCCGCCGGCATGCAGCTGCGTCATGATCACTTCAGCCGCCGAAACGCCTTCGCCGGCGTGGATGTCGGTGGGAATGCCGCGGCCGTTGTCACGCACCGAAACCGAACTGTCGGCGTGGATTTTCACGCTGACGAAATCGGCGTGCCCGGCCAGCACCTCGTCAATGCCGTTGTCGACCACCTCATAGACCATATGGTGCAGGCCCGAGCCATCGTCGGTATCGCCGATATACATTCCGGGACGCTTGCGGACCGCCTCCAACCCCTTGAGAACCTTGATGGAATCCGCACCGTATTCGCCCGGCTTGTTCGCGCTGTCGGTCATGCCCGCCTACCCTGGATTTTGCTCCATGCTTATAGGGGGTCGGGTCCGGATTGTCACGCGCCGGGGCCCGATTATTGCGGCGCGGGAAGGGTCAGGCTGCCGTCGTCCGCCAGCGGCCAAAACGGGTTCATCGCCAATTCCCAGACATGGCCGTCGGGGTCGGCGAAATAGCCCGAATAGCCGCCCCAGAACACCTTTTGTGGCGGCTTCAGCGGCACCGCCCCGGCGGCGAGCGCGGTGGCGAAGGCATGGTCAACCTCGGCCTCGGTGGGGAAGTTCTGCGCCAGGGTGATGGCGCCGGTGCCAAGCTGGGCGTCCGGGCGGCCCTGATCGGCGGCCAGATCGGTGCGCCCGAACAGCCCCAGCACCGCGCCCTGCAACTGAAAGAACACCACGCCTTCTGGCGCTAGCGCCGGCTGCCAGCCAAGCGCTTCGTAAAACGCGCGCGAACGCGGCAGGCTGGCAACGCCAAGCGTGATCAGCGTCACGCGCTGCAGCGGCAGTTTCGCGGTCATAGCAGGTTCCTTTCTGCAACGGTTGACCCGGCGCCGGTATCGCAGACTTCCCAGCATTGCGCGCGCCCGGCAAGCGTGTCGAACAGCTCGACCCCGGTGCCGGTCATGAAGGCCTGCGCGCCAAGCGCACAGATCTCGTCGAACAGGCTGGCGCGGCGCCCGGCATCCAGATGCGCTGCAACCTCGTCCAGCAGCAGCAGCGGCGGGGCGCCGGTGTCTTCGGCAATCGCCCGGGCATTGGCCAGGATGACCGAAATCAGCAGGGCCTTTTGCTCGCCGGTCGATGCCTGCGCGGCGGGCATGCCCTTGGCGGCATAGACGGCAACAAGATCGGCGCGGTGCGGCCCTTCCAGCGTGCGCCCGGCGGCCAAATCGCGCGCCCGGCCTGCGGCCAGTGCGTCGGCCAGATCGTCCGGGCCAACGCCGGCGATTGCCAGATCCGCCACCGGAAATGCGGTGGCGCCGGCGCGTTGTGCCGCGCCGATCCGGTCCAACGCTGCCTGCCGACTGGCATTGATCGCTGCCGCTGAATGCGCCATCTGCGCTTCCAACGCGCTATACCAGGCGGGGTCGCGCACCATGTCCTTCAACAGCCGGTTGCGTTCGCGCATCGCCTTGTCATAGGCCAACACGTCCTCGGCGTGGCCCGGATGAAAGGCCATCGTCAGCCGATCCAGAAACCGCCGCCGCCCTTCGGGCGCCTCGATCCACAGCCGGTCCATGCTGGGCACCAGCCACAGCAGCCGCAACAGTTGCCCCAGTGCCAGCTGCGACGCGGGCTTGCCATCAATTACCACTTCGCGCGGCGATCCGGGTGCGGCAAAGGTCTCGATCTCGTGGCCGATACCGTCGCGCCCCAGCCCGGCCCTGATCTTCCAGCCCATATCGCCGGGCGCGCGCGCCAGTTCGCCCACGCCCGCGCGGCGCAGCCCGCGCCCCGGCGACAGCAGCGACACTGCCTCAAGAATATTTGTCTTGCCGGCACCGTTCGGCCCGAACAGCGCCACCGGGCGCCCGTCCAGCCGCAGATCCAGCCGCGGGTGCGAGCGAAACTGCAGCAGCATCAGCCGGCCCAGCACCGCCCGCCCCCCTGCCTTGGTTCAAATATCTGCGCCGCAGGCACCGGGCAAAGCCCGGTCAGACCCGCATCGGCATCACGACATAGACTGCCGAAGTGTCGTTGCCCTCACGCATCAACGTCGGGTCGCCGGACGAGTTGAACAGGAACACTGCATTCTCGCGATCGACCTGGCTGGCAATCTCCAACAGGTATTTCGCGTTGAAGCCAATCTCCAGCCGTTCGTCGCCATAGGCCACGGCCAGTTCCTCTTCGGCAGCGCCGGCATCGGGGGCGTTCACCGACAGCACAAGCCGGTCTTCATCAAGGCTCAGCTTTACCGCGCGCGAACGTTCTGACGAAACCGTGGCCACGCGGTCAACGGCCTTGGCGAATTCGGCGGCGTCCACCTCTAGCCGGCGGGTGTTGCCGGTGGGGATGACACGGGTGTAATCGGGGAAAGTGCCGTCGATCACCTTTGACGTCAGGGTTATCGCCGGCGTCGCAAAGCGGATCTTGGTTTCGGAAACCGAAACCGCGATGCTGGCCTCGTCATCGTCCAGCAGCTTGCGCATCTCGCCCACGGTCTTGCGCGGCACGATCACGCCGGGCATGCCGGCGGCGCCATCGGGCAGCGGCGCGTCGATCCGCGCCAGCCGGTGGCCATCGGTGGCGACGCAGCGCAGCGCCGGGCCATTTTCGCCCTGCGCCACATGCATATAGACGCCGTTCAGGTAATAGCGGGTTTCTTCGGTTGAAATGGCAAATTTCGACTTGTCGAACAGCCGCCGCAGCACCGCCGCAGGGGCGCTGAAATTTGCGGTATATTCGGAACTGGCCATCACCGGAAAATCTTCGCGCGGCAGCGTCGCCAGGCTGAAATGCGAACGCCCGGCCTGCACCGACAGCCGCCCGGTGGCGGGGTCGTCGGCCAGGCTGATCAGTGCGCCGTCGGGCAGTTTGCGCACGATTTCATGCAGCATCACTGCCGAAACCGTGGTTGCCCCGGTGCGTTCGACCATTGCCGGCGCCTTGTCCACCACCTCGATGTCCAGATCGGTGGCGCGGAACGACGCGGTGTCGCCCTCGGCCTCGATCAGCACATTGGCCAGAATCGGGATCGTGTTGCGCCGCTCTACCACGGACTGCGCTTGCGCCACGGCTTTCAGGAGTGCCGCGCGCTCAATGCTGATCTTCATGTTCACCCCCAAAGGCCACCGGGAGCGGAAAACTAGCAGCTTTCCGCGCAGGCTCAAGATTTTTCGGGACTTTCCGCCGCAACGAAGGGGCCGTCAAGGGCCCGCAGGGTCACGCCTCAAGCAGGCGGCGCAAAAGGTCGATATCTTCGGCCATCTGATGGTCGGCACCGCGCAATTCCTCGACCTTGCGGATGCCGTGCATGATCGTGGTGTGGTCGCGCCCGCCAAAGCGGCGGCCGATTTCGGGCAGGCTGCGGGTGGTCATCTGCTTGGCCAGATACATTGCGATCTGCCGCGGCCGGGCGATGGTGCGCACCCGCTTCGGCCCGATCAGATCGGCCAGGCGCACGTTGTAATGTTCGGCAACCTTGCGCTGGATTTCCTCGATCGACACCTTGCGGTCCGAGGCGCGCAGGATATCGACCAGACATTCCTGCGCCAGATCCAGCGTGATTTCGCGCCCCACCAGCGAGGCAAAGGCAAACAGCCGTGTCAGCGCGCCTTCCAGCACGCGCACGTTGGTGGTGATGCGATGCGCCAGAAATTCCAGCACGCCGCTGGCCAGCGCCAGCCCCGGGTAATGCGCCCGGAAGCCATCCACCTTGGTCTGCAGGATGCCAAGGCGCAATTCATAATCGGTCGGGTGCAGATCGACGACCAGGCCGCATTGCATGCGGCTTTTGATGCGGTCTTCCAGATCCTTGATTTCGCCCGGCGCGCGATCGGCGGAAATTACGATCTGCTTTTGCTGGTCAACCAGCGCGTTGAAGGTATGGAAGAACTCTTCCTGCGTGCTTTCCTTGCCGGCGATGAACTGCACGTCATCAACCATCAGCACATCGACCGAGCGGAACAATTCCTTGAAATCCATGATCTGGCGTTCGCGCAACGCTTGCACAAAGCGATACATGAACTGTTCGGCAGACAGGTAGAGCACGCGCAGATCGGGGCGGCGGTGGTTCAGCTCATGCGCGATGGCGTGCATCAGGTGGGTCTTGCCAAGCCCGACACCGCCGTAAAGGAACAGCGGGTTGAAGGTGACCGCGCCGCCTTCGGCGACACGGCGCGCGGCGGCATGCGCCAGCTCGTTCGGCTTGCCGACCACGAAGCTTTCAAAGGTGAAACGCGCATCCAGCGGCGCGCCCATCAGCTCGGCGCTGTCGCCATTGCGCTGCGGCCGCTTGGGGCGCGGCGTGGGCAGGCTGGTCGCCGGCGCCGGGCGCAGCGCGCGCACGCGCACTTCAACACGATCCACCTCGGCGCCGGCGCGCTTGATTTCGGCGAGCATCTGGTCGGCAAAATTGCGCGACACCCATTCGCGCATGAAACTTGTGGGGGCCTCGAACGAGGCGATGCCATCGGCAAAGGAAACAAGCTGCAACGGCTCTATCCAGCTGGTGAAATTGTTCTTGCCAACAACCTTGAGCAACTCGTTTCGCGCCTGCCCCCAGGAATCACTGCTCATGTCCATTGCCCATGCCTTGCAAATCGCCAACCGCTTCCACAGCGCCCGGGCCAGCGCGCCGAAAAATGGCGGCTGCATTGCAAGACATGACCCGAAGGCGCCGGAATCCCGGCGCACGTCGGCGTATCGGTTGGTCGGCAGACCAACAAATCCTTCACGCATCGCTCCGCCTTGGCAGTCCGGCGGTTCTTGTGCGGCAGATCCGAAAAGACCGGAATTGCCGCGATGATGCGTCATGTCCCCCAGGCGACGTGAATCGCACCGTCACGCTAGCAAGCGCTTCGCGGCCTTCGCAACCAAACTTCGCACTTGACTCCAAATTGCCGCAGCGAATCCCCGCGGGCTGTCAAAAAGGCCACAGGTCGTTGTTTTGCAAAGAAAATAGAAAAAGGGCGTCGCTCGAAA
>Ga0214472_10003984_pt1 | contig 15598 bp, 13 predicted proteins | sample RVTome_6_FD_207662 | JGI IMG/M metagenome (GOLD analysis project Ga0214472, IMG submission 207662) | Soil microbial communities from uranium-contaminated site in the Upper Colorado River Basin, Wyoming, United States - RVT140D175 | ecosystem: Environmental > Terrestrial > Soil > Contaminated >...
CGAGGGAACGGGACCTCAGGATGGTCTGGGAGGTCATGCGTCACGGCCGGCGCTCGCGCCTCGTCGGCACGGCGCATTTCTTCCCCTACCACTTCCGCGGAGCGCTGCGGCACCTGATCGCGGACGCGCGCGCGGTGCTGCTCGAAGGTCCGCTCGACGACGCATCCATGCGCCGGGTGGTGGACGCGGGCTCGGGGGTAGCGCACGCCTCGCTCTACCACGCGCTCGATGCGCGCGCGCGGCTGCGCGTTTGCAACATGCTCGGTCTTCCAGTCGTGCCGCTCGACGCGCACCAGATCTATCGGCAGGCCATCTTCGGACGTCCCGAGGAATGGCTCGAGGCCGAGCTGCGCGGGCTCAAGCCGTGGATGGCGTTCTTCGCCCTGTGGACGCGGTTTCGCGCGCGCCTCGGGGGCTCGTACAGCCTGGATCTGGATGCGCAACGCATCGCGGCGCGGCTGGCGAAGCCCGCGCGCCATCTCGAAACGATCGAGGAGCAGATCGACACGCTCGACGCCATCCCGCTCGAGCGCATCGTCGAATTCGTCGCCCACGTCGACTGGCAGGCCTACTACGAGGACTACGTGCGCCGCTACCTCGAGGGTGACCTGGACGGACTGATCGCAGCGGCGCGCGTGTTCCCGACTTTCTGCGACGCCGTGATCGAGCGCAGGGACCCGCTGCTCGCCGAGCGGCTGCTGCCCGCCTTCGAGGCGGGCGATGCCTGCGCCTTTGTCGGCATCACGCATATCCCCGGCGTGGCCGCGCGGCTGCGCGCGGCCGGCTGCGAGGTGGCGGCGCTCAGCCCGCGCGTCTGACTCCCGCTTTGCCGTTCTCCTCGAGCGAGGCGTAATACGCGCGCAGGACCTCCAGCACCTCGGGCCGGCTGAACTCGGCCGGCACGGGGCTGCCCTCGGACAGCCACTTGCGCAGCTGCGTGCCGGAGACCTGCAGGCGGTCGGCGTCGCCGTGCGCGCAGGTGCGCCCCGAAGCCATGCCGCCGCAGCGATAGCACCAGAACGTCACGTCCATCTTGAGTGCTTGCGTCTCGAGCGCGTCGCGCGGGATCTCGTCGAAGATGCGGTGCGCGTCGAAGGGCCCGTAGTAGCTGCCCACGCCGGCGTGGTCGCGGCCGACGATCTGGTGCGAGCAGCCGTAGTTCTGGCGAAAGAGGGCATGCAGCAGCGCTTCGCGCGGGCCCGCGTAGCGCATGTCGAGCGGGTAGCCTGCCTGCACCACGGTTCCCGGCCGGAAGTACTTCTCGATCAGCACGGCGATGGCGCGCGTGCGCACCTCCGCCGGGATGTCGCCCGGCTTCAGCGCGCCGAGCAGCGAGTGCACCAGCACGCCGTCGCAGGTCTCGATCGCCACCTTGGCGAGGTACTCGTGCGAGCGGTGCATGGGATTGCGCGTCTGGAAGGCGGCCACGCGCGACCAGCCCAGGCGCTCGAACTCGGCGCGCGTCTCGGCCGGCGTCATGAAGAGCGCGCCGTACTTGGCCTTGAAGCCGCCGTCGGAAAGGACCTTCACCGGCCCGGCGAGGTTCACGTCGCCCTGCTGCATGACGAGCTTCACCCCCGGGTGCTCGAGCTCGGTGGTCTTGAACACCGACACGCACTCGTGCGCCTTGTCGATGCGGTACTTCTCGGTCACGCGCATCGTGGCGAGGACCTCGTCGGCGTCGGCGTCGACCAGCGCGATCTCCGCACCGGTCTTGATGCCGTCGGCGACCACCTCGTCGGTCGAGAGCGTGATCGGGATCGGCCAGAAAAGGCCGCTCGCCGTGCGGTAGCCGTCGCACACGCCTTCCCAGTCGGCGCGCGTCATGAAGCCCGCGAGCGGCGTGAAGCCGCCGATGCCAAGCATGATGAGGTCGCCTTTCTCGCGCGAGCTGACGCGCAGCTTCGGCAGCGAAGCGGCGCGCGCGCGCTCGGCGGCGAGCGCCTCGCCTGTGAGCACCAGGGGCTTGAGCGACCCACCGCCGTGCGGCTTCACCAGACCGGGCATGCGGACATTGTCCGCAGCCGCGCCGCCTCCCGGCAACCCCCTCCGACTGATCCGCCGATAAGTCCGTCTGATCGGCGAGCGCCCGCGCGCTCGTGCAGAATGCGCGCATGCATAGACGCGAATTCCTGAGACTGCTTTCGCTCGCCGCCGCGGCGGGCGCCACCCTGCGCCCCGGCGCGAGCATCGCGCAGGCCGCGGACGAGCTCTACGAGCTGCCGCCCTTCGGCAATGTGTCGCTGCTGCACATGACCGACTCGCACGCGCAGCTCCTGCCGGTGTACTTCCGCGAGCCGGTCGGCGCGGACTTCGGCCAGCGCTACGGCATCGCGCCGGGCAGCGCCCGCGCGCACGCCTTCACCCACGTCGACTTCGTCGCCGCCGCGCGCCGCTACGGCAAAGTGGGCGGCTACGCGCACCTCGCCACGCTGGCAAAGCGCCTGCGCGCCTCGCGGCCGCACGCGCTGTTCCTGGACGGCGGCGACACCTGGCAAGGCTCGGCGACCGCGCTCTGGACCGAGGGCGCGGACATGATCGGCGCGCAAAAGCTCCTCGGCGTGGACCTCATGACCGCGCACTGGGAGTTTACCTACGGCGCGAAGCGCGTACAGCAGGCGGTCGCAAGCGAGCTGGGCGGAATCGAGTTCCTGGCGCAGAACGTGAAGACGCTGGATTTCGAGGATCCGGTGTTCCAGCCCTACCGCCTACAAGTGATGAACGGCGTGACGCTGGCGGTGATCGGCCAGGCGTTTCCCTACACGCCGATCGCCAATCCGCGCTACATGGTGGCCGAGTGGACCTTCGGTATCCAGGAGCCGCGCCTGCAGTCGCTGGTGGACGAGGTGCGCGCCAAGGGCGCGCAGGTGGTCGTGCTCCTGTCGCACAACGGGCTGGAGGTCGATCTCAAGCTCGCTTCGCGCGTGCGCGGCATCGACGCCATTCTGGGCGGGCACACGCATGACGGGGTACCGGCACCGGCGGTAGTAGGCAAGACACTGGTCACCAACGCGGGATCGAACGCGAAGTTCCTCGGGGTCCTGGACCTGGACGTGAAGGGCGGCAAGGTCGCAGGCTACCGCTACCGCCTCCTGCCGGTGTTCGCGAACCTCCTGCCCGCGGACAGCGCGATGAGCGCTTACATCGACAAGGTTCGCGCGCCGTACCGGATCAGGCTTGAGGAGAAGCTCGCGGTGACCGAGGGGCTCTTATACCGGCGCGGCACCTTCAACGGCACCTGGGACCAGCTGCTGCTGGATGCGCTGCTCGCGGAGAGGAACGCCGAGATCGCCTTCTCCCCCGGTTTCCGCTGGGGCAGCACGCTGCTGCCGGGCGACGCGATCAGCTTCGAGCACCTGATGGACCAGACGGCCGTCACCTACCCGCAGAGCACGTTGAACGAGCTCACCGGCGCGCAGATCAAGGAGATCCTGGAAGACATCGCGGATAATTCGTTCAACCCCGATCCCTACCTGCAGCAGGGCGGCGACATGGTGCGCGTGGGCGGGATGACGTACGCCTGCAACCTGAACGCGGGCATGGGAGAGCGCATCTCGGACATGCGCCTCGGCGGCCGCCCGATCGAGGCCGGCAAGCGCTACAAGGTCGCGGGCTGGGCGCCGGTTGCCGAGGGCGCGAGCGGCGAGCCGGTGTGGGAGCTCGCTGCGCGTTACCTGCGGGCGAAGCGCTCGATCGCGCCGATTGAGCCGGCCCGGCCCAGGATTACTGGTTGACCGGCGAAGCCCGGTCCGTCAGCAGCGCGGTGAGGTCCTTCATCTGCTGATCGGTGAGCGCGCCGACGTGGCCGAAGCGCGGCATTTGCGAGCACGCGCTGTAGGACTTGGCGTTGTAGATCTTGGCGTAGGCGTAGCGCTGGACGTCCGCGCCGTAGCCGCGGAGCTTCGCGAACTGGTACAGGCTCGGCCCGATCGTGCCGAAGGACGTGGTGGCGGGACCGATCTGGTGGCAGTTGTAGCAGCTGCCGCCCACGCCGCCCTTGTCGTTCCAGGCCATGCCGCGGCCGTTCTGCGCGACCTTCTCCCCGGCCTTCCAGTCGCCGAGCAGCTTGCCGTCGGCCGGAAACTTGACCGTGGCGTATTGCTCCCTCTGCAGCTTCTCGGCGACCTCCTTCGGCGGGTTGTCGTTGTACTTGTTGCACGCCGCCTGCACCTTGTCCTCCTTCAGGCGGTCCATGCCGGCAATACCCTGGGCATGGAAATCGCGCTTCATCATCGACAGCGCGTCGCTGCGCGCGCCGCCCGGTCCCGTCGCGCAGGAGGCGAGCAGCGCGGCACCGCCGGCCAGCATTGCAAGAGTCGTGAGTTTCATGGCTTGGCTCCTAGCGCTTGATGCCCGGGCCCTTGTAGACCTGGCCGTTGGAGTTGACGGTGAGATAGGTAAGCAGCGCGCTCAGGGTCTCCGAGGTATAGCCCGGCTCGGGAAAGCGCTGCTGGCGAAAGCAGTCGTTCAGGCGCCATTGCAGCGTGTGCATCACGCCGCCCGTCATGCGGTAGCCCGGCCAGCCCTGCACCGCGCGGATCGCCTGGTCCGGCTTGGTAAAGTTGGGCAGCGGCTGCGTGCGGATGCGCTGCCCGTCCACGCCGTGGCAGCTGGCGCAGGAGAAGTCGAAGCTGCCCGCACGGTAAAAGAAGATCTCCTTGCCGGCCGCGTAAGTGGCTTTCTCCTCCGCATGGTTCTGCGGCGCGGCGAATTTCATGCCCGCCGACTGCGCGGCGACGTACGTGGTGATCGACACCGGGTCCGGCGTGCGCGTGGCGCTGCTGAACGGCGCCTTGGCGAGCTCCGCGTAGGTGAAGCCCTGCAGCGTGATCATGCAGTGCACGATGCGCGCTTCCGCGTCCATCACGCGGTCGACGTCGGCGAAATAGCGCGGCATCTGCGCGTAGGCGCCTCGCACCACGCCCGGCCCGAGCCCGAGGTCGCATTTCTCGAGCGAGGCGTTCTTCGGCCCGCGCGGCGTCTTCCACAGTTGCTCGCCCTTCACTTCCCAGAGCTCCGCGGGGTTGTCCTGTTCCAGCACCTCGCGGAACTTGTCGAACTCGGCGGCGACGGGGTCTTCCGTCTGCGCCGCCGCCTGCAGCCAGGGGCCCGCCACGAACGCCGCAACGAACCCGAGCACGAGCGCTTGTCTCATGTTGTCCCTCCTCCTTGCACTTTCAGCGTTACGAGCCGGCGCGAACCGTCGTCTCGTCCGTGCGCGTCTCGCCCTTGTTGTCTTTCCAGGTCACCGTGATCTTGTCGCCGGCCTTCGCGCCTTTGACCTTGAACGCGAACACCGGGTTGCGCGAGATCGCCTGGCTGATGTCGGCGCTGAACACGGTCTTGCCGTTCAGCTGCGCGGTGATGCTCTGGATGAAATGCAGCGGCACTGCCTTGCCCGCCTGCTTGCGCTGGCCGGTTTCCATCGGGTGCGCCATCAGCACGCGCACGTCGGCGACGTCGCCCTGCACGGTGGCGCGGATCTTCATCGGGTCTGCCATAGTCATCTCTCCTCAGCCGCCGCAGCCGCCGATGGTGACTTTCACTTCCTTGGCGGCGGTGTAGAACTTGCCGCCCGCCGCCACCACCACGCGCACCGGCGTGGATTCGCCGATCTTCGCGCGCAGGTGCACGAACGGCACCGCGCCCGCCGCGAACTCGAAGGTGCCGGTGTAGGGGAAGGGGTTCTTCTCGATGAACACCGAGATGCTGGTGGTGCCCGGAATATTGCTGGTGATGTCCATCGGCACCACGGCGCCGTTCTCGGCGATGTCCGGGGCGCGGATCACGATGTCGCCGCTGTCCTGCGGATTGGTGATGCCCAGCGCCTTCATGCCGTCGAGGGCGCTTTTTGCCTGGAACGCGCCCTGGTTCCAGGCCGCGAGCGCGCTCAACGGCTTGAGCAGTGCAGCGCCGAGCGCCGCGGCCAGCCCGAACGTTACGGTCCTTCGTGTCTGCAGCATTTCAGTCCCTCCTGCCCAGGTCGATTTGTAGTAATGAAGTCGGGCTTCGCCCGCAAGCGTACTCAAATCTCCCCGCGGCGCACAAGCCGAATGACCTCGATCGCCTCATGGAAATTTGATTCGCCCCATAACTTAACCTAATTTGCGCAGGCGGCGCCGCCGGCGCACGAGCCAGGGCACGACCACCAGCGCCGCAGTCACGGCGAGAAACGCGGCCGAGATCGGCTGCGTCAGAAAGACGCTCGCGTCGCCCTGGCTGATGGAGAGCGCGCGGCGGAACTGCGTTTCCGCGAGCGGCCCGAGGATCAGCCCGATCACCGCCGGCGCCACCGGGATGTCGAAGCGGCGCATGACGAAGCCGAGCAGCCCGAACACGTAGAGTGTGGCGAGATCGACCCACGACTGGTGCAGGCTGTAGGCGCCGAGCGTGGCGAAGACGAGGATGCCCGCATAGAGCATCGGCCGCGGGATGGACAGCACCTTCACCCAGATGCCGATCAGGGGGAGGTTCAGCACCAGCAGGATCACGTTGCCGACGTACATGCTGGCGATCAGCCCCCACACCAGGTCGGGCTGGATCTGAAAGAGCAGCGGCCCCGGCTGGATGCCGTAGTTCTGGAACGCGGTCAGCAGGATCGCGGCGGTGGCTGAGGTCGGGATGCCCAGAGTGAGCAGCGGCACCAGGACGCCCGTGGCCGAAGCGTTGTTCGCGGCTTCCGGCCCGGCCACGCCTTCGATCGCGCCGCTGCCGAATTCCTCGGGATACTTGGTCAGCTTTTTTTCCAGCGAATACGACAGGAACGTCGGGATCTCGGCGCCGCCGGCGGGGATCGAGCCGAATGGAAAGCCGATGGCGGTGGCGCGCAGCCATGCCGGCGCCGAGCGCTTCCAGTCCTGCGCCGACATCCAGATCGAGCCGCTCATCTTCTCCAGCGTCTCGGGCAGGCGGCTGGTATACGCGGCGACGTAGAGCGTCTCCCCTACGGCGAACAGACCCACCGCGAGCACGACGACGTCGATGCCGTCGAGCAGCTCCGGCACCCCGAAGGCGAAGCGCGGCTGGCCGGTCTGGCTGTCGATGCCGACGAGCCCGAGCATGAGACCGACGAACAGGCTGGCGAGTCCGCGCGTGGTCGAGGCGCCGAGCACCGCGGCGACCGTGGTGAAGGCGAACACCATCAGCGCGAAGTACTCGGCCGGGCCGAACTTCAATGCCACCTCCACCACCACGGGCGCGAGCAGCGTGAGCAGCACCACCGCGATGGTGCCGGCGACGAACGAGCCGATGGCGCTGGTGGCGAGCGCCGGGCCCGCGCGCCCCGCCTTCGCCATCTTGTTGCCTTCGAGCGCGGTGGCGATCGACGCCGACTCGCCCGGGGTGTTCAGCAGGATGGTGGTGGTCGAGCCGCCGAACATCGCGCCGTAGTAGATGCCGGCGAACATGATGAGCGCCCCGGTCGGGTCGAGCTGGGCCGTGAGCGGCAGGAGCATGGCCACCGTCAATGCGGGCCCGACGCCGGGCAGCACGCCGACGAAGGTGCCCAGCGTCACGCCGATGAAGCCCCACAGCAGGTTGATCGGCTTCAGCGCGACGTCGAAGCCCTGCAGCAGGCCGGCGAACGCCTCCATCTACAGCCCGCCGATCAGCGGCTTCAGCCAGCCTCCCGGCAGGCTCACGTTCAGCACGCGCACGAAGAACAGGAACACGCCGAGCGAGAGGGCGAGGCCGACGCCCGCGTCGCGCAGCGCACGGGCGCTGCCGAAGCCCCGCGCCACGCAGGCGAACAGCACGGCGCCCGCGAGGACGAACCCGGCCCACTGCATGAGCGCCATGTGCGCGACCAGGCCGCCGCTGATCCAGGCAAATGCGCCCCAGTGCAGCGCATGCTCGGTGCGCTCGGCCGGCTCGGGCATGCTGCGCCAGCCGCCGCTGAGCGCTTCGACCAGCAGGAACGCGCCGGCGACGATGAGGCCGAAGGCCACCACCGCGGGAATGAAGTTCGGGCCGATGCGCGCGTAGCCCGATTGCGCGGGCAGAAACGCCGTGCCGAGGGCGACGCCCGCGCCGAGCGCGAGCACCGCGAGCGAGAGCGCGATCTGGGCGCCGGAGCGGCGCACGGCGCGCCTACTTGCGCTTGATGCCGAGCGAGTCGATGATGCCCGCGATTCGCACCGTATCGTCGGCGAGGAACTTCGCGTAGCCGTCGCCGCCGAGGAACTCCCCGGACCAGCCGAGCTTCGCCAGCGTCGCCTTCCACGCCGCGGTCTCGGTCGCGTCCTTCACCAGCTTCACCAGCGCGTCGCGCTGCGCGGCGCTGATGCCGGGCGCGGCGAAAATGCCGCGCCAATTGCCGAGCTCGACGTCGATGCCCTGCTCCTTGAGCGACGCAATGCCCTCCACCCTGGAGGGCGCGGAAACGCCGAGCGCGCGCATGCGCCCGCCCTTGATCTGCTCGGCGAACTCGCCCACGCCCGAGACCCCCGCGGTGACGTGGCCGCCGACGATCGCCGCGATGGCCTCGCCGCCGCCTTTGAACGGCACGTAGTTGATCTTCGCCGGGGCGATTCCTGCCGCCTTGGCGATCAGGCCCACCAGGATGTGGTCGGTGCCGCCGGCCGAGCCGCCGCCCCAGGAAACCGCACCCGGATCGGCCTTGAACGCCTTCACCAGGTCGCCCATCGTCTTGTGCGGCGAGCCTGCCGGCACCACGATCACTTCCCACTCGCTGGTGAGGCGCGCGATCGGGGTCACCTGGGCGAGAGTCACGGGCGAGTTCTGCAGATACGTGCCGCCCACCATCACCATGCCGCCGATCATCATGGCGTTGGGATCACCCCGGGACGCGTTGACGAACTGGGCGAGGCCGATGGCGCCGGCAGCGCCGCCCTTGTTCTCGAACTGAACCGAGGACACCAGCTTGGCGCTCTGCATCGCCGCCGCCAGGTGGCGCCCGGTCTGGTCCCAGCCGCCGCCGGGGTTGGCGGGAATCATGATCTTGAGGTTGGGTTGAGCCAAGGCGGCGCCTGCGAACAGCAGCGCGGCCAGGAACTTTCCGAGCTTGAGCATGGTCTTCCTCCGGAATTTCGCGACCGCATTCTAGTGTACGGCCGAATGTTTGCGATAATGCGCCCCCTTTGAAGCCCGCGGCAAGCCGCAATGATCCGAATTGAAAACCTGGTGAAGGCCTTTGGCGCCAAGCGCGCGGTGGACGGCGTTTCCTTCGCCGTCGAGCGCGGCGAGGTGCTCGGCTTCCTCGGCCCGAACGGCGCCGGCAAGTCGACCACCATGCGCATGATCACCGGGTATCTGCCGCCCACCAGCGGCCGCGTGTGGGTCGGAGGGCACGACGTGGCCGAAGCGCCGCTCGCCGCGAAGCGCCTGATCGGCTATCTGCCGGAAGCCGCGCCCTCCTACCCCGAAATGACGGTGCTCGGGTTTCTCACCTTCGCCGCGGAAATGCGCGCTCTGGCGGGCGACGCGCGCCGCAGGGCGGTCGCCCGCGTCGTCGATCTGTGCTTTCTCGGTTCGGTCCTCCACCAGTCGATCGACACCCTGTCCAAGGGCTACCGCCACCGCACCTGCCTCGCGCAGGCGCTGATCCACGATCCCGAGGTGCTGATCCTCGACGAGCCCACCGACGGCCTCGATCCGAACCAGAAGCACGAGGTGCGAAACCTGATCCGCGAGCTCGGCAGGACCAAGGCGGTGGTGTTTTCCACGCACATCCTCGAAGAGGTGGATGCCGCCTGCACGCGCGCCATCATCATCGACCGCGGCCGCGTCGTCGCCAACGGCACGCCCGCCGAGCTGCGCGCGCTGTCGGCGCACGCGGGCGCCGTCACCGTGCACGCCGCGGGCGCGAGCGCCGAGAAGCTCGCCGCGCTGGGCACGGTCGAGCCGCTGAACGGCGAGTTCCGCATCACGCCGAAGGACAAGGGCGCCGCGGGGCAGCTGGCGCTGGCGGTGGTGGCGCTCGCGCAGCGCGAGGGCTGGCAGCTCGACGCCCTGCGCACCGAGGAGGGCCAGCTGGACGAAGTCTTCCGCAGCATCACGCTTCCGGACACGGTGAAGAAATGACCTCCGCCTGGCACGCCATCGTCACCATCGCCAAGCGCGAGCTCGCGTCCTACTTCGCCTCGCCCGTGGCCTACGTGTTCCTCGTCATCTTCCTGCTGCTCACGGGCTTTCTCACCTTCACCGCCGGTGCCTTCTTCGAGCGCGGCGAGGCGAGCCTCGGCGCGTTCTTCGCCTGGCATCCCTGGGTTTATCTGGTGCTCGTGCCCGCCGTCGGCATGCGCCTGTGGGCCGAGGAGCGGCGCGCGGGGACGCTCGAGCTCCTGCTCACCCTGCCGGTGACCGCGTGGCAGGCGATCCTCGGCAAGTTCCTCGCCTCCTGGGTGTTCCTCGCCATCGCGCTCGCGCTCACCTTCCCGGTGGTGGTGACGGTGAACGTGCTCGGCGAGCCGGACAACGGCGCGATCCTCGCCGGCTACCTGGGGAGCCTGTTTCTCGCCGGCACCTACCTGGCGATCACCTGCCTGACCTCGGCGATGACGCGCAACCAGGTCATCGCCTTCATCCTCGCCGTCGTCGCCTGCCTGTTCCTGATCCTCGCCGGCTTCAGCCCGGTGACCGACCTGCTGGTGCGCTGGGCGAGCCCCGCCGTCGTGGACACGGTGGTCGCGTTCTCCGTGGTCACGCACTTCGACGGCTTCCAGAAGGGCGTGGTGGACTCGAAGGACCTGTTGTTCTTCCTCTCGGTGATCGGCTATTCGCTGTTCGCCACCGGCGTGGTGCTGCGCAACCGATGATGCGGCTCGCGAAGAAGCACGAAGCGCTCGCCTACTCCGCGGTGGGGCTGGCGGCGCTGTTCTTCATCCTGGTCGCGTTCAACTACCTCGCCGCGGGCGCCGCGGCGCGCGCCGACCTGACCGCGGGCAATCTCTACACGCTCTCGGATGGCACGAGGAAGGTGCTGAAGGGCCTTTCCGCGCCGGTGAAGGTGAAGCTCTACATCTCCTCGGGCGAGGCGATGCCGGTGCCGCTGCGCAGCTTCGCGCTGCGCGTGCAGAACCTGGTGGAGGAGTTCAAGGCCGTCGCCGGCGCCAACCTGGTGATCGAAAAGTACGACCCGCGGCCCGACAGCGAGCAGGAGGACGCGGCGCTGCTCGACGGCATCGAGCCGCAGCAGCTGATGACGGGCGAGCAGTTCTACCTCGGCCTGGCGGTGAGCCAGATCGAGCGCAAGCAGACGATCCCGGTGCTCGCCCCGGCGCGCGAGCGACTGCTCGAGTACGACCTGATCCGCGCCATCGCGCGCGCGGGCAGCGCCGAGCGCCCGCGGATCGGCCTGATGAGCGGCCTGCCGGTGCTCGGCGAGAAATTCAATCCCTACACGCGGCAGAGCTCGGAACCCTGGGTGCTCGCCAACGAGCTGCGGCGCGATTTCGACGTGCGGCTCGTCAACATCACGGCCGCGCAGATCGACCAGGACGTCGGCGTCCTGCTCCTCATCCACCCGCGCGATATCGGCGAGCAGACCGAGTACGCGCTCGACCAGTTCGTGCTGCGCGGCGGCAAGCTCATCGCGTTCGTCGACCCCTACGCCTATTTCGACCGGCTGCCGATGCCGCCGGGCATGCCGCCCCAGGTATCCAGCTCGACGCTGCCGCGCCTGTTCAAGGCCTGGGGCGTGACCCTGGACCCGGGCAAGGTGATCGCCGACGTGGTGTTCGCCTCGGGCGAGGGCCAGCGCTACACGCCGACGGTGCTGTCGCTCAACCGCACCGCGTTCGCGCGCGACGACGTGGTCATGGGGCAGATCGAGACGCTGCTCTACGCCTTCGGCGGCGCCTTCGAGGTGCAGCCGGCCGCAGGCCTGACGGCGACCGCGCTGGTGAGGAGCTCGCCCAATTCCATGCTCGTCGACGAAGCCAAGGCGACCGTCGCGGGCCAGGACGCCACGCGCAGCTTCGAGCCAGGCGGCAAGAGCCTGCCGCTCGCGTTGCGGCTTGCCGGCAAGTTCCGCACCGCGTTCCCCGGAGGCAAGCCCGAGGACAAGGCGGCGAAGCCCGCGCCCGGCGCCGCAGGCGCGGCGCACATCGCCGAGTCTGCGCGCGACAACGCGGTGGTGCTGGTCGCCGACACCGACATGCTGCAGGACGGCGCCGCGGTCGACGTGCAGGAAGTGTTCGGCCGGCGCATCGTCGTGCCCTCCAACGGCAACCTGGTGTTCGCCCAGGGCCTGGTGGAGCAGCTCGCGGCCGACGAGAGCCTGCTGTCGCTGAAGAGCCGCGCCGCCGCGTTCCGCCCGCTCACCGTGGTGCGCGAGATGGAGGCCGAGGCGCAGCTGCAGTACTTCGGCAAGATCAAGGAGCTCGAGGACGAGCTGCAGAAAACCAGCGCCGCGCTGCAAAAGCTGCAGGCCGGCGCGCCCGAGGCGGCCAAGGGCGCGCAGATCCTCTCGCCCGAGCAACAGGCCGAGCTCGAGCGCTTCCGCAAGAAGGTGGCCGAGACGCGCACAGCGCTCAAGGAGCTGCGCAAGAACCTGCGGCACGACGCCGAGCAGCTGGTGTTCCTCACCAAGGTGGCCAACATCGCGCTGATGCCGCTGCTGGTGGCGCTCGCCGGGCTCGGCATCGCGCTCGTGCGCCGGCGCCGCCAGGCAAGGCTGGCCGCGGCATGAACGCGCGCGTCGCCGCGGTGCTGCTGGTGCTGCTCGCGGTGCTGGGCGGCGGCGCGCTGCTCGTGTACCAGCAGGAGCGCGCGCGCCGGCCCGCCACGGCCGACGCGCTGGGTCAGCCCGTACTGCGCGGCCTTCAGGCCGCCGACATCGCCACCATCGCCATCCGCGAGCCCGGCGCCACGCTCACCCTGCAGCGGCGCGACGCGAACTGGGTGATTGCCGAGCGCGCCGGATTTCCCGCCGACATCGAGCAGGTGCGCCAGCTGGTGCTCGGGATCCTCGGCCTCAAGGTCGGCGCCACCGAGCCGATCGTCGACCGGGACCGCGCGCGCCTCGGGCTCGACGGCAAGGGCACGCAGCTCGAGCTCCGCGGCACCGACGGCAAGAGCCTCGCGACCCTCGTCGTCGGCAAGAAGTACTTCAAGCGCGAGCCCGAGAACCCGGCGCAGGCGCCGGGCGACGGCCGCTTCGTCATGCTGCCCGATGCACCCGACACCGTCGCCATCGTCGCCGACCCGCTGCCGCTCGCCACGGCGCAAAGCGCGTCCTGGATCGCGAAGACCGGATTCGGCGCCGAGAAGCTGCGCAGCATGGAAGTGGGCTTCGCCGGCGGCGGCAAGTGGCGCGTCGAGCGCCCGAGGGTGGAGGGCGACTGGAAGCTGACGCCGCTGTACGCCGGCGAGAAGCTCGACGTGCTGCGGGCCAACTCGGCCACCTACTCGCTCAACCGCGTCGAGATCGCCGACGTCGCGGCGCCCGGCATGCGGCCCGAGGTCACGGGGCTCGACAAGCCGGTGACCGTGGTGGCCTCCACCTTCGACGGCCTGACCTACACCCTGAAGCTCGGCAAGCTGCGCGGCGACGATTATTTCGCGACGCTTTGGGTCTCGGGCGAGCCGCAGCCCTCCGGCCCCGACGCCGCCGAGCGCGCGAAGAGCATCGCCGCGCGGCTGCCCGGCGAGAGGGCGCTCGCCGGGCACGTCCTGCTCATCGCCCGCTCGAAGTTCGAGGACGTTCTCAAGAAACGCGCGGAAGTGCTGGAGAAGAAGGACACCGGCAAGAAGTAGCCGAGCCGCCGCTTCCCGAAGTAGCATAAGCTCCCGGAGGAGGGGTCTGCGGGGAGGAGGGACCTTTGGGCAAGCATGTCATCAAGCACCTGAGGACGATTGCGCTCGTCGGCCAGGCGGGGTGCGGTAAGACCACGCTGGCCGAGGCGCTGCTGGCGCGCGCGGGCGCGGTGCCCGCTCCCGGCAGCGTCGAGCGCGGCACCACAGTGTGCGACTACACGCCGCTGGAGAAGCAGCTGCAGCATTCGCTCAAGCTCGCCGTCGCCAGCTTCGAGGCGCCGAACGGCGACGCCCCCACCGTCGTGCATCTGCTCGACACCCCCGGCTACGCCGATTTCCTCGGCCATTCGCTGCCGGCGCTGGCGGCGGTGGAGACCGCGGCGATCGTCGTCAACGCGCAGAACGGCATCGAGATGATGACCGGGCGGTTCCTCAACTGGGCGGCGCGCCGCGGCCTCGACCGGCTGATCGTCGTCAACAAGATCGACGCCGACAACGTCGATCTCGAGGGCCTGCTCGGCGAGATCCAGGAGGTCTTCGGCAAGGAGTGCCTGCCGCTCAACCTGCCCGCGGCGCAGGCGAGCAAAGTCTCCGACTGCTTCTTCGCGCCCTCCGGCGAGGCCGATTTTTCTTCGGTGGTGCAGGCGCACCGCAACCTCGTCGACCAGGTGGTGGAAGTCGACGAGAAGCTGATGGCAGAGTACCTGGAGAAGGGCGAGATCGAGCCCGCGGCGCTGCACGAGCCGCTGGAAGCCGCGATGCGCGAGGGGCACCTGATCCCGGTGGTGTTCTGCTCGGCGAAGACCGGCGCGGGCGTCGCGGAGCTGCTCGACGTCATCGTCAAGCTGCTGCCCAACCCCGCCGAAGGCAATCCGCCCAAGTACCTCAGCGTGCCGGCCGACGGCGGCGCGCCCGCCGAGATCCAGGCGACGCCCGATCCGTCGCAGCACGCGCTCGCGCACGTCTTCAAGGTCGAGATCGACCCCTACATCGGGCGGCTCGCCGTGTGCCGCGTGCACCAGGGGCGGCTCACCCCCGGCATGCAGCTCTATGTCGGCGACAGCCGCAAACCGATCAAGCCCGGGCACCTGTACATGCTGCGCGGCAAGACGCAGACCGAGGTGAGTGAGGCCGTGCCGGGCGACATCTGCGCCATCGCCAAGGTGGACGAGATCCAGTTCGACCACATCCTGCACGATGCGGCGGAAGACGCGCACATCCGCGCCAGGCCGCTGGAGCTGCCCACCTCGGTGTTCGGCCTCGCCGTGCAGCCGAAAAAGCGCGGCGACGAGCAGAAGGTCTCCGACGTGCTGCACAAGCTCGTCGCCGAGGACCCGTGCCTGAGAATCGAGCACAACGCGCAGGCGAACGAAACGGTGATGCGCGGCCTCGGCGAGATGCATCTCAGGACCACGCTGGAGAAGATCGCCACGCAGTACAAGCTCGAGCTCGACACGCGCCCGCCCTCGATCCCGTACCGCGAGACCATCGCGGCGCGCGCCGAAGGCCACAACCGGCACAAGAAGCAGACCGGCGGCGCCGGCCAGTTCGGCGAGGTGTTCCTCAAGGTCGAGCCGCTGCCGCGCGGCGCGGGCTTCGAATTCGTCGACAGCGTGAAGGGCGGGGCGATTCCCAACCAGTTCATCCCGTCGGTGGAGAAAGGGGTGCGCGCGGTGCTGCAGAGCGGCTACGTCGCCGGCTATCCGATCCAGGACGTGCGCGTCATCGTCTACGACGGCAAGAGCCACCCGGTCGACTCCAAGGACGTGGCCTTCATGTCCGCGGGCCGCAAAGCGTTCCTCGACGCGCTCGGCAAGGCGCGCCCGATCGTGCTCGAGCCGATCGTCAATGTGCAGATCGTCGCCCCCGAGCAGAAGATGGG
>Ga0214472_10003985_pt1 | contig 15598 bp, 6 predicted proteins | sample RVTome_6_FD_207662 | JGI IMG/M metagenome (GOLD analysis project Ga0214472, IMG submission 207662) | Soil microbial communities from uranium-contaminated site in the Upper Colorado River Basin, Wyoming, United States - RVT140D175 | ecosystem: Environmental > Terrestrial > Soil > Contaminated >...
AAACATCAACCAGCACGACCCGGCCTGCGCCTGATCGATTACGACGCCCCGACGAGAGATGGGACCCACACCACGGGTGGATCAGATGTGCGAAAAGTGAGTCCCGACCCTCGGACGCGACAAGCGCCACGCCGGTGCGCAATTCGGCGCTGGTCCCGAAACATCAACCAGCACGACCCGGCCTGCGCCTGATCGATTACGACGCCCCGACGAGAGATGGGACCCACACCACGGGTGGATCAGATGTGCGAGAAGTGAGTCCCGACCCTCCGACGCGAGAAACGCCACGCCGGTGCCCAATTCGGCGCTGGTCCCACAGCGTCAGAAGCACCACGAGCGCTGCGCCTGATCCTCTGCGACGTCCCGACGAGAGCCGCGCTACCAGTCAACCGACTCCCGCAACACCGGCTGCGTGAGACACCTACTCCCCCCCCTCCCCCGGCACAGCTCGGAGGCGTCGAGTTCGAGGACCTCGATCCCGGCCTTCTCGAGGCGTCGGTTGGTCTCGACGTTGCGGGCGTAGGAGATGACGGTGCCGGGGGCGACGGCCAGGGTGTTGTTGCCGTCGTCCCACTGCTCGCGCATGCTGCCGATGGCGTCGTTGCCGGTGTGGACCAGGCGCATGCTGCGGTCGAGCGCCTGCTCGAGGGCGCCCACCAGGCTCTCGGCCTCGGTCACTCTCATGCCAGGCTCGATGACGTACACCTCCATCTGGGCGAGCAGGTCGGGGAACACGTTGAGCACGTCGACGTCGACCATGGTGAGCACGGTGTCGAGATGCATGAAGGAACGCTGTCTCGGGAAGGTCGCGGTGATCACGCGCTCGACACCGCCGGCCTCGAACAGCCGCTCGGCGATGGTCTCGATCGCGGCCGGCGCCGTGCGCTCGCCGCTGCCGATGAGCACGGTGCGGTCGTCGATCACGAACACGTCGCCGCCCTCGATCGACGCCGGATACGTGTCGTACTCGCGGTCCCCGTACCAGAAGTGAGGCTTGGCCTCCACGAAGTCGGGGTGATGGCGGTAGACGGCGGACATGAGGAGCGACTCGGGCCGCCGGGCGGGGGAGGCGAGGATGCTGAACATGAGGCCGCCGTCGATCCACGCCGCGTTGTCGCGCATGAAGATGAGATTGGGGAGCGGGTGGATGACGGCGCGGTGGCGGTCGGACACGAGCCCGGCGAACAGCGAGTCGATGCCCCAGTCGGGCAGCTCGCTGCGCAGCACACCGCCCATCAGCACGTCGAGCAGGCGGTCCACCTCGCAGGTGCGTAGCTCGCCGCGCAGGTGCTCGGACACCCGGGGCCCCACCACCGCCGGCGTCACGACCTTGTCGATCAGCTCGCCGCGCACCGCATCGTCGAGGAGGGTCTCGGCCAACATGTCGCGCAGGTAGAGCACCTCGGCGCCGGCCTCCTCCAGCAGCTCGACCATGCGGTCGTGCTCCTCCTGGGCGCGCTCCAGCCACAGGATGTCGTCGAAGAGCAGCCGCTCCCGGTTCTCGGGCGTGAGGCGCGCCAACTCGATCCCCGGCCGGTGGACCAGGACACGCTTCAACCGCCCGATCTCGGAGGTGATGCCGAACACGGGGGTGGAGTCTGGCAGGTGTGGCGCGGTTCGGGGGGTTGCGGCGTCAACTCGCGATCGGCCGCCAATCGCCGGAGCGAGCCGCGGCGAATTGCGAATTGAGCACCCGCCGTCGCTCATCGCGTCAGACGGTCGGGACTCACCGTGAGCGCACGACCGGTGCGCAAATCGCAATTCGATGCGAGGCGCCCACGTCTGACGATCGGCGATCGCTCTCGGAAGGCGTATCGCAGCCGCCGGGAGAAACAGCCTCGCGACGCGAGGCTGCGGCTACCCTCCTGCCCGCCGAACCAGGAGCACCACAGCAATGAGGACAAAGATCCGGAAGATGCTCGTCATCCTGTTCACCGTGGCGTTGATCGCGACGGCGTGCGGGGACGACGACAGCGGGGGAGGTAACGGCTTCTCCAGCGACATCACCGACGGGTACATGGAGGGCTGCACGAGCGAGCAGAGCGAGGCGTTCTGCCGGTGCACCCTCGACGAGATCGAGAAGCGCTTCACCGAGGAGGAGTTCATCGCCTTCGCCATCGAGGCGACCGAGGCGCCGCCGGACGAGTTCATCGAGATCGCCTTCGCCTGCTTGAGCGAGGCCGACCTCGGCGAGTAGCCGACCTCACCGACGTGCGAACGGGGCCCCGGGATTCCCGGGGCCCCGTTCCGTGGCGACCACCTATCGTCGGCCCGTGATCCGCCGCCTCGCCGCCCTCCTCGCCTTCGGGCTGGTCGCCGTGGCGTGCTCCGACGACGGAGGGACGACCACGACACCGGCCGCTGCCGTCGCCCCGGTGCTGACCACGCCGTTCTTCACCACCGAGCACGACGCGGTGGCCGGGCCGTTCGACACCGTGACGCTCCACATCCCTCTCAGCGGCCTCGTCGCCGGCACCGCCCTCGACATCGAGGTGTCGGGCCTGGGCCAGAGGATCTCCACGACCGAGAGCGTCGCCGCCGGCACCACGGCGGTCGACATCACGGTGCCGTTCGGGCCGGGCGGCGACGGATGGCCGGGCGGCGACACGCCGTTCGCCGTGTCGGTGTCGGCGACGCTCCCCGACGGCACCTCGGCGGAGCTGGCCGACGAGGCGGTCCTCACCGTCGACCTCACCGCCGTGGCCGGGATCCTCGTCGGTCCCGCCGGGGCGTATCGCCTCCATTACCCCGACACCTGGGAGGTGGCGGTCGAGACCGGGTTCCCCGAGTCCGTGGTGAGCAACACCGAGAGCGGCCTCCCGGCGTATCGGGCGCGCCTCGAGACGCTCGTCTTCCTGTCGCAGGTGATCCCGACCGGGACACCCGGCGTGGCGGTGAGCGTGGTGACCGAGGGTGCCGTCCTCACCGCCCCCGACCTCGGCACCTGGGTCCAGTTGCAGCTGGAGGGGTTCCAGGCCCGGGGCGGCACGATCGCCGAGACATCGACGGTCGACATGTCCCACGGGCCGGCCGTCGTCGTCACCGGGGAGATCGACGGCGGTGCGCTGTCGATCCTCGCCACCCGATCCGGGCCTCGCCTCTACCTGGTCGAGTTGGTCGCGGTCCCCGACACCCCCGACGCCGTGATCGACGAGGCGACAGCGATCGTCAACAGCATCGAGTTCTTCCCGGCCCGCGAGCCCGAGCCGGGGCCGATGGCCGAGGTGCGCACCCTGGAGTTCTCCGTCAGCGCCGAGGACGTCCCCGCACTCGACATCGGGTTCGGCGTGCCCGCCACCTGGGGACCCGACGAGGTCCTCGAGTTCGACGACGGGCGGGCCGGCATCGCCATCGCCTCGACGTCGGAGACGCTCGCGATCATCGCCGAGAGCACCGGGGACGATCCGCTCACGCCCGAGGCGTTCGCAGCCTTCTACCTCGACGACCTGGCCCCCGGCGAGGAGGAGTCCCGTCTGGCCACGTCGGTCGGCGGGCACGATGCGCTCGTGGTGGTGTGGACGCGCGACGGCCGGACACTCCACGACCATTTCGCCGTGGTCGGATCGTGGGCGGTCCGCATCCAGGTCGACGTGCCCGCCGGCACCGAGCGCACCGACCTGCTCGAGGGCATCCTCGGCGGGTTCGTGATCGCCGACCCGAGCGCGGAGGGATGACGGGCCGCCTGCTCGCCGTCGCCGCGGTCCTCGTCCTGGTCGCGACCGCATGCGGGGACGACACCGCCGACTCGACGACGACCGCCGCACGGGTGACCACCACTGCGGTGACCACCACCACGACGGCGGGCCCCGTGACCACACAGGTGCCGGCCACCACGACCACGCTGCGGGAGACAACGACGATGCCGCCGCCGTTGTTCGACCCCGAGGGCGCCTCGATCCTCGAGGTGCAGCGCGCCATGGACGAGGGCCGGCTCACGTCGGTCGACCTGGTCGGATTCTCGCTGGCCCGCATCGAGTCGCTGGAGCCCGACCTCAACGCCCTCATCACCGTCAACCCCGGCGCATTGGAGGTCGCCGCCGCCCTCGACGCCGAGCGGGCGGAGTCGGGTGGGCGCGGCCCGCTGCACGGCATCCCGATCGTGCTGAAGGACAACATCGACACCGCCGACCTGCCCACCACCGCCGGGTCGATCGCCCTCGAGGGCTTCGTGCCACCCGACGACGCCGCCGTGGTGGCGCGGCTGCGCGCGGCCGGGGCCGTGATCATCGGCAAGGCCAACCTGTACGAGTGGGCGCGCACGACCCGGACGGTGTCGTCGCTGGGCGGGCTCACGCTCAACCCGTTCGACCCGGACCGCAACGTCGGAGGCTCGAGTGGCGGGACCGCGGTGGCGGTGTGGGGCGGGATGGCGGTGGCGGGGCTCGGCACCGACACCTGCGGCTCGGTGCGGATCCCGTCCTCGTTCCTCGGCCTGTACGGGCTGCGGCCCACCGTGGGCCTGGGCAGCACGGACGGCGTGATCCCCCTCGCCCCCTTCGAGGACACAGTGGGGCCGATGGCGCGCTCCGTGGAGGACCTGGCGATCGTGCTCGACGCCATCGCCGGTGACGGCCAGTACCTGGCGGCGGTGCGGGCGCGGCTGCCGCGCAAGCCCCGCATCGGGGTGGTGACCTCGCTGTTCGGCGGGGAGGCGGTGGTGACCAGCACGGTGCGCGACGCCCTGGCGGCGATGGAGGCGGACGGGGCCACGCTCGTGGAGGTGGAGGTCCCGAACCGGTCCGGGCTGGTCGGCGACGCACCGGCGGTGCTGCTGAGGGAGTTCCGCTTCGCCCTCGACGAGTACCTGGCCGGGTCGGGGGCGCCGGTGTCGTCGCTGGCGGAGATCGTGGACGAGGGGCTCTACCTGCCCGAGTTGCGCGACCGCCTGCTCACGCATCTGTCGTGGGGATCACCCGAGGCGGCAGGGCTCGACGCCGCCCGGGCCAGGCGCGAGCCGCTGCGCGAGGCGGTGGTGGCGGTGATGGACGAGCACGACCTCGACGCCCTCGCCTACCCGGCGGTCGGCGCCCTCCCCGCCCCGCTCGGCGAGCACCAGCCCGGCAACAACTGCGCGACGGCGTCGGTGGCGGGCCTGCCGGCCCTGGTCATCCCGGCCGGGGACGCCGAGGGCTTCCCCGTCGGCCTGGAACTGCTGGGAAGGCCGTTCGACGAGGCGACGCTCCTGCAGGTGGCGGTCGTTGCTACGGCCCGGCCCAGGAGCAGCTGAGGTCGCCGCTCAACCACGTCTCGATCAGCTGGAACTCGGCGCGACTCAACTCGAGCTGATCCACGAGGTCGTCCAGCGTCGTCGACGACAGTGCCCATCCGAGAGGTGCGGACGCACCGGGGTGGGCATGGTTGCGAATGAACGCAAAGCGGCGGACCGGGACCTCGTCCTTGTCATTGTCCGAGGATGGGTCCGGACTCAAGGGGGAGACTGTTCGGTCGCCGGCTACGAGCGGTTCCGAGAACTCGATGGCCAGCCGCTGACGGGCGTTGCTCACCAGACCCCCCTGGGCGTTGAAGTGGATCCACGTCAGAGGGTCTACCCACTCATTGGGCGGATGCTCGCCGTCGTCCCGCGACGGCTCGCCAAAGCCATTCTCTATGTGGATCGCCATCGGGATGATGCAAAAGGCCTTCGGATCCGCCGTCCCTTCTGGAGTGTCGAAGAGCCGGAGTGCGGTGGCATTGTGTTCAGCGACACGCGATTCCACGGCCTCCCACATCTGAATGGAGGTCAGGGTCGCCGACAGCTCCAGCTGACCTCCGTCCGTGGAGTAGATCGCCTTTGGGATCGGGCTCTCGTCGCTGCCGGGGGCACATCGAACCAGGCGGCCGGTCGGGCTGATGACCGGGAACCGAGCAGACATCATGGCCAGGGCCGAGAGGGACAGATCCTCATCGAGGCAAAGGAAGTCGAGGACGTCGTGCATTCCCGCCAGCTCGCCCTCGAACGCGGCAGGAGGCGCGTCGCCGGGTTCGGCGGCACTGAACGGGGCGAGCCCCGTGCAGTCACCCCCGGTGCCCGAACCGCTCTCGAAGGGCGATGCGTTGATCGCGCAGCGGTCGTTGACGCTGGCGCCGTTTGCGATCACGAGCGGGAGGTCGGCTCTGTCGGCCCACAACGCTCGCATCCCCTGGGTGAAGGCGCCGCTTCCCTCCCACGACGACTCCCACGCCTCGCGCAGTACGTCGCCGCGATCGGGGACCTTGTCACTCCCCCCGATGGCCGAGAACGGAAGGTCGATGAAGAACAGACGCGCAAGCGGCGGCGAGAGGTAGTCGTCCCCGAGGCGGGTCCGGACCCAGTCCTGGGGAGGGTTGTCTTCGGGCGCAGTCACGCGAGCGACGTACTCGAGCGACCCGAGAGAGCCCCCGGAGATCCCCGACATCGTGACGATGCGGAGGCGCGCCGGGGGCGCCCCATCGTCGGATCCGCTGTGGCACACCGGGTCCGACTGGTGCTCCTCGAACGCGCAGTCGACGACGAGCGCCGTCCACGCCGCGGCGCGAATCCCCCCGCCCCACGCTGACACGAAGATCATGGGAACTGCGGGGTGCTCCAAGGTCGACCCGTCGGGTCGGTTCCGCTCCACCCATTGTTCGAAGAGGGAGTCGATGGTGAGCGGCATCGGAGGATCCGTCTGCTGTGTGGAGGATGAGGCCTCCGCCTCACCTCGGCCCTGCACCACTTCGTCGTGGAAGCCCTTCGATGGGAAGAGACTCGACATCACGGCCACCCAACCGATCATCAGAAGGATCAGGGGCGTGCGCTTCATGCCGAGCGCACGGATGAGCCTCGGCGGCATCGATGCCTCGGCGAATCGCGTGAGTGCCTCGACCCCGACCACGAGCGTGAGTACCCACAGCAGGGCAACCGACGTTCCGCCGAACAGCCGCGGGCCGTCGAGGCGCTCTGACACGAGCCACCCAATGGTGATCCCGACGGTGACACCCAACACGGCGAAGAGGGTGACGCCGATTGGCGAGCCCCTCAGGCTCGGCCCGGGCAGCAGGGTGGCCGGGCTGGGCAACAAGACCTTTCCCTTGGCGGCGCGGAATCGTCTGCCGGCGCGCATGATGGCGCGTGGCGAGTCGTCGAAGAGGTAGTACGCGGTGTGAGCCAGCGCGACGAACGACACACCGATGATGAGGAGCCACACCTCCGGAACGGCATGCATCGCCGTGGGCGGCTCACGCGTGATGAACAGGTAGCCCAGGAGCAGCACGGTTGCCACCAGCACCCCGAGCAGGATCGCTGCTGTGGTCCACGCCAGGTCCACCATCCTGTCGAATGTCGCCGCCCCACCCTTCTGGAGACTCTCGCGGAGATTCGCCAGCAGCGTGTACGACACGAACATCACGCCCACGAGAAGCAGCGAGAGCGGCAGGATCCCGGAGCTGCTTCGGTCGTTGGCCAGGACGAACTCCGGGACGATCGCCCGCACCGTGCCCAATCCGATGAGAAGAGGGATCGCTGCGGCGATGAACGCCGGAGCGGCCGTTCCTATCCTGATCTCACCGGTGGCCGAGGTGGGCAGCGGATCGTCGGACATGTAACGGCCCGCCCAAGCCATCAGAAGCACGACCCCCGCTGGCATCGCCATGCCCCGGCCGGGAAGCCCGAACAGGGCGGTCGCAACTCCGATGACGCCGAACCCCAGCACCGCCCACCCCCCGAGGCGATTGACGGCGCGCGCGCGTGGCGGATCGTCGCCGTACGCCGTCCAGTGCGGGCCCGGGTCCTGCTCGAAACGGTGGATGCGCATGCGGACGCGCAACATCACTCGGCGCGCCGACTGACCCGCGACCAGTGTCACCGCGACGACGAGCAACGCCACCGACACGACGTGCAGCCAATGCCACCGTCGCACGACGTCGAGCATCTGCTCGCCGAGGATGGGCGCGAAGTAGATGAGCCAAGTGAGGAAGACGGCGATCAGCCCGGCGCGCAGGCCACCGAGCCCTCGCAGGTACGATCCGAGCGCTTGTCCCCAGCGTTGCGGAAGGTTGTTGTCCCACTCGTGGTCCCGCTGCATCTTGCCGACGAGGGTGGTGTACACGATGCTCGCCGCCACGAGCGATATGACCCACTTGAGCTTTGCGACGATGAGAAACGCGGCTGCCGGAGCGCGCAGGGTGTTGACGGCATGGATGAGCGTGATGTTCTCCACGAGGTCAGCCACAACGGCGACAGGCACGAGCAGGGCCAACCGCCGCAACACCGTGCGGTTGCGCGGGACCGCCAACCGTTCGTGAAGCGCAGCCAGAGCCCACAGGGCGAGCACCCCATACGCCAGGGCGAACGCGATGTCGATGGCGTAATAGAGGGTCGCCACCGATGCCGGTGGAGCGTGCTTTCGCGAGCCCGTACCGGTCTCCACGATCTCGTCGCGGACCGCGCTCAGCTTCTCCTGCGTGGTGTCACCCACCTGACAGTCGGACACGATCCCGACCACATCGACGCACTCCCAGCGCCGCCACACGGCCAGCGAGGCGAGAACGTCGTTGGACCCCGCCCATCCGAGAGGTCCGCCGGTGATCGATGTCGCCGCAACGGGCTTATCGCTCTCAAGGTGCATTCCGCCCAGCACCGAGTCGAGCTGACCCAGAGTGATGAAGGCGAGCACCGCGGTCAGGACGACGCCGGCGAGGATCGGCCTGCGGGCGCGGTCGTCGGGAAGGTCGGGATGCTTCGCAGACTTCTGCAGTCGCCCGAGCACCCACCGCCACCAGTCGGGAACGTCTTCGGATTCCGCGACGAACGCGACTGCGGCGTCGGATGGAGCGGCCGCACCGAGAAGGTCCTCACGCCGCCACCATGCGATGCCCAGCAGGGCGGCGAAGCCGAGGACGACGATCACCGCGATCAGCACGGCCCGGTCCTCAGTGCGTGATCAAGCGCGCGCATAGCAATCTTCCCAAGTTCAGGCACGCCCTGGCGGTGAAAATACACATCCCGGCCGGCCCGTGCCGTTCTCGGCTCTGCCCCCGCGAAATCTCCCCACCCCCTGGGCTTGCCTCACCCCACCGTCGAACGGTAGAAACAGACCCTTCCCCCTGCTTCCCCGCAGGCACTCCGGCCGACCGCCGAATCGATGGTTGCCGGTTGCCAGGAATCGCTTGACGGGATGACACGCGTGTAATTACACTCGCGTTTCCACATCGCAAGATCTAGAGGTCACTTCCCCTTCGACCACAACATCTTGTGGGTGTGGACAAGTCGGCGACAGGCTGATGTGGCGACCCCGGACCGGGGCCACGGAGACACGGGAGGAACCATGGGAGACGGACTGCAGATCGATCGACGCTTCACCAAGGCCGGGGACGACCCCTTCGGCGCAGTCGAGTGGAGCAGGCGCAACTCCAAGATCGCCAACCCCGACGGCTCGGTGGTGTTCGAGATGAAGGACGCCGAGATCCCGACCGGCTGGTCGCAGGTAGCCGCCGACATCATGGTCTCCAAGTACTTCCGCAAGGCCGGCGTCCCCCAGCTCGACGACGACGGCAACGAGATCCTGGACGAGGACGGCACCGTCGTCACGGGGTCCGAGCGCTCCGCCAAGCAAGTGATCGGCCGCCTCGCCTCCACCTGGCGCTGGTGGGGCGAGCGCCACGGCTACTTCGCCTCCGGCGACGACGCCCAGGCCTTCGAGGACGAGCTGATCCACATGCTCGTCACCCAGATGGCCGCCCCCAACAGCCCGCAGTGGTTCAACACCGGGCTCAACCACGCCTACGGGCTCACCGGTCCAGCCCAGGGCTTCTGGTACGTCGATCCCGACACGGAGGAGCTCCTCCCCTCCCCCGACTCCTACACCCGCCCCGCCCCCCACGCCTGTTTCCCGGCGGGCGCCCGGATCGCCACCGAGCACGGCTGGCGTCCCATCGAGAAGGTTCAGCCAGGTGATCGCGCCCTCACCCATGCCGGCAGATACCGGCCGGTCATCGACGTCATGCAGCGACAGGTCGAGGAGCCGCTCGTGCGAATCGCCGTGACCAAGCTGAGGGCACACGATCTCGTCGCAACCGAGAACCATCCGGTACTCGCTGTGCGGCGCAACGCCGTTCGAACCGCTCGCCGAGAGGGACGGCTCGAGGCACTGCAAGCCGAGTGGATCCCGGCTGGTTCGATCGAGCAGGGCGACTACGTCGTCGTTCTGGGCGAGTCTCCAGAGGAGCGCCTCCCAGAGACTGTCGACCTCGCCGAGGAACTCGGCCCGAACTTCGAGGTGGAAGATGTCGTGATCACGACACGGAACAGCGCACATCGTCCGACCTTGAACCGATTCGTGGACTTCGCCGATCCTGCGCTCATGCGCCTGATCGGGCGCTGGCTCGGAGACGGGAGCATCGGACACGAGACTCACGACGGCGCCGAAGCGAGCGTCAACTTCGTGTTCGACGCCTCAGACCTGGAGGGGCTGGAAGAAGTCGCCCGGTTGATGGCCACCCATTTCGGGCTCGAGACCCCGGCGGAGTTCGCCAAAGGCCAAGCGACCGCCCATCTCCGCTACACCCGGCGACCGCTTGCCCGATGGTTCGCAGGCACCTTCGGGGAAGGGTTCGCCGGAAAGCACCTCCCCGACTGGGCATTCCAACTCCCACGCGCCCACAAGACGCAGCTTCTCGTGGGGCTCTTCCAAGCTGACGGTTGCGTCAGCAACGACAACGGTTACATCGCGCTCAACTTCGATCACTCGAACCGCGATCTCGCCGAGGGCGTCTGGCGGCTGGCCCGCTCGCTCGGATATGGGCCGTCACTTCATGGCGGGCGTGTCAGGCCGGGCGGAACCGTCCCCCACTACCGAGTCCACATCTCCGCCAAGGATGCCCCTGAGTTGGCGATCGCGTGCGGGATCGATGAGGCCGACACGCGGTCGACCCAATCTTCTCGGCGTGAGATCCACTTTGATGATCTGACCGCCTATCCCGTGGCGAAGGTCACTCGGGAGCCGTTCTACGGCACCGTCTACAACCTCCAGATAGAAGAAGACGAGTCGTATGTCGCCGAGTTGGTGGTCGTCCACAACTGCTTCATCCAGGCGGTCGACGACGACCTGGTCAACGAGGGCGGGATCATGGACCTGTGGACCCGCGAGGCCCGGCTGTTCAAGTTCGGGGCCGGCACGGGCTCGAACTTCTCCAAGATCCGCGCCGAGAACGAGCCGCTCACCGGGGGCGGCAAGTCGTCCGGCGTGATGTCGTTCCTCAAGATCGGCGACCGTGCCGCCGGAGCGATCAAGTCGGGCGGCACCACCAGGCGCGCCGCCAAGATGGTGATCCTCGACATCGACCACCCCGACGTCGAGACCTTCATCGACTGGAAGAAGGTCGAGGAGGAGAAGGTGCGGGCGCTCATCGCCGCCGGCTATCCCTCCGACTTCAACGGCGAGGCGTACCAGACGGTGTCGGGCCAGAACTCGAACAACTCGGTGCGGGTCACCGAGGAGTTCCTGAAGGCGGTCGAGAACGACGAGGACTGGGACCTGACCGCCCGCACCGACGGCTCGGTGATGAAGACGGTGAAGGCGCGCGACCTGTGGCGCCGCATCGCCGAGGCGGCCTGGGCGTGCGCAGACCCCGGGATCCAGTACGACACCACCATCAACCAGTGGCACACCTCGCCGGCGGGCGGTCGGATCAATGCGTCTAACCCGTGCTTCACCGGCGACACCCGGATCGCCACCGACAAGGGGCTCGTCCGGTTCGCCGACCTGGTGCGGCGTGCCGCCGATGGTGAGACGTTCGCCGTCTACAGCCACGACGCCACCAACGAGGACTCACCGACCGAGACGATCAGGGTGTCGAGCCCGACCCAGGTGATGGTGACCGGCACCAACGAGATCGTCCGTCTCGAGTTCTCCGATGGCCGTGTGATCCGCTGCACGCCCAACCATCGCTTCTGGACCAAGAACCGTGGATGGGTGCGGGCCGACACGCTGCGGGGCAACGACAAGGTGCGCCTGCTCGACCAGCCCGTCGACTTCGGCATGGCGTCGTGGTCGATTCCAGTGCCCACCGACGCGTCCGCCTATCAGCGCCAGAGCTCCCGTCGCTACGCCGTGAACCTTCCCGAGAAGTGGGGCGAGGGGCTTGCCCACTACCTGGGCTGGCTCATCGGGGACGGCACCTTCACCGGTGGTCGGGCCATCACGATATACGGCACCGAGACAGAGCAACAGACCGCGATGATCATGCACCAGGCCCTGCTCGCCGAGATCAATGGCGGGGTGGCGCCCAAGCCGATTGCCCAGGCCAACGGAACGATGCAACTGCGGGTGGGTCGCGGCGCCATCAACAAGTTCGTCGACGCTCTCGGCGTGAAACAGGTCCCGTCGCATGAGAAGAGGGTGCCGTGGTCGATCTTCGAAGCACCCAAGCCGATCGTCTCTGCCTTCCTGCGCGGCCTCTTCGACGCCGACGGATGCGTGAGCCGCCAGGAGAAGAACGCGACCCGCTACGCCGGTCTGGGCAGCACCTCGCAGGAGTTGCTGCGCGACGTCCAGCTGCTGCTGGACACGTTCGGTGTGCACGGGAGCATCTACTCCACCAGGGCCGCCGCCAATGAGACCTCATTCACCTACGAGACGGTCGACGGGGAACAGCGTTCCTACTCGTCGCGCGCCATGTACGACCTGCGCATCTCGGGATCCCACCTGGAGCGCTTCGCCGCTCAGATCGGGTTCGGTCTCAGCGAGAAGCACGACCTGCTCGAGCAGATGCTGCGGGAGACCTCCCGCTATCGCACGCGCACCTGGGCAACGATCCGGAAGGCAGAGAGTGACGGCTTTGAGGTGACCTACAACCTCACTGAGCCGGTCAACCACTCCTACCTGGCCAACGGTGTGTTGGTGAGCAACTGTAGCGAGTACCTCTTTCTCGACAACACCGCCTGCAACCTGGCGAGCCTCAACCTGGTGAGGTTCTACGACGACGAGTCGCAGACCTTCGACATCGAGGCCTACAAGCACGCCATCCGGCTGTGGACCGTGGTATTGGAGATCTCGGTGGCCATGGCGCACTTCCCCTCCAAGGAGATCGCCCAGGGGTCCTACGACTACCGCACGCTCGGCCTCGGGTACGCCAACCTGGGCTCGCTGCTGATGCGGAGCGGCATCCCCTACGACTCCGACGAGGGCCGGGCGATCGCCGGCGCGCTCACGTCGATCCTGACCGGGGACGCTTACGCCGCGTCGGCCGAGATGGCGTCGGTCGTCGGACCGTTCCCCAAGTTCGAGGAGAACCGGGAGAACATGCTCCGGGTGATGCGCAACCATCGCCGCGCCGCCTACGGAGCACCCGACAATGAATATGAGGGCGTGACCCACCACGTGATGGGCGTGGATCACGAGCTGTGCCCCCCCGAGCTGGCGCAGGCCGCCCACGAGTCGTGGGATCGCGCCATCGAACTCGGAGAGGAGCACGGCTACCGCAACGCGCAGGCCACATGTACCGCGCCTACCGGGACCATAGGGCTCCTCATGGACGCGGACACGACCGGGGTGGAGCCCGACTTCGCCCTCGTGAAGTTCAAGAAGTTGGCCGGCGGTGGCTACTTCAAGATCGCCAACCAGTCGATCGACCCGGCGCTGCGGGCCCTCGGGTACACCGAGGAGCAGCGCTACGAGATGGTCCGCTACGTGGTGGGCTCGATGAGCCTGGACGGCTCCCCGCACGTCAACGCCGAGAGCCTGCGCGAGAAGGGCTTCACAGACGAGGACATCGCCAACATCGAGGCCACGCTGCCGGGCGTCTTCGAGCTGAGGCACGCCTTCAACGTGTTCGTGGTCGGCGAAGAGGCCATGCAGCGCCTCGGGTTCGACGAGGACACCTACACCTCGTTCGACTTCGACATGCTGCGGGCCCTCGGCTACTCGAAAGAGCAGATCGAGGAGGCCAACGCCTACATCTGCGGCATGCAGACCATCGAGGGCGCCCCGCACCTGGCTGACGAGCACCTGCCGGTGTTCGACTGCGCCAACAAGAACGGGAAGCACGGCGAGCGGTTCATCCACCACACCGGCCACATCAAGATGATGGGGGCCTGCCAGCCCCACATCTCGGGCGCTCAAAGCAAGACGATCAATATGCCCAACGAGGTGACCATCACCGAGATCGAGGAGGCGTACGCCATGTCGGCCGACCTCGGCATCAAGGCGATGGCGCTGTACCGCGACGGCTCGAAGGCGTCGCAGCCGCTGTCGTCCACGAGCGGCGAGGGCGACACCAACGACGAGGAGGACGAGGCGGTGGTCGAGGCGCTCGAGAGCGAGCACCGTGTGGTGACCGGCACGTTCGCCCCCGGGGTGAGCCCCACCCAGGCGTACCACGGTGTGACCCGGCCCCGCTTCCTGCTGCCGTCGAAGAGGACGGGCTGGACCCAGGAGGCCCGCATCGGCGGCCACAAGGTGTTCCTGCGCACCGGCGAGTACGCCGACGGGACCCTCGGTGAACTGTTCATCGACCTGGCCAAGGAGGGGGCGACCCTGCGGGGCATCCTGTCCTGCTTCGCCATCGCCGTGTCGAAGGGCCTGCAGTACGGCGTGCCGCTCGAGGAGTTCGTGGACACGTTCACGTTCCAGACCTTCGAGCCCCGCGGCATGGTGGAGGGCCACCCGAACATCAAGATGGCCAACTCGATCGTCGACTACGTGTTCCGGGCCGTCGGCCTCGAGTACCTGGGTCGCGACGACCTGGTGCAGGTCAAGCCTGCCGAGCACGACCTGCCCGAGCCCCCCAAGGGCCTGGCCGTCGACGCCGGCGTGCAGTTGGGCCTCGACGAGGACCTGCCCCAGACCGCCCCGATCAGCCACCCCGCCGTGGCCGAGCCCACCAAGAAGCCGTCACCCAACGGGAAGGGCAACGGCAACGGCCACAAGGTGGTGGAGAAGATCGAGGTGAAGGTCGGCGTCAGAGCGGGCGACACCCAGACGGCGTCGGTGCAGCAGGCACTCGGCGAGATGATGGGTGACGCCCCCCTGTGCGACACCTGCGGGCACATCACCGTGAGGAACGGGTCGTGCTACCGCTGCCTGAACTGCGGGAACTCGATGGGGTGCTCGTAGGAGCCGGCTGACAAGCCGCTGATTGAGGGCCCGGCACGTACGGGCCCTCAATCGCGTAGCAGCGGGAGCCGCATGCGGTCACGATGACAAGCAGGGCGAACGGGGCGAGACGCCTTGTGTTCACGCCCCTTGAATGACGATGTGCGGGGCGGCGTTCCCGCCAGGAGGCGGGGTCAGGCGACGACGACTCCCGCGTGTGCCCCTCTCGCCCCTGGTGTCAGCGGATCACCGTGCCTGGATCGAGCACACCACGGATCAACCGCCGAAGCCGGTGCCCACCGGAGGGAACGCCGGCTCGGATTCGGTCGAGGGATCCACGGTCACGGCGAGCGGATCCTCGTTGATGAAGTCGAAGCTGGTCAGGAAGATGTCGTCGTCCTGGAACGGGTTCGCCACGAACGCCAACTGGTTGTTCGACGACCACGCAGGCTGACCGATCGACGCTCCGTCCGGGAGGCTGATCGGCACGTCCAGGGGCAGCACGTCGGACCCATCGGCATCCATCACGAAGAGACGCATGTTGAAGA
>Ga0214472_10003986_pt1 | contig 15598 bp, 12 predicted proteins | sample RVTome_6_FD_207662 | JGI IMG/M metagenome (GOLD analysis project Ga0214472, IMG submission 207662) | Soil microbial communities from uranium-contaminated site in the Upper Colorado River Basin, Wyoming, United States - RVT140D175 | ecosystem: Environmental > Terrestrial > Soil > Contaminated >...
GGCGCCGAACCCACTCCCGAACAACTCCGTCGACTCAAACTCCAACCCCACACCACATTGCCGTGTTGGAACTACACGATCAAACCCAATCTGTGAACTTATTTCTGCGGCGACGCTTAGTGCTTTCGGATTTGCGTCGCTCGGTTTGACGGAAGGCGATTTCGATCATCCCGATCAAGTCATTCAGCTCGGCGTCGCGCCCGTACGTGTCGATCTAATAACTTCGATCACAGGCCTGTCTTGGGAGGAGGTTTTCGCGAGCCGCGTCCCGTCAAATTACGGCGACGTGCCCGTGAACTACATCGGCCGCGAAGAATTGATTTCGAACAAACGCGCAGTCGGTCGAGCGAAGGACCTGGCGGATCTGGAAGCTCTGGGGGAGAAATAAATTGGAAACCACTATGCTGCGCCAAGACGGTCGAGACTGACGCGTGGCTTCCGCGGTTTACGTGCATCTCGCTTCTTCAGCGCAGCTTCTGCGAACGCGGCATAGGGATCTTGTCGCAACCCCTTCACGTCGACGATACGGCAGCACTCGAACCCATCAAACCACAGGCGATCGCTGACCAAAGCCAGGAGGAAAAACCGTGGGCCGACATCCGAGACGTACCCGCGAATAGTAGAGTCCTCGAATCTCCTCGACATGCGCAGGAAGCATCGTTCCCGTATGGCATCGGTGAGTTGGATGATCGTGACTTCGACATCTGCAGGCTAACTAAGAATTTACGGACCACTATTTGCCGGTATTAATCTCGGCAAACCCCGACTGCAAAATTCCAGCCACTGGGTCGATTCAGCTATTTGCTACTCGATGCGCATAAAGTTTTATTAAGCTGATTTCAGGCTTGTGTATAGTGTTTCCTCGCAACGATAAAATAGTTGCGCCCCTGGGACGGCTTGTTTTCAGGAGCTACGGCTGTCCGCCTTTTTTCAACGACTCGGCGAGTTCACGCAGATAGGCTTCTTGTTCCTTGGGCGTATACAACGCCAGCGAGCCGTCGGCGTTTTTCGGGATGCCGCCGATGAAGTGGAAGGCGTGGCCGTCCCAGTCGTAAAACTCATCGCCGCGCTGATAAAGCTCCTTCCATTTATAGCCTACCGGGCTGCGGTGCAGGCCGGTGCGGGCGGGGAAGTTGTCTTCCTTGCCGCGGGAGTCGTGCAAATGTTCCTTGGCTCCGGCTTCTTCCGGCAGACCGTCCCACATGCGCCGGTAGTTGGGCAAGAATTCTTCTTCGCGGACCGTAAACGCCGTGTGCATGTCCCACCACGGGCTGTGGCCGGCGACGCGCTCGTCGAGCTGATCGACCGACTTGTAAACTAGCCGCGCGCCGGCGCGCAGGCGCAATACCAGCGTCCCTTCCGCCGTTTTCGATTTGCGCTCGGTTTCCATGCCGCAATATTTTTCAAAGAAAGCGGCGGTCCGCGCCAGGTCGCGGGAACCGTAGACGCAGTGACTGATGCGGCCGACGTTCTCGGTGGTGCGGACCTCCATGGCGCCTTCCGGCATATTGACCGGGGCCCAGAACTCATATTGATTGCCGTCCGGGTCGGCAAAGCAAATGACCGTGCCTTCGTCACCGTCGTCTTGGCTCTTTAGCGGATCGGTATGAAGAATCTTATGGTTATCGAGGCGGCGCAGATGGGAGTCGATATCTTCCTGCCGGATGTAAAACCCGCAGCGCGGCATGTCTTTGCCCAGCTCTTTTGCTTTGGGGTAATTTTCCGGCTGGAGAAAGGCGCCGATGCGGCAAGACTCGTCGTCCCACCACATGAAGCAAAAGATCGGCGTGTTTTTCTTGCGCATGTTGGTGGTGAGGCCATTGATCGGCCGGAGGGGCAAACCGGTGGCGTTGCGCGCCCAGTAGCTCCAGCCCGGCAAGTCGTTGGTACCGACCACATAATGATCGATCCAATGCACCGCGCCTTTGGGTTCAACGTTATTCATAAAAAAGCCTCCATCTCTATTTGGCTCTTTTCACGCTACCGCAAGCGCTTGGTAATGGCCGCCCTTGGAGATCGGCGCCAAGCCGCTGATGATGCGGCTCCAATGCTCGCCGGCATCGTCGCTGGCATAAACATCTCCGGCGGTGGTGGCGGCGAACAGTGATGTCGATTCGCCCCAGTCCTCTAAGCATAACGCTTCGATGCTCGCCTGCATGCGCTCGGGCAATCCGTTCTGCAGCATCTCCCAGGTCTTGCCGCCGTCGTGACTACGGGAGATTTTGGCGCCGGCGTAATGGGTTTTCATCCAGGTGCCAGGACCGGCATCGGCAGCGCCGAGAAACATCAGTTGTGGATTTCGCGGATGAATGACCAGGCCGTCGGGATAGCCGGCGATTGGCGAAGGTCGCGCTACCCACTGTTCGAAAGTGGCGCCGCCGTCCGAGCTGACATAGAGTCCGCGGCCGGTGACGACGTACAACCGGTTAGAATCTTGCGGATGGAGCGCCAGCCGGTGCACGTCTTCGTACACGCCCTCGATCTGTTCCCAGGTTTCGCCGCCGTCCCGGCTTCTTAGCAAAGCGCCGACTTCGATACAGGCATAAACGGTCTGCGGATCGTGCGGGTCGAAGCTGATGTGTTTCGTGTGGGCGATGTGGGGCGGGACCGGAAACTTCCACTGCGGCACGCTAGGCACTGATCTCAGGCGCGGCAGCTCGCGCCAACTGCGGCCCAAATCGTCGCTGCAGAAGATATGCGCCGGCTCGGTCCCCAAGTACAGGCGGGTGGCGCCATCCTGGCGCACCGCAGCGAGGCTATAAACATCGTGCTCGGTCAGGCCGTGGTCTCGCGTCTCCCAGGTCTTGCCGTCGTCGGCGGTGACTTGCAGGGAGCCGTGAAAGGCGCCGGCGAAGGTCAAGCCGCTTTCGGCGTCCGTGACGATGGCGCTGATGTGTTTGTCCTCAAGCAAGCGGCGCGTGACGCGCCAGCCGCTGGCGCCTGAAACGCGCTCGATGACGACGATGCCTTCCTTGGTGCCGACCCATACTTCGGACGACCGGGATCGTGAAGTATAGATGGTGGTGCCGCCGTGAGAAAGTCCTAAGGCCATGGGTTACCTCCTGAGCCGAAGACTTGTTTAGACTTCGCCAGCCTAGATCATTCACCGCAAAACCTCGATGCGAAAAATCACATCGCGTAATAATGCGCGCAGTTGTCCCAGAGAATTTTCCGTTTGTCGGCGTCGGCCAGCGGCAGCCTGAGAAAGTGATTGACCGCCTCGGGATATCTCGAGTCGACATGCGGATAGTCGGTGGAGAAAACCAAATTGCCATTGCCGACCTGCTCAAGCACGTTGTTGGCGATCGCTTCATCAGGTTCGATGGACACGACGCAATGCTTTTTAAAATATTCGCTGGGTTTCAACTTCACCTCGGGCGCCCAGACATCGCCGTCGAGCTCCCAGGCTTCATCGAGACGCCACAGCAGCCAGGGCAGCCAGCTGCAATTGGCTTCCAAGAACGCCACGCGAAGTCGCGGGTGGCGCGCCAACACGCCGCCAGCGCAAAAACAGCCGAGCGCGAGCATTTGTTCGAACGGTTGGGCGTAGACTCGGCGCAACATGAAATTAGGCTCCAAGCGCTCGCCGATCTGATTTCGCCCGGTGCTGGTCGACTCGTGAAAGCCCAGGGACAGATTTAATTCCTCCAAGGCATCCCAGAGCGGTTCGTAATATTCGCTTTGCCACTGGTGATCGACCAGCGGGTTGGCGCGCAGAAACGCGGCGCGAAAGCCCAACCGCTCGGCGCAGCGGCGCGCCTCGCTGACGGCATCCTCCATGTTGAATGGAGAAATCATACCGGCGCCGATCAAACGTTTAGAATCTCTCTGGCAAAAGTCATACATCCAGTCGTTGTAAGCGCGCGCCATCGCGGCCGCGAACTCGCTGTCCATGCGGTCGTCGACGAGCGCTCTCAGCCCGCGGGTCGGGTAGAGCACCGCGATGTCGATGCCTTCGATATCCATCGCTTCGAGTTGAACCTCCGAGGTCCAGCCGCGCGCGGCATCGTTGCCTAAAATTTGCTGTTTCTGCTCGAAGTTCTTGCCCTTGGCCGGATCGTTGGCGGGCGTGGTCTTGCGCGACCATTCTTGGCCGTCGGGATGTACCAAGCGCAGGTCGCGCACGTTGTGGCTGGTCACGCCGCGCGGTGCCCGGTGTCTGAACTTCTTGTCGATGTACTTTTCCCATAACTCCGGCGGCTCCATGACGTGCATATCGCTGTCGATGATTTTGAATCCGTTCTTCGCCATGATTCATCTCTCTGAAGCGAGTTTCCGCTTATCTGTGCGATGCACTGCTATGCATAGAATTTCGTGCAGTTGGCGCAAATTTGCCGGTGATCTGGAATGCTCGACCACGGGGATTGACTCCCGCCACGGCGCGAAGTACTCCAAGTTCGGAATCGAAAGATTAATAATTTTACAAACCATCCTGTTCATTGCTTCCGATCTTTTCTTTGCGGCCTTGGCGTCTTTGCGAGAGACATTCCGAGTTGTGGTTGCGGTTTTGCCGCGCTAGGCTCTTTGCGGTTAAACTCTCCAAGTCCGAAGTTCAGTTTGCTAAGCCGTACAGTGCCGCGGCATTGTCGCGGAGCACTTTCTTCTTTATGTCCGGCGCCAGGTGCGCCGAGTCTTTCGCGATCACTTCTTTGGAGAACGGCCAGGTGCTGTCGGGGTGCGGATAGTCTGAGCCCCACATGATGTGGCCGTCACCAAAAAAGTCGACCAGGTGGAGCCCGACGAGATCCGTTTGATAGGTCGCCCACACTTGGCGCTTGAAAATTTCGCTGGGCATTGACTTGAGCGGGATTTCAGCTGCTTTGCGGCGCTCGAATTGCCGTTTGTAGCGGTAGTCCATTTCCTGCACGACAAACGGGATCCAACCGATGGCCGACTCGGCCAGGCAGAATTTCAGCTTGGGATGGCGTTCCAAGGTCCCGAAGTTGAACATGTTGACGAAGGGATTGAAAAACGAGGTGGCGCCGTTGCTGAGCCCCATGTCGAAAACGCCCTGGCGCTCGCCAGGCTTGATCGAATCGATGGTTGCACGAACTGAGTCGCGCTGGACGCTGCCGCCCACGTGGTACGAAATGACGATGCCGGCATCCTCGGCGGCGTCCCAAAAAATATCCCAGGGTTTAAGGTTCATTTCGAGGGTGACATCGTTGACCAAGAAGTTCGCTTCTTTGAACCCCAACTTAGCGACGCGAATGACTTCATCCCTGGCCGCCGCAGCGTCGACCGATGACAGCATGGCGACGGGAAAAAACCGCTTTGGCGCGCTTTTGCCGAAATCGAGTGCCCAGTCGTTGTACGCCTGCACGCAGACATTGCGCAATTCCGGCGCGCCCACCTGCATGGCGATAATTGGTGGAAACATGAGCGAGGCCTCGACGCCGTCGCGATCCATATCGATGAGCCGCTTGTCGGTCGTGGTCGGCCGATGCGCTTCGCCGACGCCGCCTCGATCGAGGGCGAGCCGGGTGCGATTTTGTCGCGCGAACCAGCGCTCGCCGCGATAGTCCGCCCAGGTTTCACCGTCGCAGACCCAGTACTCGCCCTTGTCGCCGCGGTCCTCGACGTGAGGCGCGCGGTCGAGCAATGCCTTGGGTAAGCGCTCGGTCCACAGGTCCCTGGGCAGGTAGCCCAAGTCGATGTGATCGTCGGCTGATATCATAGTGTAGGTCATCTTCCATCTCCTTTAGACCGCGAGGGTTCCGAGCTTTATAAACAGCGCTGATATTCACGCTAAGGGCGGGTCTCTGTCAAGCAGTGGGAGAGATCAAAGGTTGCCCCATGGGGGCAGAGTAAGCCGAGGAAAGACAGAAAAGTCCGCGCACTCCGCGGCTCGACACTAAAACTCGAAGGTGACTTTAGGGTCACGCTGCGCCGTTGATGACATCGATCATGGCACGCAGTCGGAAGAAATCTTCGCGGTTGAAACGCACTAGTAGGCGGTGCAAATGCAGTGTTTTGGGATCATCGGCTTCGTCGGGCAGGGGCTCGGTCTGCCGGATTTCGCCGTCGGTCCTTATGTCGGCGAAGTCGCGGTTAAGCCGCTCGATCAAACCGGCGGCGGGTGGATGATTGAGACGGATCACCAGGTCCGAATTGACGAAGCGGTAGGAATGAAAGTTGCGGTAAAAGCCCGTGATTTCGTTGACTACGGCTTCGGCGGAAGTTTGGATGGTGAAAAATTTCATTTCACTCTCAACGATATAGCCTCGGCTGATCACGTCGTCACGGAGAAACTCTTGCCAGCGCGGCCAGTAAGTGCCCTCGGGCAGGTCCATCAGGAGGATCGGCACAAGCTGGCTCTTGCCGGTCTGTGCCAGGGTGATCGATTCTAACAGCTCATCGTGGGTGCCGAAGCCGCCCGGAAAGATCACCACGGCGTCCGCTTCTTTCACAAACATGAGTTTGCGGGTGAAGAAAAAGTGAAAATTCATGAGCTTGGGATCGTCGCGGATGAACGGGTTGGCCGCTTGTACGGAAGGCAATCGGATGTTGACGCCAAAACTTTTCTCTCGTCCCGCTCCCTCGTGGCCGGCTTGCATGATCCCCGGTCCGGCACCGGTGATCACCATGTATCCGGCTTGCGCCAGGCCCCGCGCGACGCTGTGCGCCAGATGATAATAGGGATCGCTTTCCTGCACTCGGGTCGAACCGAAGATGCTGACCTTGCGGACATGCCGGTAGGGCGCGAAGATTCTAAATGCGTGGCGCAGCTCCTGCATGGCGCGGTTTAAGATTTTTAAATCGCCGCGCGTCGCGCCGTCCTGCGACAGCTTAACCACCGTGCGCAGGATGCCGGCTAACTGATCGGCGCTGTCGGAGCCATTTTGCGCCTTTAGCCACTCGTCGATCTGCGCCACCATAGCTGCCAAAGTCTTCGTCTCTTGTTCTACGGGTATCATTTTTTGGGGTTCCACCTTTTGTGCCGTCCTGGGCGCTGATCCACGGCCCCAGCCTTACTGCGGTTCGCCAACAACTCAGGCAAGCTCGTGTCGCTATTATAAGCGATGACCAGTGACAGTGATAGGGAAGGTTTCGGCGGGCACTCCAGAGCGGATCCGTCAGGCTACTCGGTTGTCAATTATTTGACTGGCGGAGCCGCACGCAGAGAAAGGTTTCTGCGCTCGCGTCGCGCGCCAAGCGCGATGATCGGCTGAAGCGAAACGGTTCGTGGTAACGGACCCGGACGATTCGCGCGGTTGTCGGTCCGGCGCGGGAGGCATAACCGAATGCTCTGCACGGCCGTAGCTTCGACGGCACTTACGCGGCGTCAAACCCGTAGAGCTTCGCCGTATTGTCCCAAAGAATTTTGCGCTTGTCGGATTCCCCGACATTGCTAAAATCGGCGGCGATCTTCTCCGCCGACTTGGGCCAAAACGTCGCGCTGTGGGGAAAATCCGAAGACCATAGAATATTGTCCACGCCGATGTCGTGACGATGGGCGACGCCGAAGCCGTCGTCGATGAAAGTAGCGTAGAGCTGGCGGCGAAAATAGTCGCTGGGATTCATTTTTAGCTTGGTCGGAAACGGTGTGCCGCGAAAGCGGATGCCGGTGGCGCCAAAGCGCTCGTCGATGCGGAATAGAAAAAATGGCAGCCAACCGCAGTTCAATTCCGCCGAAACGACTTGGAGGCCGGGAAATCGTTCGAGCACCCCGGAGAGGATCAGGGTGGCAAAAGTTTTTTCCACTTCGTGCGAATTGATCGCTTGGGCGACGGTTCTTTTCTTAGTGTCGGAGTCCCAATCGACCCATTGAAAGCCGGCGAATTCATGCAGGCTGAGCGGCATCTTGAGCTCTTGCGCCGCCGCCCAGAAAGGATCGTAAACATCCGAGTAAAACGGCAGCTCTTCTGGCGGCGACGCCCAAATGATCGCTCCCGCCAAATCCTGCTTGGCGCAGTCGGCCAAATCTTGCGCGGCCTGCTTGGGATCGTAAAGCGAAATCAGCGCCAAGCCCTTGAGCCGTTTGGGCGCCTGTCGGCAATACTCGACGAGCCAGTCGTTATACACTTGGAAACAGGCTCGTTGAAAACCCGCGTCTTTGATCCAGAACATGCGAAAGCCGAGGGTGGTGTAGAGCACGTCTCCTGCGACACCGTCCGTCTCCATGTCTTTCAACCGTTGTACCGGATCCCAACCGCCGCGATGGGCACCGGCGTAGGAAAAGCTCTGCAACAACTGCTGCAGTTCTGCCAGCGACTTGTTGGCGCCGAAACCCAAAATCACGTTGTGGGGCTGGCGATCCGGTTCAATATGCCACCAAGCGCCAGGCTGTCCCTGGTAGCTCGTCTCCATGTGCGGCGCAATGCTTCGATATTTCGCCGGCAGGCGCTCCTGCCAGAGGTTTAAAGGCTCGCTGACATGGGAGTCCGCGTCTAAGAGCATGGGTTCCGCCATAATGTTATCCTTTTCGCAAATGGTTCGTCAGGCTTTGTCTGGATTAAGTCTCAGGTTCGGTCTGTTTGGTACACCGCCAAGTGCACGAAGGACACGAAGCGATCAAAAGTTTGCCTATCAAAACTTTATGCTTCCTCGGGCTCAATAACTAATGCAGCCGACCGGCGACGCAGCAAAGGAGCATCTCGTAGATTATCCGAAGCGCCCTCGCGATGTCAAAACGGCTGGGCCTGCGCCTTCAATGATAATTCCGATCGACCGGGTGCGGCTCGGAGTTGTTTCTGATATAATGCTTATCAAATTTCCATATCAAACGAGAACGCGAGGTCCGATGCGATTCACCCGACGGTATTTCACGCTGCTATTCGCCGCGTTTCTATTGAGCTCATGCTCGATGGTGCCCGGCTTGTTTTCCAGTGCGCAAAATGAATTTGATGCGGGCTTGGTCTTGTTCAATAACGGCAGATACCAGGAGGCTGCCGCGCGATTTCAAAAGGCCACCGAGCTCGATCCGAATTTTGGCCGGGCTTACCTTTACCTAGGCCGTTCTTACGTCAGCTTGAAGAGTTGGCGCCAGGCGATCGACCCCTTGCGCACGGCCTTGCGATTGGTTCCCGATGACACCAGAGCCGAGGTCTTGAGTATCTTGGTCGATGCGCTATTTGGCGTGGGACTGGATGCCTTCAAGTCGGGTGATTTTCTGTCCGCTATAGGAATTCTCCGGGAGATCCTTACGCTGCAGCCGACAGCGGAAAAGGCCAGGAGCGAACTGGTTAACGCCTTGGTCGCTCATGGTGGCGCGTTGTTGTCCGGTGGCAGTGTTGCGCAGGCGATCTCGGAATATACCGAGGCGGTGAAGTTGGCACCCGGTAGCTTTGACGCGCTTTTCGGGTTAGCCAAAGCGTTCTTTAAGAACGGCGAATTCTTCAAAGCTTTGCAAACCGCGGAAGACGCCGTCCGATTCCGTCCGACTAATCGCGACCTTCAGTCGCTGCTCCAAGAGCTGCGCCGAAAGTAGAAAACCGTAGAAATTCAACCAAGGTCGATCGCTACATCGGCATCTTGGGAAATTTCGGCACTGCAGGATTCATATGATCCCAGGGCTGCGCGCTGGAGGTGTAGACGTCCATGGCCGGCTGAAATTGTTTCGGATCATCGAGACTGCTAGCCATGAAGATCGCGAGCTCGGCCATGCCGCTGGTCTTGCCAAATAAGCGAGAGCCACATTCAGGGCAGAAGCCTCGGCTCACGGTATTGCCGCTGTCGGCTTTGCTGTCGTGGTATTTGACGTTGCCAGTGATTTTCAGTGCCGCCGCCGGAACGCCGATCGCCGCCTCATAGGCGCTGCCGCTGGCTTTTTGGCAGTCGCGGCAGTGACAGTTGCCCATAAAAATTGGCTCGGCGGTACATTCGTAACAAACCGCACCGCAGAGACATCCACCGGTAAATTTTGTCGCCATAGTTTCGTCCTCCTTCGTTTGGTTTTCGATTCGTGTTTAAGTTTAAGCTCGCCAGTGCGGCGGATAGGTGCGCTGATAGTTGGGCAGCGCTTCGATGCGCTCGACCCAGCGAGCGGTGTTCGGAAAAGTTCGCGCGAGCGGCAGCAAACCCAAGTTTAGCGGCTGTGCTGCTTCTTTTGACGCCGCGCGCAAGAGCAGCTGAACCAACGGAAACACGCTGATATCCGCGGCGGATATTTGCTCGCCGACTAACCAGTTCGAATGAGCGAGCTGCTCGTCGACGGTGGTAAATTCTTGGCGAATCGTTTGGGCGGCCTGTTGGATCTCGTCGACTTTGTCCAAGCCCTTGCCAAAAAAGACCGGACGGACGACTTTATCACCGGCACTGACGAGATAGGACTCGCACTCCGAGATCATGCGCCAGATCAACCCGGTTTGCTCCGGTGTTTTTCCAAACAGCCGCGGCTCGGTATACTTGCAATCGAGATAAGTCATGATCGCGAGCGACTCGTAGACGACGAAGTCGCCGTCCTTTAGAGTCGGCACTTTGCCGCGCGGATTGAGCTTCAGATACTCAGGTGATTTATTTTCACCCTTGGAAAATTCCAAGAGTTTCGATTCGTAGTCGAGTCCTTTCACTTCGAGCGTGAGCATCACGCGCCAAGCGAAGGGACTGCCGCTGCCCCAATACAGTTCGATAGCCATCTGACACCCCCTGATGGTTTGATTCTCATAAAACCCCGCCTCAAGAGGCGGGGACAATTAAATGGGGTTTCCAATAGGGGGCGAGCAGCCCCTTTGGTCGCGAGCGGGGTTCAAACCCCGTTCGCGGATTCAATTGATTGAGCTTAACCACGAGAGCGGCAGCTTGGTCAACGATCGATCGAATAAAATCTTGCGCATTGCGGCATCCCTGCGATATAGGCTATCTGGAATTGAGCCGTCTTAATGGCAACCCTATTGGACAAGAGTATCGCCTTGAAGATCAACGGCGTTGAGCGCCGGTTCGAGGTCGAGCCGCGTTTGCTGCTAGTGCATCTGCTGCGCGACGTTGCCGGGCTGACCGGCACCCATATCGGCTGTGATACCAGCGGCTGTGGGGCTTGCACCGTTATGCTCGATGGAGCGACGGTGAAATCCTGCACGGTGTTAGCCGTGCAGGCCGCGGGCGGCGAGGTGCTGACGATCGAAGGCTTGGCGTCTGGAGATAAGCTCCATCCCATCCAAGACGCGTTCTGGGATTGTCACGGGCTGCAATGCGGATTCTGCACGCCGGGAATGATTCTCTCCGCCTATCAATTATTGAAACGAAACTCGAAGCCGACGGAGTCGGAAATTCGTCATGCGATTGACGGCAACCTCTGCCGCTGCACGGGTTACCAGCATATTGTCGACGCGGTGCAGCAAGCAGCAAAGAGCATGAAATCGAAGGCGAGAGGGTAGTTTCGAGTTCTGGATTTCGTGTTTCGAGTTCATAAACCGAGACGCGGGACCAGGCACCCGAAACCCGGAACCGAGCTAATCAATGCCTGTCAGTAAACTTGTTGGCGCCAAAGTGAGACGGCGCGAGGATCCGAGTCTGATTCGGGGGCTCGGTGAGTACGTCGATGACGTGAAGTTGCCGGGCATGCTCCATGCGACGATCCTGCGCAGTCCGCACGCCCATGCGCGGATTAAAAGTATTGAAGTCAGCGCGGCGCGGCAACTTGCCGGTGTCGTCGCCGTTTTCATCGGCGCGGAGTTGACGGACCAGATCGGCACCATTCCAACCACCGCCGACAATCCGACGCTGAGAATTCCCAAACATTACGTGCTCGCCGCCGATAAAGTCTGTTACGTCGGTGAGGGCGTGGCGGTCGTCGTCGCCGAGAATCGCTACATCGCGCGGGACGCGCTTGACCTGATCGAGGTCGATTATGAGCCGCTTCCCGTGGTTGCCGATGCCGAAAAAGCTCTGACTGCCGGCTCGCCGGTGATCCATGCAGAGTGGCCGGACAATGTGGCGTTTAGCTGGCAACAAGAGCAGGGCGATGTCGCCAAGGCGTTCAAGCAGGCGGACAAGGTTGTCGCCCAGCGGCTGGTACACCAGCGTTTGGCGCCCAATGCCATTGAGCCGCGCGGCGTACTGGCGCGCTATCTGGCCGATGCCAACCAGCTGACGGTCTGGTCATCGACGCAGATTCCCCATCTGCTGAAAACTCATCTGGCGCAGATGTTGAAGCTGCCGGAAGCTCATGTGCGCGTCATTGCGCCCGAAGTCGGTGGTGGTTTCGGCAGCAAGTTGAATGTCTATGCAGAAGAGGCGCTGCTTGGCTATATCGCGATCAAGCTCGAGCAGCCGGTGAAGTGGATCGAGGAACGGCGCGAGAATTTCCAAGCGACGATCCATGGCCGCGGCCAAGTGGGCCAAGTCGAAGCGGCGGTGAAAAAGGATGGAACCCTGCTTGGCCTGCGCTACAAAGTCGTCGCCGATATCGGCGCCTATCACCAGCTTTTTACCCCGGCGATTCCGCCGTTTACCGGTCTGATGCTTTCAGGCTGCTACAAGATTCCCGCTATCGGCATCGAGCTGCGCGCGGCATTCACCAACAAGATGTCGACGGATGCTTATCGCGGCGCCGGGCGGCCCGAGGCGACCTATGTCATCGAGCGGCTGATGGACCGCGTGGCAAAGGAGCTGAACATCGATCCGGTCAAACTGCGCCAGAAAAATTTTCTCAAGCCGTCCGAGTTTCCCTTCAAGACAGCTACCGGCCTCGTTTACGACAGCGGCAACTATCAAGGCGCGCTTGCCAAAGCGCTCAAGCTTGCCGGTTATGAAAAGCTGCGCCGCGAGCAGAAACGGCTGCGTGGCCGCGGCCGATATTTGGGCATCGGTGTCTCGACCTACGTCGAGATCTGCGCCATGGGACCGGGATTCTGGGAGTATGGCAGGGTCGAAGTAACGGCGGATGGGAAAGTGAACGTTTATTCCGGCGCGTCGCCCCACGGCCAGGGGCAGAAAACTTCGTTCGCGCAGATCGTCGCGGATCAGTTAGCTGTGCAGTTGGATGATATCAACGTGATTCACGGCGATACGGCGAGCGTTGCCAAGGGCATGGGCACTTTCGGCAGCCGGGCCACGGCGGTGGGTGGCATCGCGGTCTATCAGGCGGCGGCAAAGGTGTTAGAGCAGGCGCGCGAACTTGCCGCGCATATTTTAGAAGTTGATGGCGACGATCTGCTCTTTTCCGACGGCAGGTTCAGCGTCAAAGGGGTGCCGCGCCAAGGATTGACCGTGCAACAGATCGCCCGGCAAGCCAGAGCGGCGCGGAATCTACCGGCGAATTTGTCGCCCGACCTCGCCGCGGATTCGACGTTCGAGCCAAGTAATTTTACCTTTCCTTTCGGTACGCATATCTGTGTCGTCGAAATCGATGCGCAAACGGGTCGCCCGGAAATCCAAAAATACATCGCCGTGGACGACTGCGGCAAAGTCATCAATCCGCTACTGGTCGACGGACAAGTGCAGGGCGGTATCGTCCAGGGGCTCGGTCAAGCCCTCTACGAAGAAGTGGTTTACGACGACAACGGGCAATTGATCACCGGCAGTTTGATGGACTACGCGTTGCCGCGGGCGGCGGACCTGCCGCGGCTCAAGCTCGCGCGTACGGAAACGCCGACCCTGGTGAATCCGCTCGGCATTAAAGGCATCGGCGAGGCGGGAACCATCGGTTCGACGCCGGCGATCGTAAGCGCGGTCATCGATGCCCTAACGCCGTTCGGCGTATCGCATATCGATATGCCGCTGACGCCGCAAAAAATCTGGCGCTTGTGCCAAACATCGAAGACTTCGGCACTGCGAGGACGGCGATGATCCCGGCATGCTTCGATTACACTGCGCCGAAGAGCTTGAAGGAAGCGCTACGCGCCCTCGCGGATCACGGCGAAGAGGCAAAAATTCTCGCCGGCGGACATAGTCTGCTGCCGTTGATGAAGCTCAGGCTCGCCAATCCGATGCTGCTGGTCGATATCAGCAAGATTTCCGGCTTAAACGAGATCAAGCCGCAGGGCGATAAGATCGTCATCGGCGCGCTCGCCACGCACTATCAGATCGAAAGCTCCGAGCTGCTCAAAACACGCTGTCCATTACTCGGTCAGACGGCGCGCACCATCGGTGACGTGCAGGTACGCAACCGCGGCACGATCGGCGGCAGCCTGGTCCACGGCGACCCAGCGGCCGATTGGCCAGCGGCCGCTCTCGCTCTCGGTGCTAAGTTAAAAGTTCACGGCCCAAATGGTCAGCGTGTGGTTAATGCCGAAGATTTCTTTCTCGGCCCGATGATCACCGCGATTGAAGCCAAGGAAATTCTCACTGTGATCGAAGTGCCGGTGGCGCTGAAGCGTTCTGGCACCGCCTATCAAAAGATGGCGCAGCAGGCATCCGGGTTTGCCATCGTCGGGGTGGCGGTTTCGCTGCGGCTCGACGCCAAAGGACGCTGCCAAGATCTTGGCATCGGTGTGACGGGTCTGAGCGACAGGCCCTTCCGCGCTCGCGCGGTTGAACAGCGGCTGCGTGGCAACCAGCTGACGGCAGAGTCGATCGGAGCGGCTGCGGCGGCGGTTTCCGACGGCGTCGATGCGCTCGACGACCTGCATACCGCCGCCGACTATCGCGCGCACCTCGCGCGCGTTTACACGGGCCGCGCGATTCAAGCCGCTGCGAAGCGCGCCGCTGGGAGAGGGCGGTGAGGAAGTGGTGATCACGGAGAAGCGGGATTGCGCAGCGCGGCGGATCCGCAACCGAATACGACAAGGATAGTTTTCATCACGAAGGCACGAAGGACAAGAAGGTATTCGTAGGGTGCGCTTCGCGCACCGGTTAGTCCCGGATTGTCTCGCGCAAAGAACATTAAACAAGAATTCGGAGGATATCTCGCAAAGACACCAAGGCGCAAAGGTCGGATAAGAGGAAGTGCATTGGTTCGAGAACTGTACTTTTTTTCATCCGTACTTAGCGTCTTTGCGCCTTGGCGGGAGGAAGATCGGTATCCGAGAGTCTTCGCCTCCGGGAAAATTTGCGCGCGCCGCGCAAATTTTGAGATATTGTAATGCAATAGACTATTCATCCAGCTCCGGGTAATGCCGAAAGATGCCGTTGGTACTGAACGCCAGCCGGCGCGGTGATGCGAGATATCTTTTCAGCCGAGGCCGGACGGCGACGCGGTCGTGCAGTGCGATCAGCTGCGGGTAATTCGGTTCGAGTTTCGCCATGGTTTTGGGAAAGGCGTAGCGCAACCCTTCGACCATTTGAAACATCGAGAGGTCGACGTAGCACGCTTTCTTGCCGAACAGGAACGCACCGGTTTTGGCATTCTGCTTCAGAACCTTTTCATAATAGCCGAGAAATTTTGGCATGCGCAGCGAGATAAAATAGCCCGCGCGCTTTTTCGCTTGATCTTTTTGCTCTTCATAGTAGAGCGCATTGGCGATCGGATGGTGCACCAAGCTGACTTCGGCGACCCAATCGGTAATCGTAAGCTGCATTTGATGCGCCCAGATGCGGCTCGCCTGGTCTTTCGGCACCAGATCGAGGCGCGGCCCGAGAAATTGCAGGATGTTCGCGGTCTGGCCGATCATGAGCTTGCCGGCCCTAAGAAAAGGCGGGGCGAACGAAGGATGCGGTACAGTCGGATCTTCGAGAATTTTCATGATGCCGGCGCGGCCGAAGCCAGGATCGCGCGCCA
>Ga0214472_10003987_pt1 | contig 15597 bp, 19 predicted proteins | sample RVTome_6_FD_207662 | JGI IMG/M metagenome (GOLD analysis project Ga0214472, IMG submission 207662) | Soil microbial communities from uranium-contaminated site in the Upper Colorado River Basin, Wyoming, United States - RVT140D175 | ecosystem: Environmental > Terrestrial > Soil > Contaminated >...
CAAAGAGCGTCGGAGAACTGGTCGTCGAAAAGCCAAGCCGGTCGCGCGTCTTCGAAGGATTCAAAATCGACTACTGCTGCGGCGGGAAGAGAAAGCTGGGCGACGCGTGCGTGCGCGCGGGCGTTTCGCCTGATGATGTGGTGGCTGCGATTGCGGAATCCGACCGAAACGGAAACAGTGAGGCCGAGCACGACTGGTCCAACGCACCGTTGGGCGAGTTAATTGACCCTATTTTGAATGCACATCACGCCTATCTCCGACGTGAGCTCCCGCGGTTAAGCCCGTTCGACCCTACTGCTCGAAACGAGGGAAACGTGTTGGGTGAGTCATGGATGAATCAAACATCGACGACGAGCGCGAGGCCTTAAGTCGGCGCCGCCAGGAAATCACACGTCAGCTTCAGGCGCTGCCAGCGCAAGACGACAGGCTCGACGACGTCACCCTCGAAATGCGTCGCGCATCGCTGGTCCGTCAGAACCGCGAAATTGAGCAGCGCCTCAGCGAGATCGATCTGGACGAACGGAGCCTCCGCCACATGGAAGGAGGCGAGTGACTCGTGAACATTTATACGCCGTCGGAGTAAACCTCGGCCCAGCCGTCGGCTGAGGGGTGGCGGATGATGATGTGCGCGACTTGGCCGGGTGCCCCTGTTTCCTCGTTGTGGTACCGAACGAAGATTTCGGTACCGTGTTGTAGAGCGTCTTCGACACCATGGGGATCGAGCAGGCAGCGCACGATCCCGCCGAAGACGTGTCCGCCATATACCAGCGTCATTGTGTCGCCGACTCGGCGAACATCTTCTACGACGAAGCGCTGATATTCGTCAGGCGGCTGCTCGTTCACGTTTCCAGTCCGTCCGGGCGCGATCTCACGGTTGTTTTTGGCGATCAAGTAATGGCGCTAACAAATCGCGTGTTTCCGGGTTGGTCAGTGTGTTCTTCCCGAACCCTCGCGTAGCCCCTAATGCGACCGCAGCGTCTTGAGCGTCGGCGTAGTTACTGACCAGCATCGTCGGGGTAGTTCGCGTAATTTCATTGGACAGCAGTCGTTGCATGAGGTCCAGGCCGGACGCGCCGTCGGCGTCAAGAACTCGGTTGACCAGCACCAGGTCATAATGTCCAGCTCGAACGGCGCGGACTGCTTCCTCGTAGGTTGCGGCCCGCTTCGCGCCCGCGCCAAACTCTTCAGATAGCATGCGGCTGATGGTTTCATGGTCGAAATCGCACTGGTCGACATCCAACACTTGCGGCTTCTTAGCGCTCATAATCAGCAACTCTTCGTACTTGAGTGTATCGATACTTCGCCATCGGTTATTCAATCCGGACTTCCCATTTATCAGATTTCCAACCGCCATCGTACGAAGGCGGGCTGCCCAACATGGCGCGATGGCCATCGCATTTCGACAACGCCATTCTCATTCTCGGTTGGGTGTTCGCGACCGGGTTACTTGACGATGTTCGTTTCCTCCGATCATGCGAGGCAGCACGCGTCCCGTGACCTTCATGTAACCTCGATATTCGTCGCCGAAACGACCCAGTAGCATCGCTTCCTCAATCCGGATCCGCATGAGTATATTCAATGTTGCCATCGCGATCCACATCGCTCCGAGGAACCAGTTGGCAGATATCAGAAGAGGACTGCTGAAAATAAGGAGAAAAGCTGAGTAAATCGGATGCCGTATCCAGCGGTAGGGACCACTCCGAACGAGCTCCTGCCCTGTGAAGAGACGGGGCTCATCACTCCAGTTCCGCCGAAGGGCCTGATGGGACCACTGAAGCAGGATGAATCCCAGCAACGCAACACCAATTCCACCACGTCGAAACCAAGCAGGCAAGCGAAGGGAAGACCATGACATCCAGGTTGGGTTGACGATGTAAGCAATCAGTGCGGCCAAACCCAGCAACGCTAAAAAGGTCGCCGCCTTCATGAACAAGCTCTTTCCCTCACCCTTGGCGATCGTTTCGCTTTCCGGACGAGCAAACTTTCTGAAGCAGTAGATTCGATGTGCAATAAACCCTAGGAATAGAACGACCAGAGTGATTCTGAATTCTAGATCTAGCTCGTCTTCCATTTGTAATCCGTTCGTCGAAATCCCTCGAGGCAAGACACGCCGATTGCCGAAGTTCTCACTTGCGTGCGAATATCGAAGAAGGCCTCGCGTGGGCTTGGTGCCTGCATGTACGTCTCCGATATTGAAGTCATGCCGTTCCTTTCCTTGCGATGCCGATCAATCGCCACAAGCATCGCTGCTACAAAACGGACTTCATTCGGTCGAGTCGATCCCACGTATAGATGCCGGTGTCGTGGCCATCGGAAAAGGACAACTTGAGGGCGTAGTTTCCGACGAGCTCGATATGCGTGATGCCAATATCGTCCAGAACCGAACCGACGTCCAGGGTGCGGACGCCAGTCCTCTCGTCAACGCAACCGGCGCAGCCACAATGACACCGAAGCTGTTTGGCGCCATAGCGGCGCGGCGCAACGTCGCCCCAGGTTATCTCAAGCACTCCCTCCGCCCGTTTCAACTTGATGTCAGTTGGTGCGTCGCGCATGACCGTCTCGCTCAAGCCGGGCTTGTCGATGCGGCCGAGATTCGAACCAACCGCCGTGGAGCCGACAAACCGTATCGCCCATACTAGCAAAGCCGCACGAGATTGCATTATACTGCGCGTCAGATCGGAGACTCCAGTGGGCACGACCGACAAAGTAAACGGTCCAGCGAGGAACACGGGCTTGACAACCGTGTTGCGCCGCAGGGCGACCCTGGTATACGACGGTGACTGTTCGTTCTGTCGCCGCTGGGTGGCTCGAATCGCCCGCAGGGATCGGAGCGCCACGTTTGAGTTCGTTGCCGCGCAGACGAAAGGCGTCATCGAACGATTCCCGAAACTTGCTGAGGACGACTTCAACACGGGCATGCGTCTGATTACGCCCGACGACGCCATCCATGTTGGTGCGGACGCGGCCTATCAGATCGTACGCCGCCTTCGATACTGGCACTGGATCGCATGGCTGTACCATGTTCCAGGGATCCATTGGCTCACGCAAACCGTCTATGCATGGATCGCCGCGCATCGGCAATCACTGAGCCGGGAATGCGATGACGGGACTTGTAAACCCGTTTGACAATCCGATGATCCGTGGTACAGGATCGTTATCGAACGGGCACAGAGCAAACCGGGAGAGATGAGCGTGATAAACGACGCAACACCAAGCGGCGGGAACTCTTCGACGCCCAGGACGCCATCCATCGGCAGCGCGAAGACCTGATCGGCAAGATCGAGAAGCAGTTGAAGCACAGCAGCGAGACCCAAACGCTGTTCACAATCCGGTGGCACATCAACTAAAAGGGGTTGTGATGGCCAAAACGAAGAAACAAAAGACGGTCACGTTGCGAGTGATGCTTATCAAGGCCGGCATCACCGACAACAAGGCCATCTTCAACGACTTCGACAAACTCAAGCATGTCACTCTGGCTAAGGACGTGCCGTTTACGGGCATCTTCGCATGGCGTAAGCAGGGAGCAAACGTCCCATCGTGGTTGGCGTTTGTAAAGCCGCACCTAAACGGCGGCATTGACGACTTCAAGAACGCAAGTACGGCGGCCATCCTTCTGATCGAAGCCGAGGGACGCCGCTTCGCCTTCACCTTCGGATATGGGCGTAACCTCTTGAACCCAGAAGCCTACGAACGCGACTTCGGACTACGGGTTGCACTGAACACAATCAGCCCGACCAAACTCCGTTCGGTTGATTGCCGGAACTTCGAGGAGCTTACTGTCCAGACTCGGCGACAGACGAGCCGTGCTTCTACCCTCGATTCGTTTGCCGTCAATGCCATGCAAGACCTGCTTCGCCAGGTGATGGGCGAGCCCACCAATACAGCGTTTGCGAAGCGATTAGCAGGTTCGGATGGCTTGATGCTTGCCACGCCCATCGTCCTGCCTGACTTGGCGAAGAAGTGCAAGGAGCTTCTGGCGGCCTACAAAAGCACGGAGTATCAAAAACGGGGCTTTGCGTTCATTGATCACCTTCACCGCGAGCGCGATCCCACAAAAATGGCAATCCTCGACGATCTGCTGGTGAAGACACTTGTGGCAAGCAATTTCGATGACATGCATATGGCTCCACCGGAACCGATTGACATGCAGGACGTTGACAAGTTCGTCTATTCGGGCGGCAAGAAGGCCAGCACGTACGATGAACTCGAATCCACGGATCTGGTAGACGAGCTAGGCGGTGCGGCTGAGGTGACGCTGGAAAATCTGAAGCGCCGTAGAGTAGGCGTCAAATTCGGTACATCTGAATATGGCGAACTGCGATGGTCGGCCTATAGCACCCTCGTCTTCGAGATGGACCACAACGGTTCACACTACGTTCTTACCTGCGGCGAATGGTTCGAGGTTCAGAAGTCCTTCGTCCAGACCGTTGCCAAGCGTGTGAAGGAACTGAGCAAGGCAGCCACACTGAAGCTGCCTGCTGCAAAGTTGAATGATTCCGAGGACAGCTACAATCAGTCCCTTCAGAAGTCTCAGAATTTCGTTTTGCTCGATAAAAAGTGCTCGCGCGCAATGGGGACGGAGATCGAAGTATGTGACCTGTTCACGCCGAAAAAACAGTTCATCCATGTCAAACGCAAGACCCGTTCGGCGACATTGAGCCATCTGTTCTCCCAAGGTGTCATCTCGGCAGACTGCTTTCTTGATGATGAGCAATACCGCAAAGAAGTGAAGGCCCTGATAGCGAAGTCGAACGCAAAACTGGCTGCGGCCATCGAGGAGGACCGGCCAAAGACGAGCGATTACGAGGTGGTCTACGCGATTCTCAGCAAAGCAAATAAGAAGTGGCCGCTTTCGCTGCCGTTCTTCAGCCAGTTGAACCTGATGAACGCGGCCGATCATCTGGCACGGATGCAATACAAGGTGTCATTGGTTCACGTGAAGCAGGAATGAGTATGAATAGGAAGACCAAACTTGAACTGACTTGGATCGGCAAGGAGAATCGGCCGAAGCTGGAGCCGCGCGTTCTGATTGAGGACGCGGGCAAGTCGTACCACGCCGCCCACCGGGTCACCGAGAACGACCTCTTCGACAACCGGCTGATCTTCGGCGACGACCTCCCGGCCCTCAAGGCGCTCGAGCAGGAGTTCACCGGCAAGATCAAGTGCATCTACATCGACCCGCCCGTCCACGGCGCCGGGCTTGATGCCGAGAGTGGCCGCGATGCGCTGCAAAGTCCATCCCAGCCGGAAACGCAGGACCAGCAACTGAACCTGCGGATCGTCGAGACGGGTCAGCGTACTACGGCCCTCCTGCCTCGTTGTCCTGCTGATCGGGCGGAGTCCGTCACGGAACGTGCCGGACCGGATCCGACCGACCTCATTGCCTTCTTGCCTTGTTCTCTTTCTTCGCTCTTCGCGTTTCGATCTTCTTGGCCCGTGGCCGCGCTGGTGTGGGCGCAGGGCACGGGTCTGTGGGGATCAGACCCGTGCCCCTTCGGCCGTCACGGTCCCAACGTCGAATCGGAACCCTGCGCATGCCGTGCCCTCAATTACGGCACTTCCTCGTCTCCAGTTCCCTCCTCCCTTCTTGCCTTCTTGCCTTCTTGCCTTCCTCCTACGCTATCGCTCTCGACCTCCGGATCACCAGCGTCCCGGCCGCAGCGACGAGGAGCAGCATCACGGCCAAGCCCCATGAGGTTACCGCGGGGATGGCCTTCTTCTCACCAACCGTCTCGTATCTCGCAGTCGTACCCTCACCTTTCACAATTACGGTCGCACACTGGCTTGCCTTGCATACTTGGGCGTTTGCACAATCATCATCAACGATGCACTCAGTACCGGGATTTCCCGGGGTATACCAGTAAACCATCTGGTTTGTACCGGTAAACCCTTTCACGATGCCCGTATCTAGCTCCGCTGCAAGTTTCTTTAAGAACGCTTGCCCCTTGGGGTCCGCCGCAGCGCTACAACCCATCATATAGAAGTTCTTGATCTTACCAGCCGCCTTACCAACAAAGTCGTTTTTGTTGTCATCGTATGGCGGATTATTGCCAATGCATTCGGGGTCAGGTCCGAAGCACTGAAGGCCACTTGCGCCATGACCATGAACAAACACGTTTATTTTCCCCGCTCCGGCTGCTGTGACAATCGCATCCGCGGCCTCCTGCACGGTGGAAACGCGCTGGACGGCCACACCTCGGTTTTTCCAGTAGGCCTCGCACGCGCCGGGAAAAGCGTCCGACGCACAAAGGACTAGGTCCGGTGGCTTTGGGTTCTCTAGATTAGTGATTGCTTCATAGTCTCCGATGTCGCACGTGCCGAAGCTACCACACATGCACGCTACATCTTCAACTTGACCGACAGCTTGACCTCCGGACGCCAACAGGGTCACAGCAAATATGCTAACAAAACACACTCTTAAGTTCTTCATGTTCATTCACCTTACCTTTGATAGAGACAAACTTTCGCAGCACACAAGTCTGCGACGGATAATCAATCACGCTCACATTTCCAAAAAGCATCGCGTCTCAACTCGATGAGATCGCTATTTCTTACTGGCTAGCTAGAATGCTTGCTTGTTCGCACTCGGAGGCGCACGGGGACTCGCGATTGGCGCTGCGTAGAGTGGAAAGCAGGTAAAAGTCTGTGGGCAAAGGACGGTGCTGGCTTCGGCCGGTGTTGATAGATACTGTTGAGATGAAATTGCCCTGCATGCAGCACCGAGGCCCGCCACCAGCGTGGCATTTACAAAGGCGACGAGGAACGCGATCAGCACGTAGCCAAAGGCCGAGCCGAGGTAGTGCATGAGCGCGCCGTCGGCGGGCTGGGTGCTGGAGAGGAGGCCGTGGCGCAGGCCGAGCGGCTCGAAGGAGAACTCCACGAACATCCAGGCCACGCCCAGGACGAAGGGGCTAAACCCGATCCGGCGGGTGAGCCAGGCGCCGAAGAAGGCGTAGAGGGCGGGAAGGAGGAGAAGAAGCAACGGAGCGACGAAGCGACCCTTGACATGTCGCAGCTCGCTATGCGAGCCAATCTCGGGCGAGCGCCCAACGCGAAATGTCAAGGGCAGGCTCCGCGACGAAGGGGTGGGATCACCGGAGGTGCGACTGCCCCGCAAGCTTGTAGCGTCGGGGCTTGTCCCCGGGGCATCCTCGCCGCCCACGAGGGGCGACGCTACATGGACGGTTCCCAGCCCGTCTGCGCGCGGTAGCGCCGAGGCCTCACCGTGCCAAACGCCCGTGCTCAGGCAAAAGATGAAAAGACAGGCGCCGCACAGGGCGCCGCACAGGGCGGCGTGGACGGGGCGCAAAACGCGAATGGCCGCAAACAGCGGGACCAGCGCCAGCCAGCCGAGCCATGCCGGGCCGGAGCCGCCGATGCTTCGTGCCATCAGAAAGGCACTGGTGATCAGGGCGAGCACGAGGACGCCAAAGGGAACGGAACATTTCGGAAGGTGCATCGTCGATCCCCCACCCTTTGCCTTCGCAAAGGATGCGGCACCCGGCTCAGAAAGCGTAGAGGATGGGGCACGCAGAGGGGCGGAACATTTCGGAAGGTGCATCGTCGATCCCCCACCCTTTGCCTTCGCAAAGGATGGGGCACCCGCCAGGTCCCGCGGCTCAAGTTGGACAAGGTATGGGGCACCTACGCCCGAACGCTTCGGAAATCGGGATACTGCGCGGTCTGCCGGTCCGGCGGGAGCGGCCGGGTCCTGGCGGAATGCCCGCTCCTCGCCCGGCGGACCGTGCGCACGGTTATGCTTCCGGGCAAGTTCCCGCTTGCCGGTGCCTCTTATCCCGCGATGTTCCCTATTCGCCAAAACGTGACCTTTCGACGCAAATGGGGCCAAGTCAGATCACAACGCCTCGGGGCTCTTGAGACGGGGTCGGCGAGAAAAATGCGAATACGTGTGCTGCTCCCTCCGGATCCGATGCGCGACGCATTCGGGTGCGTGTCAGGTGAACGACAGAAGTCCTTCGACCGGCAACAACCCGACCCACGGGTTTCAATCGCGCGGTTCCCATCTGCGCCGCCTCCAAGCGGCGACGCGGCCTATCGGCGGGCAAGCCACTAGTGGCGCGCGCCGACTCGGCGGTACGCAAGACCGCGCGGGCTAACGCCCGCGGCTCACTGTAGAATCCACTCGCGGATGGAAGGGGCCACGGATCAGCGGCTTCCTCTCCTCGACCTGTCTCCTTTTGCCCCAGGGCCTTGGATTTCACCTCTCCCGGATTGCTCGCCAAAAGTAATTGAGGACGCGCCCGGCGAGCAAACTGTGACGTGCAGGTTACCGGAGCGATCGGGTAATTGCAAGAGAAAAATCGAAAAATATTGACTGGCCGACAGAGGCCCGTAAACGGCGTTTCTTCCCTCGCCAGTGAGTGTAGGACGTGTGTAGGTGGTAAACTGGGAAGAATTGTATCTGAGTTGCACTACTGCTTTATCGAAAGGCTCCGGCACGTTCCGCCGGTATCTCACTGCGAGCCTGAGCAGTGCCAGGACGATGTTCCCTGCACGACTGAAGAATGCGTGGACACCGACGGAGACGGCAGCGACGAGTGCGTGAACACGCCTATCGAGTGCCCGGAAGGCCGTCGACCTGAACCACAGGAAGAACATGTAGAGAAACAACGCAACCAGCAGGATATCCGCCGCATCAGCGATTCGGAATGATCGTTGCAACTGCCCGAGAATAGATATCATGTTCCTCTCTCACGCGATTCGAGCAACAAACCCGGTTATCCAAGACCCGGCATGTTCGGACCACAAACTGCGGCCCCACGCTCGAGTTCCTTGAGCCGCTTGGCTTGATTGGTCTTCATCCCACCATACTCTCGACGCCAGCGGTAGTAGGTAAAGCCGGTCACGCCGATCTGCTTGCACGCCTGGGCGATGGTCTTGCCCTGGGACAGCAGCACATCAGCCTCACGCAACTTGTTGACGATTTCTTCCGGTTTGAAACGCTTTCTGTTCATGACCTCTCCTCCAGGATCCAGGCCGGAATCCTATTCCAATTCCTGGATCAGTTTGAGGGGGGAAGGTCAGTCGTGCGCGGAGTACAAACGAAATACAAAACAAACGCGGTCTTTTGCGGTCACAAGCGGTTTCGAGTGGTCAGGTCGAATGCGACGTAAACCCCGGCTAAATAGTAGGTTATGTGCCAAAATCGCCGATTTCGTTTTCGCCCTGAAAACTGGAGGCGGGGGGAATCGAACCCCCGTCCCGCGACGGCTCCGGAAGCGCCTCTACGTGCATAGTCGGTTATTTGAATCTCGGGGCGGCGAGCGCCGGCCGACAGGCTTTCGCGTTCCCCAGCCCGACTGTTGTTTCGCCCCGACGCGGCCAGGCGTCATGCCGGGGCTAGACCACTAAACGGCGCCTCACGGGATAGTGGACGTCTCCCGATCGACGGGCTACCTATTCCTAGGCGGCCATGGCAAATTGAAATTCGCCATGTAAGGTTTTCGCCAGGTGTTTTACGAGGCCTCCTGACAACCTCGACACGCCACGCTCCCTTCGTCTCGCCCGGTCGAATCCAATCGCCCCCAAGCACTCACGAAGAGTCTTCCTACCCAAGAGATCATAGACAACCTCTGCCCATCGTCAAGCCTCAGGGTTATTCCCGGTAGGGTTGTCCGGCTTCGTAGAATCGCAGTTGCTTGGTGAAACGTTGTGCCGAAGCCTGGTCACTGGTCTGGGAAAGGGCACGTCGTGCGGTCTCGACGGCTTGATCGAAATCCCCCAGAGCAGCTTGAACGGCCGCTAGCACGGCCAGGTCTTCCACGGTGGCGGAGCCGGCGGAAAGCGCGCGTTTGATCAAACGCAGCGCCTCCGGGGGATCGCGCAGGTCATCGCGCGAACTGGTCGCCAGTAACCACGCCAACCGAACGGTGACCGGTCTGGCGTCGGGCAGTGCCACATGAGCCGCCCGCAACGCCTCGATCAGTTGGTCCGTTCGGCGGGTCAAGGTGAGCGCTTGGATCAAAGACTGGTGGGCGCCGGCATATTGCGGGTCGTACCGCAGTGCCGTACGGTACAGTGCAACGGCCTCGTCAGGACGGCGCAGTTGCAAAAGGACGTTAGCCAGGTTGGTCAACGCGTGCGGTGAAGTCGGTTCGAGTTCCACATAGCGTCTAAGATGATCGACTGCCTGCGTGAACTGCTGTTGTTTGGCGTAGGCGACACCCAATCGCCCGACGGCCCTTGCGAGATTCGGTTCTGCCGATACCGCAGCCTGATAGTGTTGCATGGCTTCGAGTGGTTTGCCCTGGCGACCCAGCAGGTCGCCGAGGCTGCAATGAGCCTGGGCCAAGTTGGGTGCAATTTCCAGTGCGGCGTTCAAGGCGACGCGGGCGTCCTCAAGCTTGTTCTGGCGCAACAACGATTCCCCCAGTCGCCACAGCCGCCGCGGGTTGTCGGGTACCACCCGCAGACTGCTCTCGAACGCTTTTTGTGCTTCCACATAGCGTCCTAGCCCTTGGTACGCTTTGCCTAGAGTGTTGAAAAACTCGTCCGATTCCGGTGACTGCTTAACCAAAGTTTCCATGATGGGAATCACTTCATGAAACCTTTCCTTGAGCAGCAATCCGACGGCCTTGGAATGGCCTTGATACGCCCCGACCATTTCTTTGGGATCCCGACCCGAGCTTTCCGCGCTGGGGTCAATGGTGCGCGAGCTGCCTCCCACATACCCAAGCCCTTCCAGACGACTCAGCATTTCGCTATCCGCAACGGCGGGTGCGGTTCGGGCTACCATCTGTTCTGTCATGGCCAGGAGTTCCTCCCGCATCCTCGAACCCAGCGAGGCATGTTCGGCATTGACATTGGCCTGTTCACTAGGATCGGCGAGAAGATCGTACAGTTCTGCCATCGGTGCATCGATGTACTTCCAGCGCTCAGTGGTCAGCGACCGCAGCGGCGCCCAACCGAAGCCAAGATGGGGGTACATGCTCTCCCCGTAGACCGGGCGCGGAGCGATTTCTTCACCGCGGCAGACGGCAGCTAGACTCCTTCCTTCCAGACCCTCGGGTTGGTCCCAGCCGAGTAGCTCGATGATTGTCGGAAACACATCAACCAGGCCAACGGCATTCTTGACCACCTGTCCCCCGGATACCGACGTGGGGAACGATAGGATAAGGGGTACCTGCATGGTCGTGGCATAAACGAACAAACCGTGTTCCGTTTCGTCGTGTTCCTCGAACGCTTCGCCATGATCCCCGGCCACGACAATCAGCGTGCGCTTCCGGAGACCGTTCGCGTCAAGCCAATTGAGCAGGCGATGAATCTGGGAATCTGCAAAGGCGATCTCGCCGTCATAGGGATCAGCCAGTTGATTGCGATAAGGTTCTGGTGGGGCGTAGGGACTGTGCGCATCGAATAAATGGACCCATGCGAAAAACGGTGTGGTTTTCGATTCCGCCAACCAGGTCAGTGCGCTGTCACACACCCTATTAGCCGAACGCTCAATTGCCTCAGTAGTGCCCAGGTTGTCGTCATAGGTGTCAAACCCTCGACCCAGGCCGAACTGCGAATCCAAAGGCAATGCGGCGATGAAAGCGCCGGTACGATAGCCTTTCTGATGGAACAACTCCGCTAACGTCGCCACACCGCTGTCGGTCAGTGCCATGCCGTTGATGCGAACGCCATTGGTTGCGGGATAGGTTCCGGTTAGCAGCAAACTGTGGGAGGGCAGCGTAAGCGGTACCTGACAATAAGCGTGCTGGAAGAGGACCCCGGATCGGGCCAATCCATCCAGTGCCAGCGTCTGGGCCTTGAGGTATCCGTAGCATCCAATCCGGTCGGCCCGAGTGGTGTCCAATGTGATCAGGAGCACCGAAGGAACTTCGGCAGCGTTCAGGGAAGTGGGGGGAGAAGCGTCGCGTTTGCACCCCAGCGACTGAACCGTCAGAAGTAAGAAAACTCCGAAAAGGCTATGTTTTGACGATCTCATGATGGGATTATCATGCAATATACCGAGAAAGTCCCGCGCCCACTTGACAACGCTGTCGGGGGCATTCTCTCAGCACTGCGACCGTCAAAATGCGACCTAACTTCTGCACGAGCCACACTCCCTTACGATTGTGGTTCCGGAAGGGGGTATCATTTCAAATGCACCCTCAGATCGTCGGAATCACTGTCGAATCGCCAAAATGCCCCAAGTCGAATCTGAAGTCTGGAAGACAACAAATTAAAGTAAAACTATAATTGATAATTTGTTCGAAAAAACTTGCTTTGTGCTTGCAATTGAGGGCTGGATCGGGTAGGTTGGACCGGTGTTGGATTGTGGCTGCGTTGCGTTGGCTGCTCCGGCATGGGAGTTAAGGAGGAGTCAGAGAGGTACGGCGGGAAGGCGAAGCGGGCCATCTACGTGCCACCGATTCTTGGTGCAGGCGGGAAAGTGATCTCAACCACAGCGGCTATTTCTAGAATCCGCGCGGCTTGTGCGGCGGATGATTCGAGCGAGTCGGACCACACTTGGCGCATCGTCAAGGCGGCAACGATGGTGGTGTCGCTCATCGCCGGTGCCGGTCTATTGTCCCTGACCATGTCGGCCGGTCATCCCATGCTCGCTTCATGGTTCACACTGCTTCCGCTGCTTGTCGCCATTCGCGTTCTTACCCCGAAAAAAGCACTGGGCTGCGGTTTGCTGTGGGGGGGGAGTCTCTTCGCGTTTTTGGGGCTCAGCGCTGATCCCGCCATTCTTCTGACACTGCAGTCATTGGCTCTACTGAGTGCCGTACCCGCGGTGTATGCGTTTGCGGGTTCTTGGTTTACACGGCGATTCGGTTTCAACCCGTTGATCTTGGGATTCGGCTGGGCCGGTGTGGAACTGGCGCTGATTCCGCTCGGTCTTGACGGCGGGCTTCTGGCGGGCGGGCGCGGTTTCGCTGTAGGCGGTATAGCATATGTGCTTTATAACTTGGTCGGCTCGGTCTGCATGGCCTCATTCATTGCCGTTGCGGGTGGCTTGCTTATTGCTTTAGCAGGTCGCGTGTGCGCGGTTGTCGCCGAGGTTACAAAATTTGAATACAGCATGCCGGAACGCGGTCGGTTGGTTTACGGCCGCGAGGTTCCGGCCCTTTCATTCATTCCCACAAGTCCTGCTCGACCTCGCGCTCCTCCTATTTCCTAGTCAAAGCTCGTGAGTGGGCCCCGCGTTTTGCGGGTTGATCTCACGTTCCGGATTCAAAGTAACAAGAGTTTTTTGACGAACGAAATTTGGATTGGAAAGGCAGCGTCCGGTTTTTGCACTTTGTGGTGCGGGGGACGCGCTGAAGAGGAAAGAGAAGGAAAAACAATGAAAATTCGTAATTTGATTATTGCCCTGGCCGCTGTGACTTTCATCGCCGTTCCGGCGATGGCCCAGGACGATTGTGCCACGGCTGTTGCCCCCGGCACGGCCACGGACCCCTGTACCGACGGCACGGCGACCGGCCCGCTCGGCTCTTGCACGAGTGGCGGCGGTGTTTTTGATGTGTGGTACACCTTCACGGCGACCGCCGCCAGTGCCCGGATCCGGACTGACGTCAGCTCGGCCGGTACCGACTCTGATTATGTGGTCTTGCACTCTGCCGACGGTACCTGTGCCGGTATTGATGCTGAGGTCGGCTGCAGTGAAGACGAGACGGGTTACCTCGGCGATATCGCTATTGAAAAGCTGGTAGTCGGCGACACCTACTATGTCCAGCTCGGTAGCTGGGGCGATAGCTGCACGGGTGGTTACACCCTTGACGTCACCATGCCCAGCGATGGCGATATCTGCGGCGACGGCGTCATCAACGCGTTCGGCGAAGAGTGCGACGGTGGCGATGATGCCGCTTGCGTTGGACTATGCACGGCAACCTGCAACTGCCCGCCGCCAGTCTGTGGCAACGCCGTTGTAGAAGCTGGTGAAGAGTGCGACGGCGCTAATGATGCTGCGTGCCTGCTTGGTTGCGACGCCTTATGTGCTTGCAATCCGGTTCAGACTCCGGCGCTGCCGGCATGGGGCGTGGTAGGCCTGGCCCTGATGCTGCTCGCTGGTGGTGCCTTTGCCTTCCGTCGCCGCAAAGAAATGGCGTAGGAAAGGTAACGATGAACGTTGCGTAAGAAAAAAAAGCAACGTAGCTATCAACGACGACCCCCGTCCCTCGGTTCGAGAGCCGTTAGGCGACGGGGGTCGTCTTCTATTATGAACGGTGGTGAAGCAGTGAAAGATCGAGCCAAGGGCCCCCTAATACGCTTCGTCATCGTCTTTATACTGCTGATCGGCGTGTTTTACGCGTTCTACGTCCCCATCTCGCAAACACCAGCCTATCAATCGTTCTTGGCGATGTTCGCGCAGGCCACCGGGGCGATTCTCTCGATCATGGGCCAGGATGTCACCGTGATTGGTGTGGATGTCGAATCCTCACTCTTTCATATGCAGATCGTGCCGGGGTGTGACGGGATGGAAGCTATGGCGCTGTTTGTCTCGGCCGTGCTCGCGTCGCCCGTTTCGCTGCGCTTGCGAATCTGGTTCATGCTCCCCGGAATCCTGGGCGTGCTGCTGGTAGATCTAGTCCGGCTGGTTTCTCTCTTTTATATCGGCACGAATTGGCCCGCAGCGCTGCATGTGATGCACTGGGACATCTGGCCTGGTTTGCTGATTGTCATTGTGCTTTCGAGTTGGCTGGTTTGGGCTCGGTGGGTGTGGCACCGGCAGCAGCGAGTGGCGGATGTCCAAACGTAGACCCGTTCTGGGATTCCTGATTCGGTTCCTGCTGCTCTACACGGTGCTGATGATTCCCTGGCCAGGTGTTCGGGAGAGTTATCGTTCGGCGTTCATGGCCGGTGCGCGAACTTTCGCCACGTTGATCACTTCGGGTGATCCTGTTGAGGTTATTCCGATCGACAAAGCAAAGGGACCGGAAGACACCGCATTGGTGATTCAGGAAGACCATGGCGGTAGTGTACGGATTGGGATTAACAGCGGGGAAGTGGCCTATTTCCCCACGGCCCTAGCGATCACACTCATTCTTTCCACGCCTGCTCCCTGGCGCCGGCGCATTCGCGGCTTGCTGGTGGGCCTGCTGCTGATCAACGGATTCATCGTGATACGGCTGGCCGTGATGGTTTGGTATACGCATAGCCTGCTCGTTACTCAAGTCGCGGCTATAGTCACTCCGTCACCACCTACCTTTTTGTCAAAAGCTCTTCAAAACGCGACTTTCGCTGCCGGAATCCAATTTGTGGGTGTGGGACATGGACTGGCCTGTATCATAGCGGTTCTCATCTGGACTCTGGTTATGCTTCGCGGTTTGGATTTTAGCTTACTGCTTTCCGAAACGGATGCGAAGTCACACCAGCCCGAGGAATCGTAAACCGGTTTCGCTCCGAGGTTCGAAGCTCGATCATGAGCCGGCTCTGCGAATCGATCGCCTTGGGCGGTTCAAGAAGCAGCCCGCAGGGTGTGCACTCTGTAGGGTGGGCACTGCCCACCAATCGCAGGCTCGCGCCAGCGGCTCTGACTGTAAGCGGATGGATCGAATGACAATTCCGGGATCGTATTTATTCCCCACCCTTCGTAAGGCGCGAAGGATGGGGCACCCATGCTCTTGTAGGGTGGGCACTGCCCAC
>Ga0214472_10003989_pt1 | contig 15596 bp, 20 predicted proteins | sample RVTome_6_FD_207662 | JGI IMG/M metagenome (GOLD analysis project Ga0214472, IMG submission 207662) | Soil microbial communities from uranium-contaminated site in the Upper Colorado River Basin, Wyoming, United States - RVT140D175 | ecosystem: Environmental > Terrestrial > Soil > Contaminated >...
CCATCGAACTCCACATTGACGGCCTTCGTCAGGAGGGTTTGCCCATCCCTCCGCCCCGCAGCGAAGGGGAGATCGTTGAGATCGGCGCCGCATAACTCGGCGCTGGATCCGCCCGTCCAACTCGCAGCGCTCAGCCGCCGGAAGTTGGACGGCCAGTGACTTTCTCAAACCCAGCATGGTGAGCGGGCGGCCTTGAATCTCGCGAGCGAGTGCTGGGCCGCTCTCGGAGGCGACGGCGAGATGGTGGGGAAGTTCCTTGAGTGGCTCGCGAACGCACGTGGCCTCGGTGTCACGCCACAGGTCCTTGATATCGGCTGCGGCCCAGGTCGGATGTTCAGCGCCTTCCGAAAGCTCGGCTGGGCCGTCTCCTCGATGGAACCCGATCCAGAGTTCCTCGAACTGGCTGCACAGGCCGCCCGCGACGCCGGCTATGCACCACCTGCACCGGGAGGGTTTCTCGAGCTCGACACGAGTGCGAGCTATGACCTGGTCACTGCGATCAACGATCCGTTTGCCTACCTGCTCACGGGATCAGAGCGCGCGGATGCTGCCGCGCGTGTCTTTCGGGCGCTGCGTAGCGGCGGTGCCTTCTTCCTCGACGTCCCGAACTTCACCTGGATCTTGAAGAACTACCGCGAGCCGGCTGAGATGCGGGCTGAGATCCAGGGAGGCGAGGTTCGCCTGATGCGCGAGCACATCATCGACTTCCACGGCGCCGTCTTCACCACGATCGAGCGTTACCGGGTCGTCAAAGATGGCATGGAGCGTGCGAGCAGCATGACGCATCCATTCGCCATGACGACGTTTCCCGAAATCGCCTACCACCTCGAGTCGGCGGGATTCAGAGATCTTGAGACCTACTCCTCCTATGAGGCGCGAGCGGTTGAGTCCCTCGATGGTCCGCGGCTGATGATCTCGGCGAGGCGCCCGTAGCATTTCGGCGCGACCGAGCCGGTTGGAGGATGAAGACTGTGTATAGCTGCCGCAGAACTAGGCCGTGCAACGGACCGCAGTTGGCGGCGGACTTCGCGAATTCGGCCGCAGCAGGCAGGCGCTACTGGACAGGTCCTCGGGTCGTCTGGATGGGATGCCAGTGTCGCCACACGAACCAGACGAGTAATGAGAATCCGGGGGCGATGGCCCAAGCGGGGTTCGCTCCGCGGGCCCTGAGGTCGTCCATGAGAAACACCGTGAGCCGGACTTGTTGAAAGATTCCTACGACGATCGCGATTTCGACAAGTCGGGTGGTGTTCGTGCCTGCCCCGATCAGGACTGCTGCAAGGATGAACGCAGTCTGGATCAGCAGTCGGCGGGTTCGCCGCTTGTGGGCCTGGGCATCTGCAAGTGTCAGGGGGATCTCCGTTACTCCTTTGACCTGGAATTGTAACTGCGGACGGCTCGTCCATTTGGTGCTGCGATTTGGGTGTGCGAAGATTCGCATGCCTCGCACACCTATTCGGAGGTGGGCGATCATTTGCTTCGCGTCGCAGCGAACGCACGGAGTTGTAGGTATGCGCGTGGGTGGAAATATGGGACTTGATGTCTCCCTCGTCGAGAACTGGATTGCTCTTCAGCACGCATCTCCGGACTCCGAGGATTACGATCGGCTGTTTGCGGCGGCATTTGACCCAGTCGATGAGATGACTCATGAGCGTCCAGACGATGTCTGGGACTTCATTCTCGCGGTGCTCCGACGTGATGACTCGGGCGAAATCGTTGAAGTTCTCTCGGCCGGTCCATTAGAAGTTCGATCGGGTTAGCCGGGCGAAGGGACCAGCAATGTCGCGAGCCACGGTTCATGTGGGGGTCGCCGCACTTTTGGCGCTGACGGCTTGTTTCGGGAGAGACGCTGGTTCCACCGCGTCGGACGAGTCGGTGAACCCAGCTGGCGGAGCGTCTGCCATGGACACCCCGATCACAAAGGGACCTCCTCCGTCTCTGGCTGCGAGCTTCGCTGTTCGCCACGATGGTGAAAACCTTCCCGGGAACGAATGGGTCTTGCCCGTCGGCGAAGAGGTCCGGCTCGTCATTTCGATGACGCATGAATCGGACCGGGTCTGCCTGACTGAATTCGCTGTTGAGAAGGCGGAGGGTCCCAGTGGCCAGACTGCGCGTGTTCTGCGGCGGGATGAAACAGTGCTGCGGGAGGGTCGTCGCATCTATGAAGTCACGTGGGACGGGCGTGACGAGCAGGGAAGTCGTGTCGCTCCGGCGCGCTACCGCCTCGTTGCGACGCTCCAGACCGATGCGGTTGAATGCGGCGCGTCAAACGGCGCCGTTGAGGGGTACGGCCTAGGGCAACTCGATGTGTCCGGGTACGATGGACGTTAAGGGTCCGTCGGCCGCCGGGCCGGCAGGAGGCGCGCCGCCATTCCTGCTCGGGCTCCTGGTGGTTTCCCTCTTGTTGAATGTCGCGAGCGCAGTTGCAATCGGTTTTTCGAACGCGGACAGATTCCACGACGGCATTTGGCGTTCGATGCCTTGGACGAAGGGCAGTTGTGGCGAGTGGTCGGGGTCGGCGCTGCTCCTCGTCGCGCTCATGACGCTCGCTGCAGCCTTGACGGCCCGAGTGGTCAACCGACGGTCGGACCAGCCGCTCATCTTCAATGCCGGCCGCCTCCTGTTCTGGACTGGATGTCTTCAACTCGGATACTGGGCCGTGGCGTCGACCGCGAACTTTGGGGCTTCATGCATCGACTGAAGAGCAGAGCGGGGCTTACCAATCTTCTATGATGGCTCCAAGTCGCCGAACCCGCCAAACCTTCGGCGGCATGGCCGTCGGGAACCCAGCGGGAACGGGTGGGGAGGTGCAGATCAATGCCTCGACCAGCGACGTCGAGTTTGACGACTTGGCGCACCCGGAGGTTGATGACGTGCTCGACGACCTAGGGGTGCTGGCCATGAAGATGGGCGGACACGTTGTCGTCGTCCCCACTGAACGGATGCCGACCGAGACCGGAGTCGCTGCGATCTATCGATATTGAACCTACAAGTCGACGGCTCACAAAGGAAGAGACTGTGTGGGAAGGGACGGAACACGTCGTCGTCGCTGCTTCGGTTGATGCGGTCTGGACAATCGTCACCGATGTCGCGCGTCACGCTGAGCTGGCCGGGAGCGGTGAGATCCTTTCCATTCGCGTTGATGGCCCGGTCACCGTGGGGTCCACCTGGGATGCGGACATTCGTGTGCCGAAGCTCGACGAGCCGTTCGTGGCGCGATCCGAAGTGCTTGTCTTCGATCCTCCGCAGGAGTTCTCCTGGACCTCAGCGCCGCCGCCCATCATTGATGGTGAACCCGAATCCGTGCCGCACGTGACGTGGTGGTTTCGTCTCTCGCCCCATGACCGCGGGACGCTCGTGGAGCACGCGTTCCGAGTCGTTGAGCCAAGGGTCGGCGCTGAGGATCTGACGAACTTCTTCGACAGCACGGACCGTGTGGCCTCGATTCGAGCTGGGATGCGACAGACGCTTAGCAACCTCAAGGGTGTAGCCGAGGCCGGGCTGATAGCCTAATCGGCGACCGACTTCGACCCGGGAGGACCGAATATCGTGGCCGTCGCGCTGCTGGAGATTTCGTTCATCGTGTTGCTCGTCGGCATGCTGGGGCTGGCCGGCGTGATCGGCATGGTCGTCGTCGTTCGGATTGTCGAGCCGCGCGGAGCGAAAGCCTTCCTGCAGCGGCTGCGCTCCTCGCGGCGCTAGCGATGCCGCTCGACTTCGGCTTCACCGACGAGCAACTCGCGTTCAAGCAGTCGGTCAAAGAGTTCGCCCAGAAGGTCGTCGCGCCCGGCTCCGACCAGCGCGACCGCGACGGCCGCTTCGACCGCGACGTGTGGAACGCCGTCGGCGAGTTCGGTCTCTGCGGGCTCCCCATCCCCGAGGAATACGGCGGCTCCGGAGCCGACATCGTCACGACCAACCTCGCGTTCGAAGCGCTCGAAGAGGGCGGCCGCGACTCGGGACTGCTGCTTTCGCTCGGGGCGCACGTGTGCATCGGCGCGGCGCCGATCTGGCTGCACGGCACCGAAGAGCAGAAGCGGGCCTACCTTCCGAAGCTGTGCAGCGGCGAGTGGATCGGCGCGTTCGCGATCACCGAGCCCGACGCAGGCTCGGACGCAGCCGGCATCAAGACCACCGCGCGCCGCGACGGCGACGGCTGGATCCTGAACGGATCGAAGACCTTCATCACCAACGGGCCGGTCGCCGACGTGATCAGCGTGGTCGCGGTCACCGATCCCGACGCGGCCAGCGGCAGCCGCATGTCCTGCTTCATCGTCGAACCGCCGACCGAAGGGTTCGAAGTCGGCAAGGAACTCGACAAGATGGGAAACCGCTCCTCACCGACTTCGGAGCTGCATTTCCGCGACTGCTATGTGCCGCACACCAGCATGCTCGGCCCGGAGGGAAGCGCGCTGTGGAAGGTCGCATTCGAGTGCTTCGACTGGGAGCGCACGGTCATGGTCGCATCCGCGATCGGCGGCATGGAGGCGCAGCTCGCCGGATGCGTCGAGTACGCGAAAGAACGCAAAGCGTTCGGCAAATCCATCTCGCAGTTCGAGATGATCCAGGACAAGCTCGCCCGGATGCGCGTCAACATCAACGCGTCGCGATGGCTGCTCTACCACGCGGCGTGGCTCAAGCAAGAGGGCAAACCGCACATGCAGGAAGCCTCGATCGCGAAGTACTTCGTCGCCGAAGCGGCCGTCCAGAACGCGCTGGAAGCCGTTCAGATCTTCGGCGGCTACGGCTACATCAAGGAGTTCCCGGTCGAGCGCTCGATCCGCGACGCAAAACTCGCAACGATCGGCGGCGGCACCAGCGAGATCCAGAAACTGATCATCGCCCGCACGTTGCTCGGCGAATAGGCGCTACTCGGCCAGCCAGGCCGTTAGATCCGCGTTGAAAGCGGCTGCGTCCTCCAGCATGAACGCGTGCCCGCCCTCGTAGACCTTGAGCGTCGAGCCGGGGATCAGTTTCTGCAGCTCTTCGCTGAGTTCGGGCGGGACGAACGTGTCGCGGCGTCCGGCCATGATCAGGGTCGGCACGCGAAGCGATGCGAGCGGCTCCCGCACGTCGTGGCTCATCGCCGCTTCGATCTGGCTGAAGAACGGCTCCATCGGCGCGACCATCTGCTTGCCCATGTCCTCGAACATCTGCACCATCTCGGGCCGCTCGATGACGAACTTCGGCGAGAATAGCAGCAGGAGCGTGTGCTTGAGGATGGCGTCGTAGCCGACCGCTTCGGCTTCCAGCAGTGCCAGTTCGTTCAACCGGCGGATCCATTCGTTCGGGCCCGCCCAGGTACAGCACAAGGTCAACGAACGAATGCGATTCGGAGCGGCAACCGCGACGTGCTGGGCGATCGCTCCGCCGAGCGACATTCCGATCACGCGCACCTGCTCGACTCCCAGATCGTCCATCACGGCCAACACGTCAACGGACATCTGGTCCATCGAATATGGGCCGGGCGGGACCGACGATCGGCCGGTGCCGCGATTGTCGATCACGATGTTGCGGTACTGCGGGAAAGCCGCCGTGAACATCAGCATCATGCGCGAATCCAGGCCGAGCCCCATGATCCACACGACCGGCTCGCCTTCGCCGTGCGACTCGTAATAGATGTCGGCATCGCCGACGCGGATCGAGGGCATGGCACCTCCCGGCTCGTTGAGCCTTCAAGCTATCGGATGTGCGCCGGTTGCGTCGGCCGCGGCCGGCGGTCAAGGTATGGCTATGAGCGAACCGGTGTTTGCGGATCTGGGCGAGCGGCCCGTGTGGCGAGTCGCGGGTCCGGCAGGGATGAAGTTTCTCGACGACGTGCTGACCGCCGACTTGGACGGCGTTACCACCGGCCGCGGCATCGTCGCGGCGCTGCTCACGGTCAAAGGCCGCATCCGAACGATCGTGCGCGTCTTGGCGACCGGCGACGGGGCGGCGATCATCGAGTGCGAGCCGAGCGCGGCGACGGGCGTGGAAGACGGGCTCGTTCGCATCGCGCCGCTGGGCGGTACCGAAATGCAGCGCGAACAGCGGCTTCTGCTTCGATACGTCGGCGACGTGCCATCCGATCTTTCCGCGGGAGAAAACGAGTACGACCACATCGAACGCGACGGCGCGATCCTGGTGCGAACCCGATGGGGCGGCGCCGGCGTGGACGTGCTCGCCGAACCGGCGGTTGTGGCCGCATGGACCGGCATGCTGTCGGGTCACGCGAAGCGGGTCGCCCCCGCCGATCTGGAGCCGCTTCGTATCCGCGATGCGCGTCCCGCGTTCGGCGTTGACGTCGACGACGCGACGCACGTGCTCGAGACGCCGCTGCCCGATCGCGGCGGCGTCGCCTTTGCGAAGGGCTGCTATCCGGGGCAAGAGTCGGTCGCCAAGATCCGCAATCTTGGTCACGTGCGGCGACGCATGGTCGCGCTCGACGTCGCCGGTGCGAGCCCCGCGCCGGGGGAAGCAGTGCTCGACGCGACCGGCGGCGAAGCCGGCCGCATCACCTCGGTGGCCGGGTCGCTGGCGCTGGCGATCGTAAAGGTCGAAGCCGGCGCGCTCACCGTCGGTGGCGCGCCGGCAACGATCCTTTCCGCCTAGAGCCGGTCGGGATGTCCTGGCGCGAGCGGCCCGAGCAGCGGACCGGTTCCGTCGGGATTCGGTTCCTGCCCCAGCCCGATCCAGGACGAGCCTCGATAGACCGCAAGGATCCGCTGGGTCGCCGTGTTTCCGGCGACGCGCAGCAACTCCTCGAACTCGGCCGCGCCCTTCACGGTGCGGAATGCCGACAGGACCAGATAACGCCCGGCCGGCAGGCCTTCGAAGTCGGCGGCCGGCGCGACGACGAACCCGGCCACGTCTCCGATCACGATCCGCGCGTTGGCGGCCTCTGCCTCGGCGCGCGTCGCGTACTCGCCGGCGACGACGAGCAGCAACCGCTCTCCGCTCCCCGTGTCGTGCCGGGCGGTCGTTTCGACGCCCCGTGGGTTCCCGGCGGTCGCCGACCGCGCCACGATCCCGAAAGCCGATCCGGCGACCAGGCCGGCTGCGGCAATGATGACAAGGAATCTCATGGTGTCCTCCTAGTAGCTGCTGACGTACTGAAAGTGCATGCAGTCGCTCCACGACTTGCCCCACTTCCAGTTGTGCGAGGTCCAGATCCATCCGAGTCCGTCGGGGATCGTCCGGCACGGCGAGCCGGGGGTTTCGTACGCGGAATTGATGTCCACCGCCACTCCCCATGCGTGGACGCTGTACTTGCTCGTCGAGCCGCGCTTCATCCGGCAGGTGTAGCCCCAGATCCCACGTTTGAGCTTCGCGTCCTGGCCGGTCTTGTGCATGTGGCCGGGGATGTCGTTGTCGAGGTTCGACGACGACATCCCGCCCAACTTCTTGTGGAAGTTGACGCGGTACGGCTTGCCGTCGTCCTGGGCCACCATGAGGTAGCTGTTCGCGTTCGCGTTCGCGTTGCAGGGGGCCCCGAAGGTGGCACGAAGCTTCGCCTCGCCCGACGGGGTAGCCGGATATCCCTGATGCCGGTCGCTCCAGATGGTGTCACCTTCGACCTTGCCCAGAAATCCGGTGGGTCCCGCCGCTGCGGCCCCGCTCGCCAGGGACGCTGCCGCGACTGCGGCCACGATCACACGTCGAATCATCGAATCGCTCCTTCCGGGAAGGCTCTGCCGGCGGGAAGGTGGCGCGCTGCGCAGCGCGGACGCGACGCTACGACGTGGAACAACCCGAGTCCATAACCGGCAAACCGTGCATATCGCCTCGTCCGCGACGGACGCGACGATCGGGAGGCTCGGCTGACCGGACCGGCCTGAGCGCGGCGGGCGCGTCCTCGCGCCCGGGAGGTTCGCGGCATATGATCCGAGCCGCCATGACCGGGAAAGCCGCGGCGTCAGCCACCGCGGGTCCGTCGGCCGCTAACGGGGCTGGCGTGCCCGACCCCGGCGTGACCTCATCCTTCTTCACCCCTGAGCACGACGCCCTTCGAACCTCGATCCGCGCGTTCGTCGAACGCGAGCTTGCTCCCCACGCCGACGAGTGGGAGGCGAAGGGCCACTTCCCCGACTGGGTCTTCGAAAAGCTCGGGGCTGCCGGATTCCTGGGGCTTCACTATCCCGTCGAGTACGGCGGCCAAGGTGGCGACTACCTGTCGGGTCTGGTTCTGAAAGAGGAGATGGCGCGCGTCGGATCGGGCGGCGTCGGGATGGCGGTCGCCGTCCAGACCGACATGGCCACGCCGCCGATCTACAAGTTCGGAACCGAAGCGCAAAAGCAGGAGTACCTGGTCCCCGCGATCAACGGCACCAAGATCGCGTGCCTGGGCATCACCGAGCCGGACGCGGGCAGCGACGTCGCCAACATTCAGACCGTGGCGCGACGCGAGCCGTCCGGCGACTGGATCGTGAACGGCCGCAAGATCTTCATCACCAACGGCGTCCGCGCTCACTTCTGCACGCTGGTCGCGCGCACGCCCGGCGAGACGATCGCAGTGCCCCCGGGCAAGAAGGGCGAGCGCGACTACCGCGGCTTCTCGCTGTTTCTCGTGCCCACCGACACGCCGGGCTGGAGCGTCGCGCGCCGGCTCGACAAGCTCGGCATGCATTCGTCGGATACGGCCGAGATCGCCATCGACGATGTTCGTCTTCCCGCCGACGCGCTGCTGGGCGTCGAAGGCGAAGGCTTCCCGCAAATCATGTGGGAGTTGCAGGGCGAGCGGCTCGTCGGTGCCGCCGGCACGATCGCCGGATCACAGTTGCTGCTCGAACGATGCATTGCCTATGCAAAGGAGCGCCGCGCGTTCGGCAAGCCGATCGGCGCATTCCAAGCGGTGTCCCACAAGATCGCGACGATGGCGACCGAAATCGAAGCAGCGCGGCAACTGATCTATGACGCCGCCTACAAGTTCGGTCGCGGCGAGTATCCGGTGAAGGAAATCTCGATGGCGAAGCTCTACGGCGGCATCGTCGCATCGCGCGTCGCCAACGAAGCGATGCAGATCTTCGCCGGCGCCGGGTACACGATGGACCTGCCGGTGCAGCGCGCATGGCGGGATACGCGGCTGATTCGCATCGGCGGCGGCACCGACGAGATCATGCGCGAGATCATCGCCAAGCTTTCCGGGTATGCGAGCAGCGAGCACGCGTTCGCCGAGCCCGGCGCCACGGCTTCGACACAGGAGGGGAATCGATGAGTGATGACGCCCGCTGGGTGCGACCGATGTTCCTGTCGCTCGCGGCGCTGGTCGGCTTGATCGTGATGGTGTGGGGATTGGTCATCGGCGCCGTCGGCGCGTTCCACATCTACGAGCCCAAGTACGGCCGCGTCGAAGCCGACCAGGGCGACGTCGCCGACGCTTTCCGTAGCGTGTACGGACCACTCCTCGAACTCGGCACGGTGCAGGGAACGACGCCTCCCGGCTCGTCCGACGCGCTCGACCGGGCCGCGGAAGAAGCGGAGCGCTCGGCGCTGGATCGCGCGAAGGACCGCGGGTACAACCGGGCGGTGACCGGCGCGCTCGCGTTCGTGCTCGGCGGCTTCATTCTGCTCGTCGGCTCGTCGGGCGCGAAGCGCTCGGCCGATAGGGTCGCGCGCAGCGTTCCGCCCGCCGATCGCGCCGGCCCCGCGCCGATTCCGGCAGCACCGGTGCCACGCCAGACGCCGCCTCAGCAGCCGCCGCCGCGTCAACAGATGCCGGCTCAACGGCAAGCGCCGCCGCCTCCGCCCGGCCGCGCCGTCCCGGTCCCGCCGCGCCCTGCCGGGGGAACCGCATCGCCCGTCGGACGCCTGCAAGAATCGCCGCCGAGCGCGCCGGCGCCGAAGCGGTCGACGCGAAAGGCGTCTGCCCCGAAGCGTTCGGCCAAGCCAAAGCCCGCGCCGGGAGCCGCCACGCCACCGGCCCCGTCGCAGCCCGCGCCTCCGCCGCCGCAAGCGGCTCCTGCGCGTCCCGTCGCGCCGCCGCCGGCCGCTCCTCCGGCCTCGCCGCGTCCGATGCCGGTTCCGCCGCCGCAGCCGCCGCCGCCGCAGGCCCAGCCGTCGCCGCCGCCCTTCAGGCCGCCGGTCGCCCCGATACCGGCACCGCAGACGCCGCCGCCTCCACCGCCGCCGCCACCTGTGGCTCAGTCGTCGCCTGAGCCCGAAACGAATCAGGAGGATTCGACGAGCGGCGACTAGTCCGCCCGAAGAGACTCGCATGGAACGCCGATACGACATTTTCACACCAGAGCACGAAGCGTTCCGCGCTTCGGTTCGCGATTTCGTCTCGCGCGAGATCGCGCCGCACGTCGAGCAATGGGAGCGCGAACAGGACTTCCCGCGCTCGCTCTACGAGCGTTTCGGCGAGATGGGCTACTTCGGATTGAAGTACGACGAGTCGGACGGCGGCAGCGGACCCGACTTCATCGCCGACGTCGTCGTCACCGAAGAGCTTGCCCGTTGCGGATCCGGCGGGATCGCGGCGGGGCTCGGCGCGCACAAGGATCTCGGCTCCTACTACGTCGCGCGGTTCGGAAACGACGAGCAGCGAAAACGCTGGCTTGCCCCGTCCATCGCCGGACGAGCGATCGGCGCGCTCGGCGTGACCGAGCCGGGAGCCGGCAGCGATGTCGCGAGCATGACGACCAAGGCCGTCCGCGACGGCGACCACTGGATCGTCAACGGCCAGAAGGCGTTCATCACGAACGGATCCAAGGCCGACTACATCGTGACCGCGGTGCGAACCGGCGGCGAAGGATACAAAGGCGTTTCGCTGTTCGTCATCGAAAAGGACGCGCCGGGCTTCACGTCCCGGCGCATGAAGACCGTCGGGTGGGTCACCAGCCACACCGGCGAATTGTTCTTCGACGACTGCCGCGTCCCGGCCGAGAACATGCTCGGCGAAGAAGGAACGGGCTTCATCTCGATCATGAAGAACTTCCAATGGGAGCGCCTGGGCATGGCGCTCGGCGCCGTTGCGTCGGCCGAGCGAATCTTCGAGCTTGCGGTGAGCTATGCGCGCGAGCGGAAGACGTTCGACCGTCCGGTCGCGTCCTACCAGATCTGGAAGCACCGGTTCGCCGACCTGGAAACCGATATCGCCGCGGCGCGCGCGCTGACATATCACGCGCTTCGCAAGTGGCTGGCCGGAGAGGACGCCCTCCGCGAAGTGTCCATGGCGAAATGGCTTGCGTGCGAAATCGACTTCAAGGTGGCCGACGAAGCCGTGCAGGTTCACGGCGGATACGGCTACATGATGGAGTTTCCGGCGCAGCGCGCCTGGCGCGACGCGCGGCTCGGCCCGATCGGCGGCGGCACCACCGAAATCATGAAAGAGATCATCGCCAAGACCTACGGTCTTGGGTAGGAAAGGGGGCGGGGGCCGCCCTCATCCGGTCGGAGAACGGCCCCCGCGGTCGATACGCTTACGGTCCGACGATGAAGTTGCCGGTCGATACCGGGAACCATCCGCTCGGGTACGTGCCCGGCGTCCCGCACGGGCCGCTGCCGGCCGTCGTGCGCGTCGAGATCACGTCGTACGGGCCGCGCGCGAACGGCGCGGTGTCGTCGAACACCCCGATGTAGTAGGTCTTGCCGTCCGTGCCGCGGCCCGACGCGTAAAGGAAATGCGACGGACTGAACGCCACGACCGAGCAGGTGAAGACCACCACGGCCGCCGGGCCGGGCGAGTTGGCGAGCCGGACGATCGCGCCGCCGGTGCCGCCCGCGTAGGCCTCGTCGAAGCCGAAGAGCGTGAGGCGGTTCCCGACTCCGTCGACGCCGGTGCCGGCGACGACATGGCTGAACGGCGCCGCCGGAGCCACGCCGGGCGCCGCGAGCATCGCCGTGATGATTGCCGATGCGGCGAGCGACGCCACTCGGCCCCGTTTCGGTCCGAACCCTGGTTCTCTCACGAGAACACCTCCCTGGTGACGCGTACCCTGGCTGTCGCATCCCGATGGAGCTCGCGTCCGGCTCCGCTGGGCATGAACGACATGTCCCCCGTTCCCGTTTCAGTCGGAAGACGGATTTCTTCCGCTATCGTGGAAATGCTTGGGTACGAATCGGACGAACACCCCGCATCGGGCGGATGAGGAGAGGGAGATCGCCACATGAACGTAGCCGGCCTCGCGGAACGCAACGTGGAAACGTTCGGCACCTACACCCAGCTCTGGTTCGAAGACCGAGAGTTTTCGAATGTCGAGATGCTGGATGCGGCGGCTCGGTTCGCGACCGCGCTCAAGGACGCCGGCGTGCGCCAAGGCGATCGGGTCGGGGTCATGTTGCCGAACCTGCCCGAGGTCGGCGTCGCCTACGGCGCGCTCTTGCGGATGGGGGCGATCGTGATGCCGATGGTGTTCCTGCTCGCCGTACCCGAGATCCGGCACATTCTCGAAGACTCCGAAGCGACGTTCATCATCACCAGTCCGGAATTCCAGCCGAACGTCGCCGCGGCGTGCGACGGATTGGCGAAGCCGCCCCGCACCATCGTCGTCGGCGACGCCGTCCCCGACGGATGCCTTTCGTACGCGCAGATGGTCGACGGACCGGGCCGGCCTCATCCGGTGGAGGATCGCGGCTCCGACGATCTGGCCGTCATCATGTACACGTCGGGAACGACCGGGCATCCCAAAGGCGTGATGCTCAGCCACGGCAATCTGCTGTTCAACTCCGAGAACTCGGCGCGGGCGGTCGATCTTCGCGACGGCGACGTCTCCGTCCAGGCCCTGCCACAGGCGCACCTGTTCGGGCTCGCATCGTCGATCACGGCAAGCCTGTTCAAGGTCAAAGGCGTCCTGCTGCGTTGGTTCACGGCCGAGGCGTTTTTCGAGGCGGTGACCCGCCATCGCGCGAACTCGAGCGGCGTCGTTCCGACCATGCTGACCTACATGCTCGCTCACCCGCAGTTCGACGAGGTCGATTGGTCCAGCATGCGCTGGGTCGTATGCGGCGCGGCGCCCCTGCCCGTGGACGTTGCGGCCGAATTCGAAAAGCGCACCGGCGCCCGCGTCCTGGAAGGCTACGGCTTGACCGAGACCAGCCCGACCGTGAGCGTCATGCGGATCGAGGAGCCGCTGCGACCGGGATCGTGCGGCAAGCCCATCCCGAACGTGGACGTGGCGATTCTCGACGACGACGACAACCCCGTCGCAATCGGTGAGACCGGCGAGGTGTGCGTCAAAGGTCCCAACGTCATGAAGGGCTACTACAAGCTTCCCGATGTGACCGAAGGCGTCATGCGCGGCGGATGGTTCCACACCGGCGACATGGGGCACCTCGATACTGACGGGTATCTCTACATCACCGAGCGCAAGAAGGATCTGATCATCCGCGGCGGTTTCAATATCTATCCGCGCGACATCGAAGAGATCATCTACGGCAATCCGGCCGTCCAGGAATGCGCGGTGGTGGGCTATCCCGACGCGGCGATGGGAGAGGAGGTCGTCGCGTACGTCGTCCTGCGTCCCGGTGAATCGGTGACCGAAGATCAGATCGTCGACATGTGTCGCGAGAACCTCGCGAAATACAAGACGCCCAAGCACGTGCGATTCGTGGATACGCTTCCGAAGAACCCGGTCGGGAAGATCCTGAAGAAGGATCTGCGCGATCGCGCCCGGGCAGAGATCCCCGGCTAGCGGTTGCGGTCGACCGGGGCGCGCGCGAGCGAGGCCAGTTCGCGCAGCAGGGATTGCGTGTCGACCGTTCGGTCGCCGTTTGTTATCGCCAGGTCGGCCGGTCGCGGCGGCGGGATGATTTCTGCGTCGGGTTCGGGCAGCGCCTCCGGTTCGACGATGGGAAGTTCCTCGATTGGCTCCGGCGCCGGCGCCGCGGCCGCGTGCTCGAACGCTGCGCTGATTGCGGCGAGATCCTCTGCGGCTTCCAGTTCGGCCATCAGGCTCGCCTCGTCGGCCAGTCCGGCTTCGATCGTGACCAGACCCATGGCCGCCAGACGCCACACGATCAGCGAGGCTTCCGGCTGAGGGAACCCGCACTCTTCGGCAAGTCGCGCGATCGTGGCCGTTCCGTCGGCGCGTGACAGCAGCGCCCACTCATCCGGTCCCAGAGCCAGGTCCGGCGAGGGCGCATCGGCTGCGATGGGCAACGCCGACGCCGGCGCGTGTGTCTGCGCGTCGCGAACGTCGGCGAGGAAGTTGTTCGTTTCTGACAGCAAGGCGGTTGCGTCGACGGCAAGCGGGAAGCGGCCCTCGGGCGAGGACCCGTCGCCGATGGTGACCTCATCCGCGCCTGCGGCCAAAGCCGCGGCGAGCGCGTACCGCGCCTCGTCGCGCGCGAGTGCTGCGATCACGTCGCGGCGGACACGGTCGGACAGGGCGAGTGCGAGGGACGCGCCGTGCTTGATCGCATCGGATCGCGAGCGTTCGAGTTCGGTGCTTGCGAGGTGGCCGGTGCTGAGCAGGCGTGCGCCCATGCGATGCTCTTCGCCCTCGGCGGTTGCGGCGATCAGCGTGCCGCCTTCCAGCCACAGCTCGGCGACCGGCGTTCCGTTGCCCACCCGGACGTGGATACGCTCGCCTGAGCGCGCGGCTGAGGCGATGATCTCTTCGATGCGCGTCGCTTTCCGTCTCATGAGTCCCGTTTGTATGTCGGCACATGGACGCCTTCGGTGAAGGGCCGGCGACGGTCCGATGTCGATGCCGGGTCGATGCCGGGTCGATGCCGGGTCGATGCCGGGTCGATGCCGGGGACACCGGCCGCGAATGGGGGCCCTGGTGCTACAGTGAGCGCGCAGACCGCCCGACAATGGTGGGGATATGACCGGCAAACGGCGAATCGACCGAATTATCTCGGACCCGTACTTGGAGGGAGTCGAGGGGCGTCCCATGCCCGAGGTACGGGTCATGCGCGACGAGTGTCGCGAAGAAGAAACCGCGCTCTCGTTCGAGCGGCGATTGCTTCACGGCCGCATGGACATCCTTCGCGCCGAACTCGAGCGACGGACCGGCGGCGGCGCATCGCTGCTGGAGCGCTTGCCCTCGATTCTGGCCGGCGACGACGAGCCGAGCACGCGCGGCGCCTACCCCGGCAAAGACCCAACTCTCGACGTCGACCAACCCAAGCGGCGCGTCGAGCGATTGATCTCCGACGGAACGCTCGCCAACATCGGGAACCTTCCGGCCGACGAGATCGAGCGGATCATCGGGTCGCTTTCCGAAGCCGAGCGAGAGGTCTCCGAGGCGCGTCACACCGTCCAGCGAGTCCTGGATGCGCTCAATGCCGAGATCGGTCGCCGGTACAAGTCCGGCGAAGCCGATCCCGCGGACGTTCTCGCCACCTGATCGACGCGGCGGGTCATCGCATCTGACCCATTGTGCCTATGGACGCACACCCCCAAAACCCGGGATAAAGAGACCATGAGTGCGGCCGGTCCGGCGCGTGTCCTTGTCGTCGACGACGACCCGATGATTCGCGAGCTCGTTTCCGCGGTGTTGTCCGATGACGATTGCGAGTTGATCGTCGCCCGAAACGGCCGGGAGGCTTTCGACATCGCGTGCGCATCGCATCCTGATGTCGTCGTGCTGGACGTGATGATGCCCGGCATGAGTGGCTTCGAAGTCTGCCGGCGCATGCGCGACGTCCCCGAGTTGCGCGGGACGGTCGTG
>Ga0214472_10003990_pt1 | contig 15594 bp, 13 predicted proteins | sample RVTome_6_FD_207662 | JGI IMG/M metagenome (GOLD analysis project Ga0214472, IMG submission 207662) | Soil microbial communities from uranium-contaminated site in the Upper Colorado River Basin, Wyoming, United States - RVT140D175 | ecosystem: Environmental > Terrestrial > Soil > Contaminated >...
AGGCCTTTCTACCCGAAAAAGCCCTGATGTCCTTTGCCGAGGAACGCTTTGCCGAAGGATACGACACGGTCATCACCGGCCATTTTCACGTGCCGCTGTTCCGACAGGCCACAAACGGCACCCTGATCGCCCTGGGCGACTGGATCGAGCAGGATTCCTACGCCGTATTCGAACACGGTTCTTTCGCCCTGAAACGGGCGTAATGCAAAACCTCGTAATGCGTAATTGTTGAAATCTTTTACCTCTTACGCCTTACGCATCACGCATTACGGATTTTTCACTCTTCACCCCGTTCTTCAATCCGCCGCAACACCAGATCTTTCAGGGTCATCCCCTTCAGGGCGCTCTGCTCCGCCTCTGTCACCTGTTCCTCGATCCCGGACACGATCTGCCTGGCCGGCAAACGAAAACCGGCAGGGCAATCGGCCCCGTCCAAACGCCATGTTCGCAGAATCTCTTTCAATTCAAGAGTTTCCGGGGCCCGCCCCGGCTGATATCCGCTGACTTCGCCGTTTTCTCCCTGAACGGTAACCAGCAGGCCGAGGCGCACCATGTCGGCCAGCAGATCGCTGGCCTGCCGCATCGGCATTTGCAACTGACTGCAGAGTTCTTCGAGGGTCCAGGGCGGACGGCCGCTGTAAAAATTCTCACCGGCCAGCACCAACACAGTCAGGGCCAGTCGCTGGCGGCTGGCATAATTGAGGCGTTCGTTGCCCAGTTCCTGCCGCAGGGTACTGGCATTCTGGACGGCATAGGTCAACTCGAGGCCGAGCAGAACGATCACCCAGGACAGATAAAGCCAGATCATGAAGATCGGCAAAGCGGCCAGTGTCCCGTAAATGGCGTTGTATTTGGCCACCCCGAACTGAAAATTAACATAGGCCCACTGCACCAATTGCCAGATGGTCCCGCCGAAGATGCCGCCAATCAAAGCGGCATGGAATCGTACCCGGGTGTTGGGCATGAACAGGTAAAGAAAGATGAATGCTGCCCACATCGCCAGAAAGGGCACCAGTTTAAATAACAGCACCACCGCCTCGCCTATATAAGCGGTTTCGACCAGGCGCTGGACCAGGGTCTGGCTCTGCAGGCTGGTACTGATCGATACGGCGGCGAAGATCAGTAGGGGACTGAGCAATACCACGGAGAAATAGTCGGAAAATCGTCGAAGAAGAGTCCGGGTTTCCTGAACCCGCCAGATGTGATTGAAACTCTTTTCGATATTGGACAGAAGGGTCAACACCGAAAACACCAGAAAGGCCAGACCCACCCACCCGACCCGTCCAAAATTGGTGTTTTCGATATAGCGGAAGATGGCGGAAACAACCTCATCCATTCCTCCGGCAAGTTTTCCCAGGATCACCGGCTCCAGGACATTCTGCACCCCCAGGCCTTTGAGCATGGAAACCATCAGGGCGAGCAGGGGAACGATGGAGAGCAGGGTCGTGTAGGTCAACGCCGAGGCGCGCAACATGCATTTGTCGTTATAAAAATCCCGCAGGGCCAGAGACAGGATCTGCGCCTGACGCAACCAGAACACCCGCCAGCGGGTCAGGTCCCGGGTGTCGATACTCCACAGTTCCTCGGCAAAAAAGGATTTGTACTTTTCCAGATTTTTTCCCAGGATTTTTTTCGGTTTTTTTTTCAGGTTTTCCATGAAGTTTTCCCTCCTGTCGCCCGGATACAGCCGGAAACGCCCCGCACCCCTTTCGTGCGGTGTCACCGGAAAATCCCGACCCTGCCATCATTACCGGGGTTTCGGCACCACCACCGGAAGGCCAAAAGCCTCCGTGGATTTCCTGAGATCTCCCAGTTCGCCGACCAGCACGATGACCTGTGCTTCGGGATCGAGATAGCGGCGAGCGGCTGACAGAACCTGCTGCACGGTCACCGCGGCAACCCGGTCCCGATAGCCTTCCAGGTAATCGGGCGGATAATCGTAATAATCGAGCCGCATGGTCTGGGTGACGATGTCGTGGGGACTGTCGAAGGCAAAGACAAAAGAGTTGATCAGGCTTTCCTTGGCCAGTTCGAGTTCTTCTTCCGAGACCGGCTCCCGGGTTATTTCGGCCATCTGGGCACGCATGAGCTCGACCACTTCCGCAACCGTGGTGGTCTGGGTCTCGCTGCCGGCAATGAACAGCCCGGGCAGACGGCGGCCTATCTCGAAGTAGGAATAGACCGAATAGGCCAGGCCGCGATTGGAGCGCACCTCGCGCATCAGGCGGGAATTGAATCCGCCGCCGCCAAGAATGAAGTTCATCACCCTCAGGGCGTAGAGATCGGGGTTGCTTTTGTCGATGCCCCGTTCACCGAGCAGAATAGTGGTCTGGGGCAGGTCCTTGATTACCGGCAAGACGGCGGGTTGCGTAGCCTTCGGCAAGGGGGGGATTACCTGGGGTGCAAAATCCCGCGTCGGCCAGTCGCCGAACAGGGAATTCAGCTGATCCCGCAGCCGCGAAGGGTCGAAATCCCCGGAGATGGCAAGCCGGAGATTGTTGGGCCGGGCAAAACGATCATGGAAGGACACCAGGTCTTCCCGGGTCACGGCGCGGACACTGTCAACGGTCGGAGTCCGTCCCAGGGGGTGATCACCATAAAGGGCCTGGCGCAGGGTGCGACTGGCGACAAAACCAGGGTCATCGTCCTGGCGCCGGACCTGCTCGACCATCTGGCGCCGGGCCAGCTCCAGACGCTGCGGTTCGAACCGGGGCCGACGCACCAGGTCGGCCAGCAGGGCCAGCCCGCGGGGCAGATCGGAGGCCTGCATCGACATTTCACAGGAAGTGGCATAACTGTCGGCGGCCACTGAAAGGTCAATGGCGAGGCGATCCAGTTCGGCGTCGAATTCGGTCGGCGTGAGCCCCCCCGTCCCGCCGGTGCGCAGAAGGGCGGCATGGAGTGTGCCGAGCCCCGTTTTATCGGCCGGATCGCCGATCAGGCCGGCACCGATCATGGCGGTCACCTGCACCAGAGGCAGTTCGTGGTCTTCCTTAAGGTAGAGCCGTATACCATTGGGCAGCTCGACCCGCTCGACATCGGGAACCTCGAAAACCAGAGGCTGGCCAACGAACTGCCTTGGACCGACCAGTTCCGATTGCGGAGCACAGGCTGCCAGAAAACAGAAACACAGGATCAAGGTTATCCGCAAAGGCATCGATCATTCCTCCTGATTGCCGATGGTGGCGACGGTGCGGTTGGCCGGCACAAGGTAGCGTCCGGCCACCTCCATGATTTCGGCGGCCGACACGGTGGCGATCTGCCGGTCGTAATCGATCAGGTAGCGCCAGTCACCGGAAACGCTCTGGTAAAAAGTCAATTGTCTGGCCAGGCCGTTGTTGCTCTTCAGGGAACGCAGCTGATCTACCCGCAGACGGTTGCGCACCTGGGCCAGTTCCTCCTCGCTCACCGGCTCTTCGGCCAGCCGCCGCAATTCCCCGGTGATGGCCGCTTCAACCTCCGCGACCGTATGAGGGTGACGGGGAACGGCACTGACCACGAACAGGTTGGGATACCGGAAGCCCGGAGCGCCGTAGGCGGAAACGGAAGCCGCCAGTTGCTTTTCAATGACCAGCGAACGGTACAGACGGGAGGTCCGTCCCTGAACCAGCAGTTGATCGATGACGTCGAACACGTAGTCGGCGCGATCGGGCAGGGTCGGCTTGTGAAAGGCCATGGCCAGGTTCGGCTCGGCCTCGAAACGGATATGGATGCGTTTTTCGCCCCGCTGTGCCGGTTCGACGGCTGTCACCTCGGGCACCGGGGTCCCGGGGGAAATATCGCCGAAGTAACGGTCGACCAGGGATACGGCCTGGTCGAAGTCGACGGCACCTACCAGGGCGATCACGGTATTGGCCGGTTTATAATAATGTTCCATGAACCCGCGGGCTTCCTCCGGGGTCAGGTTGGCGATATCGGAAGACCACCCGATAATCGGATTGCGGTAGGGATGGACGGTAAAGGCCGTGGCGATGAGGTTTTCGTAGAGCAGCCCGCCGGGATCACTTTCATAGGACCGCCGGCGCTCTTCCATGACCACGTCCCGTTCGGTGTAGAATTCACGCAGCACCGCATTTTTCATCCGGTCCGACTCGAGGGCGGCCCACAGTTCGAGCTTGTTGGCAGGCAGGGAAATGAGATAGGAGGTCAGGTCCTTGCTCGTGAAAGCATTGTAGCCGACCCCGCCGTGGCGGGCGTAGATGCTGGAGAACTCATCCTTGACGACAAATTTGTTGTGTTGCCGCTGCAGTTCCGCCAGGCGTTCCCGCAATTCGGCGACGCGCTCGGGATCGGCATCCTTTTTACGAAGCAACCGGTCGAGGACCTCCCCGGTTTCCTCGATGCTCTCCAGCAGCGGCCGCTCCCCGCGGAAATCGGTGGTGCCGATGTCCCGGGTGCCCTTGAACCGCAGATGTTCCAGCAGATGCGCCACGCCCCGGGTGGAACTGCTTTCATCCACCCCCCCGACCCCGACCGTCAGGTAGGCGGTGAAGATGGGTGCCGTGGGTCTTTCGACCACCAGCAGTTTGAGACCGTTGGCAAAGATATGCTCCCGGACCTTCTCCTCCAGGGTCGCCGGTTCTTTAGCCGGGGGTGCCGCGATCGAAAACTCAAGAGCCCGCGGTTCCCCCGGCCCGGCCTGAAGGCCGGATAAGGGAATCAGCAAAAACAACAAAGCGGCCATCAGCCGCCCGAATCTTACGCGAAACATGGTTCCTCCTCTTTAGGAACAGGTAACTTCTCGATAGTACTCAGTATACACCAGAAACCCCGGACCCCTGCAACGGTAAATCTCCGCGAACCTCATTGAGGCCAAAGGAGGTCGTTGTGCTCCGTCAGGGGAAAAATCAGCCGCCGATAGCCCAAGGGGAAGCAGGGGGATAACCTGGGGTGGATACCTGGTCGGATATTGGAGGTGGAACTACGGTGTCAGTGGGGGAACAGGTCTTGAACCGGAAAAAAGCGGTTTGTTTCGGCGGTCGCCCCGATCGAGCAGCGCGACGGAAATGATATCCTCCATGCTCTCGACGAGGAGAATTTGCAACTCTTCGCGGATGGCCTCATCAACTTCCCGCAGGTTTTCCCGATTGCGGGCCGGCAACAGCACGGTCTTGACTCCGGCGCGGTGAGCCGCCAGCACTTTTTCCTTGATGCCGCCGATGGGCAGAATCCGCCCCGACAGGGTCAGCTCCCCGGTCATGGCCACATGGCGCCTGGCCGGGCGCCCCGTCAGGAGGGAAATCAGGGCGGCGGCGATGGTCACCCCGGCGGAAGGACCGTCCTTGGGGATGGCACCGGCCGGAACATGGATATGCAGGTCGCTCAGCTCGAAAAAATCGGCTTCAATGCCGAAAAGGGTGTGATTGGCCCGCACATAGGACAGCGCGGTTCTGGCCGATTCGCGCATCACCTCGCCGAGATTGCCGGTCAGGTTCAGTTCCTTTTTACCCACCATGCGGGACACTTCGACAAAGATGATGTCCCCGCCGTTCTCGGTCCAGGCCAGACCGGTGGCCACCCCGACCCGGTCTTCCTCGCCAGCCGCATCGGTAAAATAGCGGCGCGGTCCGAGCAGGTCCTCCACTTCCCCTTCAGTCACCCGGATACGGGGCTTTGCGCCCTGGGTAATCTCCCTCGCCACCTTCCGGCAGATGGCGGCAAGCTGCCGTTCGAGGGTGCGCACCCCGGCTTCCCTGGTATATTCCCGGATCAGCTTCAGGACTGTTCCCGGATCGAATTCGAATGGGTATCCGGCCAGTCCGTTTTCCTCGAATTGTTTGGGGATCAGGTATTTGAAGGCGATCTGCATTTTCTCTTCGTCCATGTACCCGGCCAGGCGGATAACCTCCATCCGGTCCATGAGAGGACCGGGAATCGGCTCCAGGATATTGGCCGTGGTGATGAACATCACCCGCGACAGATCGAAGGGAACATCGAGATAGTGATCCGTAAAGCTGTCGTTTTGCTCCGGATCAAGCACCTCCAGCAGGGCCGAAGCGGGATCGCCGCGAAAATCGTGGCCCATTTTGTCCACCTCGTCCAGCATAAAAACCGGATTGTTCGAGCCGGCCCGGCTGATTTCCTGGATGATGCGGCCGGGCATTGCGCCGATATAGGTACGGCGATGGCCCCGTATTTCAGCTTCGTCCTTCATGCCTCCCAGAGAAATGCGAATGAACTTGCGCCCCATGGCCCTGGCGATCGAACGGCCGAGGGAAGTCTTGCCGACTCCCGGCGGGCCGACCAGGCAGAGGATCGGACCCTTCAGGGATTTTTTCAGGGAATGGACCGCCAGAAATTCGAGAATCCTTTCCTTGACCTCCTTCAGATCGTAGTGATCCTCATCGAGAATCCGCTGGGCCAGCATAATATCGAGGGAATCATCGGTGCCCCTGCTCCAGGGCATGTTGCAGAGGTATTCAAGATAGGTCCGGGCCACCGTATATTCGGGGGAGGCCGGATTGATGCGCTCAAGGCGGGCCAGTTCCCGATCGGCGACCTGACGGGTCTCATCGGGCATGTCCGCCTCAAGGATAATCGCTCGGAATTTGCTGATTTCGGCCTGATGAGGATCTTCGTCCCCCAGTTCATTCTGAATCTGCTTGAGCTGCTCGCGCAGCAGATATTCCTTCTGGTTTTTGCCGATACGTTTGGCCACCTCGGACTGGACTTCTCCCTGGACCTGGAGCTTCTGCACCTCGACCGTCAACAGGAGATAGACATCCTTGAGCCGCTCCAGGGGATCGAGGGTGTCAAGGAGACGCTGCTGATCCCTGAACTCGAGAGTCAGATAGACGGCGACCAGGTCGGCCAGTTCGCCGGGCTGACTGACCTGGTTCATCATCCGCAGCACCTCTCCGGGCAAAGGCCGCCCGTAGGCCAGGGCCACCTTGAGCAGGGCGTTGACGCTCTGCATCAGGGCATCGGCGATCGGACCGCGACTTTCCCGGTCGCCGAGTTGCTTGACCGTCGCCTGGGCGAAGGGCTTCTGCTGACGGATACCGATCAGCCTGATTCGCACCAGTCCCTCCAGCATGACCTTGGCGCCCCCTTCGGGAAAACGGAACACCTGGCTGACGCGGCAGACGGTGCCGATGCGGCTGAACTCGGCGGGAGCCATCCCCTGCTCCTCCTCTAACCGCGGGAAGAGACCGAGCATGCGCCCCCCGCGCAGCGCCTCCTCTATCGGTGCCATATCTTCGGCCTGGACGAAAAGAGGATGGGCCATGTGGGGGAAAACGATCTGGGTCCTGGCAGGAAAAACCGGCAGAACCGAAGGGATCGTCAGTGGTTTATTGAACATGCAAGGCTCCGCTTGAATGTGAGGGGGCCCGTATCCGCGGCAGGAGCGTGGGGACACCGGGTTGATAGCAGCCGCCGTCATCCGGCAAGGAATAAGGGTTCTGTTTAAGGATACTAACCGGTTGGAAGGTGTCAAGGCGAGTGAAGGGGGAAGGGGGAAGGGTGAAGACTAGCCACTTGCCGCTTGCCGCTTGCCGCTTGCCGGCATTTACCGCCGACGGGTGACGACGTAATCGGCCAGTTCGAGAAGGGCATCTTTTTCAGGGCAGTCGACAAATGCATCCAGCCGGCTTTTGGCTTGATTCACCAGTTCTTCAGCTCTTTGCCAACTGTGTTCGATGCCGCCGGTCCGCCGGATCAGTTCCAGGGCGCACTCGAGATCGGCGGGCCGAAGGCCGTCGCCGGCCACGATATCGGCCATTCGTTGTTTTTCTTCGGGGAGGCAGCGTTGCAGGGCATGGATCAGCGGCAAGGTTATTTTCCCCTCCGCCAGGTCGTGACCGGGGGCTTTGCCAAAGACCGCCTCTTCGGCGACATAATCGAGGGCATCGTCCACCAGTTGAAAAGCCAGGCCGATTTCGGTGCCGAACAGGGACAGAGCCTCCTCGCTCCCCTTGTCGACGCCGCCGAGGATTCCGCCACAAAGGCAGGTGGCGGAAAACAGGGCAGCGGTCTTTTTGCCGACAATATCCAGATAACGACTCTCGTTCATTTCCAGGTTGCCGGTGTCGACCAATTGAAGCATTTCCCCCTCGGCCATGAGGGTGGAGGCCCGCGAAAGGGCCTCGAGGGTCCGCAGATTGCCCTCCTCGACCATCATGACGAAAGCCTTGGCGAACAGAAAGTCGCCCGCCAGCACCGCGGCCGGATTGCCCCAGACCGAATTCGCCGAAGGGTTGCCGCGCCGCAGCCCGGCCCCATCCACGACATCATCGTGCAGGAGGGTCGCCGTGTGGATGAATTCGACGGCGCTGGCCAGCACGATGTGCCGGCGACCACGGTAGCCCGCCATGCGGGCGCAGAGCATCAGCAACAGCGGCCTGATTCGTTTGCCGCCGCTGTTGAGTATATGTTCCCCGACCTGATTGATCAGGATCGCCTCGGACACCATGGTGTTTTTGAACTGTTCTTCGACTCCGGCCAGGTCGTCGCGAAGCAACGTCAGGACATTATCCATGAAATTCAATAATCCTTATGATTTCAATAAAAATAGCGTTCATCCTAAAGAATGCGATCGAAACTTGTCAAAGTAAAAAGAGTGAATGGCTAAGCAAAAAGCGCCAATTGCAGCAACACAGCAGTTGGTGAGTTTTTGCGGCGCCATCAAATTTTACCCGTATTTTCACGGCAGCGCTGAGGAATGTTGGCCAACCGGTGATTCGCGGGATAAAACACCCCTTTTCGGCGCCACCTTGCATTCCTCCAGGTGAGACGATACCCTTATCCCAGCATTTTTCTTTTCTTGCGGAACCCGGAGGGCGATATGAACCGGTTTCTCAAAATGGGACTGGCCGGGATCACCTTTATTGGCCTCGCAGCCGGAAGCAACCAGGCTTCGGCCGGTATCGGGAATGTTATCGAGGGATTCCAGGAGGTACTGGGTGGGAAAAGCAGTCTCAGCGAAGGCGAAATCAGCGCAGGGCTCAAGGAAGCCTTGTTGATCGGCACGGCCCAGGCGGTGGAAAAAACCGGCCGGAGCGGGGGCTATCTGAACAATCCGGAAATCAGGATACCCCTTCCGGTGCAGGTAGCGAAATCGGAGAAGCTGTTACGCTTCGCAGGCTACGGCGCCCAGGTGGATGCTTTTTCGGAGAGCCTCAACCGCGCCGCCGAGAATGCCGCGCCTTTGGCCAGGGATCTGTTCGCGCAAGCCATCCGCGATATGACCATCGCCGACGCCCGCCGCATCTGGAGCGGCAACGATACGGCAGCCACCGATTATTTCCGGAGGGCGACCGGCGACCGTCTGCAGCAAACCTTCACGCCGGTGGTGCACGACTCCCTGGCCGAAGTGGGCGCCACCCGCCAATTCCAGGAACTTGACAACTCGCTGAAGAGCCTGCCCTTCGGCGAAAGCCTGGCCTTCGACCTGGATGGCTATGTTACCGAAGGGGCACTGAAGGGCCTGTTCATGATGCTTGCGGAAGAAGAGCGGCAAATCCGCAGAAATCCGACAGCCCGCACCACGGAGTTGCTGCAGAAAGTTTTCGGGGGGACGGATTAACCGCCGCCGCCTGAATGTTGATGCGGACTTTTTGCGACGCCAATGGCGCCATCAAGGTTCACCGGAAAACTTGATTGCATCAATCAATTCCGTTGCCAGAAACTCCGCCTCATGTCGAGAATGGTAATCTCCCACCAGGTCGACTACCTCGCGGTTTGACTGGCTTGCCAAGGAGTCATCCTTGCAGAAATGAACCCGGCAGTCGATTGGCCTGACAGCATAAATCCTGCACTTCCCATCCTTGCCCAGAAACTTACAGAATTCCCCGCCGGCTTCATAGAACCGGAATCCCCGGTCCTTTGCCAAAAACCGATTGATCCATTCGATCTCCGGCTGGGTGACCCCTGGTTCGCCCCCGATGACGGACGGCCGGCAGCACTCGGCATTGCACTTGTCAGACCGCCCGCACTTCATTCCGGACCTGGCGGTAATGTCTGCCAATCTGCCCCAGAGAATTTCCAACGTCATTCCTGTTTTCCCCTCCCATAAGACACCGGAATCTGCTTGCCGAGTGAATATCAATACCACATCTTCACCCCGAACCCTACCCCTTCCTGGATCAAACAACGGGGCACCTCTTTTCACGCATGCCCCCCATCAGGGTTAAGGCAAGCCCGGCCAACAACCCGTTGGCCAGAGCGCTCAGCCAGAAACAGTTGGCGTAACCGATTGCCTCGACGACCGTGCCCATGAGCATGGCATTGACCAGCATGCCGAGGAAGATACAGGCATTGAAGCCGCCCATGGCCGCCCCCCGCAAATGCCTTGGCACTACCTCACCGATGGAGGCCCCCAGGGAGGGAAAGGCCACGCCGAGACTCAAGCCGAGGGTCGCGGCCCCCAGGTTGGCCATTCCTGTCGTGTTCGCCAACCCAAGGACTGCCATGGCTACCGAGCAGCCGGCCAGGCCCAGAAACACGAGCAGACGTCGATCGCCGACACTGTCGCTCAGATAGCCGGAAGGCAGCCGGATCAGACCGTTGCCGATCCCGTGAAAAAGAAAAGTGATCCCGACCTGGCTGGTACTGAGGCCTTCCGCATAGGCGTAGAGCGGATAAAAGGTCAGGAACATCCCCAAGCTGAAACAGGCGCCCAAGGTCGCCAGCCAGCATCCCAACAGGGGCCGGTTCCGTGCCAAGACCCCCATTGCCGAGCCAAAGTCCCTAGAATGAGACGGGCTCTGACCCACGAGTCTTGTCGCGGGCAGAAAAACCTGTGCGACCCCGGTCACCAGAAGCGTCAGCCCCGCCGACAGAAGCAGCACCCTGGAGAGAGCCATCCCCTCGGCGAGACTTCCGCCGAGGGCAGGCCCCAGACTCATGCCCAGGTACAGGGTCAGGGTGTACCAACCGTACGCACGACCAAGCTTAGCCGCTGACGACAGGTCGGATACAAGAGACATCATTGCCGAACCAAAAGCGGCCATGCCGAAACCAAGCAGAATATAGCCGACCACCAGTTGCATGAAGGTGGAACTGAAGGCCAGCATCAGGCCCCCGGCGGACAGAAACAGCAAACCTCCCATGGCGACCGGCTTCTTGCCGACCAGATCACTGAGCCGCCCCAGGGGAAAGGAAGACAGCCCGGCGGTCAGAAAAAAGGCGGCATTGATGCGACCGATACCGGCAGGGCTGATGCCCAGGTCGATAGCGAGCCTCGGCACCACCGGCATCCGGATATAGGAAGCGACATAGCACAACAGAGAAATGACGCAGCAAACCACCAGGGGAGATTGCGAGGCAGATCCGGTCTTGAGCCCGTAGTCGTCTGGATCAGCCTTTGTGGCATATGCCGGTGATGCGGGGTCACTTGATGACACGGGAGATTGAGGGTCCATGTTCGACGCCATCAGTCCTTATCCAGGTGCTTTTTGGCAAGTTCCCTTTTTACATACGTATGGGAAACTTCACACGACCAGTCAGCAAACAACTCCAGGTCCCTGGCCACTTTGTCGGGTACCTTAATTGTTCCGAGGGAGAAGGCTTCTACTTCCTCGACATCAATGTTGAACATTTTGGCAATGCGCAGGTTATCATAACCGACCAGATCACGTAGATGGATGAAACGATTGCTGTCCATTATTGAATCCCCTTTCTGTTGTAATTCCAACGTGCCACGACCATTAAATTTGATGCATTCGCAAATTCGATTCGTCATGCCCAAGTGGCTCTGTCGGGCAGCCATAATTTCAAGCACTTAAAGGCTGGATTCCCGCCAAAAACCGCCTCAGGAATGACAATTTGCGAGTCCATTAAATCTCAATTTACTAGTCAGTTACGTAGGGGTGTTTTACATTTTTTAATAAAAAATCAAAATGGCCGTTTATCTGTTGGAGGTATATTTCTTCAGGAATCAGGTTTTGTTCAAGTAGATTTCCCGTGCCATCCGATATCCTGCTGTCCAGGACAATCTCTTGGCCGGCCTGTTTCAGAAGTTGCAAATAGTTATCAATGACAGGGCGCAACTCTTCCGCAGAATTAGTCAGCAGGGCTCCCTGTGGTGCATAAATTTCACCCAATACTTCCGTGAGGTTGTTGAGAGCCAATCTCTTGATCCAGAGAGAAACGACTTGGAAGTGCGCTCTTTGAGAAAGCCCGCCAGGAGCCAACAGAACCAGCTTGGATCGATAAAGGGGTGACTCCGATTCTGCTGATTTCTTAGGGTGGCGGGTCTCCCCGGCCCTGTCCTTAACAATGTATGGATTGCTAAACACCACCATCCGTTCGATAAAAACCTTCAGCAGGCCGGAGATGTTCCCGTATCGAAGTGGTGTGGCAAGGACAAGAATGTCCGCGCCTTCAGCCATCGATAGTATCCCCGCCATATCATCATCCATCACGCAACACCCCGGGGTGCCGAACCAGCAGGAAAAACAGCCTTTGCAATGCTTGATCTCATTATCCGCCAGAATAATGTTGACCGTTTCCGCTCCCGCCTCCTGTGCGCCCGTTAAAAATGCGGTGGCCATCATGTTGGTATTGCTCTCCATGCCTTTTGGACTGCCATTGATAAGGGAGATCTTCATCTCGAATCCTCCTGCGTAAAGTGTTGGTTGAATGCCATTAACTGGAAAGGCTGCTTGGGGTCCAGGCAAATGATTCCACAGAACAACAATTTTCACACCTGTCATTAGTCACAGGTGGATGCTCACAGGGCTTTCCGGGTTTGGTTAACCCGGGAATTGATGGCGATAGCGGGCAGGGGGTGGTAAGGATTCTGAGAAAGGAATGGTTTGACAGGAGGGAATTTTTCCGATTGTCTAGCCGACTTCGATCAGGCCGAGACGTGTCGCGACCGCAACGGCTTGCGGCCTGTTGGTCGCTCCGAGTTTTTTTATGACGTTAGAAACGTGAAAATCGACCGTTCGTTTACTTATGCCCAGAATAACCGATATGTCCCAGGAGCTTTTTCCCTGTTTCAGCCAGTTCAAAACCTCTTTTTCCCGGGAGGAAAGGACTTCGTTGTTAATTTTTGACAGCTCATTATCAAGGAAATTGGACAAGGCCAGATGCAAGTGCGGCGTAAGAAGTTCCAGCATGGCGACGGTACGCCGGTCATACTTCATTGACGGGCTTGAAAAACAGAACATGCTTCCATTTTGCCCTCTTTTCGAAGGTCTTGAGCCGTGGGTATAGCATTCCCGCATACCGAAATCCAGGGAGAGTGCTGTGATATCTTGCCGGCGGGAAAGTTTTTTTCTGGATGCGGACCAGTGTTGAACCTCATAAGTCGTAAAATTTTCTTTGATAACTGAATCTACCTGGAGATAGTTTTTCGACCGATATTCTTGTAACCATGGTTCCGGAAAGCTGATGTTGGCGCCATGGATCATAACCATGCCGTTGTTATCCTGGTTACCCAAAATTGCAGTCGCAAAATCAAAAGGGAACAGTTCCTGAATCTTCGGGAAAAGAGCCGCAAAATCCTCCTCGACGGCACAGGAAAGACATTTGTGGATAAATTCCAGAACCTTGATCGCATCGGATCCGAAAAGGTAAGAGCTGAATTCCGGCAATTCGTTTGATCGCATAGGAATTGATTCCTTCGCAAAACGGCAGGCTGGCTCAGTGTGCCCGGGACTTTTTGCGTTTCTCCCTCGGGACATTGACATCGAAACCCAGAACCAGCGGCAGGTGACCGGAAAAGGGCACCTGCGGTGTCCCCAAGACGCGGCCATCACTACCGCCTGATTCTTCCCGCCCGCCCGATACAACCCGTGATCCGCTCCAGGACGCAGCGAAATTTCGAGGTCACTGGCTTGGCCATCAACGTAAAACAGAACTAAGCTATCCCAGGATTAACAAAGGGTCAAGAATTTTGGCAGGTTGTCAATGGGTGAAGGGTGAAGGGTGAAGGGTGAAGGGTGAAGGGTGAAGGGTGAAACTCCAGGGGGGTCACCCAGGGATGGATGGCGGGATGGCTAAGCAAATATTTCGTCCTACAAGGCTTGGTGGTCTTTCAGGGTCGAAGGCATACATCCAGTATGTCGAGATCCTGAAAAAACGCCGTAACGCCGTAGGACGGAATTTTCGACGCCAATGGCTAAGCAAAAATTTCGTCCTACAAGGCTTGGTGGTCTTTCAGGGTCGAAGGCATACATCCAGTATGTCGAGATCCTGAAAAAACGCTGTAACGCCGTAGGACGGAATTTTTGCGACGCCATCACCCCAGGCTGCCGAGGCTGGCAAAGGAAACCATTCGATTCAGGTCGATGCCGGCCGCATTGCCCCTGACCATCAGGCGGGTACCGCCCTGGCGGGTGAAGCCGACTTCCCGCAGGACCTCCGGCGACAAGGCCCCGGCCAGCACATCAGCTACCAGATCCTCTCCGGCGCTGGTCGAGGCGATGGCGAGGGTCAGCAACCGCCGGTGGTCCTCCTCGCCGCCGCCGCCGTACCAGGGTCCGAGAATCCGCAGGCCTGGTTCCCGCTGCAGCAGGGCTATGCTCCCGCCGCAGGCGATGGGCCGGCCGATTTTCAGCAGATAATCGAGCAGCAGGCGACGCCCGCCCCAGGTCCGGGTGTCGGCCCCGCGCAAGGCGTCCGCCGCCGGGCGGTCTTCCTCTGATCGCTCCCCGGCCGGGCAGCAAGGCAGCGCGCCCCCCTGCCCTTTCAGAACCCACCGTTCCACGCGGCCGACCGTTTCAAACCCCCGGCGCTGATAAAGGGGAAATCCGGCTTCCGAGGCCGTCAGCCAGACGGAGGCGGCTTTCTTTTCCGCCAGGCAACCGAGGGCTTGCTCGAAGAGGTGTTTCCCGAAACCCTGGCCTCGCCATTCCGGCCGGATGATCAGGTTGCCGATCCAGGCGCTGGCGCCGTGGTGGACAAAGCTCACCAGCCCGGCGAATCGGCCTTGGCAGCGCAATCCCAGCACGCTGTCCGCAAGGGGACCTCGGAGAAGCGCCAGTTCGGTGGTTGGCACTCGCCACCCTTCGGCACCGGCCATGGCCAGAAACTCCCGCCAGTCGGTCTCCTCGGGGGAAACAAATTCCATCTTCGGCGTCCCCTTATCCCGCGAGCCTGAATCGCCACTGACCGAATCAGTCGACATCCCGGCCGAACTGATGGAATTCCTCCAGGTTGCTGAACTCTCCCCAGGCCAGATACTGGTTGGGGGCATTGATAAAGTCGTAAAGGTCGCGAATCCGGTTAAGATGCCGGCCCTCTTCCTCGGTGATCCGGCGCAAGACACGCTTTGCTTCCCGGGCCCGGGAACCCAGCAGCAGGTCCGCATAACACCGGGCTTCCATTTCTTCCAATTTCAGGGCAAAACGATAAGCCGCCTCATCGTCAAAATCGGCTGTCATGGCGGTTTCTTGAGGCAATCCGTGCCAGGGGCTGACTCCTTCTGCCAGATCCTGACTGTTAAGCCCGGAGGTCGATCCGAAGGCGATCCGCACACTCTCAAGGTACCGCCGGCGTTCCGCATGGTCCGAAGCCAGGTCGGCGAAAATTTGTTGCGGGCCCTTTCCGGCAACTTGCCGGGAAAGGCCGGCGTAGAAATCGGTGGCCTCTTTTTCCATCTGCAGGGCGAAATCGAAAATATTCATTCTCAACTCCTTATCGTCC
>Ga0214472_10003991_pt1 | contig 15594 bp, 17 predicted proteins | sample RVTome_6_FD_207662 | JGI IMG/M metagenome (GOLD analysis project Ga0214472, IMG submission 207662) | Soil microbial communities from uranium-contaminated site in the Upper Colorado River Basin, Wyoming, United States - RVT140D175 | ecosystem: Environmental > Terrestrial > Soil > Contaminated >...
ACCATCGCGGGTTCGACGCTGCGACCGGCGAGTATGTCGACATGCTGAAGGCCGGCATCATCGATCCGGCCAAGGTCACGCGGTCGGCGCTCCAGAACGCCGCCTCCATCGCCGCGCTCGTGCTCACCACCGAGAGCGCCGTGGTGGAGAAGCCGGAGGAGGAGGAGCCCGCGGCCGCCGCAGGCGGCCACGGCCACATGCACTGAGATCAGCCGACCGCCGGAAGGACACGGTCACCCGGGAACTAGACGGGTGACCGTTCCATCCCCACCCTGGCCAGCGCGACCACTTCCAGTGTCCCGAGCCCAGCGTTCGCTCCACCGATCAGCCACCAGGGCCATGCCGCAGCGCCCGCAGGCAGGCTGAGGGTGGCGTTCACCGCGAAGAGCCCGGCTGTCGAGGCCTCCAGGATGACGAATGCCCACGCCCACCACCAGACCTCGTCGATGTGGTGAGCGACCAGCACCATCAGGAGCGAGAGGACGACGGCCATGGCTCCCATGGCTCGGAGCCAGACGTCATCGCCCACGGGTGGCTGGTCTAGGACCCGCTCGACCAGCCACCCCGGCATCGTGAACAGGGCGACGCCGGAGAACGCCCACAACGCTGCCTGCCAGTACAGGACCCGCTTGAGCAGCGTCATGGCGCGCCCCATTCTCGCAGCTTGGTCGGCATGTCCGGCTCGTTGGTAGGATTCGCACTCGGAGCTGCGGCGAAAGGCGCCGGGCTCTTTTTCGCGACCACCGACCGATCGGGTAGCCGACGTATGACGCATGCACCCAGAGTCGCGGTCATCGGGCTGGACTGCGGCACGCCCCAGCTCCTGTTCCGCGATCTCGCCGATGAGGTCCCCAACATCCGAAAGCTGATGGAGGGTGGGATGCACGGCGACCTCGCCAGCATCACCCCGCCCATCACCATTCCGGCGTGGGCCTGCGCCATGACCGGCAAGACCCCCGGTCAGCTGGGGATCTACGGGTTCCGCAACCGGAAGGACAACTCGTACGAGGGACTGTCCATCGCGACCTCCGACGCTGTGAAGGAGCCCGCCGTATGGGATCTCCTGGGACAGAAGGGTCTGCGGTCGCTGCTGATCGGCGTGCCGCCCTCATACCCGCCGAAGCCCGTCGAGGGCTGGCGCGTCGGGTGTTTCCTCACGCCGCCCTCCAACAAGGGCTACACCCACCCCGCCGAGCTCCAGTCTGAGATCGAGGAGGAGCTGGGTGGGCCCGGCCAGTACATCTTCGACATCCCGAACTTCCGGGAGCAGGGCATGGAGCTCGTGCTCGACCAGGTGTTCAAGATGACCGAGCGGAGGTTCCGGGTGGCCCGCCGGCTGGTGACCACCAAGCCCTGGGACTACTTCATGCTCGTGGAGATGGGGCCGGACCGCCTGCATCACGTGTTCTGGGAGTACTTCGATCCCCGACACCCTCGGTACAAGGCGGGTAATCGGTTCGAGACGGCCTTTCAGGACTACTACCGGTTCCTGGACAAGGAGGTCGGCTCACTCCTCGAGGTCCTCCCGGAAGATGCCGTGACGATCGTGATGTCCGACCACGGCGCGCGGCCGATGATGGGGGGCGTCTGCATCAACGACTGGCTGATGAGCCGGGGCTACCTTTCGCTGTCGGAACCGCTCTCCTCCGTCACACCGATCGCCGAGGCGCCCATCGACTGGGCCCGGACCGTGGCCTGGGGCGACGGGGGCTACTACGGGCGGCTGTTCTTGAACGTCGAGGGACGAGAGCCGAACGGGGTGGTGGAGCCGGGCCGGTACGAACAGGTTCGAGACGAGCTCATCGCCGCCCTAGAGGCGATGCCCGGACCCGACGGCGAGCCCCTCGGGACCAAGGTGTTCAGGCCGCAGGACGTGTACCCGGACGTCCGCGGCGTGGCTCCCGACCTGATCGTGTACTTCGGCGACCTCGACTGGCGATCGGTCGGCACGGTCGGCAATCCGAGCGTCTACACGTACGAGAACGACACCGGCCCCGACGGGGCCAACCACGACCGGACGGGGGTGTTCGCGCTGTCGAACCTCCCCGGCCAGCCGGTGGGAAGCGTCGAGGGGCTGAACCTCGTCGACGTCGGCCCCAGCATCCTCTCGATCTACGACATCGAGGCGCCCGAGGGCGCCGTCGGAAGGAGCTTCCTGTGACCGAGGACCGAGGGTTCTGCGTCTGGTTCACCGGGCTGTCCGGCGCCGGCAAGTCCACCATCGCCGAGCTGCTCGTGCCGGCGCTCCGCCAGAGAGGCCACAAGGTCGAGCTCCTGGACGGCGACGTGGTGCGAATGCATCTGTCCAAGGGCCTGGGATTCTCCAAGGAGGATCGCGACACGAACATCCTGCGGATCGGTTTCGTCGCCAACCTGCTGGTGCGGAACGGCGTGGTCGCCGTGTGCTCCGCGATCTCGCCGTATCGGGAGATCCGCGATCGCAATCGCGAGCTGATCGGCGACTTCGTGGAGGTGTACGTCAGGGCCTCCCTCGAGGAGGTCACCCGGCGAGACGTGAAGGGCCTGTACGAGAAGGCCATCGCCGGGGAGATCTCGAACTTCACCGGGGTGTCCGATCCCTACGAGGAGCCACAGAGCCCCGAGTTGGTGATCGACACCGAGCAGTGCTCTCCCGCAGAGGCCGCGGAGATGGTCCTGGCCAAGCTGGAAGAGCTCGGTCGTCTGACGTCGACCCACCCCGCGAACGCCTGAGGTCGGTCGAGAGCGCGGCTTCGCTCAGCTGGCGTCGCGAGCGAGGGTGGGATCGAGGTCTCGCGTGCGGACGAACACCCACCCGGCGTGTCTCGCATCGCGGAGGATCACCTCATGCTCCACGATGCCCTTGTTTATCCACTCGAGCACCTGCTCCTCGGAGACACGGGCCAGGAAGGCGGCCTCGCGCACGGTGACCCACGTGGGGACCGGAAGCGAATCCAGGTCGATCCTGCGGGATGCCATGATCGGCGGACCCTCGGCGACCTTCGAGGACCCCGTCGACCGGTCCGCGGCCACCCGGAACCCCATCGACCGTTCCTCGGCCACCGGCTCCGGCCGGATCACCGGCTTCGTCTCGGCGACCGGCCTGGGGCCCGAGGCCCATCCCCGATCCCCGCCCTCGCCCACGGACCATCCTTCGCGCTCGTCGAAGATGCCGGAGAGCCGGCCGCACCGCGGACAGATCGTCGTCTCCCAGCTCGCATCGCCCGGACGGGTTCGCCGGAGCTTGTCCTCCAGCCGTTCGAGCAGCTCCTCGGCCTGCGGCGTCAGCAGGCACTCCGGGCAGCGCTCTGCCGCCATGTCCCCTCCTCACGGTCCGGACCCCTTTAGGTGTCGGCCACAAGCAGGGGGTGCTTTATCGCGCGGAGTGGGGGAGGTGGAGGACCGGGGGGCGAGCGCCAGCCCTCAGGAAGTCTCGCCGCGGCGTTCCCGGCTCCCGGCGAATGACCGCGAGGTCGCCGTTCTTCGCGCGAGTTGCGCATCGGCCACCCGGACGAGCTCCTGCGCGTCCTCCAACTCTTTGCGTGCGGCCTCCACGTCGGTCGTGAGCTGCGCGACGGTGGCAGCGGCCCTGTCGAGCTCCACCCCCGTGGCATCCCGGTCGGTGCGAAGGTCGGCCGCCTCCGAGTCGGCGGGGCGAAGCCCCTCTTGCCGCTCCTCGAATCGGGCCTTGAGCGCCTCCACCTCCGAGCGAAGTTCGAGCACCAGGGCCTCGGCCGCCCGGGCCACCTCGGCCGCCCGGATGAACATCTTGTCCCGGTCGGCGAGGAGCAAGCGCACGCTCTCCGGCGTGTAGCCGAACAACCCTCGCTTGAGCCGAAGTACCTGCATCGGGAGAGTCCCCCTAACGGATCGGGGAGCCGCTCGGCGATTGTCCGGCCCCCGGTTGACGAGTTCAATCACCCGAACCGACATCGACCGGAAGCCGGGAGGGCTTGAGGCGACCCGCGCTCGTCGCCTCCGGCCCGGTCGGCTGGTACCGTTTGCGCATGTAGGACTCGGCGCCCACCCGGGATCGGGTGGGCATCTGCTTAACCGGGGGAGGCGCATGGACATCGAGATCGGCATGGGAAGGACGGCACGCCGGGCCCACGGCCTCGACGAGGTTGCCATCGTTCCGTCCCGACGGACCCGGGACCCCGACGACGTGGACATCTCATGGGAGATCGACGCGTTCACCTTTCCCCTGCCGGTGATGGCCGCGGCCATGGACGCCGCGGTTTCCCCTGCCACCGCGGTCGAGATCGGGACGCTCGGCGGGCTGGCCGTGCTGAACCTGGAAGGCCTGCAGACCCGATACGAGGACCCCGAGCCAATCCTCGACGAGATCGCCGCCCTTCCCGATGACAAGGCCACCCGGCGGATGCAGGAGCTGTACCGGGAGCCGGTCAAAGAGGAGTTGATCGTTCGGCGGATCCGGGAGGTCAAGGAGGGCGGGGTGGTGACGGCGGCCTCGCTCACGCCGCAGCGGGTGAGGCAGTACTCACCCCTCGTGCTGGAGGCCGAGCTCGACGTCCTGGTCATCCAGGGGACGGTGGTCTCGGCGGAGCACGTGTCCACCCGGTCGGAGCCGCTCAACCTGAAGGAGTTCATCGCGGGGTTCGACCTCCCCGTGATCGTCGGCGGCTGCGCGTCGTACCAGACGGCGCTCCACCTGATGCGGACCGGCGCGGCGGGAGTGCTGGTGGGAGTGGGTCCGGGCAACGCCTGCACCACCAGGGGGGTCATCGGAGTCGGCGTCCCCCAGGCCACGGCCATCGCCGACGCGGCGGCGGCCCGCTCGGAACACCAACGAGAGACCGGCCGGTACTGCCACGTCGTCGCGGACGGTGGCATGCGGACCGGTGGAGACATCGCCAAGGCCATCGCCTGCGGGGCCGACGCGGTGATGATCGGCTCCCCTCTCGCGCGCGCCTACGAGGCTCCTGGTCGGGGCCACCACTGGGGGATGGCCACGTTCCACCCGACGCTTCCGCGCGGCGCCCGGGTCAAGACCCAGCAGGTCGCCTCGCTCGCCGAGATCCTCGTGGGTCCGGCGCACGAGAACGACGGCACGCTGAACCTGTTCGGCGCGCTCGCCATGTCGATGGCGACCACGGGGTACGCCACGATCAAGGAGTTCCAGAAGGCCGAGCTGGTCATGGCCCCCTCCATCAAGACCGAAGGCAAGGCGTACCAGCAGGCTCAGCAGGTGGGGATGGGACACTGAACCGATGACGGCGGAGCAGGACCCGCGTCCCGTCCTGGTCGTCGACCTGGGGGCGCAGTACGCTCAGCTCATCGCGCGGCGGGTCCGGGAATGCCGCGTGTACTCCGAGATCGTCCCGCACGACCTGCCGGTGGCAGAGCTCATGGCCAAGCGGCCGGCGGGCCTGATCCTCTCGGGAGGGCCGGCGTCGGTGTACGAGCCCGACGCGCCGTCACTCGATCCGGATGTCCTCGGGATCGGCCTGCCGGTGCTCGGCATCTGCTACGGCCAACAGTTCATGACCCAGGCGCTGGCCGGCGAGGTCCGGGCCACCGGCCTTCGCGAGTTCGGCCGCACCGAGCTCTTCGTCGATGACCCCGGTGTGCTCCTGGCCGATCTGCCCGCGACCGACACGGTGTGGATGAGCCACGGCGATACGGTGGTCCGGGCACCCGATGGGTTCCGGGTGACCGCCCACACCGAGTCCACGCCCGTCGCGGCCATGGAGGACCGGGAGCGTGACCTGTTCGGCGTGCAGTTCCATCCCGAGGTTGCCCACACTCCCCGGGGGCTCGACGTCATGAAGCGGTTCCTCTACGAGGGCTGCGGCCTGCTCCCGGACTGGACCCCGGCCAACGTGATCGAGCGATCCGTGGCCCACATCAGGGAACAGGTGGGCCAGGCCAGGGTGATCTGCGCGTTGTCGGGTGGCGTCGACTCCTCGGTGGCGGCGTTGCTGGTGCACCGGGCGGTTGGCGACCAGCTCACCTGCGTCTTCGTCGACACTGGGCTCCTGCGCGACGGCGAGCCCGAGCAGGTGGAGGACACGTTCGCTCGTCATTTCCGGGTGCCGCTGGTCCATGTCAAGGCGGCCGACCGGTTCCTGGCCAAGCTGGCCGGCGTGACCGACCCGGAGCAGAAGCGGAAGGTGATCGGCGAGGAGTTCATCCGGGTCTTCGAGGAGGCGGCAGCGCCCTTCGGTGCGAGGTTCCTGGTGCAGGGCACGCTCTACCCCGACGTCATCGAGTCGGGATCGCGGACGGCGGCCAGGATCAAGAGCCACCACAACGTCGGCGGGCTGCCCGAGGAAATGGATTTCGAGCTGGTCGAACCGCTCCGCGACCTGTTCAAGGACGAGGTTCGCGAGGTGGGGGAGGAGCTCGGGCTGCCAGAGGAGATCGTCCGGCGACAGCCGTTCCCCGGGCCCGGCCTCGCCGTTCGGATCGTCGGGGAAGTGATGCCCGACCGCCTCGCGATCGTGCGGGCCGCGGACGCCATCGTGAACGAGGAGATCCGCCGGGCCGGGCTTCACCACAAGCTGTGGCAGTGCTTCGCGGTGCTCCTGGGGGATGTCCGAAGCGTGGGCGTGATGGGCGACGGGAGGACCTACGAGCACCCGGTCGTGATCAGGGCGGTGACGAGCGAGGACGCCATGACCGCGGATTGGGCCCGCCTCCCAAACGAGGTGCTGGACCGGATCTCGAGCCGCGTCATCGCCGAGGTGCCGGGGGTGAACCGCGTCGCCTACGACGTCTCGTCGAAGCCGCCGGCCACCATCGAGTGGGAGTAGGGGCTTCGCCCCTTCCTCGCTCGTCCAGTCTGAGGACGACCTCCTCTTCGCCGGTGAGCGAGGTCTCCGTGGCCTCGCCTGAGATGGTGAATCCACACTTCTCCAACACCCGGATCGAAGCGAGGTTGTGCTTGGCGACATGGGCATGGAGTGGGCGAACCGTGTCGTGGACCAAGAACTGCACCAGCGCCCTTGTCGCCACGCCCTTGCCCCAGTACTCCCTTCCGATCCAATAGCCGACCTCTCGTTCACCGGACTGGTCCCAGCTCACGACATTACCGGCCACCCGTCCGTCGAAGAGGATCGTCTTCACGGTGACGGTCTCGTCGCCAAGGATCTTGGACCAGTGCGCCATGAACCTTTCCTTGTCTCTGGCGGAGAAGGCGGCCATGCGGTTTGCTTCCGGGTCGCGTTGGTGTTCGAAGAAGATCCGCAGGTCGCCGTCGATACCGTCCCGCAGTCGCACGTCACCTGTGGAGGGGTTTGGGACCGCGATGGCCGATCCGTCCTCACCGCGTAACTGGCTAGTCCGCGCGGTCGGCGATGACGATGAGGCGCTCGGCCGCCGAATAGCGCGGGTTGCACGTGGTCAACACGAGCGTGGGTCGAACCGTCTGATCCAGGACCGACGAGTTGTCGGGTGTGATCACCGACACACGCGTCACCACGTATCGGAAGGTCCCGTATTCCGTTTCCATGATGATGGGGTCGCCTTCCTTCATCTCGTTCAGGTCGTAGAACGGGTGCAGGTAGGTGGTGCGATGCCCTGCGATCCCCACCCGGCCGTGGTCCTGCCACGGGTAGGCCGTGTCGGCGTAATGGCCGGGACCCCTCTTGAGCGACTCCGTGTCGGTGCCCTCCACCACGACCATGTTGAGCTGGATCCGGGGGATCTTCAGGATGGCTACCGCGTTTCCCGGCACCCGGACCGCATTCGCGGTCGGGTCGGTGGGGACGCTCGTCCCGAGCTTCTTCTCGAAGTTGGGCCGCATCTCGGCCTGGAGGCGCTGCGTGGTGAATCCGGTCCCCCACAGCTCCCACGCAAGGTCACCGCCGATGGCCAGGCCTCCGGCGATGAACAGGATCGCCAGGGCTCGAAGGGCCAGGGCAAGGCGCCTCCGGCGCCGCCGGGGGGCCGAGCGCTGGGGGCGCGTTTCGGTGGACACGGGCATGGGGTCCTGCATGTTTTTGAGTGTCGCAGGTTTCCAAACCGAACTTGAGCGTCGCGGTCGACCCCTACAATCGTAGGCGTGGCGACGCGCTCGATCCCCCTCCTCCAGGACCTGAATCCCGTCCAGGCAGAGGCCGTTCGGCAGACCGACGGCCCCGTCCTGATCGTTGCCGGCGCCGGCTCGGGAAAGACCCGGGCCCTGACCCACCGGATCGCCTACCTCATCCGGGAACGGGAGGTCTCGCCCTACGCCATCCTTGCCATCACCTTCACGAACAAGGCCGCCCGGGAGATGGCCGCTCGGGTGGAGGGCATCCTGGGGGAGCGGATCGCCCGCGGCATGTGGATCCTCACGTTCCACTCGGCCTGCGCCCGGATCCTCCGCAGGGAGCACGAGCGCCTCGGGCTGCCGTCGTCGTTCACGATCTACGACGAGGCCGACACCGAACGGCTCCTGACCCAGGTCCTGAAGGACCTCAACATCGACAACAAGCGATTCCCTCCCAGGGCCATGGCGGCCGCCATCGGGAAGGCGAAGGATCACGTGCTGTCGGCGGACGAGTTCGTTCAGCTTGCCGGGAACTTCTACGAGCAGACCGTGGCCAAGGTCTACCAGGGGTACGAGCGGCGGAAGCTCGCGGCCGGAGCACTCGACTTCGACGACCTCATCGCCGAGACGGTGCGGCTGTTCCGCAACCACCCTGCGGTGCTCGAGCACTATCAGGAGTGGTTCCGCTACATCCTGATCGATGAGTACCAGGACACGAACCGAGCCCAGTACCAGCTGGTGAACCTGCTGGCGGCGAAGTATCGCAACATCTGCGTCGTGGGCGACGCCGACCAGGGCGTGTATTCCTGGCGGGGGGCCACCATCCAGAACCTGCTGGACTTCGAGCGCGACTACCCGGACGCCGCCGTGTTCCTGATGGAGCAGAACTACCGGTCCACCAAGGCCATCCTGGAGGTGGCGAACGCGCTCATCTTCCACAACCTGCAACGCAAACCGAAGTCGCTGTGGACCGACGGGGCGCAGGGCGAGCTACCGGTGCGGTTCCGGGCCGAGAACGAGCACGAGGAGGCGCTGTTCGTCGCGCAAGAGGCGGACCGCCTGGTCGAGGGGGAGGACCACCGGTACGCCGACGTAGCCGTGTTCTACCGGACGAACGCGCAGAGCCGGGTGCTCGAGGACATCTTCATGAAGGGCGGGGTGCCGTACAAGGTCGTGGGGGGCCTGCGCTTCTACCAGCGGAAGGAGATCAAGGACGTCCTGGCGTACCTGCGCCTCCTGGTGAACCCGCAGGACGTGATCTCGGCACGGCGGGTCATCAACACGCCGAAGCGGGGGATCGGCGACCAGACCGTGGCGGTGCTCCAGTCGTTCGCCGCCAACGAGGAGGCGCCATTCCTCGAGGCGTGCCGTCGCGTTGAGGAGATCGGTTCACTCGGGCCGCGGGCGCGAGGAGCAGTGCTCGGGTTCGTGCGGGTCGTGGACAAGCTGCGTGAGGCGTTGGAGTCGGGCGCGGGGCCCGCCAGGATGGTCGAAGCCGCCGCGACGGAGTCGAGCTACCTGCTGGAGCTCGAGTCCGAGCGCACGATCGAGGCCGAGGGCCGGATCGAGAACATCAAGGAGCTGACCGGCGTCGCCGCCGAGTACGAGCAGCGGTATCCAGACGAGGGGATGGCCGGGTTCCTCGAGCAGGTCGCGCTGGTTTCCGAGCAGGACGAGTACGACGAGCAGGCCTCGGCGGTCACGCTGATGACGCTTCACAACGCGAAGGGACTGGAGTTCCCGGTGGTGTTCATCGTGGGGCTCGAGGATGGGGTGTTCCCGCATTACCGGTCGATGGGCGACTCGGCCGAGCTGGAGGAGGAGCGGCGCCTGGCCTACGTCGGCATCACCAGGGCGATGCAGCGTCTGTACCTATGCCACGCGTGGAGCCGGTCGCTGTTCGGAACGACGTCCTACAACCCCCCCTCGCGGTTCCTGTCGGAGATCCCGGCCGAGCTCCTGCGCTCGATCGAGGGAGAGGAGGAGCCCGAAGGCGCCGTGATCGGTGGCCGAGGCTCGTCGATCCGGGAGGCCGTGATGACCGGCGGGCGGGAGCCCGTGGAGGTCTCGCCGGGCGACACGGTGCTCCACGACCGGTGGGGCGAGGGCGTCGTGCTCACGGTCTCCGGCGCGGGATCGGATGCGGAAGCAACCGTGATCTTCGAGGACGAGGGGGAGAAGCGGCTGCTCCTGGCGTACGCTCCGCTGAGGCGCGTCGGCTAGGTCGTTTCCGCGACGGTAAGGCGCCGGAGGCCGCTCGAAGGATCCCAGGTCAGCGCGTGGGGCCGGTCGCCGAACACGATATAGCCGGCAGATTCGATGTCGAGGGCGAACAGGTGATACTCGGGCTCGTCGGGGGCCCACCCGGTCCGGGCCTTGATCGCATCGCGGTAGGCCTGCCGGACGTCGGGAGCGGCGGTGTCGATCCCCCGGCCGTAGAGCTTCACGTCTCCTTCAGTTCCTTTCAGATCCGTGGTCACGCTGTGAACGACGACGCGCGGGTCGCGGAGCAGGTCCAACGCCTTCCTCGACCGCCACATCATGCCGAGGAGGAGCTCGCCCGCCGCGAAGTCGAGCTCGCACGGGCTGATGCGAGGCGAGCCGTCCCTCCGAAGCGTGCCCACCATGCAGAGCCCGTCCTTCCGGAACCGCGCCTCGGCCAAGTCTGCGAGCTTCGGTACGGCGGCCATGAACCCCTCCCAGTTCATCGAGGCTTCACGGCCGAAAAGCCGGGCGGGATCTCCATGGGTCATCAGTCTCGAGCTCAGCGGAACACCGCGAGGGAGCCAGCGACGACGATAACGATCGCCACGACCAGCGGCGCGATCACCCACGCCAGGCCCAGCCGGCCCCGGTACGGGCCGAGCGCGCCCACCTTCGTGGTGGGTTTCAGGCCGGGTGGTCGGAACCGGAATCGCTTCCTGACCATGCGTCGAAGTATCGCAGGCTGGCTGCACGGCGTAGCGCGCGGAACGAACCAGGGCGTTCGCTATGATGGCCGCCGATGCCCGAGAAGTACCGGATCGTCGTGGCCAAGCCCGGCCTCGACGGGCACGACCGCGGCGCGAAGGTCGTCGCCCGTGCCCTCCGTGATGCCGGGTTCGAGGTCATCTACACGGGCCTGCACCAGACCCCGGAGCAGATCGCCGAGACGGCGATCCAGGAAGACGCCGACGGCGTGGGCCTGTCGTGCCATTCGGGGGCGCACATGACGCTCTTCCCCAAGGTGGTGAAGCTCCTCCGGGAGCGGGGCGCGGGCGACGTGGTCGTGTTCGGCGGCGGCATCATCCCCAAGGACGACATCCCCAATCTCCAGGCCGACGGGATCGAGCGCATCTTCACCCCCGGGGCGGCGACGGGGGAGATCGTGGCCTGGCTCCGGGAGCGCCTGCCGGCCAGGCAGGCCAGCTGATGGACCTGTACGAGCACCAGGGGAAGGAGCTGTTCGCCCAGCACGGCATCCCCTTGGTCGATGGCTCCGTGGCCGAGTCGGCAGAACAGGCCCGACAGCTCGCCGAGCGCCTGGGAGGGAAGGTGGCGGTGAAGGTCCAGGTCCAGATCGGAGGGCGAGGAAAGGGCGGGGGCATCGCGCTGGTCGGCTCTCCCGAGGAGGCCGAGGCCGCCGCAGCCAGGATGCTCTCCGAGGGATTCCGGGGAACGAAGGTCACCCGGGTCCTCGTCGAGCGGCTGGTCGACATCTCGGAGCAGTTCTATGCGGCGATCTCGCTGGACCGCAGCGCCGGCGCCTACCTGGCGATCGTCTCCTCGGAGGGCGGCATGGACATCGAGGAGGTGGCGCGGGAACGGCCCGAGGCGTTGCGCCGGGTTCGCATCGATCCCCTCGTGGGACTGCACGCCTATCAGGTGCGCTACGCGGTGGGCCACCTTCCCGCGGGGGCGCGGGAGGCGGCGGCGGCGATGCTGGCCAAGATGCACGAGGTCCTCGCGGCGAACGACGCGACCCTCGTCGAGGTCAACCCGCTGGCCCTCCTGGCCGACGGGCGGGTGGTCGCCCTCGACTCGAAGGTCACGATCGACGACAACGCGCTGTGGCGGCATCCCGAGCTCGAAGCCCTTCGCGCGACGTTCCCCATCGACCCGGTGGAGGCGCGGGCCAGGGAGGCGGGGCTCCAGTACGTGAAGCTCGACGGCGAGGTGGGGATCATCGGCAACGGCGCCGGCCTGGTGATGGCGACCCTCGACGTCGTGGAGCTGGCCGGGGCGAAGCCGGCCAACTTCCTCGACGTCGGCGGCGGTGCCAGCGCGGAGGTGATGGCGGTCTCACTCGAGGTGATCCTGTCGGACCCGAGTGTGCGATCGGCCCTGGTGAACATCTTCGGGGGCATCACGCGAGGCGACGTCGTGGCCCGGGGGATCCTTGAGGCCCTCCAGCGGGTCACCCCCACCGTCCAGATCGTGGTTCGCCTGGACGGCACGAACGCGCCGGAAGGCCGCAGCATCCTTACCGAGGCGGACCACCCCCGGATCGTGCCGGCCGAGACGATGCTCGAGGCGGCGCAGCGGGCCGCCGAGCTGGCGAGGGCGGCCTGATGGCGATCCTCGTCGACGACGCCACCCGCGTCGTGGTGCAGGGACTGACCGGCCGGGAGGGCGCGTTCCACGGGCTGCGCAACCGGGCGTATGGCACCAAGGTTGTGGCCGGAGTCACGCCCGGCAAGTCCGGCCGGGACGTGGAGGGCATCCCGGTCTTCGACACAGTGGCGGAGGCGGTCGCCGAGACCGGCGCGAACACCTCCCTGATCTTCGTACCACCGCGATTCGCCGCGGAGGCCATCTACGAGGCGGCCGATTCCGAACTTCGGCTCATCGTGTGCATCACCGAAGGCATCCCCGTGCGGGACATGACGCAGCTGGTGGGATACCTGCGCGGCAAGCCGTCCACGCTGGTTGGACCGAACTGCCCCGGCGTCATCTCGCCTGGGAAGTCGAACGTCGGGATCATCCCCTGGGAGATCTGCATGGCCGGCCCGGTGGGCCTGGTCTCGCGTTCGGGTACCCTCACCTATCAGATCGTGTACGAGCTGACGGAGCGCGGTGTAGGGCAGTCCACGTGCGTGGGGATGGGAGGCGACCCCGTGCACGGCATCGGCTTCATCGGCTCCCTCGAGCTGTTCGAGATGGACCCCCAGACCGATCTCGTGGTGCTGATCGGGGAGATCGGGGGCGATGACGAGGAGCGTGCCGCCGCGTTCATCGCGGAGCGGATGCAAAAGCCGGTCGTCGGCTACATCGCCGGGTTCACCGCGCCGCCCGGCAAGCGCATGGGCCATGCAGGCGCCATCGTCACGGGCTCGAGCGGGACGGCCCAGGCCAAGGCCGAGGCGCTGGAGGCCGCGGGCGTGAAGGTCGGCCGGACACCCACCGAGGTGGCCGAACTCGTCGAAGGAGCCATGGCATGAGCGACGTCCCTCCACCTCCCACCGCGCCGGTCTCCCCGTCCGGTCCTGGCGTCGCCTCCCCCCCGCCCATCGTGGACGACGTCATGCGCGGGTGGTCGACGGCGCTCATTCGGGGCCTCATCGCATTCGTCGTCATGGCGGGCCTGGGACAGGCGGCGGCGTTCGTCATCTACTTCGTGAGCGACCAGCCCGGATCGGCGGGGACCTTCGCCCGACTGGGCTGGTTCTACTTCGATTGGTTCCATCACATCGCGTTGTCCGCAAGCGTGCCGAACATCTCGATCCCCGACACCGGTGGCCTGCTGCCAGGAGGGGCGTCTATCCGCGCGCACCTGGGGCTGGCCCTGATGCTCGGAACGTTCCTCGCCATCTGGCTCCTGTACGGCGCCGGCAAGGCCGTCGCAGACCGGGCCGAGGGGGGTGGGGTCGCCCGCGTCCTCCACGGCATGAAGGTCGCGCCCGTGTATGCGCTCCCGTGCCTCCTGGTCTCGCTGCTGGTGAAGCTGGAGATCACCGTTCCGCCGGGCGCCTTCGCTTCAGGATCCGTGGAGGTGAAGTCCTCAGCGGCCCAGTCCTTCCTGATTCCCTTGCTGATCGCGGCCGCCGCCGGAGCTGCCGGTGGTCTGCGGTCGGGTCGCTACGAGCTCCTCACCCGAGGCTCTTGGGGCCGGCGGGTGTCCGGAGCGTTCGCTGGTGGGTTCAGGATGCTCGCGCTCGGTATCGTGCTTTCGTTCGTGGGACTCCTGGTCCTGGCGGTGGTCCACCCCGACGCCACGAGGGCGTACTTCCGCACCGTGTCGGAACCGCCGATGGACGAGACGGTCCTGATCATCGGGCACCACGTGCTGGTGCTGCCGAACCAATCGATGTGGGTGCTCGTCCCCGCGATGGGTGGGTGCGACGGCGTGTTCGGGTCCGGCGAGTCCAGTACCTTCCTGTGTTACTGGAAGTACCCGAGACAGGTCTCGATCTCGGCAGGCGGAGGGTCGCCGGAGAGCGTCCTCTCGGGGCTGCCGCAGGTTCGGACGGAGTTCGGCACCGCACCGACCGGCTACTTCCTGTTCCTCCTGGTTCCCGCGATCTCGGTCCTGCTGGGCGGGCGACACGCCGTCAGGAAGCGGGCCAGCTTCAGGTACGAGGCCGTCGCGGTGGGGGCGGCGGCCGGCGTTGTCTTCGGCATCCTGGTGGCGGTGGCGTCCTGGTTCGCGTCTCTGTCCGCCGGCGTGTCGGGGAACATCGCCGGCGTCTCCTCGAACTTCTCGGCGACCATCGGGCCCGATGTGGTCATCGGGGGACTCATCGCCCTCGGGTGGGGCATCGTCGGCGGGGGCGCCGGCGGATGGTGGGCGGGGCGGGAGCTCCCGGCCCGCGTCCGCACGCCCTGAGGCCTGGTGGACATGCGGAAGGCCCGGCCTGACGGCCGGGCCTTCCGACTGTCCCGTGTCTATCCGAGTCCCTGTCCGAGTCCCTATCCGAAGCTCGTACCGCTCGGCGGAGGCGAATGGGTCGAGGCCGGTTCGCTGTAGAGCATGTAAGCGCCGTAGGCCCACACCAGGTTCAGCGCGAGCCCCACGAAGAACCCCCATGACACCGACGTGGTCACTCCTGAATCGGATGGTTTCAACAGCAATCCGATGAGCGTGAACAGGAGGGCGAGGCCGGCGTTGGCGATGTGCAACATGCCTCGCCGCACGGGCATCTTGAGCTCGGTGCCGATCACCTTGGTCACGACGACTTCAACGATCGCCAGCAGCGCCAGGAACCAGGAGAGCACCAACGTGCTGTGGAATCCGTTGAGCCTGTCGGTGGTCACCGTCACGCCAAGGGCCGTGCAGCAGCTGTACCAGACGGGCAGGAACGTCCAGATGACGAACCCGATCGTCCCACCGAGGATGATCTTGTCCGGCGTGGAGACCTTGGACAGGTCGAACCCCTGACCTTGCTGTGCCATCGCTCTCCTTTCGTTCCCCGAGCGTCGTGGCCGCGCAGCCTGGGCTATCCAATACCGGGCCACCAAGCGAGTCAACCACGCGGCGCGTGCGGCTCTCGCGCCCGAGCCATCGTGGCTAGGGCTGCCGCGCAGGCCACGACCCCCGCGGGGAGGGCGATCCACGGCCCGAGCCACGGCCGCGTGAACGCGGGAGGGCGAAGCGTGCTCAGGGTTGCGCCCACGCTCACCGCCGCGCCGAGCAGGCTCTC
>Ga0214472_10003992_pt1 | contig 15591 bp, 13 predicted proteins | sample RVTome_6_FD_207662 | JGI IMG/M metagenome (GOLD analysis project Ga0214472, IMG submission 207662) | Soil microbial communities from uranium-contaminated site in the Upper Colorado River Basin, Wyoming, United States - RVT140D175 | ecosystem: Environmental > Terrestrial > Soil > Contaminated >...
GAAAAAGAGCTCCTTGAGCTTGCCGAGATAGCCGGTCATCTGGAAACCTTTTTTAAACGGCCCCAGGATATCGAATGGGCCATAGACGGCAACGGCGTCCTCTATATCCTTCAGTCGAGGCCCCTGCTCATCGCGGAGAAGGCCCCGGTAAAGGAAAATCTGGCGGAGAAGCTTGCCGGCTATGAACGGATAACGGCGGATGCCGGCCGGGTGGCGCAGCAGGGGATCGGCGCCGGGCCGGTTTACCGGGTCACGACCCTGGCCGACCTTAAGGATTTTCCGGAAGGGGCGGTGCTGGTCAGCCACCGTGACTCCTCGCAGTTTGTCCAGGTCATGCGGCGTGCCGCGGCAATCGTCACCGAGGTGGGAACCCCGGTGAGCCATATGTCTACGCTCTGCCGGGAGTTCAAGGTCCCGACCCTGGTGGGGGTCCCGGAAATTCTCGGCAAGGTAAGAGACGGCGAAGAGATCACCGTGGATGCCGAAGACCGCTGCATTTACCGGGGCAGGGTGAAGGAACTCCTTATCTACCAGGCGACCACGGCTATGGATTTCCAGGTGGCCCCTGAATTCCGCCTGTTGCGCCGAATACTCCGGGAGGTTTCCCGGCTGAACCTGGTGGACCCCCTGATGCAGGAGTTCAAGCCGGAGGGCTGCAAAACCTTTCATGACCTGCTGCGTTTTATCCATGAAACCGCGGTGCTGACCCTGGTGGATATCGGCCGGGACGAGAAATGCCTCAAAGGGAATAAATTGGCCAGAAGGCTGGATCTTCCCATCAAAGCCGGGATCCTTGCCATTGATATCGGCGGCGGAATCGCCCCCGGCGCCCCGGAGGACAACATCAGCTTCACCGACATCCGCTCCATCCCTTTCCGCGCCATTCTTCAGGGCTTGCTCTATCCGGAAGTCTGGCATCAGGTGAGAATGCCGGTGGGTTTCAGGGACATGATGAGCAGCATGCTGGCCACCCCGCGGGACACCCTTTCCGGACAATACACCGGTCATAATATCGCCATCATCAGTGATACATACGTGAATCTCTGCTTCCGATTCGGCTATCATTTCAATATCATCGACGCCTTCTGCCATGAAGTGGAACGGGACAATCATATCTACTTCCGTTTCCTGGGTGGGGCGACCGATCTGGCCAAACGTTCGCGGCGGGCGTCCCTGATCTCCATGATCCTCGAAGCCTTTGGCTTCAATGTGCGGACCAGAGGGGATCTGGTTATTGCCAGGACCGGCAATCTGGTGCAGAGTGAGATGGAACGTACCCTGGATATCCTGGGGCGCCTGGTCGGGTTCACCCGGCAGCTGGATGTGCAGATGGCCGATGACCGGACCGTGGAACGCTATGCCGAGGCCTTTCTCATGGGGGATTACGGGATTGTTGACCGGATGGGAGATAACGGATGATGGTAACTATCCAGTGCTGCTGGTTAGTTACGGAGGATAAAAGTCAGGAGGACTTGGAATGAGTGAAGAAGGAAAAAATGTCATCTGCCGTCTGCTGGTGGTGGATGACGAAGCAATCGTCGGCAAACGCCTCAAGCAGGTGTTCAGCAAGATGGGATACGAAATAGAAACTTATACCGATGCGGCGAGCGGCATGGCGGCCATGGCCGAAAAACCCTTTGATATTGTGGTGACCGATCTTAAAATGGATGGCATGGACGGCATGGAGGTGCTGAAAAGGGTGCGGAGCATGAATCCGCGCACCCAGGTAATCATCATCACCGGCTATGCCTCCCCGGACACCGCTGAACTCGCGCAACAACAGGGCGTTTTCGAATTCCTGGCCAAGCCGTTCCGGCTGGATGAACTGAAACAGGTGATATCCCGGGCCCTGGAATATCAGCAGGCCCTCAACTGATGGCAGGATAACCCGATGACCTCTGATCCTTCATTCCGGCCCTCCAGATTGAAAGGCGGCCCGGAAAACTCCGCAGTGCAAGGTTGCCCTTGTCTGCCTCTCCCCCGTTCAATTCGCGGCAAGCTGGTCCTGTCGTTTCTGGTGGTTGCCGTACTGGGGATCATCGGGACCGTGTCGGCAATTTATGCGATCTGGCGGATCGAGGACAAGGTGCGGATCATCGAGTCCTTTTACGAACTCAATCAGAATGTGCTGGAAATCCGGCGGAACGAAAAAAATTATTTTCTTTACAACAACAAGAAAGACCTGATGAGCGCCCTGGATTTTATCGATCAGGTCAGGGCCTCCATTGCGGGAGTGAAAAAATTTCTTCCCGCCGATGAGGCGGAACTGCAATCCTTTTACGATGAGGAGCTTGGCAAATACGAAGAGATTTCCCGCCGGCTGATGGACGATAAGCTTTCGGCCCGCAGCAAAAATTTGCTGGAGGCCACACTGCGCCGGCATGGCCAGGACATTACCAAGCGGATATTCGAGATGGATGCCCGGGCCCGCCAGCGGGTGGAGCGGCAGGTCCTCAATTACCAGAAAACCGGGGTGATGCTCCTCGGCCTGGCCGTGCTGCTGGGGGGGATTCTGATTTATTTCCTGATCCGCTGGATCATGCGGCCCCTGGAGGCCATCCGCGATGCGTCCGCTCAGATCAAGCAGGGAAAGATGAACTCCATCCCGATCAATGAGGAGATCCGCTGTTCGGAAGAGGGGATTGCCCTGGTCAATTCCCTGAATCTCATGCTGGAAGCCCTCAACCACAAACAGGACCAGCTGGTCCAATCGGAGAAACTCGCGGCCATCGGCAAGGTAACCGCCGGCATTGCCCATGAAATCAATAATCCGCTCAACAATATTTCCCTCACCGCCGAAGTGCTCTTGGAGGACCTGCCGAACCTGGACTGCAGCGAACGGCTTGACATGGTTCGCGATATCCTGGTCCAGTCCGACCGGGCCCGGGAAGTGGTGCACCACCTCCTTGAATTTTCCCGGTCAAGGAAATCAGACGCCATGGAGGCCGTGGATCTCGTCAAACTCTTGACCGATTCCATCGCCTTGGTGCGCAACCAGTTCCGCCTGGGCGGAGTGACCTGCAAATATGAGCACCCGGAAAAACCTCTGGAGGTGAGCGCCAATTTTCAGCAGCTGCAGCAGGTGCTGGTCAATATGGTGCTCAATGCCCTGCAGGCCATGCAGCCTGGCGGCCGTCTGGATCTGGCCGTGGCCCCCGAGGGAAATACCGCGCTGATCACCATCACCGATAACGGCGCAGGCATTCCCAAAGAGGCCCTGCCCCATATTTTTGACCCGTTTTTTACCACCAAGAACGAGGGCACCGGCCTGGGACTGTCGCTCAGTTCGGCGATTATCCGGGACCATCACGGCACCATCGAGGTTGAAAGCGAAAAAGGGCGGGGAACCACCTTTAGAATCCGACTGCCCCTTAGAAACGGTGGGTAGAGGATGGCTCCTTCCATGCAGATATTTCCTCCCGCCTATGATTCCTCCGCCTTTTCTGCTGTTTTTCAGCAGTTCCGCCGGATCCTCACCCTCAACAACGAGGTGCTGGAAACGGTAGGCCGCATGGAAGCCGCCCTGGCCGGTGAATATGTCTTCGACCGAAGGTTTCTGGCCGAGGTGGTGGCAAAACTCAACGAACTGGTCCGGGAGGTGGTCTACTGCCTGAACAGCCTCACCGGCAACCGGTATCTTGCCCTCTATGAACCGTACGAGGAAATTGCCGGGAAACTGGCGGTGCTTGCCGCTGAATACGCCGGCCCCTATGACCGGAACCTGACCATCGGCTATGACCTTCTCAACAGTGATTTTGAGGAACTGGTCGGCGGAAAAAATGCCACCCTCGGCGAGATCCGCAACGTTCTGAAGTTGCCCGCCCCGGACGGTTTTGCCATTACCGTCGCGGCCTACCGGGAATTCATGGAGGCAAACGGCCTGTTTGCCGAAATCGATTCCATCTGCAAGGGATCGGGCTCCCGCCTGAAACAGTCGGGCCTCATCCGCCAGGCCCTGCAGGGGGCCGCGATCCCGGACCGCCTGGTCGAGGCGGTGAGGGAAGAGCTCGGACGGCTGCTGAACCGGTGCGGCAACGGGACATCCCTTGCCGTCCGCAGCAGCGGAGTGGGTGAAGATGCCGAAACCCGGAGTTTTGCCGGGCAGTTTCAATCGGTGCTCGAGGTCCAACCCGGACTGGAGGCCGTGCTCGCCGCCTACCGGCAGGTGATTGTCTCACGTTTTTCCGTGGCCGCCCTGGAATATCTCGGAGCCCGATCGACCAGCCGGGATCTCCCGATGGCGGTTGGAGTTCAGCCGATGATCCGGGCGGAAATATCCGGGGTGACCTACAGCCGCAGCCCGGAAGAACCGGAAAATAACCACCTCCTCATTACCGCCTTGAGGGGCGGGGCCGGCGATCTGGTTTCCGGGCGCCGCCCGGCGGACCGCTTTCTCCTGAGCCGTTCCTGGCCCTTTCTCCTGCTGGAGAGTGAAATCCTCACCTCTGGTTCTTCCCGGAGTGAATCCGACCCGTATGCCATTCTGCCCAACGGCCTGCGCCGCGGGTCGGCTATTCTCCTTCCCGCTGAACTCGCCCACCTTGCCGAACAGGCCCTGCTCCTTGAAAAGGCCTTTGGCGGGCCCCAGGATATTGAATGGGCCATGGAACAAGAAGCAATTATCCTGCAAAGCAGGCCTTTTTTTCTTCCGGCCAGGCCGCGGCCGCTTCCCGGGGAGATTGCCGCGGAACTGAGAGGCGCGCTTCCCCTCCTGGAAGGAAAGGGGCAGGTTGCCCAGCTTGGAATCGCCGCCGGTACCGTGGTGCACGTTGACCAGGACACCGATCCCGAACAGTTCCCGGTGGGGGCCATTGCGGTGACCCGTTTTCCCAACCCGCAACTGAGCCCGGTTGTCTGGCGGGCAGCCGCGATCATCACCGACATCGGCGGCCCTACCGGTCATCTTGCCACCATTGCCCGGGAATATCGGACCCCGGCCCTCTTCGGCACCGGCGATGCCAGCAGGGTCCTCCGGGAAGGGGAAGAAATCACGGTTGATGTGGAAAACAAGAAAATATACCGTGGCAGACTGGAGGGGCTGGTGCAACTGCAGGCTGCCGAAATCAATGATTATCGCACCTCTCAGGAATTGCGCGTCCTTCGCCGGCTGCTGCGCTGGGTCGCGCCCATCACCCTGGTCGATCCCGGGTCTCCCGATTTTCGGGCCGGGAATTGCCGCACCTTTCATGACATCCTGCGGTTCTGCCACGAAAAGGCCATTGAGGCGCTCATTCATTTCCATGGCAAAGGAGAAACCAGAAAATCCCTGCCCAGCATCCCGGTGCATCTGGAGATCCCGATCAAGCTGCGGGTCATCGATATCGGCGCGGGTCTGCTCGCCAGACACCCGGCCGGGGTGGGGATGGAAATGGTGAACAGCCGACCGCTCAAGGCCATCCTCGCCGGTCTGAGCAATCCGGCTGCCTGGGACAGGGAGCCGGTGCCCCTGGGGATCAAGGATATCCTCTCCAGCATGAGCCGGCCGATTTCCACCCTCACCGTTTCGCCTGCCTATGCGGGAGAGAATTTCGCCATTATCGCGGAGAATTACTGTAATCTCAGCCTGCGCCTCGGGTACCATTTCAACGTGATCGATGCCTATCTCTCTTCGGAGCCGGACGACAACTATATATATTTCCGTTTTGTCGGCGGCATTGCCGACAGGACCAAGCGCGACCGCCGCGCCCGGTTGATCGGGGATATCCTTGCCGGCCTGTTTTTCAAGGTGGAACGCCAGGGCGACCTGATCGTGGCCAAGGCGAGAAATCTCGACATCCCGCAGATGGAACGCGTTCTTGCCCGCCTCGGTGAACTGATCGGTTTTACGCGCCAGCTCGACGTCCAGATGCGCGACGAGAATGCCGTCGAACGTTTTTTCCAGCGCTTCCTCGATTCCATCCGGCAGGATCGGGACAAGTAGGGAGGCGGCGAAGAAGCAATGCGACAGTGGCTCAAAAAACAGGCAACCAGGCTGCAGGAAAAAAAAGAGCTGCGGCGGAGCGAATCACAGAATCTGCTCAAGGCGCGCTATCACGTGTTTCGCTCCCTGCTTGCCAGCAACAACCGGGCGGTGGACACCCTGACCGAGATTGCCATTCAGCTGAGGCTGCGGAGTGATTCAGGCGGTCTGGTTCAACTGGCCCAGAGTCTCATCGCGGAAACGGCGGACATGGTGTCCCGCCTGGAAAATCTTGCCCCGGGCAGATACCGGCAGCTTTTCGGCATTCAGCAGAATATTGCCGCGCGGGTCAGGGAGCGGCTCAAGCAGCTTGCCGTTCCCGGGCGGCTGCCCTTTATCCTGCCCCTGAGGAGGATAAAGCCCGGCATGGAGAGCCAGACCGGCAATAAGGCCGCGGCCCTGGCTGAACTGCGAGGGCAAAGGGATTTCCGGGTGCCGGACGGATTTGTGGTCACCCTTGCCGGCTGCCGTTTTTTTCTGGAGCATGCCGGGCTCTCCCTCCGGCTGGTGCATGAGCTGGCGGCCCATGGGGCGGACCGGAAGCAGGCCGTTGCCCCGGAAGCCGCCCGCAAGGTCCAGGAGCTGATAAAAAATGCAGAGCTGCCCCCCGCCTTGGCCGAGGAAATCTCCTCGGCGGCAGGAAGTTTTTTCGAAAACGGCCGTGCCTTTGCGGTGCGCAGCAGCAGCAGCAGCGAGGACAGCCGGCATCATTCCTTTGCCGGCCAGTTCAGTTCGGTCCTCAATGTTCGGGGTGAAGAACAGCTTTTTACCGCCTTCAAGGAGGTGGTGGCCAGCAATTTCAATGCCCGCTGCCTGGCGTACCGGCTCACTGCCGGTCTCGATCCCCTGCATTTCGACCTGGCGGTTCTCTTTCTGGAGATGGTTGAGGTTCAATCCGCCGGGGTCCTGCTCACCCGCTCTCCCCAGGAATCGCGCTCCGGGCGCGATTTGATGCTGGTCAGCGCCGTGCCGGGCCTGGGCGAGGCCGCGGTCGCCGGCAGCGCCGCCGCCGATCTTTATTTCATCGGCAGAGACGGGACGCTGGACCGGGAACGGTCAACCATTGCCGGCAAGGACCGGTTTCTTTCCTGCCGGGAGGGAGGTGGCGTGGCCTGGCAGGCGGTTGCCGCCGAGGACCGGCAGAAACCGGTGCTCTCCGAAGAGCTCCTGCGGCTGCTTGCCGCCTGGGGCAGGAGCCTGGAAGAAATGCACGGCCTGCCGCAGGATATCGAATGGGCGGTTGACCGGGAAGGGCGGCCGGTCATTCTTCAGGTCCGGCCGTTGACCACCATGGGTGGGCGGGCGGAAGAGGCATGGCAGGCTGAGTCCCCGCCGCTTTTGGCAGGGATCGCGGCTTCGGGCGGCCGGGCCACCGGCAGGGTGCGGCGGATCACCAGGAGGCGGGATTTCGATTCCCTTCCCCACGGGCCGGTGGTCCTGGTGATGCACCAGAGTTTTGTCGATGCGGTGAATCTGCTCGGCATGGTGTCGGCGATTCTGGTCGATCTCGGCAGTCCCGCCGACCACCTTGCCTGTGTGGCCCGGGAACAACAAACCCCCCTGGTATGCGGGTTGAGAAATGCGGGAGAAACCTTGGAAGAGGGCAGGTGGATCACCGTGGACGGGAATCATGGCAAAGTCCATGCGGCGACGGCTGAAGAAATAAACCAGGCAGAAGAGGCCTGGAAAGACCATAAATCTCCGGCGCCCGCCATCGCCGCGCCGCTGCCGCCGCTTTACCTGGAGCTGCAGGAGCTGGTTACCGCCCTTCATCTCACCGATGCCTATGGTCCCACCTTTTCCATCCTGGAATGCCGCTCTCTCCACGACATTATCCGCTATGTCCATGAGAAGGGCGTGCTCTCCATGTTCGATGCCGGGGATGAAATCCTGGAGGGAAATCTCGGGGTGGTACACCCTGTCGATTCGCCGGTGCCCTTCTTTGTCAGCGTCATTGACCTGGGCGGCGGCCTTGCCCCGGACGGGGTAAAAAAACGAAGAATTTCCCCGGAGATTATCATCTGCCGGCCATTTCAGGCCTTATGGCGCGGGATCACCACCCCGGGCCTGCATTGGGGACCGCCACCCGGGGGCGCGCCCATGGGCTCGGTGGTCTCCTCCTGGCTTACCGACCAGAAGTCGGAACGACCGATCGGGCTGCCCAACTATGCCCTGGTCAGCCGCGATTACTGCAATATGAACGCCCGGATGGATTTCCATTTCATAATGATCGATGCGGTCTGCGGCCTGGAGCCTCGCAGCAATCATATCCGGTTCCGGTTCAAGGGCGGGGGAACCTCTCTTGAACGGCGGCGCCGCCGAGCCCTGTGCGTCGGGGAAATTTTCGAACATTACGGCTTTTTCGTCGATGTGCGCGACGATCTGGTGAACGCCTCGCTCCAGGGGGCGGCAAGGGAAGCCATTGAAGAAAAACTGGTAATGGTGGGCAGGATCCTGGGCTTCACCAGATTGCTCGATGCGGCCATGACCGATGACCGGATGATCCAGAAAGTTTCAGAGGCGTTTGAGACGGGCGACTATGCCCTCTCCGGGATTGCCGCCTTCCGGAAGCAGGAATGACGGTAACTATCCAGCAGCACCGCATCTGCTTTGTCATCGGCCTGTCCGCATACCCCAGTATAGCGGCCAGACCTCTTCCGCGCATCTACGGCACTGCTGAATAGTTACAGCGCCGGGGCAATCAAACGTTTTTCGCCCAAGCTGGATAGTTAGGAATGAAGCAGGGAGGAGTTTTCAGGGATCAGGCGTGGTAAAAACGCAGCTCAGGCAAGGCCACGGCGGTCAGGAGGTTGCCGTATACGGCCCCGGTATCGATCCCGATCTTGCGGGGCGTAAGCAGCGGGGTGGCAAAGGGGGTATGGCCGAAGACCACCCGCTTGCCGAAATCCCGTTCTTCGGTAAGAAACGGCTCCCTGACCTCGCAGAGGTCGGAAATATGCTGTTCGGCCAGCGGCTGGTCAGGGCGGAGACCGGCATGGACAAAGATATAGTCCGGGGTTTCCCAATAGGGAAGAAGTGAAGCCAGCAACTCCCGGTGCTCGGCCGGCATGAACTGCAGGGAGCCAAGTTGATGAAGACTGGCCCCCCCGTAACTTTCCAGGGTTTTTTCCAGGCCCAGCCGCCGCAGATAGGGAAGCAGAGTCCGATCTCCGGTTTGGTGATATTCCAGCAGCAGATATTCATGGTTCCCCATCAGCGGCACGATGTGCACCCCGTCATCTTTGAGCCGGCACAACTGGTCCAGGACCTCCCGGGCTCCCGGGCCGCGGTCGAGATAATCACCGAGGAAGACCAGGGTGTCACGGCCCGGGTCGAAGGGAAGCCTTGAAAGTAGAAGTTTGAGCCGGGCGGCGCAGCCATGAATGTCGCCGATGGCAAAGATTTTATGATCCATGAAGCCGCTCTCGGTTTTCCGCAGTTCGCTGCGGGGGAACAATTATCACCCAAAAAAAAAGACAGCCGCAACCTCCGGCTGTCTCTGCTGCAAGCTTTACCTCTCAGACATGAATATCGGGGCTGAAATTTCCGTATGCCTTCCTGATCTTGTTGGAGATCAGGGCAATCTTCAGATCTTCCATCTCCCCTGCCTTGATAACCTCATGAAGTTCGTTTTCCAGTACATCCATTTCTGATTCCAGAGCCCTGCACCATTCGCCGCGGCAGATGGAGCTTAACTCCAGGTTACGGTTGATTTCACGTTCAAGATTGTTATAGGTTCTCATGGAATTCACCTCCTTTCCACTTCTCTTTTTCCTGATTAAACCATAATACCGGAAAGGGGAAAAGTCAGGAGGCGGCCGGAAAAAATCTTGACGGAAGCAGATTCAACCCAGGCATTGAAGGGGACGGACGATAATCGTTTCTTTTAATCCTCGAGCTTCAATCTGGCCATCTCGCTTCTGTAACAGTCCGGACAATATCCGTGAGAGAAGTCGACGTCCCAGTTATCGTTGAAATAGGTTTCCAGCCGCTTCCAGGATTCCTTGTCGTCTCGAACTTTTTTGCAGATGGAACAGATTGGGATTAATCGTCTGAGTTCCGCGACCTCACTGATATCCTCAATCACCAGCAAGACAAGTGAGCTGTTCCGGAAGGAAAAGGGGGAAGCGGAGATCAGTGCATAGATCTCCAGCCGGCTTTCGTGCCTGCTGAGTTCCACTCTGGTGCGGCGGCGGACGACCCGATTCCCCTGGAAGGCTTCCCTGACGGAATTCCTGACAATACAGACTTTACAGGATGGCCCTTTGCCACATCCTTCCTGCACTTCCCGTGAATGCACACAATGCAGAATGTCACCCGCACGCTGTTTGATGATGGTTGTCCTCTCGGACTTCAATAGATCGGAAGCGGCAGCATTGTACTCTTGAATCCTCATATCCTGGTCGACCACGAAAACCATGGAGGGGAGTGCATCAAACACCGCTTTGAGGATATCTTTTTGTTCCATTTCATCCATAGGGTAATTATCCTTGCGGAATGAGGGGTTAGGGTGGAGGGCGATGAAGGTAGTGAGGATGAGGGTTCAGATCTCCCTTTGACCTTCCTCCGGCCTTAATGATTGTTTTATTTGCAGGCGTGGGCTGTATGGTCTCCCCATGGCCGAAAGCATAACATAAACCTAAAGTAAGGTCAAAGTGAGACCCCTCAGGCGACTTGCAACCCTTTTATATCGGATGGCCCCGGTGCAGGGTGACCTGTGAGCCGCCGGCGGCAAAGGAGAGGTCCGGCCGGCTGCGGAGCACCCCGGTGAACGGCGGGCCGTAAAAATCTCCCGCTCCGGACTCGGCGGAATTCGTCCGGCGGATCTTCCAGGGAGGGCGGCTGAACCGGTATTCCAGGCAGGTCCCATTCTGCTGCCGGCTGAAGCCCCGGTATCTTTCCAGCAGAAATTCCTCCACGGAACCGGGTTCCGGGTATGCCGGACGGTCGGAGTACACCGCCCTGATAAAATACCGCCGGCTGCCGGAATACCAGCCATACTCCAGCATTTCCTCCCATCGGTCCCGGCTCCGGTGAATAAGCTCCATCCGGTGGGCGGTCATGTTTTCGTTGAAGAGCCGGCGCGCCATCCAGGCGATGGGACGGTGCGGGATGAGTTGTTTGATGAAGACTACGCCGTGGCGCCAGTTGCCGGGGGCAACCCTGCGGCGCACGTAGCAACGCAGGTTCACCTGGGGGTAGTGCCCATAGAAGGGAAGCGGGATGCCATAGACCCTGGGATCCTGGAAATAGAGGCCGACCAGGCTGACAAAGGTCCGCCGGTGGTGGAAATCAAGTTCCGTGTGCGGCGGCACGTAGGGTGCCAAGAGCAGCGGGTCGATTTCGTAGCTCAGCATGATGAGCCGGTTCAGCCGGGCGGTCAGGAAGGGCATGGCGGTTGGTCGCGGTCAGGATTTTGTAAATATCCAACTTGAGACGAAAAAGGTTTGATTCGCCGGTGCTGCTGGATAGTTACCTTTGTCTTTCAATTTTTCCTCGCCTGTAGTAGAAATTATACATCCCCCGACGTCAAACCCGAAACTTAAAAACCGGCCGCCATGAGCAGGGAAACAATCGTCAAAATCAGGGACAGGGAAATCCTTGTCCAGACCGCGGCAGACACCCTGACTCTGCCCGGCATGCCCCTGCCCGTGGCCCTGGCTTCCTGGCTTGAGCAGGGCAGGCGGGAGATCTACCGGCAGCTCCTGGAAGATCCGGCAAAGGTGGACTTTTTTCAACACCACCTGCCGGTGCTGGTGACCCGCTCCCCTGACTCCCCATTTCCCTTCAATTGCGGCAATAAAGGGGTGGGGTTCCTCCCCCGTGAGGAGGCGTTGTCCAGGTATATCAAGCTGTACCGGGAAACCATCGAGGCCGCCAGGGGCATCCCCTGGCAGGAGTCATTCCCGGCCAGGATTGCCGCGGCCAGAGCTTTTCAGGAAGACCGGGAGACCATCGACCTTCGCTGTCTGACTTCTATTGAAATCTTCCAGCGCCGGACCTTCAGAAACCTGCGGGAATATCCCCTGGCCTCGCTGCTGTTCACCGGGGCCTCGCCGGAGTACAAAAGCTTTCAGCTCAACTGCGCCGTGGAAATCATTGACCGGGAAGATCCCCGTTTCACCTTCATCAAGCTTTCCAGGCGGCTGTTCGAGTTCGACGCCTTTCATATCGCCCAGCCCGATTTTGAGTTCGGCTACCTCTTCTGGATCTCCCAGGTCATCGACAAGACGCCCCACCGGGTGGCGGGCAGGGCCAGTAAAAATCATCAACCAGAGGGATCGTCGTGACTGAAAGCGGAGAACACCGCCCATATAAAGCTGAGTTGAGCAGCTTGTCTGCTCAAACGAAACTTATGCCCTTGTGGTATAAGCAGATCCTGGTGGCCCTAGACGGGTCGGAGGATTCCCTGGCCGGCGGCCGGCTGGCCCTGGAGATTGCCGGAAGCTGCGGCGGCGCAGTCAGGGCGGTCCACGTCTATGATGTGAAGATCCACAACAGCCGTTTCCGCGAGATGGAGCCGGGATTGCCGTCCAGGTACCGGGCCGGGGATTCCATGAAGAATCTGCGCCGGGAACATGAGTTTTTGATGAGTGACGGGTTCAAGGCCCTGTCCCTCGGCTATATGGAAGATTTTCTCCTCCAGGCGGAAAAGCGTGGGGTTGTCGCGACCGAGACCGCGGTGGAGGGAAGAAATTATCTCGGCATCCTGGAGCTGCTGCAACGGGAAAGGTTCGACCTGGCGGTTCTCGGCGCCACCGGCCTTGGCGCTCAGCAGGACGGGATGCTCGGCAGCACCGCGACCCGGGTCCTGCGCCGCGCATCCGGTGACCTTCTCATTGCCAGGGCCGGCGGGGAAGCCAAACAATCCTGCCCGGTTATTGCCGGGCTTGACGGCAGTTCCCATGCCCTGGCGGCCATGCAGAGGGGAGCGGCGATTGCCGCGGGCCTTGCGTGGAAACTGGAGCTTTTCGCCGCCTATGATGTTGCCTTTCACCGGACCATCTTCAAGACCATGGCGCACAGCCTGTCTCCGGAGCGGCAGCGCGAGATCGGTCTTGACCGGCAGGAGGCGGTGCACGAGGAGCTGATTGATAAGAGCCTGGAATCGCTCTACGGTTCCTTTCTCCGGGAGGGAATCAGACGGCTTCCGGCCGCAGACTCCCCAGTCCGGACCTGCCTGCGGCCGGGCAAGGCATACCGGGCCCTGGTGGATTACGCCGGGGAAACGGGGGCCGGGATCATCGTTCTGGGTCGATTCGGCCACAACCGGGAGGCGGCCTCGGACATCGGTTCCCATGCCGAAGCAGTAGCCCGGCTGGCACACTGCCATGTCCTGGTCTGCGGAGGTGAGCCGGCCGGAGCCGAAGCGGCCCGGGAAGAGTCCGGCAGCTTCCCCTGGGAGGCCGAGGCCCTGGAGCGGCTGGAACGGATTCCGGCAGCGGTTCGTCCCATGGCGAAAAAAGCTATTGAGCAGGAGGTTGCGGCAGGCGGCGGCGACCGGGTGACCCTGGCGGCCTTTGAAAAGATCGCCGGCCGGTTCCACCGCCGTTAAGATCGTGCTTGCCAGTCTCAAACCCAAGGCCCCGCCCTTTCATCAGTTCATCGTCAGAAAGAAACTGGTTGGCGGGATCTGGCAGGTCGGCGACCAGGCGGTCATCTATGAAATCGTCGCCACCAGGCCGGAAGGCAGGGTGCGGGTCACCGAGGGGACTAGCCTCCGGTTCGCGCCGCCGATTGATCTTATTTGAGGAGGGAAAATGGACACTACGGCATGGCAATTTCTTCCCATAGATCCTATCACCAAAACCTATCTGGCCTTCGGCCTGGTGATCCTGGCCCTGTTTGAATTCCTCAGCGCCATGAAGCTCTTCGGCAGCAATGGGCCCCATGCCGGCGCCGCCCTGCTGATGAAGCTGCACCGCCGGCTGGGATATCTGTTTATCCTCTATTTTGCCGGGATATCCTGGATCTGTCTCGATCTGATGGGCAGGCTGGCCCGGGCGGGAAATTACCAGCTGGACGCCAGGGCGTCGGAGCACGCCCTGCTGGCCTTCATCCTCTTTGCCGTGGTTCTGTTGAAAATCAGTTTTATCCGGCTCTACCGCAACTACCGGCCCTATGTTCCGCTGCTGGGGATCATCGTGGCCGCCGGCATCATTGTCCTCTGGTGTTTTGCCGGCTGGATGTTTCTCTTTCTAGTCACCGGCGCCGAAACGGTTACCCCCTGAACAACCGGCCGCGGTAGAAGAAAAAAAGGTAGAGGAGCACGGCCCAGAGAAGCGCCGAGAAAATCAGGGCGCCGAGCTGCCAGCCGCTTACCGCCGGGACATCGTCCAGGGCGAGAAAATAGGCATCCGGCGGGATTTCCGCCTGGTTTTTTTCCCGGAAGATTTCCTCGATGCGGTATGAGAAGGGCTGCTCGCCGAAAGGCCGCAGCTTGCCGAGAAACCGGTCCAGCAGGGGCCACTCGTCCGTGACCCGTTCATGGGTTCGGACCACGATTTTCATGCCATAGGGTTTCAGGGTGAAATAGGTAAAGGTGAGGCCGTAGCGCTGGTAGGTGAAGGCCTGGCTGAAATCGGCCCGGCCAACTACGGAGACAAAGGCCGGCTGCCGGAATTGCCGGTCGTCCAGCTCGTCCGGGGAAGCGATGACCACTGGGGTGGTCCCGCCCAGGTCGTAGCGGAGTTCGGGAACCTGGATAAAGGCCATGACCGCCACCAGGAAAAGGACCGCAAGCTTGAGGGTCAGCAGGAGCAGTAATCTGACACGCTTCAGGGTGTTATTCTGCCTGATCTCAGTCATAGAAAAATCCCAGGATCAGCAAAGCGAGAATGAAAAGCCCCGAGGCCAGGGCGATCCCGAGCCAGACCTTGACGATTTTCACCGCCCAGGAGGGGTCTTCCTTCGGCTGCCGCAAAGGGTAGCTGCCCACTTCATCCACCCAGGGATGCCGTTTTTCCGGAGAATTTTTGTTCTCCGCTTCCCCACCCGATTCGTCCGGGGATTTTTCCTGATTTTTTTCGGAATTGTCGTCTGTCATCTCTCTCTTCTCATTTCATCCGGGTTGTTCCGGCTGCCGCCCCTCGCAACCGTTTGCCTCAATAAGGTTTCCCCGCGGCGAGATGGCGGGTTATGGTTTCGGCTTCAACGGTGGAGAGCCTGAGGCCATAAGCCTGCATCTGCCTGACGATCAGCTCCCAGTCCGAAAGCCGGTAGTTCTTTACCCGTTCCAGGGTGTGGCAGCCGATGCATTTCTGCCGGATCAGCCTGACCGCCCCGGGAACTTCTTCCTTTGCCGTTTCCGGGGGCGGAACGGGCAGCTCTGCCGGGGATACCGGGACCATCAGGTAGGGCGCCCGTTCGGAGGGGATATAGATGGAGTCGTAATGGGATATCCGGTTGACGAAACGGGGCCTGGAGGCCTCCCGGGCATACCCGCCCAGCAGGACGGTGAGCAGGGAGAGGACGGCCGCCGCCGTAAACAGGGCCTTGGGCGAGCCGTTGTGGAAGCGGATGAGGTGACGGGCCAGCAGCGCCCCGCCCAGAGCGGTGAACACCATCCACCAGAAGAAGGCATAGGTCATGATCATGCCCATGGCAAGGTAGAACATCAGGTAAAAGAGGGC
>Ga0214472_10003993_pt1 | contig 15591 bp, 5 predicted proteins | sample RVTome_6_FD_207662 | JGI IMG/M metagenome (GOLD analysis project Ga0214472, IMG submission 207662) | Soil microbial communities from uranium-contaminated site in the Upper Colorado River Basin, Wyoming, United States - RVT140D175 | ecosystem: Environmental > Terrestrial > Soil > Contaminated >...
GGGCCGGTACGGCCTGTCCGGGTGACAGCGTCGTTAATGCCGGAACGCCGTGTACGGACGCAACGCCGGATGACTGCGACGATGCGCAGTGCGACGGCGCGGGTGCGTGCGATCAGTCCTTTGCGATTGAAAGCTCCGCGTATGTCTGTCGGGCGGCGGCGGACGTATGCGACGTGGCTGAGCTCTGTGATGGAGTTAGCGGCGGTGCGTGCTCTGCGGATGAAGTGGAGCCTTCGACCACGGTGTGCCGCGCTTCGACTGGCGAATGTGATCTACAGGAGACCTGCGACGGGGCCGGTACGGCCTGTCCGGGTGACAGCGTCGTTAATGCCGGAACGCCGTGTACGGACGCAACGCCGGATGACTGCGACGATGCGCAGTGCGACGGCGCGGGTGCGTGCGATCAGTCCTTTGCGATAGAGAGTTCGGGGTATGTCTGCCGAGCGTCGACCGACTTGTGCGACGCGGAAGAGGTCTGTGACGGAAGCAGTGGTGGCTTGTGTCCAATCGACGCGGTGGAACCGTCGACGACGGTATGTCGCGTATCGACCAACGAATGTGATCCACAGGAAACCTGCGACGGCGCCTCTGCCGCATGTCCGGCTGATTTATTCCTTTCAAATGGAACGACTTGCTCGGACGACGGGCAGGGTTGCACGAATGATTTCTGCCAATCCGGCATTTGCACGCACCCGACGAAACCCTCCGGAATCGTTTGCCGGTCATCGACGGACTTGTGTGATCCGCAGGAGACTTGTGATGGTTCCTCGACGGCGTGTCCGGCCGATGCCTTGGAACCGGCAGGTACGGAATGCCGCGCCTCTGCGGGTTCTTGCGATCCGGCGGAGTTGTGCGATGGGTCTTCGGCCGCCTGTCCGGCCAATGCCCTGGAATCAGCCGGAACGGTTTGCAGAGCGTCTACCGACGAATGTGATCCGCAAGAGACTTGCGACGGTGCTACGGTTTCGTGTCCAGGAGATACATTTACGCCCAACGGTACGAGTTGTACGGATGATGGGCTCCTCTGCAGCAGTGACACTTGTCAAGCCGGCGTGTGCTCACACCTACCTTTGACGATCGGGACGCTGTGTCGCGCTTCCACGGACGAATGCGATCCACAGGAGGTTTGTGACGGGAGTGCGTTGGCGTGTCCGGTGGATTCATTCACTCTGGATGGTACGGCATGTACGGATGAACCCGATGCTTGTACGAGCGATACCTGTCAGACCGGTGTATGCACGCATACCGATACGACGCCGGCTGGGCAGTGCTGTGATCCAGGCACCGGTGGATTGACTACCATCGACGACGCCGATGTGTGTACGACGGACGTTTGCAATCCGGATGGAACGGTCAATCATGATCCCGCCGGTCAGATTACGGTCAACCTCAAGGCTCAGGCGCTCAATGCGACCGTGACACGTGACGTCAAGTTCGTGATCACCGCGTGCGATGCTTCGGTGGATACGCGTGTTGTTCCCGTTAGCTTTGACAGTTTTGGTCAAGCGGCGGTGGTTCTGAGTAGCGTAGACGCGACTGCGAGTTGGATCAGTGTGGCGGAGGGTCATACGCTTCGCCGGCTTGAGGCCGTTTCCATCGTGAGTTGCAGTGGTGCGGTCGATCTTTCAGGGGCGAGACTGCTTCTGACGGGCGATCTTCATGCGGGGACTGTCAATCAGGATAACCTGTGCGACATAACGGACTTCTCCATTCTGGCCAGTCGATGGAATCTGGCCATCGACGCCAATCTAAGCGAGGGAGCCGATGTAACGGGTAACGGTATTCAGAATTCGGCGGACTTCGCCGCAATGCAGGCGAATTTCTTCGTCGTAGGCGAAGCGCTCGATGGGTGTCCGGCCGCAATCGACGGTGGCGACAGCAACGGCGGTGCCATCAGTCTGGAACCAGTTGCGCTGACGCCGATGCAGATTATGCCGCGTTATAGCATTGGTGTTGAGCAGTTGAACATTCCCAATGCGTACGCGGCGGATATGACCGGCGACGGCATTGTGGACGTGCAAGACATTCGCGAGTTCGCGCGGGAGTATAACTTGCCGTTAGATCCGAATTTCGACCGCAAACTACAGTCGTTGGAAGGCAAGCGGGGTCGGGGTAACGTTCGCCGTTAGTGGGCGAGGGACATAGAGGGGACGCACGGGCTCTAATGGGTTCGGGGGATGCGATGAAGCAATCGCAAAAAGTCATTTTAGCCATCATGGTCTGTGCAAGTTGGTTTGCGACCGACGGCGCGTCAGCCGACGTGGATCTTGTGTTGCGGTCCAAGCCGCAATCCAATGTCGGCACGCTCATCGAGGTGGGGCTCTATGCTGTTTCTGCCGAAGAAACGGATTTTGTGGCCCTGGATGCGATTCTGTCTTGGGATCCGACTGTACTGCGACTGCTGAGTGTGGATGTGAGCGTCCACAATTGGTTCTTGTTCGGCTTCTTGAATGATTCGGGCCTGGATGGGCTTAACGCCGATTGCGGCACCGAGACCTTTTGTAAGACTTTTACGGGCTTGCCATGGAATGATGGTGATGCCTTGCTTCAGGCACTTTTATTGGGGTCTGGCATTGTAGCAACGAAAGATGGGGTTTTGATTACTACGTTCACGTTTTCCGCGGACAGTCCGGCTGTGGCGTCGGAGATTTCGTTTCTACCGTCGGCCGGTGATAACTCGTTGTCACGGGTGCTGCAGAGCGGCGCGGTTGATGTGACCGGCTCACTGATTTCGGCGTTTGTCGACGTTGGCCCGAATTTGCGCGCGGTTGACGTGCATATGCCGGCGGGGGGTATGGCGGAGGTGTGGATCATCGGGGAGATTGCTCAGCAGGAGTCCATTGGTGTTACGATCTTGGCACGGATTGAAGAGCAGCAGGAGAGCATTGGATCGGTGACCTACACACTTGCACCACCGGTAGATATTGCCCAACGCGGTGATCCGTGGCCGGGAACGGGCACATTCAGCGCACTGGATACGAATGCGCTTGGCCTTAGTCCTACCCTAAACGGCTCCGTAGATGACAACGGGACATTTCAACCGGCAGTTACGGATTATTCGGGACCGTTGGTTTCGTTTCCCATCACGGCGAGCAGCGACGCTGCGGGGGTGTGGGACATCCGACTGTGCGAGGAGCCTTGTGGGATTGAGGACGGCTCCTTTTGGAATAGCACGCTTGGAATACCGACTGCGAGACGGCATGGGATCGTGCGCATCGTTGAATTGGGAGACGGAGACGACAATCAAACGATTGATCTGCGCGATTGGAGTGAGTTTCTGGCCTGTTTCACGGGAGGCGAAGCGGCCGATCCACCGGCCTATTCGCTCGCACCTGAACTTCGCTGCAGTGTCTATGATTTGGACGGCAATGGCGCCATCAATTTGGTTGACCACGAACTAATGGTCCAGGTCCACTTAGGGCCGTAATCAGTTAGAGGTCTCTAGGGACGCCCGAGTGTTTCGGTGCGTCCGTACTGCGGAATGCGAAAAAGTTTGCGTATGTTTCAGCAACTTAACAAATTATCGAAGGCCATGATGCTGGCGGTCGCGGTGCTCTGCTGGGCGGCGCCTTCCGCTCTGGCCATTGATGACTTGACGCTCAATGTCGCGCCGGGATTCGAGTCGGTTGCGCCGGGTGATACGGTCACGGTGACGTTGAACGTGGCCAGTCTCTCCGAGGCGATCAACGGCGTTCAGGCGATGATGAGTTATGATCCGGGCCTGTTGATACTGACGGATATTATACCCACGGACCTGGGGCTAATATCGCCCTCTGAAGGATGGGTGGAAGTTTCTTTTTCGGATGTTTCGGGTGCTTTGACTTACGCCGTCGTGATTAACGGAGACTCCACCATCGCGGACGACACCGTGGCTACGTTGACCTTTACGGCCATCGCCGAAGGTGTGACGACGATTGCGTTCCTGCCCGATGCGGATCCCTTTTTTACGAAACTAACCGCGGCGAGCGACAACGGGACGATCTTCCCCGCGACGGCCGACTCCGGCACGATCACATTAGGCTGCGATGATGGATTGTTTTGCAATGGCTTAGAGACGCTCGTTGTGAATGCCTGTCAAGCGGGCGTGGCTCCGGATTGCAGTTTGTTTGCGGATCAGTGTAATGATGGTGGCTGCAATGAGAGTACGGATAGTTGCGAAGCCCAGCCGATCAACGAAGGATTGGGTTGCGATGATTCGGACCTTTGTACTGTGGGCGACGCCTGCCAGGCGGGCACCTGCCTGGGTGTCGCTGTTGACTGCTCGGTGTTTGATGACGTTTGCAACATCGGCACGTGCAATCCCGGCGATGGAACTTGTGGCGCTACACCTACCAATGAAGGTGGCTCCTGCGACGATCTGCTCTTCTGCAATGGCGTCGATACCTGTTCGAGTGGCGTTTGTGTGTCCAGCGGCGATCCGTGCTTTCCGGGCGTGTGTGATGAACCCACTGACTCTTGCAGCGCGCCGGTTCACATTTCGAATGTAGAACTTTTCTATCCGGGCCGGTTTTTGAATCAGGCCGATCCGAGCAAGAACTTTCTGGCTCCAGGATCTATCGCCGATCTATCGAACATTTCCAATCATGCGTTTGGCGTGAACGGCATCCGCATCAGCTTTGACGCCTTGGTGACTTTTGCCACCACGCCGGACGCGGCTTTCTCCTATCAGTGGACTTTCGGAATCGATACTCTGTTTTCACCTATGAATAACCCGGGTGGTGCGGTTACGGTGACGGCGTTTGATGGAGGCGGTTTTACCGTTGTCGACATCGTCATCGTGGACAACCACGTCAGGCAGCGCTGGTTGGAAGTAACGGTTGATGCTGCGCAGATTACCTCAAACGGCTCGCAACTTGACGGAGAATTGACGGGTAATCCACTTCTTCTGCCAAGCGGTGATGGTACGGCGGGTGGGAACGCCCTGTTCTATATTGGTAACATGCCGGGCGACGTAAACGGAGATCGGAAAGATACGTTGACGGATGTCGGGCAGATTCGGCTCAGAGTGAACCCCGCTTTCTCAGTACCGATCGATGATATTTACGATATTGACAAGAGTGGGAAGATTCAATTGACTGATGTGGGCCAGGCACGTCTGACCGTAAACCCTGGGTTCGCCATTCCATTGATTGCCCCATAATCCCAGGAAGAAGAGACCGCGCACGGAAAGGCGCTCATGACCAAGATGCAAAGACGAAGCATTAGAATTCTTTACGCCGTTTGCCTGTTCGGGGTGGCCGTGTCTACGGACGCCCGAGGAGCGGAGTTGTCCGTTGCCGATACGACGCTGGCTGCTGGGACGGCTGGTGAGGTTGTTGTCTCCGGTGCGCTGAGCAGCGAGAATACGTTCGGCATTACCATTCTTGTGGAACTCGTTCCGCAGGGTGGGAACACAGGAACATTGACGTTCACACCGTCGCCGCCGTCGGACATCACCCAGATCAACGACCTCTGGCCTACCGGTGGGACTTTCACCGCTTTTGATTCCGATGCGCCGGGTTTTTCTTCTACTCTGAACGGTGTTGTTGATGATGACGGGCGTTTTCTATGCGATACGCCCATCAGTTTCGTGGGCCAACTGGTGAGCTTTCCGATCTTATCCAGCGCGGATGCCTCGGGCGTTTGGGATGTTTTGCTATCCACCTCTTCGGGTCCGAGTACGTGGGAATGCCAAGCGGGAACGACACTGCTTGCCGGAACCGTGACCGTTTCGACGGTCGATTGCCTGACTGATCCCGATTGCAACGATGCGAATGTTTGTACTGACGATACGTGCAACGCCGGTTTTTGCGAACACGTAGATAACACACTGCCGTGCGACGACGGGCTGTTTTGCACCGTGACCGATACTTGCGGCGCCGGCGTATGCCTGGGAAGTGGTGATGCCTGCCCGGGCGAAGATTGCGACGAATCCAATGATATTTGCGTGCCGCCGCCGCCGTCTTTGACCGCGATTGATCTTGAGGTCACACGCGGATCCACGGCTCAGTTGCAAGTCAGCGGACAGAACCTCGGCAGCCCCACCATTGGTGTTACGATACTGGTGGAGTTGGTGCCCAGAGCCGGAAGTGTTGGAACTGTGGCATTTACGCCTTCGCCGCCCACCGACATTGTTCAACTCGGTGATCCGTGGGTCTCGACTGGTACGTTTTCGGTCTTTGATACCGATGAGCCCGGATTCGGGGCCAACTTGAACGGCTCTGTAGATGACAACGGCACGTTTGTTCCCGGTGCTGTTATGTACGACGGTCTCTTGAGCGGATTCCCTGTCAGTGCCAGTAGCGACGCCGGTGGCGTATGGGATGTGCTGCTGACCACTGCGGTCGGTGATAGTGGGTGGGAAGGCGTGCCCAACACAACGCTCAATACCGGGACGATTACGGTTCCCGCTTCGTCAACGATCTCCGTAGTCAGTCGCGCTATGCCGCCCGGCTCGACGGTTGACGCCGTCGTCTTGGGAGCGATCCTAGATGAAACCGCCGCTTCCGTTGACGTACTTCTGGAAATCCTCCCTCGAGCGGGCAACACCGGGACGTTGGAATTCACGCCGGCGTTTGATATTGTTGAGTTGGATAATCCCTGGGGTGCGACGGGGACGTTCAGTTCGTTCGATACGGGGGCGATCGGGTTCTCGGCCACCCTGAACGGATCGGTCCACGGCACGTTCTCGCCCAGTCTGCTAACGTTCGATGGATCGCTCACCGCGTTTCCGATCGTGGCCAGCGCAGATGCGAACGGTACGTGGGATCTAGCGCTCGTCACGTCGGTAGGAGCGAGCGGTTGGGATGGCGTCCTGACGGCACTATCACCGGGTACGATTTTCATCTCCGCCAGTTCGTGCGTTTTCGACTCTGATTGCGACGATAATAATTCATGCACCAGCGAGATCTGCGTTGCGGGAACTTGCGAGTTCACAACGATTGTCGGGGCGTGCGACGACAATGACCTCTGCACGATCAATGATACGTGTTCGGGCGATGTGTGCGGTGGATCGCCTGTGAATTGTTCGAGTCTGGATGACACGTGCAATGTGGGAGTCTGCAATTCGTCGTCGGGCTTGTGTGAAACTCAGCCGGCGAATGAGGGCGGTTCGTGCGACGATAACGACCTGTGCACCGGGTCTGATACTTGCACGGGCGGTTTGTGCGGCGGAGTACCCACCGATTGTAGTTCGTTGGACGATGAATGCAACGTCGGTACCTGCAACGGGGCTACGGGAGCGTGTGAGCCGGCGCCTGCCAATGACGGTGGCGCTTGTGATGATTTGGAAATATGTACGTTGAACGATGTTTGCTCCGGCGGTTCGTGCGCCGGTTCGACGATTGATTGCTCTGACCTGACGGACCAGTGTAATTTGGGAGCGTGCGACCCCGCCACAGGGGCGTGTATTGCGGTCAACTTCAACCAAGGCTTGGCATGTAACGATGCCGACCCGTGTACCCAGTCTGATAAATGCAGCAGCGGAACTTGTGCGGGTACGCCGACCAACTGTGGCTTTTTGAGCGACGCCTGCAACGATGGCGTGTGCAATCCGGCGAGTGGGGCTTGTGAATCAATCCCGACTAACGACGGAGGCACGTGTGATGACGCCGATCCATGCACGGGCACGGACACTTGCTTTTCGGGAGTATGCGCCGGAACTTCGATCCCGGGTTGCGTGAACTGCAGCTTCGATTCCGATTGCGATGACGGCATTTTCTGTACGGGCGATACGTGCGTGGGCGGAGTTTGCCAGCACAGCGATCTGACCGACGCTTGCGATGATGGCGATTCATGTACCCTCAATGATGTGTGCTCCGGTGGGACATGTAGTGGCACTCCGGCAGATTGCTCGTTCCTTGACGACATTTGCAACATGGGTGTCTGTCAGCCAACCACGGGATTGTGTCGGGCGGTGTCGACTAATGATGGCGGCGGCTGTAACGATGGCCAGTCCTGCACGGTCAATGATCAATGCAGCGGGGGTGTGTGCCTGGGAAGTCTGGTCGATCCGCCGGCGGTAGACCTTTTTTGGTCCCCGACCACCGTTGGGGTGCAGGCCGGTTCCACGTTCCAGATTCAGTTGATTGCCGCATCCGGGACGTGCTTGGACCAGCCCACCGGCTCGATAGAAATCATCTTAAATTGGGATCCGGCATTTGTCGAACTGGTGCGTAAAATCAACACGGGGCCAATCTCTTGGCTTATTTCCGGCTTCCCGAACGACTCCGGTGTGGATGGTCTCAATGCCCCATTCGACGGATCGGTGGCTAACGATGGTGACGCCCTATATCAGGCGCTGTCCAGCTTACAAGGCGGAGCACTCATTCCACCTTCGGGCATCGTCGTAACGACATTCGAGTTCCGAGCCCTTGCGGGTACGTTGGGAACGCCGATTTCCATCGCGGCGAGCGCCGGTGCGTTTACGTCGACGCGCGTGATTGGCGCCGGCGCCGACCTGGGCCTCAATATTACCGGCAGCTTGGGCGGCGTTTCCGTCCAGGTGACGGAGTGTCAAAACAACCCGGAATGCGACAACGGGAATCCCTGCACGAACGACACTTGTGTGTCGGGTGTATGTCAGCATGCGAACAATACCGTGTCCTGTGATGACGGATCATTCTGTACGTCCAACGATATATGTTCCGGTGGGCAATGTGTGGGTGGCGCCGATCCCTGCTCCAATCCGTTGCTTTGCAGCGAGAGTCTCGACGCGTGCGTGGAATGCCTGGGAGCCGGCGATTGCATCGATGGCAATATTTGCACCGACGATCTTTGCGACGCGTCGGGGAGCTGCAATAATCCCAGCAACACCGTTCCCTGCGACGACGGAGCGTTCTGTACACTGACGGATGTGTGTAGCGGTGGTGTGTGCGTGGGAAGTGGTGAAACTTGCCCCGGCGCGGTCTGCGACGAACCCAATAATCGATGTGTTGAATGTCTGTTGGATGCGGATTGCGACGACGGAAACGTTTGTACGACGGATTCGTGCAATGCCAATGTTTGTGCCAACGTAGCGAACACTGTGTCATGTGACGACGGTCAGTTCTGTACGACGACCGACGTGTGCAGCGGGGGTGTGTGCGTGGGGGCCAACGATCCCTGTAGCGCGCCTTTGATTTGCAGCGAAGCAATCAATAGTTGTGTGCAGTGTGAGTTGGACGAGCACTGCGATGACGATAACCTTTGCACCACGGATGTTTGTTTCTTCAACACCTGTTCGAACACCAACAACGTCGCGCCCTGCGATGATGGCCTCTTCTGCACGACAACGGACGGTTGCAGCGGCGGTACCTGCGTTGGAACAGGGGACGCTTGCCCGGGGCAATTGTGTGATGAGGCCGGTGACATTTGCGTGGATTGCTTCACGGTAGGTGACTGCGCCGACGATTTCGTGGGGTGTACTGTGGACTCCTGCGTGGACGGAGCATGCCTGCACGAACCGAGCGATCTTCTGTGCGACGACGCGCTCTTCTGCAACGGATCGGAGTTCTGCCATGCGGTCTTGGATTGTCGAGCCGGCACCAGTCCTTGCGACGATCCGGCGCTGTGCATCGAGAGTAACCAATCTTGCGGCTGTCAAGAGCCCGTTGTCATTGCGGAGGGATCGCGCTACCTCTCGGTCACACCGCGTGCGGGTCAGACGCCGGTCGCTTTACTCGTTTCCGGTGTTGACGCGAATGTGTCCTGCGTCGCGTCGTATGTTCAGGGCGACGGCCTCCTGGGCTTCAATCCGGTTTTTAAGACGCCGACGGGACCGAACGGTTGGAATACGGTGCACGTACGGGGATTGGATGTCATCCCGAGTGCGACGTACATCGTACAGTCGGAGTGTGATACCGGGCAGGGACCGGGGATTTCGACGGCCGCGCAGGACACGACCTGGATCTGGGGCGATACGGACAATTCGGGCGGGCTCGTCGACATTCGCGACGTTACACTTACGGCGATGGGGTTTCAGGGAGACTTTTCGATCGTGACGCGCTACAACGTGGACCTATGGGGACTGAACCCGGGTGACTGTACCCCACAGTTGAACATCGGCATCATCGACGTCTTGAAGGCTCTTGATGCGTTCGTGCAACTCCCGTTCCCATGTGACGATCCCTGTCCGTAGAGCGCTTCTGCAGCGGATCGAGCAGAACCCTTCAATTCGCTACGAACAAATCCTTCCGTAGTGACGTTCGGTAGGCATTGGAGCCGTTAAGCAAATCAATCACCCGAAGCGCATCGCCGACGGTGCGTTTGCCATTATGATCGACGTCCGTCTGGTACAGGGGGCGGGTGGAATCGTTCCGGCTCTGCAATGCCAGAAGCATGATGTCTGCGAAGCTTACCGATCCGTCTGCGTTGACATCGCCGGGGAGGCTTCCGATCGTCGTGCTTGTAGCGCTGGCACTGTGCGTTATGGACGTCCAACGCGCAGCGCGAATCCCACGATCAAGATGCAGTGTTAAGAGTGTGCCGTTCGCCTCGAGATTCTTGATTCTTGGGGGATTCTTCGTACCGTCGACGATCGAGAACATATCCGCCGTCAGGCCGGTTGCCTCTGCGTTGAGCGTCAGGTCGACGCGGTCCCATCCGCGACCATCAGCTCGCCGGCGGGCGTCAACCGATCCCGAGGGCGGTTCGCTGCCCATGATTCGATGAACCATCGTGCCCTTAGCGACCTTGACCACCAAATTTTCGAACATCAAAGGGAGGATTTCGACGCTGTTCGAATCACGGGCCGTGCTGGCACCGGGGTCATCTTTCAAGCTCATGAGAAACGTCCCGCTCGCGTCTTCGGAGACTTTAACGTTGAGCGTGCCGCAAGCTGAGCGTGTTCCATCCTGCGGAGAAACCACCGCGTCCGAGTCATTCACAAGGATGTTCAAGTATCGATAGCCGAACGAAATCGTATCGACCACGGGGATTGACGCGACATCCTTGAAGATGTATCGCGGATCGTTGCGGTCGATAAAACCATTCTTGTCGTTCGGGAATTCACTCAGCGTTGTCTGTTCATAGTCCTTAGGGTGAATGCTTCCGGTCAGGCCGCTGGTGTACCCGCGATCGTCAATTTGGGCCTGTAGCGCACGCAACTTCTCGCCATTGGGTGCCCAATCGCGAATAAAGATCTGAAGGGTCATCTCGTCGCCCGGGGACACAGTAATCTCGTTCACGGGTTTGGGAAGGGGTATGCCGTTGACGGATACCACTTCCAGCGACATCGTTGGATCTTGGGCCGAGGCGGCCGTCGTAGTGAACACAAAGCCGGCAAGCCCCAAAACCATGATTCGGGAGAAACTGAACATCGATCAACCTCCAGGCCATGAAAAGCCTAACAGATACAAATGCCGACAGCCGTCCGCCCGCTGATACTACGGGCAAGGCGCCGGACAATTCAATGCGCTGCCGTCTCCCCCTTGGAACGCGTCCAGCGCAATGATTACGTCAGTGATAATGGAAACCTCCTGGTCTGGCAAACATTCGATTCCAATTACGCCGGACCCTGCGAGGTCCGTTTGGTAGATCGGCGGTGCGCTTGGTGCTCCCGCGAAGGCTTGGACGACGGCCACGACGTCCACGACAAAGGAAAATGCGCCATCGGGGGGTAGAAAAACGCCGTTCTCCAGTCCGGCCACATCCCCGTGGAGTGCCGTGGTGGCCGACGTCGCCGGTGAAAGCTGGGCGCCGAAATCCGTCTGCACAAGGTAAGACGTATCCGGGACGATCGTGGTCCCGAAAACGCGCACGGGGGAACCCCATTCAAGCGAAGTCAACTCCGTGGGGACGTCCACAAGCTTGGCGTAGTTGTCATCTCCAGACGGCGCCGCCAAATACCTTGTGGCGCCCGTCGGGCAATCGGGTGTCACTGCAATCGCGTACGGCTGCGGGCCGGGTGGCGGCGTCACTTCGAGATATCGTGGGCTAAGACCTCTCGAAGCCGGTTGGGGCGGAACTATGCGGTAAACAAATCCGGTTCCGCTCGGGCCGATGTTGTCTGCCGCGAGAATATAGAGCTCCCCGCCCTCATCTTCTCCGATACCAAGCAAGGCCTGTCCAAGTGGCGCGCCGTCCGGGGCGATGAAAGCCTCACGGATGTTAAATGCGTCGGCTCCTTCGACATCCATGTAAAACAACCGACCGCCGGGAACTACAAAACTCTGTCCGAAGTCCCCGAACAAATACTTGCCGGCTAATGCGGGATAATTCGAGCCCTGGTAGACGTAGCCCCCGATTACGGCAATACCTGCGGGATTATTGCAGAAGCCTTCACCGTTGCAGAAAGTGCCCAAGGCCACACATTCAATATCCTCCGTGCACGAAGTTGGATGTGGATAGTCAACAACCGGATCGAGCAGGGGTTCACTCGATGCCCCTACTGTGGCACACGTAGCAGGGGGCGAAGTCGGCGCCATCGGATCAAAGCACTGGAAACCTTCTCGTATGACCCATCCAAAGTTTAGCAGTCCTGGAGCGGGAAGGATCGGTACGAAGTCAATTTCTTCGAAAAGGTTTTGCCCGACATCGCCCACGATCGCAATATCCACACCCGCAATTTTAGCAAACGTGAAGCGGTACGGATTTCTAAATCCATAGGCATAAATCTCCGGCGCCCCGCCACCACCCGCGAAGGGATTACCCGGGGGGATCTTATAGTCCAGTCCAGGATCTGGTGTTCCGTCGATGTCGATGCGCAGCAGCGAACCGAGGGTAGTGCTGATGTTCTGGCCATTGCCAATCGGTCCATGCGACGGCGGATCATCGGCCAATCCATCGTTCGCACCGCCACCATCGCCGAGTGTGAAGTACAGTAGGCCATCGGGACCGAAAAGAATCTGGCCCGCGTCGTGGTTGAACTGCGGCTCATCGACTTGGAATAGGATAATTTCCGAACTCAAATCGCCCACGTCGGGGTCGGCGGAGACTGTAAACTCGGCCACCGTCTCGGCGTGGCATCCGACGACGAATCCCTCGGGATTATTACACGGTTCGGCCGGATCGCCCGCTCGCGGAGCGCTGTAGCGTACAAAGAATCGACCGTTGTTGGCGTAATCCGGATGGAACGCCAGACCGAGAACGCCGCGTTCGTCGAAGAAAGGATTGATCGTAATGATCTTCGAGGTTAAGTCCAGGAAAGGCGTTGGCAACAGTGTTCCATCCTTGACGATGCGAATATGGCCGATTTGGTCAACGATGAACAGGCGACCTGAGCCGTCTGAGGCGTGTGTCAAAAAGACCGGTGCGGTCAGGCCCGATCCAGCATTGAGTTTGGCATTGGCGACTCCGCCGGCCACCAGTTCGAGAGAAATAGAGACGGACGCTTGGCACGCGGGACTTGCCGTAGAGCAAGTTGACCCGTTACCGGCGAAACGACCAAGACGGCCACTGCATTCCAGGGCTGTCAAGTCTTCCGCGCACCCACCGGAAGACTCCAAACAACATGCTCCGGTTGGCGGTGGAGTGCACTGCGGATCGATCGTGGCACAGTCAGACGCATCGCCGCCGTAGCGCAAGCCCGGTCCGGTGCAATCAGATTCAAGTACTAAATCTGTACATACGCCGATCAACTCGTTACAGCAAGCGCCGGAAGGTTGGCAGGGGGGATCGAGCGTGGTGCAGGTTGAGTCGACTCCACCAAACCGGTCGTTTACGCCGAGGCAGAATTCTACCTCGACGTCGTCAACACAAGAACCCGTAAGCTGATTGCAACACGCTCCCATAGCTACCGGGAGCGTAAAATCCACAGTCAGAGCTGGTCGATTACCTTCGACTAACGACTCGCGGGTATCAAATCGTGCCGCGGTTGTGCCTATCGTTTCGTTACCAAGAATAACCCAGCCGAAATTGGATGCCGGGCTATCCAGCCATGATTGAACGTCGGCCACCAGTTCAGGAGTGGATCCCCAACTGTAGGGCCCGAGGTTTGTCACGATTGTACTTGCCTGAACGGCACCCGAGAAGTCTCCACCAGCGGTTGTCCAGAAATCGGTGTTGTGGAAAGTGTGAAGCCATGTGGCATCGCCTGCGGAAGCGGGTGCCCCTGGGCCTTCTTGACCGGCTGCATCCGAAGTCGATTCGCCCCAATCGGCCAAGGCCCTGTGGATATTGATGGTCTTATTGGTGGCGATTCGCACCCTTGATAGGTTCAAACGCAAAACAACACTATTGATCGTTGAGCCGGACGGAATGGCAGCGGCAATATCGAATTGCAGCAGTCCTCGACGGATGGAGCCCGAGAGCTGTCCGGTTCGACCCACGAAGAAGTATTGACCGGCACCATTGCTCAGCGAGCCGGTCGTGCTTTCGTAGAGTGTGTTATCTTTGGCCGCGTCGATTACGGCGATCTCGGCGTTCGCATGTTTCGTGGCCAAAAAGACTACCAAAATCACCCCCATGAAAACGCTGTAACGCTGCATGATCGTTCTCCTTCCCGCCCCGTAGGGTGGATCAATGGTCATTGAACTAGCCCGAACTTTCGTGGAGTCGGCGCGCTACCAAACATAACCGTTCGCCGGCTCATTTGATTCCCATGCATTACGATAGTGCTGTGCGCATACCGGAACCGGTGCCGCAAATCTGGACGTGATTGTGTACTCATATTGCACACTTGGGATCTCTCCGAACCCTCGGCCAATATAGCTAAATGTAGCGGCGGATGCAAGAATAATCCGATTGGTGCGGCGTTTTTCGTTGCTGGCCCGCTTTTGGAGGCATGGTAAGGTTCGAAAGGAAGTGTAGCGAAACCGCAGGTCGTGGGTAGGATATGGGTATGAGCCAAAAACGTATAAAACGAGCATTGATCAGCGTCTATGACAAGACCGGAATTGTCGAATTCGCCCGGGCCTTGGTGGAGGAATTCGCCATTGAAATCATCTCCACGGGCGGAACGGCCAGCCTCCTCAAGCAAAACAGGATTCCCGTAACCCTGGTCGAGGAGGTTACAGGATTTCCCGAGATGATGAACGGGCGGGTTAAAACGCTACACCCCAAGATCCACGCGGGCATTCTCGCGGATCGCGACAACCCCGAGCACATGCGGCAGCTTGAAGAGCAGGGCATCAAACCGATCGACATGGTGGTGGTTAACCTGTATCCGTTTGAGAAGACGGTAGCCGACCCGAATTGCACCTTCGAACAGGCCATCGAGATGATCGACATCGGCGGACCATGCATGCTCCGCGCGGCAGCGAAGAATCATAAGCATGTCATTGCGTGTTGCAGTGAGTTAGATCACGAGCTGATACTGGATACGGTTCGCGTCTCAGATGATTCTACGATTGAAGTGGATCGCAGGCGAGAATGGGCTTCACGGGCGTTTTGGATGATGCACCTGTACGATGCTCAGGTTCACGCGTGGTTCGAATCGCAAGAGGACATGGATGAATGGTGTCCTGAGATGGCAATTGTCCGGTTGAATTGGCCGGATATTCTTCGGTATGGGGAGAATCCGCATGTTACGGGTGCCATGTACGAGCGCCGAAAACCGGATGGCGCTGGCTTGAATGAATCAGACCTAGCCACGGCGCATTCCGGCACATCGGCGACTAACCTCTCCTACAATAACTATGCCGACGGTCATGCAGCTTTGGAGCTCTGCAAAGAACTGACGAGGGCGAAACGGGC
>Ga0214472_10003994_pt1 | contig 15590 bp, 15 predicted proteins | sample RVTome_6_FD_207662 | JGI IMG/M metagenome (GOLD analysis project Ga0214472, IMG submission 207662) | Soil microbial communities from uranium-contaminated site in the Upper Colorado River Basin, Wyoming, United States - RVT140D175 | ecosystem: Environmental > Terrestrial > Soil > Contaminated >...
CCTCGATGGCCCGACGGGCGGCGATCTTCAACTTGTGGCGGAGCAGGTTGCGTTCCGCGTCGGCGAATGGGCGAGGCATGATTCCCTTGACCGATATGACCCGTGTCGACTATACGGTCATTGCTCGATCGTGTCGAGATCATCAGGAACCAGGCAGACATCGACGGCGTCCCACGGGGAACGACAACGACGGAGGAAACATGCGGAATACCATCGCCCTGCTTGGCGCACTCGTGCTGGTGCTGGCTGCCTGTGGCGGCGGCGACAGCGGTGCAAACAGCCTGCCGGGAGCCGACGACAACCCGGATGTGGCCGGGGCCTGTCTGGCCGGCGACCCGGACTGCCAGGACATCGGCGATCCCAACGCCGACCCCGGCGTCCCAAGCGACGCCACCGACGAACCGATCACCCCGAGCAGCTCACTCACCGTCAGCCAGGTGCTGGCGGCCGGCTCGATCGACGGCAGCTTCGTCGTGTCCGGGTTCCTCTTCGTCGACGCCGAAGGCAACGCCGTGCTGTGCGACCTGGTCCTCGAGTCGTATCCGCCGCAGTGCGGGGGCGATTCGATCGCGGTCGCCGGTGAGATCCCGTTCCTCGACGAACTCACCACCGATCAGGGTCTCCACTGGTCCGACGGCCCGGTGGAGCTCGAAGGCACCTTCGACGGCACCACCTTCACCATCGGCTGACACCAGTCGCCAGCCGAACCGGCGGCGTCACCCGGCAGCGCCGGGGGGATTCGGCATCGACGAGGTGCGGATCGGTTCGTGCCGCGACCCGGCCATCGGGCCGAAGCCGCCGCCGCCCTGGCCGACGTCCTCTCCCTCGTCCGCTCGGCGTGGCGGGCGGCCGTCCTCTAGGTTGAGCCGTCGTCGACGAGGTGGTGTGGGTGCGGGTCGGAGTGGCGTTGCGAATGATCGAAGAAGCCGAATCCCGGGGGAAGGCCGTACCCGGCTGGGAGCACATCCGCGCCCAGGCGCTGGCCGCCGAGACCGCCGGCTTCGACCTCGTCACCGTCGCCGATGCCGTCAGCGAGAACGGCCGCGGCTACTGGGAGGGGATGACGCTGGCAGGGGCGGTGGCGGCGGCGACAACGACGATCGGCGTGGCCCATTCCGTCGTCAACGCTCCATACCGGGAGCCCGCCGTGGTGGCCCGCGCCGCCGACACCCTCGACGAGATTTCGGGTGGCCGCTACGTCCTCGGCATGGGGGCGGGCAACACCCCGGACGACTATGCGATGTTCGGCATGGACGCCGACCCCCGCTTCTCCCGCTTCGCGGAGTCGATCGAGGTGGTTGCCTCGCTCCTCCGTACCGGCACCGTCGACATCGACGGGGACTTCGAACACGCCCATGCCGACTGGTGGAGCCCCCGCGGTCCCCGTCCACTTGGTCCGCCCATCGTCATCGCCGCCGGCGGCCCGAGGATGGTGGACCTCACCGCCCGTCTGGCCGACGGGTGGAACTGGTGGGCCGACGCCAGCGGTACCTCCGATCACCTGCCGCCGATCGTCGAACGGCTGGCCCGCGCCTGCACCGCCGAGGCTCGCACCGTCGAGCGGTCGATCGACATGTATTCCTTCGATCCACTCGGCCTGGTGGAGGACCGCCCGGACGGTGTCGCCTCCGGCTCGGCAGACGAGATGGCCGAGCCGATCATTCGCCTCCGGGATCTCGGCGTCGCCGAGGTGCGCCTCGACATCTACGCCGACCCTCCCCGCCTGGCCGAAGCGACCTTGGCGATGGCAGGCGTCGTGGAACGGGTCCACGACGCCTGACCAACACCGGTCAGCCGGCCAGCAACTCGTCCAGCCGCTCGAAGATCTGGCGGATGCCATCCTCCATGCCGCTCGCCACGAAGGCGTCGCGCCCCTCGAACGAATCCACCAGTGAGGTGGCGACCAAGCGGGTACGCCCCCCACCGATGTCTTCGAGGACGAGCTTCTCGAGTGCCACGCCGTCCGGCTCGCCTTCGAAGGTGAACGTCTGCACGATCAGCTCCGAGGGGCGCACCTCGTGGAAGCATCCCCGGAAGCCGTACTCGTTGTCGTCGTCGATGTGGACATACCGGTACGACCCTCCGCTGCGACAGTCATAGTGGTCGATCCGGATCTCGTAACCGCGCGGTGCGAGCCACTGCACGACGAGTTCCGGTTCGGCATGTGCACTAAACACCTGCTCGGGCGGGGCATCGAACTCGCGGATGATGCGGACGAGGGGAACGTCGGGGTCGAGGACGATCTGGGTCTGGTGTGTGTTGGCGGTGGTCACGATTCTTCTCCTGTCTCTGGCTGGGTGATGTCAGGCATCTCGGTGATGTCAGGCATGGAGCGGAGGACGGCGTCGAGGCGCCGGTAACGCTCTTCTGCCCGCCGGCGGTACCGCTCGATCCACTTGGTCATGAGGTCGAACACCTCCGCTTCGAGGTGCACCGGCCGCCGCTGGGCTTGGCGGCTACGGGTGACCAGTCCGGCGTCTTCCAGCACCCTGAGATGCTTGGAGACGGCCTGGATGCTCATCTCGTACGGTTCGGCGAGCTCGCCGACGGTGGCGTCCCCGTCGGTCAGCCTCGCCACGATGTCACGCCGGGTGGGGTCGGCGAGAGCCGAGAACACCCGGGACAGCGCATCAGCCGGCACGGTTCTCCTTTCTTGCAACCGATCGGTTGAACACAACCTACCGAGAACGAACCTCGCTTGTCAACCGTTTGGTTGATAACGAACGGCCTCCCGCCATACCGTGGGCTCAGGACCACCGTGACGGTGGTCTGCAACCCTGGGTACGGGACCACCGTGGCGGTGGTCTACGGCCCACGGTTCGGGGCGACGACGCTCCGCTCGGACCACCGGAGGATGGCGGCGGCGATCACGGCCGCGGCGAAGAGGGCGATGGCGAACGGACGGAGCGTTCCGTCGAAGCGGGCATCGACCAGGGCGCCGAGGGTGGCGCCGATCAGCGTCGAGGCGGTTCCGACGATCGCCGCCGCCATGCCCGCCACCTCCCCCATCGGCTGCAGCGCCCGGCTGTTCAGGTTGGGTATCAGTAGCGAGTGGAGGGCCAGCATCACCGCCATCCCCCCGACGAAACCCCATAGCGGCGGCCGCCCGTCCTCGGACAGGATCCAGGCCATGAACACTCCGGAGGCGACGATGTAGACGAGCATCGTCCATCGGCTGAGCCGCGCCATCCCGATGCGTTCCACCACCCGCCCGTTGACGAACATCATCACACCCATCACCGCCGCCAGCCCGCCGAAAAACGCCGGGAAGCTCTCGACCACCCCGAACACCTCGGCGAACATGATCTCGGCCGAGGCCAGATACGACATGAAGACACCGAACAGCGCCGCCAGCGCCGCGGTGTGCCCGACGGTGATCCGGTTCGTGGTGACCACCCGGGCGGCGATCTTCAACCGGCGGAATGTCAGGTCCTCCAGACGGTTCTCCGCAGCCAGCGTCTCCGGCAGTCGGCGAGACCACAGCAGCACCCCGACGGCATACACGGCGCAGAAGACGAAGATCCACTGCCAGGAGGCGACGGCCAAGATCAGCGCACCAACTGCAGGGGCGAAGACGGGGACGAGGATGAAAATGGAGAACACCAGCGACATCGCCCGCGCCATCCGGTCCCCGTCGTAGGTGTCGCGTACGATCGCACCGACGATGACCCGTCCCCCGGCCGCGCCGAGACCCCACAGAAACCGGGCTGCCAGCAGGATCCCGAGGCTCGGCGCGAGGGCAGACGCCACCGCCCCGATCCCATACAGCGTGGCTGCCACGAGCAGGGTCCGCTTCCGTCCGAAGTAGTCGGCGATCGGACCGTAGAACACCTGGCCGGAGGCGATGCCGATGAAGTAGGCGGTGACGACTCGTGCCACCTGGGTGGCGTCCGGGGCCAGACCGAACCCTTCCCGAATGGCGCCGAAGGCCGGAAGCATGATGTCGACGCCGAGCGCCGTCAACGACATCGTGGCGGCGAGGAACAGGGTGAATTCGGCCGAGCCCGGCCGGATCCCACCCGACCGACTCTTCACCGTCGGTGTGCTCACGCCACCGAGGCCACCCACGCCTCCACCGACCTGCGCATGGTCTCCAACGGGACGGTCCCGTGTCCGAGCACCGCCTCGTGGAAGTCGGCGATCTCGAAGTCCGAGCCAAGCGACTCCTCGGCGAACCGACGGGCAGCGACGATCTCCAGCCGGCCGATCATGTAGGCCACCGCCTGACCCGGGTTGCCGATGTAACGGTCGATCTCGGCTTCGATCTCACCTCGGGGCAGCGGACTGTTGTCCAGCATGTACTGCACGGCCCGGTCCCGCGACCACCCGTGCAGATGCATACCGGTGTCGACGACCAGCCGGCAGGCACGCAACGAGTCGGCGCCGAGCATCCCCAATCGTTCGATGTCGTCGCGGAACAGTCCCATCTCGTCGGATAGCCGCTCGGAGTACAGCGCCCACCCTTCGTTGAAGGCGGCGATGTACATCTTGCGGTGCACCAGGTGCATCGCCTCGTTCTCGATGGACCGCGCCAGGTCGAAGTGATGGCCGGGGATGCCTTCGTGGAACGTGGTGCTGGCGAGTTGCGGACCCCACAGTGACGGGTCTTCGACGTTGAAGTAGAAGGCGGCGGGCTTGCCGGTCTCGGGGTTGGGTCCGGAGTAGAAGGCCATCGCACCGGAGGTGGTGGGCCGCACCTCGCAGTCGCTCTGCGGGGTGCGCCGGAACCAGTTCGGCGCCTCGGCCTGGGCGCGGCGGAACATCTCGGTGGCGTCGGCGATGAGTGTGTCGACGTCGTCGTAGTGCAACGAGGTGTCCTCCCGCAGCCGGGAGTAGATGGTGGGGAGGTCGGTCACCCCGAGCGCCGAACCGCCCAGTTCCCGGTATTCGTCGTCGAGGCGAGCAACCTGTTCCAGCCCCCGCTCGTGCACCTCTTCGGGGCTGAGGGTGGTGGTGGTGAACCCGGCGACGAGTCGGCGATACAGGTCCTCACCGCCGTCGAGATGACAGAGGCCGGGGGTGTCAACCGACGGTGCTGCGGGCAGCGCCACCGTCTCCAGGGCCTCGCGATATCGGCCGAGGGCCGGCTGGATGTCGTCCCGAACGATGGCGACCACCTGCTCGTGCCAGTCCGGGTGCTCGCCCTCCCGCGGGGGAGGCTGGCCGGCCAGCGGATCGTGGGCGGCGTCGGAAGAGAGCGCACGGTCCAACACGTCCATCATCATCTGCACGTGCAGTTCGTTCGGCACCCAGCCTTTGTCCCTGCCCCGTTCCAGCCCGCCGATCATCTCACCCAACATCAGCGGCAACTTCCGCAGCTTCTCGAGATAGCGACGACCGTGGTCCTCGGTTACGAGGGTGTAGCGGGGGAGGAAGGTGGCGAGGTCCGAGTAGGCGCCGATGACGGGGTTGTGAAGTTCGAGTTCGGCTCTGGCCTCGTTCTGGGCGGCGGCGGAACGGGCATGCCAGGCGACGGTGGAGAGGGTGATCTCTTCGGTGGCGTCGGCGGTCTGGCGAGCCGCCTCCGCCCGGGAAGCGATGTCGAGCAATGCCGTCCGATAGGCGGCGATCCCTCGTTCGCTCAGATCCTGCCACCGCTCGAGATACTCGAGTTCGCCTTCCCACAGGGCGGTGAACTGATCGTTCTCCCGGTACAGGGTCCAGTATTCGTCGGCGAGGGATCGGACGTCGGACATCAGGCGAATGTACCGACTCCGCGTGGCTGTGCCTCAATCGACGGAGGTGCTCGCCTCCGACGTCATCCTCATCTCAGGTCGGATGCGGTGAGGCGCCGGCCCGCGACGCCTCCCAGATCCTCCAGTCGAGTTCGTACGCCTTGATTCCGAGTTCTCGGGCGACCGCTTCGAGGAGCGCGATGACTTCGCGGTCGCGCGGACTCCGACCGAGGGCCTGTTCAACGAACCGGCGGATATGAACGTCGGGCTTGACCGTCTCGATGCCTTGTCTCATGACGAGCCATTGGAACACCGCGATGCCCAGCCCTCGGACACGGCCTTCGAAATCCCGGCCGAACAGCGCCCGGCCCGCCCATCTGCGGAGGCTCGGCTGATCGACCACACCGATGCGCCGGAAGTAAGCAGCGAGATCCCGGAGTTGATGCGCGCGGGTCCACATGTCGTAGCCCCAGAGGTGGCGAGCCAGGTCGAGGTTGCCGTCCTTGTCGTCGGGGAAACGATCGAAGAGCTCCTCGAGATCGTCCAGCGTCCGTATCTCGTCCCAGTGGCGATCGCGGAAGGTCTGCAACGCCCTCACGACAGCTTTCGTGTTCATCTGATAGTCGAGGACGGTCTCCAAGAGGTTCATGATGAAGTCCGTCTCCAGGTACGAAGCCTGCGCCTCGGGAAGCAGCCTCGCCGCCACGGTGATCCTGGCGACATCGATGTCGGTGCTCATGTCCGAATGTTCGCATGACGGGACCGGCGAAGGGCGACCGTCGCTCACCCCGATCCCAGCCGACAGGTGGGCAGCGACCTCGTCAGCCTTCGTCGATCGCACGTAGCCCGTCGACCCTCCATTGGATCTGGGACGACAGCCAGCATGGACCTACCAGCGCCTCATCCTGCGGAGACTCGTCTCAGTCGAAGCTATGGCCTCCGTGCTCGTCCGCCAAGGGATCGCCTCTGCGCGGACGCTCCGAGCTGACCGCGATTCGAGCCACCATCCCTGCACGTGAGTGAACGTCGAGCTTGGCGTACATCCGTCTGAGATGTGTCGATACCGTCCAGGCACTGATACCAAGGGCCGCAGCAATCTGCTTGTTGCTAAGACCCTTGGCGACCATACGAGCGATCTCGGCTTCACGCGGCGAGAGCCCCGTCTGACCGGCGAGATCCTCTATCCATGAGAAGTGGAGCTCCCCGGCGGCATCCGAGTCCGACGTCTTGGGGATGTGCTCGGATTCAGGACCAGTCACCGCTCATCTCTTCCTCAGAGCCCCCGGGTGCCAGCCGCCGCCGAGCCTACACGAGCAGCCAACCCGTGTGCGGAGGAAACCGTGGACCGCCCACCCGATCGTGGTAGCACCTTCGTGGGGCCACGAAACTGTGACTACCGCGCTCTCGGTACGGCTCCGTACGCTCGGCGGACAACCGTTCGGAGGAGGGTGAATTGGACACCATCGACCAGCTGGGTGACTTCGAAGGCATCGACTTCTTCGACGATGGGCCCTTCGAGGACTTCGAGGACTTCGACGGCGAGGACGCCGACTTCGAATCGGCGTCGTATGAGCCCGAACCGCTGGGCTGGGACGCCGATGGCGAGGACCTCTACGAGACAGATGGCATCTGGGAAGCCGACGACATGTCCGACTTCGAGGCCGTCGTCGGTGAGCCCGACTACCGCGAGTCCGACTTCTACGCCGAGTACGAGGCGGACTTCTGGGACGAGGCCGACGACGAGTTCTTCAAGAAGATCGGGCGCTGGGTCAAGAAGACCGCCAAGAAGGTCGGTGGTGTTGTCAAGGCAGGCATCCGGACCATCGCAAAGTTCGCCGGGCCGCTCCTCAAGGTTCTCGGACCGGTCGCCGCCAAGATCGTGGGCGGGGCGATCGGCGGGCCTGCCGGCGCCGCCATCGCCGGGACGCTGACCAGCGCCCTGCTCAAGGAGGCCGAGTTCGAAGATGAGGGTGACGCCGACTCCCAGATCGAGGAGGACGAGACGTTGCTCGAAAGCATCGGATTCGATGAGGCGTCGTACGATCTGATGGCGGAGGCCGCCGGCCGTATTACCGCCTCACCCGACGAAGCCGTGTCTTCCCGTGCCATCGTCGGCATGATCGGACACGGATACCGGGCGTTCGCCAGGAACCCACGCCTCCGCCCGCACCTCGCCGCGGTGATGAGGGCGGCCGTGGCCCTCGCCGCCACCTTCCGGGCGAATCCCAAGACCCGGTGGGCCGTCCAGGTCATCCCGCTCATCGTCTCCCGCACGATGCTGCGCCTGGCCCGCACACGAACGATCACCAAGCGCACCCTCGTCGAGGCGATGGCTCGGGAAACCGCCTGGACGCTGGCGAATCCTCGGCGGGCGAGAGCCGCCCTCGCCGCCATGAAGCGACGGCAACGGCGTGGTCAGCTGCGGCGGAAGACCCGCTGATCGAGGAGTCGGCCCAGCCGGCACTTGCATAGAACCGCTACCGAACCGCGACAGAGGCCCCGGGGTTCCCAGCAACCCCGGGGCTTTCACATGCCGGTGCCTCCGATAGGGGCCACGACCCGGGCGACCATGGCGGCCCTGGTGTGGACGTCCAGCTTGGCGAAGATGCGACGAAGGTGTGTGGACACCGTCCACACGCTGATGCCGAGAACCGCCGCGATCTCCTTGTTGCTTCGATCGTGCGCCACCTGACGCACGATCTCGAGCTCCCTGGGCGACAGCCCGATCCGGGCCGCCGTCTGCTCGTGGTTGGCGATGGATTCGAGACCCCTCGTCGTGGTCACGAGACCGGAGTCATCGAGGGTCCCGGCCGGCGGTGGCGGCAGACCCTCCCTGTGCGGCAGCGACCTCGTCGCAGTCAGATCGATTGAGTACTCGATCACGAGCCGATGGCCCTCTTCGCCATCGGCACCACGTTTGAAGGCCTGGCGGTGGGACCAGCGACGGCGGCTTGGCCGGCTCGGATGGCGGATTCGGAGGTCAGCCACTCCTCGCATGCCCCTTCGATCTGTGCGAGCAGGAACTCGAACTGCGGACGGCTCGTGTTGAGGATTGCTCCGCCGGCGAGCCAGCGGAGGACATCGCGCCCCGTCACCGCCATGCGGTTGCGCTGCGACGCCCAGGTCTTGCGTCCCAGGAACTTCATCGAGACCTCCTCGATCACATCCCAGGGATCCTTCGCCCCGTAGAGATTCTTCACGTCGGGAGCGTCGAGGATCTCGAAGGCGCTGCGCAGCAGTTGGGCGACTTCGATCGTGAGCACATGGACGTGGCCATACGAAGCCGACTTGAGCTTGTTGCGAAGGTCGAGCCCACTGCGCCGGACGATGGCCACGCTCCCGTAGCCCTCCGATTGCGGCGCGTTGCCCTTGATGACCTGCGCCACCCGGCGGTCGCGACTGAAGGCAGCCACTCGCTTGTTGAAGCCGGAGAACATGGCATGGAATTCGTCGAACGGCTGTGCTCCCCGTGGTGGAGCCACCTCGCGGTAGTAGCCGAACACCCTCCGGTAGGCCTGATGTCGCTGCTTCCTCGTGTACTGAAGGGCGCGCCGCCGGTCGAATCGATAGAGCCGCTGAGCGCCCTCGCCGGTCGACACCTTGAGCCGTCCCGACTGGAACTGACTCTGCAACTCGAGGGCGACGTCGAAGACACCCAGCCTCTCGTGCATGTAGATGAAATAGAGATCGGCGACGGCGTAGATGCGTTCCGCAGTGACCGTCTCGTCGAAGGCGACGACGTCGGGCGCAATCATCGTCCCCGCCAGGGATGGCGGTTCACCACCGAAGCCCTGGAGTCGTACGAACGCTTCATCCGGGTCGAGCTCGGACTCGCGCTGGAGGCCGAACAGCTCCGTCTCCAGATCTGCGAGCTGTTCTGACAGGATCTGTGCTGCTGCCAGGTCGCCAGGACGATCGGACGCCAAAGCGTCGGCCAGTTGCGTTCTCGCCGTGTCGATCTGGCTCAGTAGCTCGTAGTAGTTGTCCGCCATGAGATCCTCCTCACTCGGCTGCGGGTTGATCCTTGAGGGTGGCGATGATCGTGCTGAGCTCGCTCAGCACTGCCGCCAGCCGCCCGATCTCGTTCCGTACGCGGGCCAGGAGCTCCTCGTCGAGGACCTGGGCGAAGTCGAGTCCGTGGATCGCCGCCTTCTGTGTCTTCTTCGGGGATTGGCCGAAGTCGCTGTGTTCGTAGATGAGCTGGTATTTCACCGAGAACATGTCGACGAATGCCTGGATGGCGAGAATCTCTGCCCGGCCACGACGGGCGGCCTTCTCCCAGGCACGCGCCTGGACGGCAGTGGCGGCGAGGAAGTCTCCGAGTGGCAGCTGCAGCCGCTCGTCGTCCTCGTCTTTCACCTCGAGATCGAGGCACTCGTCACCCAGTTGCATCACCGACACGAGACGATCGACGTGCGCTTCGACACACTGCGCGCGGTAGGCGACGGCAGCGCTGACCTGGGAGAAGGACACGATGTCGCCGAGCCGCTCCCTCAGACTCTCCCAGCCGGAGGCGATGCACCGGATGTGACCGACGACAGTCAGGTACTCCACGAGCGCATCCTCCTCGCTCGCCGTCGTCGTCTGCCACGGCTCGACCAGGCCGGTCAGTTCTCCCAGCCGACCCACCGCCCCCTCGGTCTCCTGGTCGTCGACACCGACCAGCTGGTCGATCCACAGGTCGACAGTCTCCGGCCAGGCGTTCGACGAGAACTCGTCGATCAGACCTTTCAGGGCGGCGGCGATGACTCTCCTCGTCGCCGCGATCTCGTCGTGATCGGGCTGGCTCACGATCGGCTGGATCGACTCGAGACGACCGAGCGCATCCTCGCCCAGGACCTCGACTCTCCGCCCGAGCGCGGTCACCTCGGGGGGAATCGGGCGAGCCTCGCCGTCAGGCGGCCTCATCCCTCGCAGGCTCAATCCGACCCTTCTCTCCCCGGTCAGCTCGTCGACCGTGGTGGTGAACTGCGAATTCCACCTCTCGAGAACCTGAGATCGCTCGCCGGCGGGGAGCGCGCGCAGACGTTGGGGGGCGATTCCCGCATAGGCGGCGATGGCGTGGTCTGCCCACTCCCGAGGGGAGAGCTGCTGGGGCGTGTGTGTGCTCGTCATGGCCGGGCTACCTCCTGTTGAGCGCTTGGTAGAAGTTGCGGTTGATGACCTCGGGTCGAGCCAGCCGCTGATCGAGGGCGAGACGCGCCGCGCCGATGAGGAACCGCTCCGGAATCACTCCGGGGTCGTTGCCGGCGGCGAGCCGCCCGGCAGCCTCCTGGGTGAGCGCCTGCTCCTTCGCCGTGAACGACACGACGGCGGCGAGGCTTTTGTTGCCGAGCTGCGGGTACGGCCGGAAGCACATGAGGTCCGTCACCGCGGCCGTGGCCTTCGGGAACGAGCGCATGAACGCCGGCGGGATGTCCCTCTGGCGGGACGGCGGGTAGAGGGTGGACCACTTGCGGCGAGTGGTGGTCGTGTCGAATCCGAGCCGGTCCAGCAGATGCAAGGCGATGAGCGGTCGGAGCAGCGGCGTCGGGTGCACCGCAGTAGCCGTGTGCCGGGCGATGTCGCCGCGGGACCGGCTCACGACCTCGGTCAGCGAGATCACGTACGACGGACCGATGAGCAATGCCCCGAGGAGGTCCGCGAACACCTCCTTGTGCCATCTCTTCCAGGTGGCAACCGACTGCGCGTCGATCCCCGAAGCAGGCAGCCGCCGGCCGATCAGCTCCGGGATGATGTCCCACAGCCCGAGCTCCGCCTGGAGGTTGTGGGCCACTTCGTGGGGAATGGCGCCGAGGGTCCAGGCATTGAGCAAGCGGTGGTACGGGATCTTGATCAGGGGAAAGGGATTGGCCCGGTGGCCCAACAAGGAGATCGCCACGCCACGCCGGAAGGTTGCCGCCCCTCGCTCACCGTGCATGTACGAGAACGGGGAGGGGGCAGGGATGGAACGAGCAACTCCGAGCCCCAGAAAGATCGCCTGGTAGGAGTCGAGCGAGATCCGGTCCGAGGCAAGGAGCCGGGGCCCGAGGTGGGTCTGACGCTGGCTGAAGATCCGGAAGTAGAAGTCCCACACCTTCTCGGTCGCCTCGACGAGCCGTTGCGTGGCTTGTTTGCGGGACAGGAAGCGCGTCACGTCGGCGTCGTTGCCGGCACTCGCCTTCCGACCCAGCTCCCGAAGTCTCTCAGCATCGCGAAAGAGGGCCGACTGCATGCCGCCGAGGAAGTGATTGACCGCATCCAGATGCCCCCTGCTCGGCGCCGAAGCATGGCGACCGAACGCTCCCTCCGGAAAGGGTCGTAGCCCGGCGGCATGGCGGGCCACGGCGGTGTGCTGCGCCCACAGCCAGCGGCGCATCGAATCCTGCTCGACCTTCGTCGAGCCGGCCTGCTGCCGGAGCGGGCGACGTGCCGGACTCTGCTGGACGACCGGAACCGGCTTGGAGCGCGACGGCGCGACAGTCGGCACGATCACCGTCCTCTGACGGGCCGTGGACGACGAAGTCCGGCCCGCGTCTGGCTCATGGCGACCCGCTGCACTACTCGTGGCGTCAACGTCCGCCCGGCGGATCGATGAGCGGTCAGAGCGCCGACCGTGCGCCGGGTCGCTGCCGGCAGCGTCCTCACCAGCGGCCGGGTGGCGGGTCGGCGTCGCAGGGCTCGGGCGATGCGAACGTTGTGTCTGATGAGCACCGGCATCCACGACGGCTCCACTCCGGGCGAGGTCGCCAGGACGTATGCGGTGAGCCCACCGATGAGACCGCAGAGCACGGCATCCTCTTGGCTACGCGCAGCCAGCCCGGCGAGGGCGTCGGCGACGGTCGCCGCCTCGTTCGCAGAGGAGCGGAGCTCGACGGTCATCAGTCACCGTCGGTGCTTGCGGGCCGAGGGTGCGACAGGCCCATCAACTGGCGATCCAGCGATTGATGTTCGCCAGGTTGCCCGGCGTGAAGATCACTCCCCGGTTCTGTTGCGGTGAGCCGGTGAAGCCGGCCTTGTGCAGGCCGACGATCGACCGGGTGTTCTGCCACCTGAGCCAGATAGGGCTTCCGCTCTGACCGGGTTTGGTGTCGAGGACGTGCCGCATCCGCGCGCCGGAGATGTTGACGATCCGGTTGTACGTCCAGTACTGACGCTGGGCGGTTCCGGGATAGCCGGCCGTGTTCACCTTGACCTTGAGCAGGGTCTTGGGAGCGATGACCCGCAGCCGTGACCAGCTTCCCCCGGGAACACGCAGCGCCCGGTCGAGCGTCAGAACCGCGTAGTCGTGCGGCCATGCGTCGTTGTACGTCTTGGCGGTGCGGTAGGCGGCCGGAAAGTCGGCGCGGACGACCTTCGCCCGCCCATACGGCTGGTTCCGTTTGGCGCTCCCCTTGCCGTTGCGGCCGGGGGTCACCCAGTCGCCCTTCCATGTCGCCTTCTTCGTGCCGCGGCTGTAGACGCAGTGGGCGACCGTCAGCACCTTGTTCGGCTTGACGAGCGTTCCGGTGCAGCCGTCGGACATGTGACAGATGAACCGGAAAGGGATCTTCGTCGTGTCGCGGATCAGCTTGCGGGTGTCCGGGCCGATGACTTCGGGCTCGGACTCGTACGCGACGTCGGCTTCGTACATGTCTTCGAGGTCCGGCTCGAAGTAGTCGACCTCGTACTCGAGGTCGTCTTCGAGATCCAACTCGAGGTCTTCCTCATCGGCGTAGAGGTCTTCCGTGTCCACGTCTTCGAAGTCGAAGAAGTCAGAATCGAGGAGGTCGGCCTCCTCGAGATCGATCAGTTCGTCGATACCGTTCAAGGTCCCCTCCGTCGTGGCCGTGGACGGAGCGTATGGATCGAGACCCCGGTGCGGATAGTCGCAAGTTCATGGCCCCACAAAGGTGCTACCACGTTCGGTCCGGGAGGCGCATCGACGGAGCGGTGGGTCGGGGAGACGCGTCCCGGCGAGTCGGCGATCAGTCCGCCGTGGATTCGGAACTCCAGATCGCTTCGCCTTCGTCGTCCACCTCGCCGTTCGGCCGGAAGCCGAGGCCGGCGGCAACCAGGTTGGAGGCGACGTGGTCGGCATGGATGTGAGCGAAGAACCTGGTGACACCTTGGTCCGCCAACCAGGTCCGCATCGCCGCCGACGCCTCGGTGGCGTAGCCACGTCCCTGCCAGGGGGCGCCGATCACCCATCCGAGGTCGGCTTCTTCGCCGACCACGGTGGCCTGCACGTACCCGATGGCGGCTCCATCGAGCCGGACGATCCAGTTTTGCCACGTCTCCCCAGCTCGGGAAGAACCCTCCACCTGGACCCGGTACCGCCTTTCGAGCTGTTCGAGTGACGGCGCCTCCCCGCCGGTGAATGCGTACAGGTCCGGCGCCGAGAGCACCTCGATCATCTCAACGGCGTCTTCCACCGCGAGGGGCGTCAGTGTCAGCCGCGGCGTGCGCAGCTTCTCGGTCATGCGCACCAATATCGCAGATCCGGCGCCGGGCTCTCCTCCCATCGTGCTGTGCCGGTGCTTCGCCCGGGCCAGACCCGTCGCAACCGACGGCTGGCGGCGGACCGCCCGTCCGATCCTCTAGCGTGCCGAGCCGATGACCTCACTCTTCACCCGAGACGGCGACTCCTTCGTCCCCACCGAACTGACCCGGGGCGGCTGGGACGACCGGCACCAGCACGGCAGCCCCCCATCAGGTCTGCTCGCCCGGGCGGTGGAGGCGGTGCCGACGGCTGCGCCGATGCAGGTGGTGCGGTTCACCGTCGATCTTTTCCGCCCGGTGCCGCTCGTACCGTTGCACACCGCCACCGACGTCATCCGGGACGGCCGCCGCATACAGGTGGTCGACGCCGCCCTGTTCGCCGGTGAGGTGCAGGTGGGGCGGGCGACGGCGTTGAAGATGCGCACCACCGACCTCGACCTCCCACCGCCGGTGAGCGAGACGATGGCGAGGATGCCAGGCGGTCCGGAAACGGTGGAACGCCTCCGGTGGGATCCGAACGACGATCACGGGCGGATGGTCCGGTTCCATCTGCAGGGTGTCGAGATCCGCAGTTTCAGGGCGTCGTTCGCCGTCTACGGGCCGGGCGCCTCCTGGTTCCGACTGTGCCAGCCCTTGATCGAAGGCGAGGAGATCTCGCCGTTCGTTCGCCTGGCGGCGATCGCCGACCTGTCCAACGGCAACGCCCAGAGCCTCGACGTCGAGCACTGGACGTATGTCAACGCCGACATCACCCTCTACGCCCATCGCCTACCGGAAGGCGAGTGGATCGGCATGACGTCGCACGCCGATCAGCAGCGCAGCGGCATCGGCGTTGTCACCACCACTGTCTTCGACACCGCCGGTCCGGTGGGCACCATCGGCCAGGCGCAGCTGATCGACCGACGCTGACAGCTGCGTGAGCCGCGCACGTCGAAGGGGGCAGTGACACACGAAGACCGCTGCTGTACCGATGTGCTTCGATCGGGTGTGATGCCAGCTAGGGGTGATTCCGCTCGGGATCGATTGATCTGAGTGCCAGCTCGCGGTAGCCGATGGCTAGCGGGGCCGACTTCCACTCCGGGCTCTCCGTATCGGTGATTCCGAGCGCCGAACCCAACCCGGTCAGCGCTGGGCCGCTCGCCGTCAGCCAGCAAGTGACCCGCCGTAGATCTGCCAGGCCAGGATCGACTTTGCGCCGAGGCTGAGGACCAGATAGGTCTTCTCCCCATATGCATAATCGGCCCATCTGCCAACCTGGCGGTACTGGAGCCACTGATTCAGCCCGAAGCTGAAGAAGAACAAGAACTGCGCCACGACGATCCCGTAGACAAAGCCGGGGACGGTCTCGGCGCCGATGACATTGATGACGATGGCAACCCATGGCGTCAGGCCGACGAGTGCGCCGAACCAGAACGGAAGCATGGTGGTCCGAGTGCGGCCTGGGGGGTTCATCAG
>Ga0214472_10003996_pt1 | contig 15587 bp, 18 predicted proteins | sample RVTome_6_FD_207662 | JGI IMG/M metagenome (GOLD analysis project Ga0214472, IMG submission 207662) | Soil microbial communities from uranium-contaminated site in the Upper Colorado River Basin, Wyoming, United States - RVT140D175 | ecosystem: Environmental > Terrestrial > Soil > Contaminated >...
ATGACGACCAGCAGGACCACCACCAGTACGCCGATCACCGTCCAAATCCACATCCCTCCGCCCATCCATCCGTCTGTATGATTCATCATCAAGCTCCTTTCGTTGTGCCGCGCCCAGCCCACCACCTGGAAACCCAGAAAGTGAGCGGAGGCAGCAGTGTCATTTGCAGCAGCGGCCAGAGGCCCGCGCCAAGCCCGGGTACCACGGGCATGCGCTCCGTGTAAGACCATCGCCCGGCGGCCAGCGCCGCATGTTCCACCAGCGCCGCATAAGCCAGCCCCCAAAGCGCCGCCGTGGCGTAAATGTTCCAGCGGCCGCGCAGGCCCCAGCCGAGATCACCAGCGGCGAGCGCGCCCGCCGCGTAAATGCCCAAGATAATTCCCACATCTCCCACCGCCGCACGCGTGCAAAGACCGAGCGTGCTGGTCCAGGAATGTCCCGCCGTTTCCACGAAGTCGGACATCTGCGCCATTTCCCAGATTTCGTTCAAAACGAAACTCACCAACACCGTGGCCGCAAAGAACCGACCCAACCGCCGCCAACGCAGGCTGGAGTGGGCGCCGGTTGTGCTCATTCTGCCGCTTCCAGCTTGGTTGGCGTGGAGATTGTGCGGCGGTGTGTTGTAGCGTTCAGCAGTCATTTGTGTTCTTGTTGATGTTCTTTGGCGGGGCCCGCCGATTTATCGTCCCTGTCCGTCATCCCCTTCATCATCCGGCACTGCGACATGTTCCCGTTCACGACACGGTAGGGATAATTGCTGCCGATGGCGGTCGGGGCAACGTCCGCGTACCAGTAGCCGCCGCCATGTGCGCATGGTGATCGTGGTGGTCATGGTCGGCGGGATGGCCGGAGCCGGTGTGCTGCAGTTGAGCTTCCGCCTCTCACCAATTTTCATCGGCATGTCCTTGCGGACGACCTTCCATCTGATAGATGTCGTAGGCCTTCTTCGCCACCTCGCCGTGCGCAGGGTTTGTTTCGGGTTTATTTTTGGTTACGTGTACGTGTTCCTTCATAGGGGGTCTCCTGTTATTTTGCCGGCGTCATTGACCCTGACCCATTCATCAGATGTTCTGGCAAGTCCAGCCGCGCCACACCGATGCGGTTGTCAGCCATGCCATAGTAAACGTCGAAGCGGCCCGGCAAGCCCATGTCATCCCGCCGGTCAATCGCGGTCGGAAATACGACATTGGACACGATACCCTCGCGCTCTTTGGGTAGTTCCGGCGTCAAGACCGGCTCTGGCGAGCGATAGCGGATGAGATGAGGACGTTTCTCATCCAGCATGAGGAGTCCCGCAGAGTAACTCAGCTTGGCCGCCGATTCAGGCCTGTTCAATGCCTCACTCACCCCATGATAGAGGAACAGCCACCCTTGCGGGGTCAGGATCGGCGGACTGCCGCCACCGATTTTCAACTGCTCCCAGGGCGCGACCGGAGTCGCCAGCCGCCGGTGCGAATCGAAGTGGCAGAGGTGATGATGCTTGTCGCAGACCTCATTGACCAAAGAGTGATAGGAAATCCAGATGCTCTCGCGAAGGATGTCCACCACGCGGGGAAGCCGGCAGTGAATTGTTTCGTCCGGTCCGGTGCCTGGAAAGAGCGGGCGATGGATGAGCGCCATGGCAGGTTGTCCATCCGGATCGGGGATGGCGACGGAAAAGAGCAACGCGTCTTTGTTGTCGACGTCATTGAAATCCACATCCTCATACGGCATGAAGATTGCCGGCCCCAATCGCTCCCATTGAAACAAATCTTCCGACATGGCCAGCGCGATGCGTGGTCCCCGAGAAGAAAGCGCCGTGTAAGTCATCACATACCGCTGCAGCGGCTCGATGAAAGTGACGCGCGGGTCCTCGCAACCGCCGCCGTCGGGCCGAAGTTCGTAATCAGCCTCTGGCTCCAGCGCCATGCCCAATCGCTCGGTGCCCACCGGGTCGCCGGCCTCGTTGAATCGCACCCGTGCGATGCCAATTCGCGAGTAGTTCCCACGCGCCACCAACCGGGGAAAGAGATAGAGTTGCCCGTCGCGACCGCGCGCCGATGCCGGATTCAACACGCCTTCCACCTCCATCGGATTGCCTGGCTCCGGCTCCATCACCACCCCGAGGCGCTGCAACTGGAATGGGTGACTCGCGATGTCTTGCTCCGTTATTGGGTTCATGGCCTGCTCGCTCTCGGATAATCGTGTTTTCATGTTGGGCTCATCCTCAATGATGCTTGTAGAAGCCGACACCCTTGATGTCGTTCCATGAGGTTGTTTGATGGCAGAGGACGCATTGATTCACCTCGGCCTTCTCCACGCCGGCGGTCGTCATCGAAATCATTTTGAAGTGCATCATGTAATGGCTCGGCGGAGCCTGGTGGCATTGCGCGCAGGCCCGCGAGCAAGCCCAGTGCTGCGGAGACACGGATGAAGCGCCGCCGGTTGAGTGGTTGGAATGTTGATTTTATCTTTGGATAGTCTGGGTCCGAATGGTGATCACCTGGTAGGTCATTGGGATTGGGTGGCTCGCCATGTGCGATACGCTCCCGTCAGGTTGCGCACGCGGAAGCCGTGTTGGCTCAGAATGCGCGCTGCGTTGTAGGAGCACTGGCCGCTCTGGCGATAGGCGATGATTTCGCGGTCGCGTGGCAACTCACTTAGGCGTTGGCGCAACTCATCCAGCGGAATGTGCGTCGAACCGGGAATGAACCCCGCTGCGCGTTCGTCGGCACGGCGGACATCCAGCAAGAGCGTGGTGCTGGGATCGAACGAAGCAACTTCGTTCCATTGCGCAAGCGCCACGTCGCCGGCGAGCACGTTCTGCGCAGCCATCCCCGCAAGGTTCACGGGGTCTTTCGCCGATCCGTAAGGCGGCGCGTAGGCCAATTCCAGTTCGGCCAGATCGTGAACCGTCATCCCGGTCTTGAGCGCGGTGGCCAGTACGTCAATGCGTTTGTCCACACCGTCATGGCCTATGGCTTGCGCGCCGAGCAGTTTGCCGGTGCCAGGCGCGAACAGCACTTTCAGTGCAATGGGTTCGGCACCGGGGTAGTAGCCCGCGTGAGAGCTGGGGTGAAGATGAATCGCCTGAAACGGAATGGCCGCACGACGAAGGGTCTCCTCATTTGCGCCCGTGCAAGCGGCGGTGAGCTTGAACAATCGCAGGATGGCTGTGCCCCAGGTGTGTTCGTATCGGGACGGACGGCCGAGAATATTGTCGGCGGCAATGCGACCCTGGCGATTCGCCGGACCAGCCAAAGGTATGAACGCCCATTGACCTGTCACTCCATCACGTACTTCGATGGCATCGCCAACGGCCCAGATGTGGGGGTCGCTGGTCTGGAGATTTTCGTTGACGCGGATGCCGCCGAGTTTTCCGATTTCCAAACCGGCTTCGCTTGCCAGCCTCGTTTCGGGTTTTACACCCAACTCGGGCGTTTGCACTAACAGGCTGTCTTGCTCGGCGATTTCACCACCGACAAAATACGGCAGTCCGCAGTTGGCAAATGACACATGCGGGCCGCGCTCAAACATGATGATCTCGCAGTCCTCGCACAGCCGTCGCGCGCGGGCTGCCGCGTTGGCTCCGCCTGCGACGCCGCCGACGATGTTAAGCCGTTTGTTGCTCATGGTTAAATCATCGGGCTGAATACCAAGTCCGCCGCCTGCCATTCCGCGCATTTGGTCTCCTGATACGCACCCATGCCGCCCACGACGTTTTGCACACGGGTAAATCCGCGCGCCAGCAGCAGGCTCGCGGCGATGCTGCTCCGATAACCTCTGCCGCACATCACGGCGAGCGTGGCGTCTTTGGGGAGTTGGGCCAGATTCGCCGCCAGTTTCGGCAACGGGATATGTAGCGCGCCTTCGATGTGGGCGGACTCCCATTCGCCGGGCGTGCGCACGTCGAGCACTTGCGTCGCGTCGCCGCGCTGGAGCGCGCACTTGAGGTCGCACACGCTCAATTGGGAAAGCTGTCGGGTTTCTTTGAGGGTGTCCGCTTCGATGTAGCCTGGCACGTTGTCGAAGCCGATGCGTGCCAGTTCCAGCCGCACCTTGGCGGCGGCGTCCGCCGAGCCGACCAGCGCAATGGCTTGGTTGCCGGGGACGAGGATGCCCACCCAGGTCGAAAACAGCGCGCTGCCCAGGCCGATGTTCAAGCTGCCGGGAAAATGTCCCGCCCCAAAGAACGGCACGGGGCGCGTGTCAATCACCGCCGCGCCCTCACGCACCGCCTGCTGTAATTCGTCTTCCGTGAGCACACGCGGCGACGGGAGCTGGCTGAAAGGCGTTGCGCCGCGCAAGTTTATGCCCACGTCGTAAGCGAAGTAAGCCGGGCGGTCGGGCAGGTTCGAGGTCATTTGCTTCACGAACTCTGCGCGGTCTTTGATTTGCGCGGCCCAGTTGAACTGCTTTTCCTGTCCGATGGTCGTGAAGGGCGCACTGCCCAAGGCGCGTCCGCAGAGCGAGCCGGCCCCGTGCGCAGGATAAACTTTCACACCATCCGGGAGCGTGAGCACTTTCTGGAAGAGCGAGTCGTAGAGTTTGTCCGCCAGCGCGCGCGGGTTGGCGTCGGCGTGGCGCAGGTCGGGGCGGCCCACGTCGTTGACGAACAGCAGGTCGCCAGTAAAGATGAGTTCAGGCTGGCCGCCTTCGCGCACGAGGAAGCTCAGGCTGTCGGGCGAATGGCCGGGCGTTTCGAGCATTTCGATTTCGAGGCTGCCCACGCGGATGCGTTCGCGGTCGCGCGCGGACACGCAGTCGTATTTCACTGGCGCGCGGTGCGAGTTGTAAATCTTCGCGCCGGTGCGGGCGGCCAGTTCGGGGAAGCCGCTGGCGAAGTCGGCGTGGGGATGCGTGTTGAGGATGGCGGCGATTTTCAGGCCCGCGCGTTCGGCGTCGGCAATGTAATCGTCCACGTCGCGTTTGGGGTCAACGACCGCCGCCTCGCCGTCCGCGCCGATGATGTAGGAGGCGTGGGCAAGACCTTCGACGAAATAGCGTTTGAGATGCATGGTGTGTCCTTTCATTTGAGAATTCATTGTTGAGTTGCAGGTGAAGGTGGCATGAGAGCAGGCCAATTTTTCACCACTACAAATCCGGCGACCGCCAGCACAAACCAGCCGAACGCGAGCCGCAGCGTGGTGGGCCGAATCCGTCCGCCCAGCCGCGCGCCCGCAGCCATGCCCACCAGCGCCGCGAACAGAAACGCGCCGGTCAATCCCCACGCAAACGGCTCGCGCCCCAGATGCCCCAGCCAGCCAGCAAACGAATTCGTCGCGATGACCGCCAAGGATGTCCCCACCGCCATCGCCATCGGCAGGCGCGCAAATAGAACCATCGCCGGCACGAGAAGAAACCCGCCGCCCACGCCAATGAAGCCCGTCAGCACGCCCACCACCAGCCCTGCCAGGGCGCAGCGCACCGGACGGCAATCCGGCAGCGGCTCAACGGCATTCTCCCCACCGCGCGACAGCATCCGCCCCGCGATTACCGCCATCAGTGCCGCGAAAATCAGCATCAACACTCCCGGCGACACCAGCCGTGTGAACTGCGCGCCCGCCACCGCTCCGGCCATGCCCGCGACTCCGAAAAGCGTAGCCGCCCGCCAGTGGACGAGTCCCTGCCGATGCTTGAGCCAAGCGCCCGCCGCGCTCGCTCCGCCGACGATGGCCAGCGACATTCCCACCGCCGACGCCACCGACACGCCCGCCACATACACCAGCACCGGCAGCGTCACAATCGAGCCACCGCTGCCCAGCAGCCCGAGCGAGAGGCCGATGCCCAAGGCCAGAATCATTGCGATGACGAGATGCAGTTCCATGCAGGGATTCCCTTCACGCTTTGCAAGTGCCGACGCCGCGCTGGTTCCATGGCAGCTTCGCGATGAGCATCCCCATGCCGCACCAGTCCGTGATGCCGGCGAAAGTCAGCCCCGCACCGATGAAGCCGGAGAGCCAGATGAAAGCGGGATTAACGAACTGCGCGAGCAGCACCCCGGTCAGCACGATGACACCGGCGAAGATGCGCACCTGGCGTTCGAGCGAAATGACTTTGCTCGTGCCGCGATTGACGGGCAGCCCGGCCTCCGCCCAAGCCATCGTGCCGCCTTCCACGACGCAGCATTGCTCGTAGCCGCTCTTTTCGAGTTTCTCCGCCGCTTGCTTCGCGCGATTGCCCGTGCGGCAAAAAATGTAAAGCGGCTGGTCTTTGGCGAAACCGTTCACGCTGGCGAGTTTGGTTGCGTCCAGTTGGTCGAGCGGGACGAGACGCACGTCTGGAACGTGGATTTCCGCATGTTCCGCCGGGGTGCGGACATCGAGAAGGTGGAGTTGTTCGCCTTGCTGAAGGCGGTCGTTGAGTTGGCGCGGAGTGATGGTGGTCATAATAGTTCTTTCACAGAGATATGTTGAGTGCGGAAAAAGTCTTTCGGTCGCTGCTCCCAAAATCGAAGCGTGTTTAGTGGTTGGCATGTTGATTTCATAATTGTCTTTGGAAATGTCCGACCCTGCCGGACGACTCACGAACTGTTTGAGCGCTTATCATTTTGATTCTCCGTCTTTGCCGTGGGGTAGCAGCCAGACCGGGCTGTCGCATCCACAGATATCAGCCGTGAGTTCGTCGGCCTCGGGCGGGCCCCAGGTGCCGGGCTGGTAATCATGCACGGGCGTCGCCAACCCCAAGACGGGTTGAACAACTGCCCACGCGGCTTCCACACCGTCCTGACCCGCGAAGAGGGTGCCATCGCCTGCCATGGCATCGCCCAGGAGTCGCTCGTAGGCGGCCATCTCATCCCCGTGCGGGCGGTTGACCACTTTGAGTTCCGTCGGATCGCCAATCAACTCCTCGCCGGGGCGCTTCACGCGGGCACCGATCGCAATCGTCACGTCGGGACTCAGCCGGAAGCGCACATAGTTCGCCTGGCCTGGGCACAGTTTGCTGAGGGCGGGCGGTTTGAACATCACCAGCACCTCGGTCATCGTCGTTGGCAGGCACTTGCCCGCCCGGATGAAGAAGGGCACGCCGTCCCAGCGCGAAGAGTCGATGCGGAGCCGGACCGCGGCGAATGTTTCGACCTTCGAGTCGCGAGCGACACCGTCCTCCTGGCGGTAGCCGTGGAACTGCCCGCGCACCACATCCTCGGGACTGAGCGGGCGGATCATCTTGAACACCTTCACTTGCTCGTCGCGGATTGCCTCCTGGTTCGTCGTCTTCGGCGACTCCATCGCAAGAAATCCCACGACTTGGAACAGGTGGTTTTGGACCACGTCGCGAATGGCACCTGACTCCTCGTAGAAACCGCCACGGCCCTCAACGCCGAAGCTCTCGGCCATCGTGATCTGCACGCTCTCGACATAGTTGCGGTTCCAGACTGGCTCAAGGAAGGTGTTTGCGAAGCGAAAGACCAGAAGGTTTTGCACCGCCTCCTTCCCAAGGTAATGGTCGATGCGGAAAACGCACGATTCGTCGAAGACCGTGTGGAGCGTCGCGCTGAGCGCCTGCGCGGACGGGAGGTCACGGCCGAAGGGTTTTTCAATAATCACGCGGGCCCCCCGCGCGCAGCCCGACTGGCCGAGCCCCTCGATCACCCTCGGGAACACGCTCGGAGGGATGGCGAGATAGTGCAGCGGGTGCTCAGCATCACCGAGCTCCTTGCGGAGCGCGGCGTGGGTGGCCGGAGCGCCGTAGTCGCCGCTGATGTAGTGGAGCCGCTCCTGGAACTTCGCGAAAATCGCCTCGTCGAAGCCGTCGTACTGCTCGACGCTCGCGCGGGCCCGCGCCCGGAACTTCTCGATCGACCAGTCCGATCTCGCGACCCCGATGACGGGTACTTGGAGATGGCCCCGCCGCTCCATCGCATAGAGCGCGGGGAAAATCTTCTTGTAAACGAGGTCGCCGGTGGCCCCGAAGATGACGAGGGCGTCGGAGTGAGGGATGTTCATCAGGTGCTCCATACTTCGCGGAGTAAGCACGAATTACCGTTCCCCTCGCCCACCCATATGACCTGGGCCATGCTCCTGGCCACCAGACATATGCTCCGGCCCCATACGCCGGTGCTGACCCATCTCCTCCCACATGTGGCCGTGCGTCTGGCCGCCCTGCCAGCAGCGACTCCAGTCGAAGTCCTTGTGGTCGCCAACACCGCCCCCGTGCATCCAGCCGTGTTGAACGCCCCCGCCGCGCACCCAGTCCGCTTCGCCGTAAAACCGGCTGCACAACCCCGAGGGGTCGCTGTCCATCGGGTGCGGCGTCAGCTCGACGCTGTCGTCGCCGCTCCCCACGGTGATCGGTTCCTCCTCAATCGGCCGCCTGGACTTCAAATCCTTGTCCCAAGTCTGCACCATCACTTCCCCCGTATCCGCATTGGCCAGGAGTTCCGCGTAGGCGTTTCCGCCTTGGATGGGCACGAGATCCCCACCGCTGGGGCCTGCCGTAGCCGGTTGGGTCGAGCACCCGGTACTGAAGAGCAGACCTGCAAGGATCACCCCGGTTAGGATTGTCTTCATCGTTGGCATCTCTTTCTGAAAGTGGGCCGCCAGGAACGGAATGCGAGACAGCATCGAATTTCTCCTTTTTACGACGGAACATGTTAGTGGGAGCACACGCGGCTCCCTTTCGACTCATTGCACTTCGATCTCGTTTGCCAGGATCAAAAGCCCACCGACTTCCATCGCGGCATGTTGGGCAAGTTGTTTGGCGTAGTACGTGGGCGCGCGCCCTTGCAGGACAAGGCCCTGCTTGTGAATCTGGACGCGGAATCCGCGCACCCAGGCGCGCCCGAGCAAGCGCCGCTGGATGAGCGCCTCCAGTTGATCCGCTGGCGCCAACGTTGTGCTCTCGCTGCTCATGGTGTTCTCCCTGTCTGACTAATGATGCTTGTACCAGCCCACCCCTTTGATGTCGTTCCACGCCGTCGTCTGGTGGCAGAGAAAGCACTGATTCACCTCGGCCTTCTCCACGCCGGCGGTCGTCATGGAAATCATTTTGAAGTGCATCATGTAATGACTGGGCGGCGCCTGGTGGCATTGGACGCAGTCCATTGAACTGGGGGACGGGTGACGGAATTCGGCAATCGTCCACCTGTCCGTGGCGTGGCATTGGGCACAGTCTTGACCAAAGAGTTGAAAATGCCGGTCATCGTTGGAGTGGCAGGTGGCACAGTTGAGGACCGTTTCCTCAGGCGTAATGTGGGCGTGCGGCGCCGCCCATAACTTCGACCAGGTCAGCAGTTCGCTGTCGACATCATCATCTTTCAATTGTCGAAGACCGATCTCCGCCAGCATGACATGGTCCATATTCGTCGCCAGGCGTCCTCGTCCTTGATGCTCCAAGTGGCACTCTTTGCAGCTACTGATGCTGGCATGGAACGACGTCGGTTGCCGTTGCAAAAGGGACTCGTTGTTGGCGTGGCAGACAATGCAGTTGCTGGCTTTGACACCCTCAACGGCCGTGTGGCAGGCCGCGCAGTTATGTTCCAGAAATGCGTGCGCCTGGGACAGATCTCCGGGCAGAGCCATGCGCTGCCAGACCGTTTTGCTCAACACGCCGGTGCGCTCGCCGCCGGAATGACTCCCCAGGAAGTAAAACGCGCCAAACAACGCCACGAACAGCGCCAACGCGATGAATAGGGCACGCCACATTCTCATGAGAACCACCTCAGTCCAAAGTGGATCCCCGACCAAATGTGGAGCCCGAGGAGCACGTAGAGGAGCACGGAGAGAACGATGTGCACTTTCAGGGCTCGGCTGAACCAGCGCTTGAAGAACTCGTGCGTGCGGATCGCGTACTCCAGGTCCGCCACGGATTCCGCAAGCCGAGTGACTTCCGAGGCCGCGCCGCCAGCCGTGGAGAGATCGATCCCCATCGAGGCCAGGCCGGCGGTGAGGAGGCGGAATTTCGGAAGGGCGCTTGCTTCGGCCGAGGAGTTCTCAAGGACTCCCCACGCACTGTCCAGATCGCCCCGGGCCGTCTGGAGCAGGAGTAATTTGTCTCTAATCTCCTGGTTGACGTAGGTGAGCAGATACCGAACCACGAACCCACTCGCGACCACGAGCAGCATCACGGCCGTCAGCGTGATTCCCAGCCAACTGTCGTACTTGTGACCGGTGTGAATGATCGCGAGCAGAGGCCCCAAGATGCCGGAGTAAACATGCAGGGTCATCAACGTCTGCAACGACACGTGCGCTGTGATTCGGTCGTGGAGAAAGGGAATGCGCTTGGCAATGGTATAGGCCAGCGGGACGAGCATGAGCACGGCGCCCGCGATCCCGAACACCGCACCGAGTCCGCTCCCGGCAAAGCGCGGCGAGCTGTGGACAAGAAAGCCGAGCCAGCCCAGCAGCAGGACGCTGAGGCCACCGGCGACGACGATGCGTTCGTTTTCTTTCATGGCTAGGCCTCCACCGTGACGGCGCCCTTGGGCTTGGCCTGGCAGGCCAGAATGATGTTGTTGGCTTTGTCGTCGGCATCGAGAGCGTCCTGCACCTCCTGGTCGACCTCGCCGGAAGTCATTCTCACCTTGCACACGCCGCAGGTGCCGACGCGGCAAGAGAATTCGATCCCAATGCCGAGCTCCTCCGAGAGTTCCAGGATGGTTTGCTTCGGCGGGCTATCTCCACGCTGGAGATCGACATGGATTTTGGCCGACTTGTTGTTCTTCGAAAACGTAACCAACGGGCCAGTCGCGGGAGCAGTGGGTTTGGCGGTGGTCCCCGCGGCGGCCGGGCTCGGCTTGGGAGTGCCGAATGCTTCGGTCTTTACCTGTTCCGAAGGAACTCCCAACTCGGCAAGGAGGTCCTTCGTCGCGTCCATCATCGATGGCGGCCCGCACAAGTGGATTCTCCGCGAAACAAGATCGGGAACCGTCTGTGTGAGCAGTTCCTTCGTGAGGTGTCCGCGTGGGCCTTTCCAATCTGTGCCTTCTGGGCGAGTCATCGTGATCGCGACGCGCAATTTCGGATTTCGACGCTGAAGCGCGGCGATTTCGTCGGCGAAAATGAAGTCGGCCGGAATGCGGCACGCGTAGAGAAAGAAGATGTCTCCTGCCCACGACCGCTCTGTAAGATAGCGAGTGATGCTCACCATGGGCGTGATACCCACGCCGCCGGAGATGAGGACGATGCTGTCCGCCTCGGTTCCGGTAAAAGTAAATTTCCCGACCGGGCCGCCCGCTTCGACCAGGTCGCCCACCCTGAGCAAATCAACGATGTGGCGGGAGACCGCGCCGCGTGGCTCGCGCCGCACGGTCAGATCGACGTATTCGCGGTGCGTCGGGGAAGACGAAATGGAGTAGGAGCGGATCATTCTCGCGCCGCCAATCGAGAAGGCGACGTTAAGGAACTGACCGGGCACAAAGGTGAAAGGGAGGAAGCGATCGCTGGTCGCAGGCAGCAGGCGAAACGTTTTGACGTTCGGCGTTTCCGGGTCGATGCTCCCGACGCGAAGGTACCCGCGCCATTTCGCATCCACAGGCGGGGCACCATTGTCGGCTTTGGCGGCTTTCGAGCCCTTGCCGGCTTTGGCAGGCGGCGAGGTTTTTTTGGCAGGCGGTTTACTCATGCCGATGCCTCCGTTTGCTCCGCCGCCAGCGTGTCGGTTGCAGGCGGCGGTGCTGTTCCGGCAAGCACCGGTGCCGCTCCGGGAGGCGGCGCCCCCTTGCTGGCCTCGATCCGCCCAAAGAGGGCCGCGGCGCGGCGCATCTTGAAGAAATACATCGTGACCATCGCCAGCGCGAACGCGATGAGCAGCCCCATCGTGAACAGGTGAAATGGCGTGGCGCCGAGGAGCGCGCCTGGTTCGTCGCTCGGCATGGGATTCGCGAGATTCATCTCGCGCTTGAACCAGGTAAGCGCCACGTTGCGCGGGGCTTTGCCTTCGGCCAGCGCGCGTTTCGCGGCCAGCCCACTCTCGAAGCGTGCGAGGCCTTCGCGCAGACTCGCACTGCTCGCTTGCATGACGGTATAATCCTCTGACAACGCGGCCTGGAGGAGGTGGTCGAGGCTTTCGTTCATCAAGGCCACGCCGGAGCGCATGCGCTCGCCCGCCTGTTGCTCGACTTCGACGCGCTTGGCCAGAGGCAAGTCCGGCAAGTCCATAAGCGTTGGATAGAAGTCCTTCGGTTTGGGCGCGCCCATTTTTTCCATCATGCCGCCCATCCCGCCGCCGCCCATCATGCCGCCCGCACCCTCCGGCGGACCACCGCCGACACCTTCCGGCGGTCCAGCCATTCCCGGCTCTCCGCCCATGCCGCCGCCCGTGCTGTCTGCGCGGCCCGTCGTTGCGGCTGGCGCAGGGCCGGCTTCACCGGCCGGCATCGTTCCTGGCACCGACGTCCGGGATCCTGATCCGAGTGCGGCTGGCGCAGGGCCGACTTCACCGGCCGGCATCGCTCCTGGCGCCGACGTCCCGCCGCCCGCCTGCCCGGGGTGGTGCTTCGCGTGCTCCTCCGGCGACACCTGACCGTAGCCCGGAAGGCTAAACGCCAGTCCGATCAAAACGCCGAGCACGCCGAATCGGAAAAGCCGGCTCGTAGCTGTTTCTTGGAGAGGCAGATGGATCATGTTGACGTCACTTCGATCAGGCGGTTCATGCTGTTGGGGATGGGCGCCGGAAGGGCCGACCTGGTGTGGCGACCTGTCGGCGCGTCGCTCGTACCAGCCCGGCGCAGTCCGGGTAACCGCTGTCGCGTTACTTCTTCTGGTGTTCCGTGTGCTTCACGGTGCCGCTGCCGGGCTTCGTCGCGCAGACAAACATGGCGTCGTCCCCACACTTTGAGCAGACGTGGTTCACTTCCTCGTTCTTTCCTTTGCCTTTGCCGGTGCCGACGACCGTGACGGCACCGCCGCAAATGCAGGTGTGCTTTTGTCCGATGGTCATCAGCTTGACGTGCGAGTTGTCCTCGGTCACATGCTGGACCATCACGTGCTTGCACTTGCTGCAGGCCATCGCGATCGCGTCTCCCGGCTTCAGGGCTTCGGCCTCGGCTTGCGTCGTGATGTGATTCATATGCGCCACCGGATGGCCCTGGTGCGCATCGTGTTTTTCGTCCGCGGCTTGGGCCGCAACGGACCACCACACTGCAAGCGCAACGGCGAGCGCGAGTCCCGAAGTGACGCTGATTTTACTAACGAACCTGGTTTTCGTGGCCATGAGTAGTTCCTCATTCTTAGTGGGTGTGTTTACTGACGGTTTAACATGGTTCTCTAACGGTCGCGGTTGTGCTGCTTTTACACCTCCTTTCATAGTCCAAATGTGGCGGAGTAATTATGCGATGTCGACGACGCGATTCATGGTGCCGAACGGGTTCGGCACGCACTTGGAGCAGTCACGATTGGTCTCGTCACACCCCGGCTCGCAGCACCAATTGCCATCGACGACGAATTTGAACTCATGACGCCCGGGCGGCAGCTTCACGGCCACGATCCAGTTGCCGTCCGCGCTCTTGGCCATCGGCGTCGCCTCCGAGTTCCACTCGTTGAACGTACCCGCGACAAAGACGGTCTGGGCTTCCGGGGCATGGCAGGTGAATTCGGTTGTCTTGATCTTTGGATGTTTTGCTACCTTGGTCATGATCTTCTCCCTTGCTGGTTGTCGGCGGTTGAACGAAACGTCCAACGACACGGGGTGGCTAATCGTCCCAGCATCACTTTGTGGGCGCCGGGGTATGCTGATGCTCTTGTGGTTTTGCGTCCCCAGACAACGACTGGCGCTGCTCATCGGTCAACACCTCGGCCGCCTCGCCAACCGAACGGATGAACGCCAGGCGCTGATCGCCGCGGAGTTTCTCGATCTCGCGCACCTTGGCGTCGATCTTGGTGACATCGGGCTTGTCGGAACTGGTCAACGTCCCCAGCTCTTGCTCCGCATCATCAATCTTCTGTTGGAAGGATGCTTGTTCGAGCCGGCTCTTTTCCTTGGCCTGGTTGAGCGCCGTCTCCTGTTCGGTTGTCAGCTTGATTCGCTCGGGATCATCGAGGAAGAAGCCGGTTGAGCCAATGTGGTAGATGTGAGATGCGCCGGGGAACGCCGGGAGTGCGGCCGGAGTTTTCATCCCAGCCATTCCCTTGCCAGCCATTCCCTTGCCGCCCATCATCTCTCTGCCTTTCATGCCCATTTCCATTCCCTTCGTCCCCATTTCCATGCCTTTCATGCCCGGTGGCTGCGTGTCTTTCATGTCGGGCATGCCGCTCCCCATCCCCTTGCCCATCTTCATCTCCATCATCTTCATTTCCATCATCACCTGCATCATTTCCATCATTTTCATCATTTGCTGGTCCATCAGCTCGGCCTTGTCGCCTCCCATGGCGCCCATGCCTTCCTTTTTGTCCATATCCATCATGCCCATGCCTGCGGCCTTCTTTTCAGCCATCATCTCCATGCCCTTGCCGCCCATCATCCCCATGCCGCCGGCAGGCTTCTTGGCGTCCACTCCGGCCTTGTCGTCTTGATTCGTTCCCGTGTCGGGCAAATCCCCTTCTGTCTTGTCCTGTGTGCCCGCCAAGCCACTCTTCTCGGGCGTAGCGGATGGCGTGCCCTTGTCGTCTTGTTTCAGAGCGGCTTCCAGCTTCGCGACCTTGGCGCGCAGCTCCGCGATCTGGCTGGCCAAGTCCTGGTCGTGGCCAGCAGACTGCTTGTCCTGGTGCTGGGTATGCGCTTCTGGATCTTTTGCCTTATCAGATTCGACCTGGGCAGAGCCCATTAACGGCCAGATCAATCCAAGGGCGAGCACCGAGCACCCGATAAAGACGGCCAGGCGGGACCTGGACAGGGTTTTGAACTTCTGCATGGGATTCCTTCTTTCGTGGAGTTCGACTCCGGGTAAAGAGGCTTAAACGAGAAACCTGAAAGTCGCCCCATACTGCTGTGGGCCGTTGATCCTCGTTCGTTGGAAATCAGGCTGATGGGCAGGGGCTTTAGGGCGCGCAGCATCGCTGTGGTTGCCCCGTTCAGACGGGAGATTTAGCAGCGCAAGACGTGAAGCGCGCGCAGAATCTCTCGGGAAGAGAGGAAGGGGAAGGCAATGCAATGGCTTAGGGGCTGCTCCTGGGCGTACAGCTTGATGGAGCCGGTGCCAAGAAGGAATCCACCCACAGCTCCCCATTGCGGGAGCATCAGAGGCTGGGCATACTCCGAAGCCGGGGACTCGTGCGAGGGCGTGAAAAGCACCGGCTTGGGCTGGCCTCCTTTGCAAGGGCAGTCTTTTTGGGGGGCCGGAACGGGCGTAGCAGGAGCTTGCTTGGTCTTCGCCGGGCGATGGCTATGCTTTGCCGGGTGGTGGCCGCAGCAACCGTGGCGGGCTGACGAGGGCTGCTTCGCCGAGGTGCAGAGTGCAAGAAGATCGCCGGGCAGGCAGCAGCAGCACAGCGAAGGGCCGGCTGTGCTCGAGAGCACCAGATACAGGATTAAGGCAATTCGTGTCATAAAAACCCACGCCTGGAACGCTGGCCAGCGGGTCACGACCAGCTTGAGGCATCTTTTAGCAACTCGTGTGCCGAACGCTTCAACTCGGAGCTGCTTCACCTCGAAAGCGGCCTGCTCGTGAATGACGAACACGGTGGCGACCCTCCTGCGCCACCAAAACGCAAAATGCCGGCGTGCTCGAACCC
>Ga0214472_10003998_pt1 | contig 15582 bp, 13 predicted proteins | sample RVTome_6_FD_207662 | JGI IMG/M metagenome (GOLD analysis project Ga0214472, IMG submission 207662) | Soil microbial communities from uranium-contaminated site in the Upper Colorado River Basin, Wyoming, United States - RVT140D175 | ecosystem: Environmental > Terrestrial > Soil > Contaminated >...
TGTCGGCTCATCACATCCTGGGGCTGTAGCAGGTCCCAAGGGTATGGCTGTTCGCCATTTAAAGTGGTACGCGAGCTGGGTTTAGAACGTCGTGAGACAGTTCGGTCCCTATCTGCCGTGGGCGCTGGAGATTTGAGGGGGGCTGCTCCTAGTACGAGAGGACCGGAGTGGACGTACCTCTGGTGGTCCGGTTGTCACGCCAGTGGCACAGCCGGGTAGCTATGTACGGAAGGGATAACCGCTGAAAGCATCTAAGCGGGAAACCCGCCCCAAGATTAGATCTCCCTGGACCCTTGAGGTCCCTAAAGAGTCGTCCGAGACCAGGACGTTGATAGGCCGGGTGTGTAAGCTCAGCGATGGGTTTAGCTAACCGGTACTAATTGCTCGTGAGGCTTGACCATATAACCCCGAGTGGTTATTGGCAGGCGATACTTCATACCTGCTAGACATTTCCCGAACACCGGTTTGCCTGGCGACAATAGCGAGTGGGAACCACCCGATCCCATCCCGAACTCGGAAGTGAAACTGCTCAGCGCCGATGGTAGTGCAGGGTCTCCCTGTGTGAGAGTAGGTCATCGCCAGGCTTTTCAGCCAACGAGCCCCGGTAACGAGAGTTGCCGGGGCTTCGTCTTGTCTGGGTTCGGCTGATGGCGGCGCTGGCCTGGCGATGGGCTCCGATGCGGCTACGCCGGGAGGCCCGAGATCCTCCGGATCGGATGCGACCAGCTCGCGCGTCAGCAGAGTCGTGCTCAGGATGCCGGTGGGCGGAGCTGGTCATCGCCAGGCTTTTCAACCAACGAGCCCCGGTAACGAGAGTTGCCGGGGCTTCGTCTTGTCTGGAACGCGGGAATCGCGACCTGGGGGGGGGTTGGTGATCCCGGCGGTGCTGGCTCAGGCTATAGGGTATGGGTATGGCTGGAGACAGAGCGGTCCGGGATTCGGCGCAGTCGACCGACGTGGTCGTCATGATCCGGCCCGTGAGGTTCGAGAGCAACGCGCAGACCGCTGCGAACAATAGCTTCCAGGATCTGGGATCCGCTCCTGGGCCCGCCGAAGCGCAGGCTGGCGCGGCAGCAGGCTTCGCGCGACTGGTCGCCGCCCTAGAAGGTGAGGGTGTCCGGGTCATCGTCTTCGACGACACCGAGGTCCCGCACACGCCGGACGCCATCTTCCCCAACAACTGGGTCAGCACACACGCCGACGGCAGCGTGATCCTGTATCCGATGTGCGCACCGAACCGTCGAGCGGAGCGGCGCATGGACATCCTCGATGCGCTCGCCAGTGAGCACAGCTTCAGGGTCGAGCGGCTGATCGACCTCAGCGGCCACGAGCGTGATGGCCAGTTCCTCGAGGGCACCGGCAGCCTGGTCCTGGATCGTCCCGCAGGGATCGCCTACGCGTGCCGCTCGGCGCGGACGGACGCGGAGGTCCTCCAGCGATTCGCTGCGACCACGGGATACCGGGTCCACGCTTTCACCGCGACTGATGCTGATGGCGCGGAGATCTACCACACCAACGTATTGATGTGCGTCGGTACCGCGTTCGTCGTGGTCTGCTCCGAGGCGATACCGGATCCGATCGAGCGCGACGGTATCGAGACGGAGCTCCGCGCAGCTGGCCGCGAGATCGTCCGGATCAGCAGAGCCCAGATGGCGGAGTTCGCCGGCAACATGCTCGAGTTGCGCGACGCTGATGGTGGCACCTTGATCGCCATATCGGCACGCGCGCTGGCAAGCCTCAGCGAGGCGCAGCGGCAGGCGCTGACACGCTGGGGGAGACTGGTGGCGGTGGATATCGATACCATCGAGGACTGCGCCGGCGGCAGCGTCCGCTGCATGATCGCCGAGGTCCACCTACCGATGGCGACAGGGAGGGAGTGATGGACGGACCGTGTATCCAGGAGCTCTACGCCCCGCATAACGCTTGCTTCGGTTGCGGCCCCTCGAACGCCAAGGGTCTGCGCATCCGCAGCTTCCCCGAGGGCGATGAGCTGGTGGCGGAATGGACCCCCGAGCCACACCACGAAGCGTTCCCAGGGGTGCTCAACGGCGGGATCATCGGATCGCTGCTGGACTGCCATTGCAACTGGGCTGCCGCCTGGTTCCTGATGCAGCGCTCGGGTGCCAGCTCGCCACCCTGCACCGTGACCGCGGACTACGCGATCAAGCTGCTGCGGCCGACGCCCACCGACGGACCCCTGCAGTTGCGGGCCCGGGTGGTCGAGGCGAGCGCCGATCGTGCGATCGTCGAAGGTGAGCTGATCGCCGGCGGCAAGGTCTGCGACACCTGTCGCGGGACCTTCGTGGCCGTCACCGAAGGCCATCCCGCCTTCCATCGCTGGTGATCCCGGGGCCTGGGCTGCGTCCCACCCATCTGGTGTAGGCCGATACCTACACCAGATTGCGCCCCCTGCTGATATCGCCCACCCCGCCCGCGGCCGTAGCTTGCGTGCTTCGCTCGTCGGGTGGTGGTTCACGTACCCCCACCCGGTCGGGATCGCCAAGCCACAGCCCGACAATTTTGGGGGGTTCTGATGAAGTCCAAGATCGATCTACAGGCAACGATGCTGAGCATCGCGCTGGCCGCGGGTCTCCTGACCGCCGCCGGAGTCGCAGCGCAGCCCGCGGCGCAATCCGCAGCCGCCGAGCGCTCGCGCGTCATCGTCGCGTACGACGCTGGCAACAGGGGTGCGGTACAGCGTGCCCTGCACGCGCAGGGTGCACAGTTCCACTACGACCTCGCTCGGGTGGACGCCTTCGCCGTCTCCCTGCCCACGCAGGCCCTGAACGGCATCATGAACAACCCGCACGTCCTCTACGTCGAGGAGGACCCGATCCGCCAGTTGATGGGTGAGATCTCCCCCTACGGCATCGCGATGGTGCAGGCCGATCAGGTCAGCGACTCCGCCGCCGGGTCCCGGATGATCTGCATCATCGATTCGGGTGTCGACCTCGGCCATCCGGATCTGCCGACCGCCAGCTTCAGCGGAACCAACGACTCCGGCACCGGCAACTGGTACGAAGATCTGAACAGCCATGGCACCCACGTGGCTGGCACGATCTCCGCCGTCGCGAACAACAACCAGGGCGTCGTGGGCGTCATGCCGAACGGCAACGTCAACATCCATATCGTCAAGGTGTTCAATGCCGACGGTTGGGGCTACTCGTCCAGCTTGGTCGCAGCGCTCGGCGCCTGCCAGGACGCGGGCGCCAACGTCGTCAGCATGTCCCTGGGCGGCACCCTGAAGAGCAGGACCGAGGATCGCGCCTTCGCCAGCGCTGCCTCCGCAGGCGTCCTCTCGATCGCCGCGGCCGGTAACGACGGCAACACCCGCAACAGCTACCCCGCTTCCTACAGCTCGGTGATGTCGGTGGCCGCGATCGACTCCAGCATGCAGGTGGCATCGTTCTCGCAGCAGAACAGCCAGGTGGAGATCGCTGCGCCCGGCGTCGGCGTCCTCTCGACCGTGCCCCGCGGCATGGGTACCGAGGTATCCACCGTCGTCGGCGGGGCTTCGTTCGCCGCTGATGCGATGGACGGTTCCTTCCACGGTACCGGCAGCGGCTCGCTGGTCGACTGCGGCACCGGCGAGAGCGCCTGCGCTGGTGCCTCGGGCAACGTCTGCCTGATCCAGCGCGGCAACATCGCCTTCTCCGACAAGGTGCTGGCCTGCCAGAACAGCGGCGGCGTCGCGGCCATCGTCTACAACAACGAGCCCGGCGCGCTGCTGGGTACGCTGGCGGATGTGGTGACCTCGATCCCGTCGGTAGGCGTCTCGGACACCGACGGTGCCGACATGCTGGGCCGCCTCGGTCAGAACGCCTCCGTGACCGTGGATGCGGGCGACTACGCCAGCTACGACGGTACCTCCATGGCCACGCCGCATGTATCGGCGGTCGCCGCCCTGGTCTGGAGCCATCACCTGAGCTGCAGTGCGGACGAGATCCGTTCCGCACTGGATGCATCGGCGGTGGACCTCGGCGCTGCTGGTCGTGACGTGGCTTACGGCTACGGCCTGATCCAGGCTCGCGATGCAGTCGACTACCTCGACGCCAATGGCTGCGGCGGTGGCAGTGGTGGTGGTGGCGACACGGGTGGCGGCGGCCCGCCCCCGGGCAAGGGCAAGAATAAGTAGGTCCAGCGACCTGCTAGAACCGGACGGGGGCCGCAAGGCCCCCGTCTCCGTTCAGGGACATCGTTCTCCTCGGCCCGGCGCGCCGGTAGACTGGGCGGCCTCCCAGGGTCGGGACGCCAGCGGATGCAGAGCAGGATGGAACGGAATCAACGTACGGTCCGGATCATCGACGTGCCCATGGACCTGGGTGCCAGTCGCCGTGGCACGGACATGGGGCCGTCGGCGCTCCAGAACGCGGGCCTGGGGCCGGCGCTGAGGCGCCTGGGTTACAACCTGATCGAGCAGGAGATCCAGGTCCCCGGCATGGAGACCCGCGCGACCGACGACGCGAAGGCTCGCTTCAAGCTGGAGATCCTGGAGGTCTGCCGGATGCTCGCCACCGAGGTGCGCGAGACCCTGGGCGCCGGCGACATCCCACTGGTCCTGGGTGGCGATCACTCCATCGCCATGGGCACGGTCTCCGGCGTCGCGTCGCACTTCCGCGCGCGGGAGGAGTCCATCGGCCTGCTCTGGTTCGATGCGCATGGCGATATGAACACGCCGAGCTCGACGGTCAGCGGCAACATCCACGGCATGCCGCTGGCGCACCTGCTCGGCAAGGGCGATCCGGACCTCAGGGACATCGAGGGTTTCGCGCCTAAGGTGCTGCCGCACAACGTGGCGCTCATCGGCATCCGTGATATCGATCGGGTGGAGCGCGAGCTCATCAACGCATCCGGCATCCACACCTTCACCATGCGCGACATCGACGAGCGCGGCATGGCGCACGTCGCCCGCGAAGCGCTTGCGGTCGTGACCGACGGGACCGCAGGCTTCCACGTCAGCTTCGATGTGGATGGCTGCGACCCCACGGTGATCCCCGGCTCTGGGACGCTGGTCCACGGCGGCGTCAACTTCCGCGAGGCTCACCTCCTCCTGGAGTACTGCGCGGATAGCGGACTGATGACCTCGATGGAGCTCGTCGAATTGAACCCCTTGCTGGATACGGCGAACATCAGCGCCGAGCGCAGCGTGCAGTTCATCCTCAGCGCCTTCGGCAAGAGCATCCTCTGAGCCATCGCGGGCAGCTCGCTGCGACGAGTGGAGGCTGAACAGGGTCGGATGCGGCGCGACGGGCAAACGGTTGCTACACCCGTAGCGTCAAATTCCCCATGCTGGCATGGACCAGCGCGGCAGGACGGGGGTCATGGATGAGCGTTCGGATCCACCTGGCGATGCTCGCGAGCATCGCCGCAGCCCACGGCGCGGGCGCCATCGACCGGCCTGCAACCATCGATGTCCCACGCGTCGACGGGGAGTTCCGGATCGACGGCGCGCTGGACGAAGCGGTCTGGGCACGGGCCGCCCGCACCACGCTGGATTTCGAGATCCGCCCGGGCGAGAACACGCCGGCCCCGATCCGGACCGAGGTGCTGTTGGTCGAGGATGGGAGCGCGCTGCTGGTCGCCTTCATCGCTGAGGACCCAGACCCCAGCCAGATCCGCGCGTACCTCAGGGACCGGGATAGCGCATACGATGACGACTGGGTAGGCATCGTGCTCGACACCTTCGATGACGAGCGCCGCGCCTTCGAGTTCTTCTCGAACCCGTTCGGCGCACAGATGGACCTCATCAACGACGAGGTTAACGGCAACGAAGATGATTCTTGGGATGCGATCTGGGAGTCCGCAGGCCAGCTGACGGAGACCGGCTACATCGTCGAGATGCGGATCCCGTTCCGTGCTCTACGTTTCCCTGCCTCGGGCGCGGAGCTCACCTGGGGCATGGACCTGATCAGGCGCTACCCGCGCGAGCATCGCTTCCAGTTCACCGCTGCGCCGCGGGACCGCGACATCTCCTGCTACCTCTGCCAGGTCGGGCGCATCCGCGGCATGCGGGGCGCCGAGCCTGGCAGGAACATCGAGATCACACCGGTGCTCACCGCCGCGCAGACCTGGTCCACGCCCGATCCGCTGACGCAACCAGTGGCCTCCCAAGGGACGGACTTCGAGCCCGGGGTGGACGTGCGCTGGGGGATCACGCCGGACATCTCGCTGAGCGCGACGATCAACCCTGATTTCTCCCAGATCGAGGCGGATAGCGCACAGCTGGATGTGAACAACCAGTTCGCGCTGTTCTTCCCGGAGAAGCGGCCGTTCTTCCTGGAGGGGCAGGACACCTTCTCCAGCCCCTTCGACCTGATCTACACGCGCAATATCGCGGATCCGGACCTCGGCGCGAAATTGACCGGCAAGTCGGGGGTTCACACCTACGGCATGTTCGTGACCGACGACACCGTCACCAACCTACTGATCCCCGGTGTCTTAGGCTCAGAACTGACCAGCCTCGCGCAGACCTCAACCGACATGGCGGCGCGCTACCGCATGGACGTCGGCGACAGCAACTCCACCGTCGGCGCGATCATGACCGCGCGCGAGTCCGACGAGTACTACAACTACGTGTTCGGTGTGGACACCAATCTCCGGTTCTCTGACACCGACGAGCTGACCGCGCAGATCGTGGGCTCTCGGACGCGCTACCCCGATGCGACCGCCCTGAGCTACGGGCAACCCCTGGGCGGCTTTTCAGATTCCTTGATGTATGTTCATTACAACCATTCGGAACGGAACTGGTGGTTCAACGCGTCCCACCGTGCGGTCGGCGAGGGGTTCCGTGCCGACCTCGGCTTCGTCTCGCGCGTGGGTTACCAGAAGCCGGAGATCGGCGGCGGCTACCGCTGGTACCCCGAGGAGGAGGGCCATACCTGGTGGACCGAGATACGCTGGAACGCGAACGTGGATATCACCCACGACGAGAACGGCCAGTTGCTGGAGCGCGAGGTCGAGAGCTACTTCTGGGTTGCGGGTTCGCTGCAGTCCGGGATGGAGCTCGGGTACCTCGATCGTGAGACCTACTTCGCCGGGCAGCTGTTCGACGAACATTGGGTCGGCGTGTACGGCGAGTTCACGCCACGCGGCGGGCTCTCCATGGGCACCTACATGCGTGCCGGCCAGCAGGTGGACTTCGCCAATGCGCAACTCGCGGATGTGGTGATCTTCGAGCCCTGGATCAGCTGGAACATCGGTCAGCACTTCCAGTTCCGCCTGAACCACGCGACCAACCGCTTCGAGACGCTGGCGGGCGCGCAGATCTTCACCGCGCGGGTGAACGACCTGCGGCTGACCTACCAGTTCGACATCCGCCAGCGGTTGCGACTGATCGTCCAGCACTTCGACATCGTCAGGAACCCAGCCGCGTACACCGGCCCGGTGGATGCGCGGGTCCGTGATGTGGCGGTGCAGTTGCTGTACTCCTACAAGGTGAACCCGCAGACGGTGTTCTTCCTCGGCTTCTCGGAGGCCGGTTTCCAGGACGACAGCCTCCCAGGGATCGAGACCTTCGATCGGGCCGCCTTCGTGAAGATCAGCTACGCCTACATCCCCTGACGGAGGCGGCGTACGCCGATGCTATGCTCCGCCGCGCATGCGCTACCTGCTCGCTATCCTCGCCTCGATCGCGCTGACGGCATCGGCAGCCGAACTGCCGCGCTTGCCGGTCCCAGTGACCAACAACGCAGTCACCTCGGTGCACACGGAAGGCGGCACCCAGCTCTACACCTTCAACGGCCTGCTCGAGGGCAAGACCTGGCGCGACACCACGGCCCGCGCCTGGACCTTGCCGCCGGGCGCTGATGCCTGGGTCGAACTGCCGCCGGTCCCGGAGGGCGAGGGGCGCCTGGCATCGGTCGCCGTCACCGTCGCAGGGCGCGCATACATCTTCGGTGGCTACACCGTGGCCGAGGACGGGTCCGAGGCGTCCTTGCCCTACGTGCATTCGATCGCACCCGGCGAGACCAGCTACCGGCGCCACGCCGATATGCCCGTGCCGGTGGACGACGCCGTCGCGATCCCCTATGCCGGTCGCTACATCTATCTGGTCTCCGGTTGGCACGATCTGGGTAACGTGAACCTGGTACAGCTCTACGACACCTCGACCGACAACTGGGTGCAGGCCACGCCCTGGCCGGGACCGGCGGTGTTCGGGCATGCCGGCGGGATCGTCTTCAATGCGATGGTGATCTGCGACGGCGTGATGGTGCTGCCAGCGGACGACCAGGGCCCGCGCCGTTTCGTGATGAGCGACTACTGCGCGACCGGTCGCTTCGATGCGGATGACCCCAGGCGCATCGTCTGGACGCACATCGCCCCGCATCCTGGTGGACCACGGTACCGGTCAGCCGCGCAAGGGTCCTACCGGTTCGTGGGTTTCGTCGGTGGGAGCCCAGTCGCCTACAACTACGATGGCATCGGCTATGACCAGACACCTGCGGAGCCGGTCTCGAGCTGGGTCAGTTACGACGTCGACAACGGAACCTGGCGAAGGCTCGACCTTGGATCGGAGTGCCGACCATTGATGGACCGTCGCGGATTGGCCAGGGTGCCGCACGGCGCATGGGTTGCGATCGGCGGCATGGGCGAGGGTCGTGAGGTGATTCCAGAGGTTTCGCTGGAGTGCTGAGGTTGCCTCCCATGATCGCCCTGCTGATCGGCACCGTGCTGATCAGTTTCTCCGCCGTGTTCGTAAAGCTGGTGCAAGTTGATCCCACCGCCAGCGGCGCCTACCGCATGCTGATCGGCGGCGGGGTGCTGGTGCTGATCATCAAGCTGCAACGCGGCAGCGTCTGGCACGCCGGTCCGCCGCTGAAGGCCGCTGCGCTCGCCGCCGCGATGTTCTCGCTGGACCTGATCTTCTGGCACAAGGCTGTCATCCACATCGGCCCCGGCCTCGCGACGCTGATCGCGAACTGCCAGGTGTTCATCCTGGCGACCGCAGGTGTGCTGGTGTTCGGTGAACGCTTCCGCTGGCAGCTCGCGGTCGCGATCCCGCTGGCGCTCGCAGGCCTCACCGCGCTGCTCGCACCGGACTGGGGGCTGGGCGAGGACTTCCAGCTGGGTGTGATCCTCGGCCTCGCCGCGGCCTGCGCCTACGCTGCCTACATCCTGTCGCTGCGCGCCTCGCGCCGCGCGGCCGCGCAGGCGCCAGCGATGGCCAACATGGCCATGCTCTCGCTGCTCTGCGGGCTGATCCTGCTACCGGTGATCCCCCTGCTCGGCGAGAGCTACGCGGTGCCGCGGATCACCGACTGGGGCTGGCTAGCCGCCTACGGCATCGCCGCACAGGTGCTGGGCTGGGTGATGATCTCGAACGCGCTGGAGCACCTGCCTGCCTCACGCGTCGGGGTCACGTTATTGTTGCAACCTGCGCTGGCCTTCGTCTGGGACGTGCTGTTCTTCGGTCGCGCGTTCTCGAACGTGCAGATCGCGGGAGCAGCGCTGGCGCTGGCGGCCATCTACCTGGGGTCGCTGGGTGGCGTGCCGCGCGGGCGCGTACCCGTGGAGGCATCAAGCGACGACGGTCAGCGCGCCGGGGACGACCTCTAGCTCGATCAACGTCGCGGCGGTGTCCAGGATCTCACCGTCCGCATGCACCACCAGCGGACGGTCGGAACTGATCGACAGCTCTCGCACAGCACGATGGGTGACCTCGGGGTGGTTGAGGTGGGATCCGCGCATCACCTGCGGCACCAGCGCCAGGATGCCCACACGACCGAGGTCACCGGCGACCAGCAGGTCGAGTCGCCCATCATCCAGGCTCGCGTCGGGTGCGATGTGGAACGCGCCGCCGTAGCAGCGACCGTTGGCGGCGGCGACCAGCGCCGCCCGCTGGGTCCAGGCCTCGCCGTCGGCCTCGATCCTGAGTTCAGGGTTGCCGCGGTGTCCGATCAAAACCTGCGCCAGCGCGGCCGCGTACATCAGGTCGCTGCCCAGCCAGCGCCGCCGCTCCGCGATCCGTGCCACCTCGGCATCGAAGCCCATGCCGACGCCGTTGGTGAAAAAGCGATCGCCGATCCGCCCCAGGTCCACCTGCCGGGTCCCGCCCTCGAGGATGCGGTCACAGGCAGCACCCCAATCCCGACCTAAGCCCAACATCTTGACGAAGTCGTTGCCCGAGCCCAGCGGGACGATGCCCAGCGGGCAGTCGCGGCGATCGGAGCGCATCAGGCCGTTCGCGGCGTCATGGATGGACCCGTCGCCGCCCACCACGATGACCATATCCACCGGCTCGCCCGCGGCGCGCTGGGCCAAGGACATCGTGGCCCCCGGACCATCGCCGAAGCGCGCGTGCACGGTCATGCCCGAGGCCCGCAGGCGGTCGACGACGCGCAGCGCGGTCCGCGCTGCGCGTCCGTTGCCCGCCGCTGGGTTGGTGATCAGGATCGCTGTGGACACGCGCGGGCCCTCACTGGTCCAGGCGCCATGGTCGCACGGGTCGCGACGGCTGGCGTAGTCGGGGCCGGTGCTAGAATCCGACCTCCGCCCGAGGGACCACCGATGATCGACCTGGGTCTGCGCATCCTGCTCGCCTACATGGCCGGCTCCGTCCTCGGCAGCAGCGTGATCGGCATGCTCGCCGGCTCGCGCGACATCCGCGAAGAAGGCAGTGGGAACGCCGGTGGCACCAATGCGTTCAGGACGCGGGGCCCGCGCTTCGCTGTCGGCGTGATGTTGATCGATGTCGGCAAGGGCGTCCTGTCTGCGCTGCTGATCCCGGTCGTCCCGCTCGGACTAGCGGGCAGCGCTATCGACCCGGCTTGGGTCGCGGCGGCATGCGGCGCTGCTGCGGTGGTGGGCCACTGTTACCCGATCTGGTTCCAGCTGCGTGGCGGCAAGGGTGCGGCGACGCTGCTGGGTGTGCTCGGTGTGCTCGCACCGGTGGCTATGATCCCCGTCCTCGCGGTCTGGGTGCTGACACTGATCCTCACCGGCTACGTCGGCATCGCGACCATCCTCGGCGCGGCTGCCGCTCCGGTCTACTTCCTGATCCTAGGAGGCGGCGACATCGTGCAGCCGCTGTTCGTGTTCGGCGCAGCGATGGCCCTGTTCATCCTGTTCACCCATCGGAGCAACGTGGCTCGCCTGCGTGCGGGGACGGAGCACCGCTTCGACAAGGCCATGATCCTCCGACGTGGCTGAGCGCCCAGATCCGCTCGCGCATGCATGGCCGTTGCTCGAGCGGCTGGCGGACGGACGCCCCCATAACGGCCGCATGCTCGGTGAATCGCTGGGGCTGACCCGGGCGGCCATCTGGAAGCAGATCGATCAGTTGCGGCGCGCCGGGCTAACAGTCGAGGCGGATGCTGCGCATGGCTACACCCTGCCGCATCCCCTGGAGTTGCTGGATGCGGATCGGATCCACGCTGCGCTCTTGCCGTTGACTGCGGCGGCGGTCGGTGAGATCAGTGTGCTGCAGACCACGCCATCGACCAATGCTTGGTTACGTACGCGGCGCCCGGGCCCCGGCGGCATCTGTCTGGCTGAGGCGCAGACCGAAGGTCGCGGCCGCCGCGGGCGCAGCTGGTACTCGCCGCTCGGTGCTGGCTTGCTGCTCTCCATGTCCTGGCGCTACACCGATCCACCAGCTGCCATCGGGAGTTTGAGTCTGGCCGTGGGACTGGGCTGCGTGGCGGCGCTAGAGCAGTGCGGTATCGCTGGCGTCGGACTCAAATGGCCCAACGACCTGGTGCATGGCGACGCCAAGCTGGGCGGCATCCTGATCGAGATGCAGGGTGAGGCCAACGGCCCCATCGATCTGGTCATCGGTATCGGGATCAATCATCGCTTGCCCGTGGGTACCGAGGCGCAGCGCCCCGATCGCGATGTTGTCGATCTTGCGAGCTTGTGCGCGGGCGCGCCCCCCGGACGGAACGACCTGGCCGCGGTGCTGGCCGACCAGCTCGTCAGCACCTTGGTCAGGTTCCAGACCGAAGGATTCCAAGGCTTCGCGCAGGCCTACACGCAGGCCGATGCGCTCGCGGGGAAGCGGCTCAGGGTCGAAGCTGATGGCAGCGAGACCGTCGGTAGCCACGCGGGCGTGGCTGGCGATGGTGCCTTGCTGTTGCAGACGGAGTCGGGCGTCCAGCGGATCTATGCGGGCGAGGTCAGCGTGAGGGCGACGACATGAAGCCGTTGCTCATCGATGCCGGCAACACCAGGGTGCGTATCGCGCGTGCGAGCGGCGCTGGTTTCGAACTCCTGCACAGCTGCGCCACGGTGGAGCTCCTTGCAGGGTCGCTGGGCGCGCTCCCGGATCTCGGCACCGTCGGCGAGGCGCGCATCGCGGCGGTGGGCGGGGTCTCGGACCTGCTGACCCGTTGGGTACAGGATCGTCTCGCAGGGCGGGCGCTGGTGTTGCGCTCGCCCAAGCGTGGCGATGGCATCGTGAACGCCTACGGCGATCGTGCGGCTGACCTCGGGGTGGATCGCTGGCTCGCCATGATCGCCGCACACCGGCAGGGGCACGGGGCGACGCTGATCGTCGATGCCGGGACCGCGATGACCTTGGACCTGCTGACGGCCGATGGACATCACCTCGGCGGCTACATCGTCCCCGGCCTGAGCTTGGCCCGCGGCAGCCTGCACCACGGCACGGCCGCATTGCCCGCGATCACGGGTGATGCGACCCTCGATCTGGCGAGCTCGACGAGCGCGGCCATCGCGAACGGTACCCTCGCACAGGCGGTAGCGCTGATCGCTGCCGTACGCGCGAGCGCGGCGCAGGGCTCGAAGCTCCTGGTCACCGGCGGCGACGCTGCGAGCCTCCTGCCCCTGCTGGGGGCCGATGTGTTGCACGCCCCCGATCTGGTCCTCGAAGGCTTGGCGGCCGCCGATCCGGCAACCTGGGTGCACTGACCATGCGCGCTATCGCACTGATCCTGGTCCTCGCGAACCTCGCTCTGTTCGCCTGGCAACACTGGTTGCAGGCACCGGTGGAGCTGACGCCGCCGCTGGCGGACTCCCTGCCGGGATTGGTCCTGCTCACCGAGGTCGGCGTAGCGGCACCCGCTGCTGCGCCACCGGTCGAGGTCGCGCCCGTGGTCGATGAGGTTGTGGCGGAACCGACCGCAGTCGGCGACACTGATTCCGAGACGCAGGGCGAGCAGCCCGGGACCGCTGTCGATCCGCCGTTTGCTGAGCAGGATCCGGAGGTTTCGGTACCGACGGCGCCTGGAGCGCCTGAGATGGTCTGCCGCAGCGTCGGGCCGTTCACCAGCCAGGCGGAGGCGCGCCGAGCGGCCGCCATGCTGGCGGAGACCGGCCGGGTTCCACTACAGCGGGTCACCGAAGGCGAAGTCTGGCTCGGGTACTGGGTCTACATCCAGCCGTTCGCCAGCGCCGAGGAGGCGGATGAGGTGGCGCAAGCCCTTGAGCGTGCGCTGGTGGAGGATTTCTACATCATCCGCGACGGCGAGCTCGCGAACGCGATCTCGCTGGGGGTCTACAGCCAGCAGGCCGGTGCCGAGGCACGGCTCAGCGAGATGCGGACCCGGGGTTTCCCCGCAGAGATGACCGATCGTTACCGCTCGGCACCGGTCTACTGGCTGGATTTCGCCGAAGCCGCGGACGACCCGATCTCGCTGTCGCTCCTGATGCCCGCCGCACCCGGCCGGGTCCTGCGTGCGGAGACCGGCGACTGCGCGCTTCCGTAAAGCAGCACTGGACGACTGCTTAGCTACGCTCTACATGCCTGCGAGACTATCTGCGGCGTTGCGACCCCCAGCCTTAGTGCCCCTGCTAGAATCCACGCCGCCCTGCGCCGGCCGGCTCGCTCCCAGGAGCAGGCTGGTCGGATTGAAGGTTCTGGGTTCGGGATCGGGTGATGCTGGCGTAGCTCAGCTGGTAGAGCGGCTGATTTGTAATCAGTAGGTCGCAGGTTCAACTCCTGTCGCCAGCTCCGACCCCCACCGCGGCCCGAGGCTGCCAGGCCCGAGGATCAGGCCTTCAGGGCGCCTAAGTAGTTGACTCCCCCTAGAGAAATCCCCCAAAATGTTCGGCTTCTGTGCCCGGAGGGGTACTCAAGCGGTCAACGAGGGCAGACTGTAAATCTGCTGGCTTAGCCTACGTAGGTTCGAATCCTACCCCCTCCACCAGATGACGAGTTCGGCGGGCGTAGTTCAACGGTAGAACCTCAGCCTTCCAAGCTGATGATACGGGTTCGATTCCCGTCGCCCGCTCCAGAAGAACGGGCAACGAGGATAGCGGAGCGTTCTGCCACATTCGATCACAGCGCCCATATAGCTCAGTGGTAGAGCACTCCCTTGGTAAGGGAGAGGTCTCCGGTTCAAGTCCGGATATGGGCTCCAAAAGTCGGTCACCGCTAGATGATCCAGCGCTGACCATTGATGTCGGTTCCAGAAGACTCCACGAGGAGAGCAGTCGATGTCCAAGGAGAAATTCCAGCGTACGAAGCCGCACGTGAACGTGGGGACTATCGGTCACGTCGACCATGGCAAGACGACGCTGACGGCGGCGCTGACGGTATGCCAGTCGAAGAAGTTCGGTGGTGAGTCGAAGGCTTACGACCAGATCGACAACGCGCCTGAGGAGCGGGCTCGCGGCATCACGATCGCTACGGCGCACGTGGAGTACGAGTCAGAGGCTCGTCACTACGCGCACGTTGACTGCCCGGGACACGCGGATTACGTGAAGAACATGATCACGGGAGCCGCGCAGATGGATGGCGCGATCCTGGTGGTGTCGGCTGCCGATGGCCCGATGCCGCAGACGCGCGAGCACATCCTGCTGGCGCGCCAGGTCGGTGTTCCGTACATCGTGGTGTACCTGAACAAGGCTGACATGGTTGATGACGCCGAGCTGTTGGAGCTGGTGGAGATGGAGGTGCGTGATCTGCTGAGCACCTACGATTTCCCGGGCGACGACACGCCGATCATCACGGGTTCGGCGCTGAAGGCGCTGGAGGGTGACGAGTCGGAGATCGGATCGCAGTCGATCGACAAGCTGGTCTCGGCGCTGGACACCTACATCCCTGAGCCGGAGCGCGCGATCGATGGTGCGTTCCTGATGCCGGTCGAGGACGTGTTCTCGATCTCGGGTCGTGGCACGGTGGTGACGGGACGTATCGAGCGCGGGATCGTGAAGGTCGGCGATGAGATCGAGATCGTGGGCATCAAGGACACGATGAAGACGACCTGCACGGGCGTGGAGATGTTCCGCAAGCTGCTGGACCAGGGTCAGGCTGGCGATAACGTCGGCGTGCTGCTGCGTGGCACCAAGCGTGACGAGGTGGAGCGTGGCCAGGTGCTGTGCAAGCCGGGTTCGATCAACCCGCACACCAAGTTCCAGGCTGAGGTGTACATCCTGACCAAGGAGGAGGGTGGTCGTCACACTCCGTTCTTCAAGGGGTACCGCCCGCAGTTCTACTTCCGCACCACCGACGTGACCGGCGCTTGCGAGCTGCCGGAGGCGGTCGAGATGGTGATGCCGGGTGACAACGTGCAGATGGTGGTGACGCTGATCGCGCCGATCGCGATGGAGGAAGGCCTGCGCTTCGCCATCCGTGAGGGTGGTCGTACCGTCGGTGCCGGCGTCGTCGCCAAGATCATCGAGTAA
>Ga0214472_10003999_pt1 | contig 15582 bp, 24 predicted proteins | sample RVTome_6_FD_207662 | JGI IMG/M metagenome (GOLD analysis project Ga0214472, IMG submission 207662) | Soil microbial communities from uranium-contaminated site in the Upper Colorado River Basin, Wyoming, United States - RVT140D175 | ecosystem: Environmental > Terrestrial > Soil > Contaminated >...
CGGACCGTTGCGATCGGCGGAGGAAATCGAAGTCTCTTCCAGAATTTTCAAACGCGCTTCGTGGCTTTGAAGGGTTTTTTCGAGCATGTCGTTGCTGCGCCGCAATTCCGTCGCCAGCGCCTGAAAATCCGGGTTCCCGCCGCGCATGCGGGATACTTCCCCGCGCATGCGTTTGCGGTTGATCCACACGACACCGGTAAAGATGGCGAGGATCAGGCCGCCGGAAATCCACAGCGCCAGATCGCTCACTTTTTCAACCTCTGCTCCATCTCGGCGAACATGTTGGTTTCCTCGTCGCCGTCATCGACCCGTTCGAAGCCGAGCACACTCCAGGATTGCTGCATATGCGGCGGCAGCGGCGCCGTCACGTCGATCGTCCCGCCATCGGGCAGCGGCAGGACGATGCGCCGGGCCAGCAAATGCAGCTTGTCCTGAATGCCCGCCGGCAATTCCCAATTCTCCACGTTGAAATATTTGGAATCGCCGATGATCGGATGGCCGATATGGGCCGCATGCGCCCGCAATTGATGGGTGCGGCCGGTGATCGGCTTCATCGCCACCCAGGACAGGGTCTGGCCGGCATGCTCGACGACCGAATAGAGGCTGACGGCATGCTGGGCGGAATCGCCGCCGTGGTTGACCACCTGCATACGGTCCCCCTCCTCGCCCTCGCCGCGCGCAAGAAAGGTCGAAATGCGGCCTTGCAGAGGTTTCGGCAAGCCGCGCAGCAAGGCCCAATAGACCTTTCTGGCCTTGCGCGAGCGAAACGCCAGAGACAGGTCCGCCGCCGCCTTGCGGGTCTTTGCGATCACCAGGACACCGGACGTGTCCCGGTCGATGCGATGCACCAGGCGCGGCTTCTGACCCTTTTTGTCGCGGAAGGCTTCCAGCATGCCGTCGACATGCCGATTAAGGCCGGAACCACCCTGTACGGCCAGGCCCGCCGGTTTGTTGATGACCATGACCAGATCGTCTTCGTAAAGCATCGCCGCTTCGATCACCGCGCGGTCGGTCCGATCACGAATCGTGTTCATCGTTTGCGGCGCCGATGCGGCGCCGGCCGCGGCGTCGAGCGGCGGAATGCGAACGTTCTGACCGACGGTCAGCCGCGTGCTGGATTTCACCCGCCCTCCATCGACCCGGACCTGACCGGACCGCAGGAGCTTCTGCAATTGTCCGAAACCAAGTCCGGGGTAATGCGCCTTGAACCACCGGTCCAGGCGCATGCCTGTCTCGTCGGACGCCACCGCCCTTTGGCTGACAACGGCTTTGGCGGTCGTCTGTACAGTCATTCGACAGTCTCATGTCTCAAGGTTTCCGCCGGTTCGGCGGACCAGTCGAGCCGCTATAAGCCCTTAAGCAGGTTGCCCGCAAGCAAAATCACATAAGCAATGCCCAGGCTCTCAAACGGATTGGCGCTGACGAACGGGACATCCAATGCCGCATATTTCACCGCCGCCACCAGAATAGCGATGATGAGAGAAACCAGAAAGACCGGGGTTGTCGGTGCTGACAATCTCATGAAACGTTCCTTTTCTGTGACTTGCGCAATTTTCCAATCCGATTGGTTCGGATTACGCCCTGAATTGTTGTCATGAGGCACGTCTATTACGCGATCTCTTTATCGCGCTTGTGACATGCCTTGCTTCAAGCACGCATGCTTGCGCGCCCATTAAACGGCCATTGCCAGTCAATTCAATCAGTAATTGTGGTTATGCAGCAAAAACCGACCGCGCCACATACAGGCCGGCAAACAGCCCGAGGATCGACAGGCTCACCGACGCCACCAGATAACCCGCCGCCATGGCCAGGGCGCCGCGCTCGTACAGAACCGCGAAATCCAGGGAAAAGGCGGAAAACGTCGTAAACCCGCCGAGCAGGCCCGTGGCGACGAACAGCCGCAAATCGTGACTGCCGTTCAATTTGAAAACAAGCATTTCGATGAACACGCCCATCGCGAATGAGCCGACCACGTTCACGAACAGGGTTCCGGCCGGCGGGAATGCCGGACCGAACAGTCTCAGGATCGCGAATCCGGAGAGATAGCGCAAGGTCGCGCCGATGGCGCCGCCGGTCGCAACGACAGCCATTTCCTTGATGAGCATCATTCGCCCTCCCCTCGGCGCAACTTGCTCCAATAGGCAAGCCGCTTGCGGATCTCACGTTCATAACCGCGTTCGGGAGGATCGTAAAATACCCGCCGGCCGAGATCGGTGGGGAAATAGTCCTGCCCTGAAAAGCCCGACGGCGTGTCGTGGTCGTAGATATAACCGTCAGAATAGCCTTCCGACTTCATCAATTTCGTCGGCGCGTTCAAAATATGTTTCGGAGGAACCAGCGAACCGGCGGATTTCGCCGTCTTCAGCGCCGCCTTGTAGGCGGTATAGACGCCGTTCGATTTCGGCGCCGTGGCGAGATAGACGCAGGCCTGGGCAAGCGCCAGTTCGCCTTCCGGCGAACCCAGAAAATCGTAGGCATCCTTGGCGGCGATCGCAATCGACAACGCCTGGGGATCGGCCAGGCCGATATCTTCCGACGCCATGCGCACCAGGCGGCGGGCGAGAAACAACGGGTCCTCGCCCGCGTCGAACATGCGGCACAGATAATACAGGGCCGCGTCCGGATCGGAACCGCGCACGGATTTGTGCAGGGCGGAGATGAGATTGTAATGGCCGTCCTGGGATTTGTCGTAGATCGGCGCGCGCCGCTGCACCACGTCCTGCAGCTTTTCGGCATCGAAGATTTCGCCGGGCCGCGCGGCGCGCCAGACTTCCTCGGCAAGCGTCAACAAAGCCCGCCCGTCGCCGTCGGCCATGCGGATGAGGCTTACCCGCCCGCCCGCGTCAAGCGGCGCCGGCAGCCCCGTTTCCGTTTCCGCCCGTTGCAGCAAGTGTCCCAGATCCTCGGCATCCAGGGATTTGAACGTCAGGACCCGCGCCCGGGACAACAAGGCCGCGTTGAGTTCGAAGGACGGGTTCTCCGTGGTCGCGCCGACAAGCGTTATCGTTCCGTCTTCCATGACCGGCAGAAAGGAATCCTGCTGCGCCTTGTTGAAGCGGTGGATTTCGTCGACGAACAGCAGCGTGCCCTGGCCGGACAATCGGCGTGCGCGTGCGGTCTCGAAGACTTTCTTCAACTCGCCGACGCCGGAAAAAATCGCGGAAATCTGTTGAAAGGACAGCTTGGTTTCACCGGCCAGAAGCCGCGCCAACGTGGTCTTGCCGGTGCCGGGCGGCCCCCAGAAAATCATCGAACCGAGCGAATTCGCGGCAAGCATGCGGGTGATCACGCCGTCCTCGCCGAGCAGGTGGCGCTGACCGATGACCGCGCCGATCGCCGCCGGCCGCAACCGGTCGGCAAGCGGTCTCGGCGCGCTTTTCTCCAGGCCCGCCGACTGGAACAGGTCACTCATCCGAAGGCTCCCTGGTGCCTGGTGGATCGGCCCGAGCGCCGATCGTGTGACGCGGTCAGCCGCGAAGCGTCCAGCGCAGGATGCGGCCCTCGCGGCTGATTGCGATGCGCCACAAATGCACGTCGTCGCGCTCCGAGACATCGGCAAGGTCGCGGCTTGTGCGGATTTCCCGGCCGTTCACTTCGACGACGATATCGCCCAGAACCAGACCGACCCGCTGCGCCGTGGACCCTTGCCTTATGCCGATGATCAGCGCGCCGGAGGACTGGTCGTGCAAACCGAGTTCCTCCGAAAGCGCCGGCGAGATGTTCGAGACGATGGCTCCGGCAAACGGCGACCGACCGGGGATTTCACGCTTGTCCAGCGGTCTTTCCGGCGCCGGCGCCAATGTCACGCTCAGCCGCCGCTCCTGTCCGTTGCGGTTCACCGTGAACTCGGTCTTGCCCGAGACGCCCTTGGTCGCGAAGCGGTAGCCGAAGCCGTTTGGATCCTCCACTTCGATGCCGTCGATTGCCGTGAGCAGATCGCCCACCTGCAGGCCGGCGCGTTCCGCCGGTCCGCCCTTGACCACCCGGGTGATAAGCGCGCCGCGCGGCCGGTCGAGCCCCAGGCTTTCGGCAATATCCGAAGTGACCGTCTGCATGGAGGCGCCCAGCCAGGGCCGCAGCACGCGTCCGCCCTGCCGCGCCGACTGCGCCACGACCCGCACCATGTTGGACGGGATGGCGAAGCCGATGCCGTTCGACCCGCCGGAACGGGAAAAGATCGCCGTGTTGATTCCGACCAGGTGACCGTTCATATCGATCAGCGCGCCGCCGGAATTGCCCGGATTGATCGCCGCGTCGGTCTGGACGAAAAACTGGTAATCCGTCACGCCGACCCTTGTGCGCGCCAGCGCCGATACGATGCCGCTGGTCACGGTCTGCCCGACGCCGAATGGATTGCCGATCGCCAACACCAGATCGCCGACCTCCAGATCGTCCGAATCGGCGAATTCCACCGACGGGAACTGCGCGCCCGGTTTCAGCACCCGCAACACGGCCAGATCGGTTCGTTCATCCTTCAAAACGATTTCGGTATCGAATTCCCGCTTGTCCGCAAGCACGATCCGCACTTCGTCCGCGTCCTTGATGACATGATTGTTGGTGATGATGATGCCGGAAGCATCGATGATCACGCCCGAACCGAGCGAGCGTTCGGCGCGCTGGCGTGGCGCGCCGAAATCCGGATTGCCGAAAAACTTGCGAAAGAACGGATCGTCCAGAAACGGCGACATGGGCTGCGCTGCAACCATGCGCGTCGCGAACACATTGACCACCGCCGGCGCAACCATCTTGACGATCGGCGCGAAAGACAATTTCACGGCGCCCGCGGTCTGGGGGACCACCCGGCCTTCCGACAAGGCCGGTGAAGCGACCATGCCCAGCCAAACGAAAACAAGAAGGACCCTCGATCCTGCACCCATCATGACAATTGGCCTTTCCGATTGATTTGATCCCGGAGCCCGCAACCGGGCCGGCGGACGCGGCCTCCCCTGCCAACGGGCACACTATAGGCCGGCAGCGCCAACGAAAAAGGCCGGTCGCGAGACCGGCCGATATTCCTGTGCAAAACCCGTCACCGCCGAAAAGCGGCCAGGCACTCAGGCCGCGACGCTTTCGGAGGCCTTGTCTTCAGCCTCGACGCGGGCCTTGTCGACAGCGCCTCTTGCGCTGGGGTCGCGCTCGACGAACTCGATCACCGCCATCGGCGCATTGTCGCCATACCGGAACCCGGCGCGCATGACCCTTGTGTAGCCGCCCGCACGCGAAGCAAAGCGCGGTCCGATTGTCGCGAACAGCTTCCTGACCATGTCTTCGTCGCGAATCTGCGAAATCGCCTGGCGCCTTGCGTGCAGGTCGCCCCGTTTGGCAAGCGTCACGAGCTTGTCGACGATCGGACGCAATTCCTTGGCTTTGGGAAGCGTCGTCACGATCTGCTCATGGTTGATCAAAGACGCTGCCATATTCGCAAACATCGCCTTCCGGTGGCTGGAGGTCCGGTTGAGTTTCCGGCCGCTATTTCCGTGCCGCATGGCCTATCCCTTTATTATTCTGTGCGTGAAGCGGGCGAAGCGATCAGTAATGATGTTCTTCGTAACGCTTGGCGAGTTCTTCGATATTTTCCGGCGGCCAGTTCTGGACTTCCATCCCGAGATGCAGGCCCATCTGCGCCAAAACTTCCTTGATCTCGTTCAACGATTTCCGGCCGAAATTCGGCGTGCGAAGCATTTCCGCTTCGGTCTTTTGAATGAGATCGCCGATATAGACGATGTTGTCGTTCTTCAGACAATTCGCGGAACGGACGGAAAGCTCCAATTCGTCGACTTTTTTCAACAGCGCCGGATTGAATGCAAGCTCGGGAACCGATTCTTCCTGGACTTCCTTTTTCGGCTCTTCGAAATTCACGAAGATCGACAATTGATCCTGAATGATGCGCGCCGCATAGGCCACCGCGTCTTCCGGCGAGATCGAACCGTCGGATTCCAGTGTCAGGGTCAGTTTGTCGTAATCCAGAACCTGACCTTCCCGCGTGTTCTCCACCTTGTAGGAGACCTTGTTCACGGGAGAATACAGGCTGTCGATCGGAATCAGCCCGATCGGCGCGTCTTCCGGCCGGTTGCGATCCGCCGCGACATAGCCTTTGCCGGTATCGACGGTGAATTCCATGCGGATTTCAGCGCCCTCATCAAGGGTGCAGATGGCATGATCAGGGTTGAGAATCTGCACATCGCCGACCGTCTGAATGTCGCCGGCGGTAACCACGCCCGGACCTTCCTTGCGCACGACCATGCGCTTGGGGCCTTCGCCCTGCATTTTGATCGCGATTTCCTTCACGTTCAAAATGATATCGGTCACATCTTCGCGAACGCCGGCGATCGACGAAAATTCGTGCAAGACGCCATCGATCTGCAGCGACGTCACCGCAGCCCCCTGCAGGGAGGACAACAGCACCCGGCGCAGAGCATTGCCGAGCGTCAGGCCGAAGCCGCGCTCAAGCGGTTCCGCAACGATCGTCGCAATGCGCGGATTGTTTCGGTCGGCTTTCGTCTCAAGCCTGTTCGGCTTGATCATATCCTGCCAGTTTCTTTGAATAGTCACGATCAAAATCCCCTTTTGATCAGAACGGCCAGCGACCGGCCCGAGATTGCGGACGCCTTGCGCCCGTCATCCATTGCTAGCAATTCAATTTAGACCCGGCGACGCTTGCGCGGCCGGCACCCATTATGGGGAATCGGCGTCACGTCGCGGATCGACGTGATCGTGAAGCCGGCGGATTGCAGCGCCCGCAATGCCGATTCGCGGCCCGAACCCGGTCCGCGCACTTCGACTTCAAGTGTCTTCATCCCATGGTCCTGGGCTTTCTTGGCGGCGTCTTCGCCAGCCATCTGAGCCGCATAGGGGGTCGATTTCCGCGAACCCTTGAAGCCCATCGCTCCAGCCGACGACCAGGAAATCGTATTTCCCTGCGCATCCGTGATGGTGATCATCGTGTTGTTGAACGACGAGTTCACATGCGCCATGCCGGACGTAATGTTTTTGCGTTCGCGACGTTTGACGCGTGTTGTTTCTCTTGCCATGCCTGCCTCTTAAATCGGCCCGTTCGAGCCTCTATGCAATGCCCGTTAGGGTATTATTTCTTTCTGCCGGCAATCGCCTTGGCCGGTCCCTTGCGGGTGCGCGCATTGGTATGGGTGCGCTGACCGCGGACCGGAAGATTGCGGCGATGGCGCAAGCCGCGATAGCAGCCAAGGTCCATGAGCCGTTTGATGTTCATCGCCTTTTCACGGCGCAGATCGCCTTCGACCATGTAGTCGCTGTCAATGGCTTCGCGGATCTGGATCACTTCCGAATCCGACAGTTCGTTGACGCGCCGCTCCGGCGGAATATTGACCTTTGCGGTAATTTCCTTGGCCTTCGTCGCACCGATGCCATGAATATACTGAAGGGCAATGACGACGCGCTTGTTCGTCGGAATGTTAACACCTGCAATACGAGCCACGCTCTGTTCTCCTCAATACCGATGCGACCCGAACAGTCGGATCCCGGCAAACCGCGTCCGGACCCTTGGGGCCGGACCGATCAGGTCCAATAGGGTCCGGAGACGACGAAACGGCTCCGGCCAAAACTATCCGGCACCGTCCATTTTAATTTCACGGATTGGTGTCGGCCTATAATCTTTTTGTTGGCGAAGGTCAAGCGATCAGGCTTTATTTCACCGATTCAAGCACTGCGAGGATCGACTTCGTCACCGCGTCGATGGATTGCATGCCATCGACGGATTTCAAAAGACCCTTGTCCTTGTAATATGCGATCAACGGCGCGGTCTGGCGTTGATAGACATCGAGCCGCTTCGTCAGCGCGTCCGCATTGTCGTCCGCACGCGCCCCCCCCACGGTTTCCAGGGCGCGCTGTTCTATACGCGCCAACAGCGCGGTTTCATCCACCGCCAGCTCGATGGTCGTGTTGAGTTTCAAACCCTTGCCCGCCAGCAACTCTTCCAGGGCCTCGGCCTGGGCGACTGTGCGCGGAAACCCATCGAGAATGAACCCATTGGCGCAGTCCGGCTCGTCGATGCGGTCCGACACGATCTCGATGACGACCGAATCGGTCACCAATTCGCCTTTTGCCATTATTTCCTTGACCTGCAGTCCCACCGGCGTCTGCGCCGCGACCGCGGCGCGCAACATATCGCCGGTAGACAATTGAACGATTCCATAGGTATCGACGATACGCTGCGCCTGTGTACCCTTGCCCGCCCCCGGCGGCCCGAGCAATATTAACCTCATCGACGTCTCCCCCTCAGTTTCGCCTTTTTCACCAGTCCTTCATATTGGTGCGCAAGCAGATGCCCCTGGACTTGCGCAACCGTATCCATCGTCACGCTGACGACGATCAGCAGGGAGGTGCCACCGAAATAGAACGGCACACCCGTCGCCGATATCAGGAACTCCGGCAAAAGACAGACGATAACCAGGTACGCCGCGCCTGCAACCGTTATGCGGGTTAACACATAGTCGATATATTGCGCCGTGCGCTCGCCGGGACGGTAGCCGGGAAGAAAGCCGCCGTGCTTTTTCAGATTGTCGGCCGTGTCCGTCGGATTGAAGACGATGGCCGTGTAGAAAAACGCGAAGAAAACGATCAACAACGTATAGGACAGCATATAGAGCGGCTGACCGTGGCCCAACAGGGTCGTGATGGTCGCAACCCATTGCGATCCACCCTCTTCACTGACCGTACCGCCGCCGAAGCCTGCCAGGGTGGCGGGGATCAGCAGCAGCGAACTGGCAAAAATCGGCGGAATGACCCCCGCCGTATTGAGCTTCAACGGCAGATGCGAGGAATTGCCCTCGAACATCCGATTGCCCATCTGGCGTTTCGGATATTGAATCAGCAGGCGGCGCTGCGCCCGTTCCACGAAAACGATGAAGGCGATGACGGCGACCGCGAGCACGATCACGCCCAGAATCAGCGGCGTCGACAATGCGCCCTGGCGGCCCAATTCGAGGGTTCCGGCAACTGCGGAAGGCAATTCCGCAACAATGCCGGCAAAAATGATCAGCGAGATCCCGTTGCCGATGCCGCGGGCGGTGATCTGCTCGCCGAGCCACATCAGGAAAACCGTACCGCCGACCAGGGTTACCACGGTCGTGAACCGGAAGAACAATCCCGGATCCGTGACGATGGTCCCGGCCGATTCGAGCCCGACGGAGATCCCGTAGGCCTGGAACAGCGCGAGAATGACGGTCAGATACCGGGTGTATTGGTTGATCGTCTTGCGACCCTGCTCACCCTCTTTTTTCAATTGGTCCAGCGTGGGAATCACCGTCGTCATCAACTGAATGATGATCGATGCCGAAATATACGGCATGATTCCCAGGGCGAAGATCGCCATCCGGCCCACGGCGCCGCCGGAGAACATGTTGAACAGGCCGATAATCCCGGTCTGCGCCTGTTCGAAGGCCGCCGCAAGGGCTACCGGATCGATTCCCGGCAGCGGCAGATAGGTTCCGAACCTGTAGACGAGCAAAGCGCCCAGTGTAAACAACAGGCGCTTCTTCAGTTCGTCCGCTTTCGCAAACGCAGAGAAATTGATATTGGCTGCTAGCTGTTCGGCTGCCGATGCCATGCTTTACTCCGCTTCTATCTTTCCCTGCGCGCCTGCGATTCAATCGATCGATTCGCTCGGCGCCACGCTTTTTATCGTCACCGAACCGCCGGCCTTTTCAACCGCCGCAATGGCCGTTTTCGAAGCGCCCTCGATTTCGAACTTCACCGCGGCGGACAATTCTCCGTCCGACAACAGGCGAACGCCGTCTTTTTTCTTGCGCACGATACCGGCCGCGATCAATGCGGCGCAATCGACAATCTCGCCCGCATTGAGTTTGCCGGCCTCGATCGCCTGCTGGACCCGGCCGATGGATACGACCGTGAAATGCTTGCGAAAGATATTTGTAAAACCGCGCTTCGGCAACCGGCGGTGCAAAGGCATTTGACCGCCTTCAAACCCTTTGATCGCCACGCCCGAGCGGGACTTCTGCCCCTTGACGCCACGTCCGGCGGTCTTGCCGTAACCGGAACCGATCCCGCGTCCAACCCGTTTGCGCTGCGAATGCGCTCCGACATTATCGGATAATTGATTCAGTTTCATCGTATTCGCTCTCTTTACGCGTCTTCGACGACACGGACCAGATGATGAACTTTGCGGATCATGCCGCGCACTTCCGGCGTGTCCTTTAATGTCGATCTGCGGTGCATCTTGTTCAACCCCAGACCGATCAATGTCGCACGCTGATCTGCCGGGCGCCGCAACGGGCTGCCGATCTGTTCCACCGTGACTGTTTTTTCGGCTTCCGCCATAACCCTAACTCCTCGTCAGACCGTTAAGACGCATCCGCTTGCGGCACTTCGTCGGAACCGCGACGACGTGCTTGCAGGGTCGAAACCTTGAGCCCGCGCCGTGCGGCGACGGCCCGCGGACTGCTGCCGTTTTTCAGTGCATCGAACGTTGCGCGCACCATGTTGTAGGCATTGGACGTGCCGAGCGACTTGGCCACCACATCCTGGATACCCAATGTCTCGAAGACGGCGCGCATCGGGCCGCCTGCGATGATGCCGGTGCCGGGAGGCGCCGCACGGACCAGGACCTTGCCGGCCCCGTGATGTCCGTTGACATCGTGATGCAATGTCCGGCCTTCGCGCAACGGCACACGGATCATCGTACGCTTTGCGGCTTCCGTCGCTTTGCGAATCGCTTCCGGCACTTCGCGCGCCTTGCCATGGCCGAAACCGACCCGGCCCTTCTGATCACCGACAACGACCAAAGCGGCAAATCCGAACCGACGGCCGCCCTTGACGACTTTCGCAACCCGGTTGATGTGAACGAGTTTGTCGACAAACTCGCTATCGCGTTCTTCGCGTTCACGCATATTTTTTCCGTTCCCGGTCTGATCAGCTCGTTAGAATTCCAAACCGCCTTCACGCGCTGCATCCGCAAGCGCCTTGACACGGCCGTGATAAATAAAGGATCCCCGGTCGAACACGACCTTGGAGACGCCCGCGTCTTTCGCCCGTTCGGCGATCAGCTTGCCGACCGCTTCCGCGGCGGCTTTGTCCGCTCCGGTCTTGAGCGCTTCGCGCATCGCCTTTTCGAGCGTCGAAGCGGCAACCACGGTGCGCCCTGCCTTATCGTCGATAATCTGGGCGTAAATTTGTTTCGAAGACCGGAAGACCGACAAACGCGGACGCTCACCGGCAACCGATTTCACTTTACGGCGAACGCGAATACGACGGCGTTCTGTTGATGTTTTGTTAGCCATTGCGATTCATCCGTTACTTCTTCTTGCCTTCCTTGCGGAAGACGGTTTCGTCTTCAAACCGAACGCCCTTGCCCTTGTAGGGCTCGGGTGGGCGAAACTTGCGGATCTCCGCGGCCACCTGGCCGACCCGCTGCTTGTCGATGCCCGAAACTGTGATTTCGGTCGGCCGCGGCACGGCGATCTGAATGCCCTCGGGGATAGGGTAAAGCACGTCATGGCTGAACCCCAGGGCCAATTGCAGATTTGATCCCTGCAGTGCGGCCCGATAGCCGACGCCGGTGATCAGCAATTTGCGCTCGAAGCCCTTGGAGACACCGTCGACGATATTGGAAACCTGCGTGCGCGTCATGCCCCATTGGGACCGCGCCGGCTTGGAATCTTCCCGCATCGTGACCGTGATGCCGTCCTCGCTCTGCTCGGCAAGAACCAGATCGTTCAACACAAAGCTCAGTTCCCCCTTGGGACCCTTCGCCGTAACGACATTGCCGTCAACCGTCGCGGAAACTCCGCTGGGTATTTCGACAGGCTTTTTGCCAATCCGTGACATCTTCTTTTCCCGTATCAATCCGGCGCAACCGCCGAGTTTCAGTCGATTCCATTCAGGCGCTTTGGCGTTCCCGTTCCTGTCGCCGGCGCGCATGCACGCCGGAGCCGGGGACTAGAACACTTCGCACAAAACCTCACCGCCGACATTTTCGTCTCGCGCCTGATGGTCCGCCATGACGCCGTTCGGCGTCGACAGGATCGAAAGACCCAATCCATTGGCAACTTGCGGAATATTCCTCACCGAGGAATAGACCCGACGGCCGGGCTTCGAAATCCGTTTGATCTGGCGAATAACCGGCTCGCCGTCGAAATATTTCAGCTCGATCTGGAATTCCGTGCGTCCGGTCTCGTAATCCACGGTCGAATATCCGCGGATATAGCCTTCCGAAGCAAGCACATCCAACACGTTCTGCCGCAGTTTCGACGCGGGCGAGGCCACAGAGGTCCGCCGGCGCATCTGCGCATTCCTTATCCGGGTTAACATATCACCCAAAGGATCGGTCATTGTCATGGGACCGCACTCCTACCAGCTAGATTTGACAAGACCGGGAACCAGGCCTTTTGAACCCAGATCACGCATGGCGATACGCGACATTTTCATCTTGCGGTAAAAACCCCGTGGCCGACCCGTTACTTCGCAACGATTGCGTATGCGCGTCCTGGCGCTGTTGCGCGGCAGCTCGGCAAGCTTCAACCGGGCGTGGAACCGCTCTTCGAGGGACAGCGTTTCATCTTTCGCCGCCGCTTTCAAAGCAGCCCGCTTGCCGGCATATTTCGCCACAAGCTTCCTGCGATTTTTGTTCTTTTCAACCGCACTCTTCTTAGCCATTTTCTATCCTCATTCGACCCAGGCTTCGGCTATTGCCGAAACGGGAAATTGAATGCCTGCAGCAGGGCGCGCGCTTCGTCGTCATTGCTGGCATTCGTGCACACGACGATGTCCATGCCCCAAATCTGATCGACCTTGTCGTACTCGATTTCGGGGAACACGATATGTTCCTTGATGCCCATCGCGAAATTGCCGTAACCGTCGAAACTTTTCGGGTTCAATCCCCGGAAATCCCGGATCCGCGGCATGGCGATGGTGACGAGCCGGTCGATAAATTCGAACATCCGCGCCTTGCGCAACGTCACCTTGACGCCAAGCGACATGCCTTCGCGGACCTTGAAGCCTGCGATCGACTTGCGCGCTTTGGTGATGACCGGCTTCTGGCCGGAAATCAGCGTCAGGTCATTCGCAGCCGACTGGACCTTCTTCGAATCGCCGACAGCTTCGCCGACGCCCATATTGATCACGACCTTGTCGAGCGATGGCACCTGCATCGGGTTCGAATACCCGAATTGCTCCAGCATTTTCTGACGCACCACTTCGTTGTAGTGTTGCCTCAATCGTGGCTCGTAAGCTTGATCAGCCATCGATCAGATCTCCTGAACGTTTTGCGAACCGGACTTTCGTTCCGTCCGCCTGAAAGCGGAAGCCGACGCGGGACGCTTTACCGTCCTGCGGATCGGCAATCGCCAGATTCGAAAGATGAATGGGGGCTTCCTTCGACAGGATGCCGCCTTCCTGGGTCTGCGTCTGCCGCTGATGCCGCTTCACCATGTTGACGCCGCGCACCAGGGCGCGTTCGTCTTTCGGCATCACCCGAATGACTTCGCCGGAGCGTCCCTTGTCCCGGCCGGACAGAACGATCACTTGATCGCCTTTTTTAATCTTCGCAGCCATCACAACACCTCCGGCGCAAGCGAGATGATCTTCATATGGTTTTTCGACCGCAATTCGCGCGGAACCGGCCCGAAAATCCGGGTGCCGATGGGCTCCTTGTTGTTGTTCACCAACACCGCCGCATTGCCGTCGAAGCGGATAACGCTTCCGTCGGCGCGCCGGATGTCCTTCGCCGTGCGAACCACCACCGCTTTCATGACCTGGCCTTTCTTGACCCGGCCCCGCGGAATGGCTTCCTTCACGCTCACGACGATAATGTCGCCAACACCGGCATATTTGCGCTTCGAGCCGCCGAGCACCTTGATGCACATGACGCGACGAGCGCCGGAATTGTCTGCGACGTCCAAGTTTGTTTGCATCTGGATCATGACAGGCCGCTTTCTTCTACTTTAAATCACAAGGGACGCGGTCGAACCGCAATCCCCCAATCCGCTTCGATAATTCAGCCCGCGTTGTCCGCGCCATCAGCTTGGTCAACGCCGATGACCACCCACCGCTTCGTCTTGGAAATCGGCTTCGACTCCTCGATCGATACGTTATCGCCAACCTTGTACTGATTGGTCTCGTCATGGGCCTGGTACTTTTTCGACCGGCGCACAGTCTTCTTGTACAAAGGGTGGGTGAACCGGCGTTCGACTTTTACGACCACCGTCTTATCGGTCTTGTCGCTAACGACGACACCTTGGAGCAAACGCTTGGGCATCTCTTTTTCCTTAACCGGTAGTTGTCGCCGATTTCTCACGCATGATCGTTTTCACGCGTGCGATATCCCGGCGAACCTGGCGCACCTGCGCGGTATTTTCCATTTGGCCCGTGGCCTTCTGGAAGCGCAGATTGAATTGTTCTCTTTTCAGTCCGACAAGCTTGTCCTGAAGCTCGTCCACCGTCATGACCCGTACGTCGGTCGCTTTCATCAAAACCTCCTGGATCAACCCGCATGACATCGAACTCGAAAGCATGCCGAACGTCGATCGGTCCCAATCCTGTTAAACGGGGGTTCGCAGTCCTGCGCGAACGCCCCAAGCTGCGATGCTATTCCTCGATGCGCTGAATGAAGCGCGTCTTGATCGGCAGCTTCGCCGCCGCCAGACGCATGGCTTCACGCGCGATCGGCTCGGAAACACCGTCGATCTCGAACATGATGCGACCGGGCTTCACCTTGGCCGCCCAATATTCCGTCGAACCCTTGCCCTTGCCCATACGCACTTCCGTCGGCTTCTGCGACACCGGAACGTCCGGGAAGATCCGAATCCAGACCCGACCGACCCGCTTCATATGCCGCGTCATCGCCCGTCTGGCCGCCTCGATCTGGCGCGAAGTGATCCGCGCCGGCGCTTGCGCCTTCATTCCGAAAGTGCCGAAATTGAGCGACGTTCCGCCTTTCGCATCGCCGTGGATACGGCCCTTATGCTGTTTGCGAAACTTTGTCCGCTTCGGTTGAAGCATGATCTGATTCCCTAGCGTTTCAGTTTAAATCGAAGGTCAGGCAGCCTTGTCGCGGCGCCGTCCCTGGTTCTGGCTTTGGTTTTCCGCGCCTTCGGTGGCCCGACGTTCATGGGCCATGGGATCGTGCTCCATGATGTCGCCCTTGAAGATCCAGACCTTGACGCCGCAAATGCCGTAAGCCGTCAACGCTTCGCAGACCCCGTAATCGATATCGGCGCGCAGCGTGTGCAACGGCACCCGGCCCTCGCGATACCACTCGGTCCGCGCGATCTCCGCGCCGCCCAACCGGCCGGCGCAATTGATCCGGATGCCTTGCGCGCCAAGCCGCATCGCCGATTGCACGGCCCGCTTCATGGCCCGCCGGAACGCCACCCGGCGCTCCAATTGCTGAGCGATGGACGCAGCGACCAGCGTCGCGTCGATTTCCGGCTTGCGCACTTCAAGAATATTGATGTGCACTTCCGAAGTGGTCATTTCGCTCAGCTGCTTGCGCAACTTCTCGATGTCGCCGCCCTTTTTGCCGATAACCACACCCGGACGCGCCGTGTGAATGGTGATCCGGCATTTCTTGTGCGGCCGCTCGATAACGAT
>Ga0214472_10004000_pt1 | contig 15578 bp, 17 predicted proteins | sample RVTome_6_FD_207662 | JGI IMG/M metagenome (GOLD analysis project Ga0214472, IMG submission 207662) | Soil microbial communities from uranium-contaminated site in the Upper Colorado River Basin, Wyoming, United States - RVT140D175 | ecosystem: Environmental > Terrestrial > Soil > Contaminated >...
TGGTGCAGGCGATCAAGGGCAATGCCGAGTCCATCGAGGGGAATCTGGAGCACATCAACCGCACCGGAGGGGTAGTCGCGGGCGCCCTCCCGCTCCTCTATGGGATGGCCGAGGGCATCGTGGTGGGAGCCACATACGATGCCGAGAAGTTGCCCGACCGGGGCCCTGCCCGGCCCGCATCGGGGCGTCGCCGTTCCAGGTTCCATGAATCTGTCGGATACCTTCCCGACGGCCCGGTGACAAGCGCCCACGCCCCCCTGGCCGACCAGACCGAGTCGGCGTAGGTGGTCTTAACCCGGGTTGCCGGCTGAAGGATCCCGGTTGGTGGTGAGAGGGCCGGTTGTCCCCGGGGTCTGATACTCCCCGATCCAATGGTCCTTCCAGGCCTGGTCGTACTGATCGGGGTTGCACCCCGGCCGATACGCCGCGATCAGCTCCCGGGTGATCTGCTGACGGTGGGAGGCCTGGGCGCCCGGCGCCTCGTAAGTGCAGATATAGAGCTCGAAACGCTTGCCTTCGACTCGCTTCAACCAGCAGGAGGCGATCGGGTGGTTGAAGGGAAACCCCTCGACCGAGAGATCATCGGAGTGGCCCACGTAGAGCACCCCGTACTGCTCGGGTTTGGCCACAACATCGGGTCTGTAGGCGATGGCGAACACCCCGGCTTTGGCCGGCGCCGTCCATCCGGCGAGGACACGAGGGCCCTCGAATGGATAGCCCGCCAATGATCCGAGCCGGATCACTCCTGGGCGCCCGCGGCGGATGACCGGCCGTCCAGAACGTCCTCGAAGCCGTAGTCCAGATCCTCCTCGTCGGCGATGGTCTCCACCTTGGTGATCGGCCAGGGGGGAAGACCGGCCTTTGCCGCCGCCGCAGCGAACACCACCATCGCGCGATCCACTGCCTGATCGCTGCTATCGGCCTCCACCACGATCTGGGCGCCGTACCCGAGGGTCCCCATCCCGGTGGCGATCCCGTTGCTGGTGGCCACGGCATCGGCGAGCTCCACAACCTCGGCCAGTTCGATCATCCGATCGCCCTCCGCCATGAGTGACACGCTCCACTTCACGGCACGTTTCTCGCAGTCATCGCAGGTCGGGCAGTCGTTCGGCCAATTCCTCGAGGCTGGCCAGATCGTGTCCGGAGAGGACAAGGTCGATGAAGGGAGAAGCCACCATCATCCCCAGCGTCGTGGGCTGAAAATCAGGGTTGCTGCCCTTGTGTGGATTCATCCACACCAACTTGTGGCTCAGCCGGGACAGACGCTCCATCGCTCCGGCGAGGAGGGCAGGGTCGCCCCGGTCCAACCCGTCGGAGCAGATGACCACGATCGCCCCCCGGCTCATTCCCCGGCGGCCCCACTCGCGGACGAAGGTGTCGATGGCGTAACCGATCCGGGTTCCGCCCTCCCAGTCGAAAACGGACCGCGCGGCATCGTCGAGGGCGTCGTCGGGGCGCCGCTTCTCCAGGGATCTCGTGATCCTGGTTAGTCGGGTGCCGAAGCAGAACACCTCGACTCGGGACGCCGCCCGTCGGGTCGAGTAGGCGAATTGAAGGAGGTTGCGGGAATAGTCGGCCATGGACCCCGACACATCGAGAATGAGGACCAATGGCCGCATCTTCAGACGGCGTTGCCGCCAAAACAGTTCCGACGGCTCGCCGTGGGTGCGCAACGTGGTGCGGACCGTGCGCCGCAGGTCGGGCCGGCTGCCCGATGACGTCGGGTTGGTGCGCCGGGTGCGCCGGCGGGGCGGTATCACCCGTGTGCGGACCATGATCCGGCGCAAAGCGGCCAGCTCGTCATCCGTGCAGGCGGCGAAGGATTTGTGACGCCACATCTCGATGTCGGAGGCCATCAGTCCCAACTTCGCCTCCTCCTCGTCTTTGCCCAGCCGGCCCGGCTCGGTGGCGGGGACCTCGATCACCGACTGGTTCTCGATCGTGGATCGCTTGAGGGCGAGCTTGAGCGGCTCGGGCACGTCCCCCCCGCCATCGACGAAGAAGCTCCGGAACACCTTGTCATAGACCGGGATGTGGTCACGGCGAGTGACCAGCGTGGTCCGTCCCGCCCAATAGAGGTCCAGGAGATCCCCCGGGTTGAGCGAGGCCATGGCTCCGCAATAGGCCAGGAGGTCCCCCGACCCCAGGGGCAGACCTGCCTTGCGCAGCTCCTCGCCAAAGTCGACCAGCATCCGGACAAACGGCGCCTCGTCGGCGACCTCCAGGTCGACGGCGAGAGGTTGGTCAGCCATCGACGGCGATCTCCTCGAGGTGATCAAGCACCATCTCGAGGTCGTCGCGTTCCTTGACGACGGAGCCCAGGGTGTCCTGCACGGTGCGTGGGTCGAGGTCCGACCGGCCGAGGAGGTTGAGGGTGGCCACCCAATCGAGGGTCTCGGCGACACCGGGTGGTTTGGCCAGGTCGAGCTGGCGGAGCCGGTTCACTGCTTCCACCACCTTGCGAGCCAGGGTCTCGGTGGCCTCCGGGGCGCGGATCAGGATGATCTCCACCTCCCGTTCGGCGCTGGGGTAACCCACCCAGTGGTAAAGACATCGCCGCTTGAGGGCATCGTGGAGCTCGCGGGTCCGGTTCGAGGTGAGAATCACCATCGGCGGCGCCTCGGCAACAATGGTCCCGATCTCAGGGATTGTGATCTGGTAATCGGAGAGCAGCTCGAGGAGGAAGGCCTCGAATTCGTCATCAGCTCGGTCTATCTCGTCAATCAGCAGAACCGCCCGGTCGCCTTCACGGACCGCAGTGAGCAGCGGCCGCTCCAAGAGGAACTTGGGGCCGAACAGCTTGTCGACCTGCGCCTCGTCGGCGAGGTTGTGCTCGGATAGCGCCCGTATTTGCAGCATTTGGCGGGCGTAGTCCCATTCATAGAGGGCCTGGTTGGTGTCAATGCCCTCGTAACACTGGAGCCGGATCAGTCGACGATCGAACACCGAGGCCAGGACCTTGGCCAACTCGGTCTTGCCCACCCCTACTTCGCCTTCGAGGAGAAGAGGACGGCCCAGTGTCATCGCCACGTAGACGGAGGTGGCCAGACCCCGGTCGGCCAGATATCCGCCTTGGCGGAGCCGGTCGGTGAGCTCGCCAATGCCCGCTGGGGGTGTGGTTGCCTGGTCGTCGCTCACAAATGACCGCCGGTTGGTGGGAATTGGCCGGTGTCGGTCAGGGCTACTCGCCCTTACCGAGGACCAGCTCGCGGATCGAGCCACCCGAGGTGGCCAGCTTTCCCTCGCGGGCCAGCTTGGCCCGCCAGGCAGCCCCTAGATCGCTTCCGGGCTCGGAGTACCCGTCGAAGGTCACGTCCTTCATGTTGCGGCACGACTTGTTGGGGCTGCAGTCCTCATCCAGCTCGGTGTGGTCGTGACTGGTCGCCCAAACCGACTGCAGGACGTCGGCGGTTGTGTCGTCTTGGCCGGTCATCTAATGCTCCCTGGACAGTGGTGTCGCCTGAGATGGTCGATCCTTGAGTCTAACCGGAGCACGTTGCTCACTCCACAGCGCCGGCCCGGTCGGCGACGCTTGCGGCGATCGCCTCGGCCAGGATCGAGACCGCGATCTCGGCTGCGGTCTCGGCGCCGATATCGATACCTGCCGGACCGTGGACCCGGGTGAGATCGGTCACCCCCCGATAGGCGAGCCAGTCGGCGCGGTTTTCCTGCATTCGACGGGCGCCGAGCGACCCGATATAGCCGGCATCGCTGTCCAAGGCGGCCATCAAGGCAGCGCCGGCGAGATCCAGGTCATGAGCGGTCACCACCACTTTGTCAAGCTTGGACAAGGTGGCGATGACACCGGTCGCCGAGGCGGAGTCAGCGAGGACCCGGGTCCGCCAGCCGACGAGGGCCGCCAACTCGGTGAGGGCATGGGCGACGGGGGTATCCCCGATGACGACCAGCTGGGGCACCGGCCGGAACACGGTGATCACCTGATCATCGATGATCGCCGACCCGCTGCTGCCGGTGGCGAACAGCTGGTTGACGGCCTCCCCGGCCTCGCCGATCATGACGGCGGTGTAGAGACTGGTCTCGACCACTTGATCGCCTTCCATCTGGAACACGAGGCATACCGATTCGCGGGCGGCCGTCAGGTCCCACAGGTCCCCGGGGAGCGCATCGGCTGGCACCAGGAGACACCGAGCAGAGCCTGCCGAGGGCAGGCCGGCGATCAAGGCGTCGACCTCGGTGACCTCGATATCGACCAATCGTCCCGCATTCCATCGCCCAGCAAGGTCGGTCAGTTTGCCGTCGATGGCGCCGCCGGCCAGCGATCCGATCCGGCCGCCCCCGGGAGTGAGCAGCATTGCGTCGGACCAGTCAGCTACCGGCAGCCCGTCGGCCTCCACCAACCAGGTGACGTCGGCGCGGGTGCCGGAGCGGAGACATGCGCTTACAGCGAGCGTGATCCCGTACACGAGCCGATTCTATGGACCCTATTCGGACTTCGGGTTTGGGCTTGTGTTGGCTCGGGTATGCATTAGGTACCTAACGACCAAGGAGGCCAAGGATGAATGATGCACAGGTGACCGAGCTTCTCTACCAAGCGCTGGAGACCGAACTGGGTGGGGTCCAGGTTTACGAAACCGCGATCCGTTGCACCGTGAACGAGGACTTGCGCGAGGAATGGCAGGGCTATCTCGAAGAGACCCAGAACCACGTCCGGATCGTCCAGGACATCTTCTCCCAACTCGAAATGGACCCCGAAATGGAGACTCCCGGGCGGGCCATCGTTCGCTTCAAGGGAGAGTCACTGGTGACTGCCATGCAGATGGCTCTCGACGGTGGCGACAAGACAGCCGCCCAACTGGTGGCCGCGGAATGCGTGGTTGACGCCGAGATCAAGGACCATGCCAACTGGGAGCTAATCGGCGAGGTTGCCCAGGGGCTCAAAGGACCGAAGGCCGAGGTGTTGCAGGACGCCTACGAGCAGGTCGAGGAAGAAGAGGACGAGCATCTGTATCACACCCAGGGTTGGGCCCGAGAGCTTTGGTTCGACTCACTGGGGATCACGGCAGTGCTGCCTCCTCCCGAGGAACAAAAGAAGGTCAAGACCGCCATCGGTGCCGCCCGCGCCGAGCAGTCACGGGAAGAGTTCCTCGAGGACGAGTAGCCGAAAGGGTCTCGACTCCCGCCCAAACTCGACCGTCTCCCTAGTCTGTTCGGGTGATCCCGACCACAATCGAAGCCCTCGGACAGACCCTCGACGATCAGAACTACTTCGCCGACGAGAGCCTGGTCGTCGCCATCCATTTGTCCGTGCAACTCGGGCGTCCGCTGTTCCTCGAAGGCGAGGCCGGGGTGGGCAAGACCGAAGTTGCCAAGGTGCTGGCGGCGATCGCGGGAGAAAGCCTGATCCGGCTTCAATGTTACGAAGGTCTGGACGTCGGCCAAGCCCTCTACGAGTGGGACTACGCCCGCCAGATGATGGCGATTCGACTGCTCGAGGCCCGCGGCGAGGGAGCGACTGCCACCCCGCACGACATCATGAGTCGGGAATACCTCATCGCCCGGCCGCTGCTCCAGGCGATCGAATCGAGTGTGGACGGGCACCGGCCGGTGCTCCTCATCGATGAGCTGGACCGCGCCGACGAGGAGTTCGAGGCCTTCCTCCTCGAGCTGCTCTCGGATTTTCAGGTCACCATCCCCGAGATCGGGACCATCGCTGCTGAAGAGCGGCCGATCGTGGTCCTCACCTCCAACCGGACCAGGGAGATCCACGATGCCCTGAAACGCCGCTGTATCTATCACTGGATCGATTACCCGACCCCGGCCCGTGAGGCAGACATCATCAAACGCAAGGTCCCCGAGCTGGAGAACGGGCTCGCCGTCGCCATCACCAGGGCCATGCAACAACTCCGCCGCATGGAGCTGTTCAAGCCGCCCGGTGTGGCCGAGACCCTCGACTGGGCCGAGTCGCTGCGGTTGCTCGGAGCCGGTGAGCTCACGGTTCCCACCATCGAACGCACCCTCGGTGTCGTCCTCAAGTACAAAGACGACATCGACATGGTCACCGAGGCCGGAGTCGACACCCTCGTCGGATGAGACGACCCGGCCTCATCGATCAGCTATCCGAATTCTCCGGCGCCCTGCGCAATCGTGGTCTCACCGTCACCTCCGACCAGACCGCCGACATGGCCCGGGCCCTAACCCTGGTCGACCTCTCACGACGCCCCCAGGCCCAGGCTGCCCTCCGCTCGTTGACCGTCACCGACCCCGGTCAGATCCCGATTTTCGACGAGGAGTTTGAGATCTTCTTCGATCGGATCCTTCCTCCGCGCATCGAGAATCGAAGCCCCGATGCTCCCCCGTCACCGGGCACCGCCTCCTACAGACTGGAGTCCTCTGGCGGGAGCGCCGAGATCGACATCGCCGACCAGGGCGGGGCCTCGGCGGTGGAGCGTCTCGCCAGCCGTGACTTCGCCGACCTCGATGACGAGGAGCTCAGCGCAGCGCGCCGCCTGGTGATGTCGATGTGGTGGCACCCCTCCCCCTACCAGACCCGGCGTTGGGTCCCCGGAAACGGGAGGCGACCCGATCTGCGGCGGACCCTGCACGGAGCAATTGGCCCCACCGGGGACCTCATGGAGATGCAATGGAAGCGTCGTCGCAAGCGGGAGCGCCCGCTGATCATCATTGCTGACGTCTCCGGATCCATGGACAAGTACGCCGAGCTGTTCTTGGTGTTCGCTCACGCCGCCCAAAGACGGCTGCGCGAGGTGGAAGTCTTCACCTTCTCCACGAAGCTGACCCGGATCACAGAAGACCTGGAGCGACGGGACGCCAAATCGGCATTGAGCCGGGTCTCGACCCGGGTCCACGACTGGTCGGGCGGTACCAAGATCGGCGAGGCCCTGGCAACCTGGAATCGGGTGTGGAGCCGACGGCTGGCCCGCGGCGGCCCGGTGGTCCTCATCCTCTCCGATGGATGGGATTGCGGCGATCCTGCCTTGTTGTCCTCGGAAATGGCCCGATTGTCCAGATCGGTGCACCAGGTGCTCTGGCTCAACCCTCTGGCGGCGAGAAACAGTTATCAGCCCCTGACCAGGGGAATGCAGGCGGTGCTCCCCCACGTCGACGAATTGCTGCCCGCAGCTAGTGTCAACGACTTCCGGGGCGTGATCCGGGTCCTGGAGTCGATGACGGGATTGCCGCGACCATGAGACACCAAATCGAAGTGCGAAACCGCTGGGTCGGCGAGGGCAAGAAGGTGGCGGTGGCCACGGTGATCCGGGTCCACGGCAGTGCTCCCCGACCCGAGGGCTCCAAGTTCTTGGTCTCCGACAGCGGGGATATGGAGGGCTCGGTCAGCGGAGGCTGCGTGGAGAACGACGTGTTCCTCCATGCCCAGGAGGTCATCGAGACCGGGAAACCGAAGACCGTCACCTACGGGATCGCCGACGACGACGCCTTCGAGGTTGGGATGGCCTGCGGCGGCACCATCGACGTCTTCATCGAGCCATGGTGAGCACGCTCGAGGCGATCGAGCAGATCCTCGGGCGCGAGGAGTACGGGGCGGTGCTGACCTTTGTTGACGGCCCGGCGACCGGGGCCAAGGCGGTCCTCGATTCCGGCGGACAAGTTGTCGCCGGGGACCTCCCCGCAGACCTGTCACCCGATGCCATCCCGGATGCCATCACCCTGATGGACCATGAGCAACACCGGAGTCTGGAGTACCCGCCGCATACCTTGTTCGTCGAGTCGCTCGCACCGCCCCAAGAGCTGGTAATCGTCGGAGCAGTCCATATCGGCCAGGCGTTGGCCAGCTTTGCGGCCCAGATGGGCTACCGCGTCACTGTGATCGACTCCCGCGGCGCGTTCGCAACCCCGGAGCGGTTTCCCAACGCCCGGATCATCGTCGGGTGGCCGAATGACGTGATCGGCCAGGTCCCACTCGACCGTCGAACCTGGGTGGTGATCCTCTCCCACTCGCCAGCCCACGAAGACCCAGTTCTGCAAGCGGCGCTGAAGAGTCAAGTCCGGTATATCGGGACCATGGGAAGCCGACGCACCCAGGACCTGCGGGAGGGAAGACTGCGAGAGATGGGGTTCTCGAAGGAGGACATTGCCCGGGTGCGGGGCCCGGTCGGTCTTGACATCGGAGCCGAGAGCCCACAAGAGGTGGCGGTCTCGATTCTTGCCGAGATGACGCTGGTCCGATACGGGCACGGAACCGGGCTCTCGCTTCACGGAGTCGAAGGACGGGTCCACAAACAGCGCCCTGAAGACACCTGATACCCGGCCCGGTTCGAGCACCGATACCCTGCCGTCGATGAAGGCGATCTCCGACGAGCACCTACGTGCCGATATTCGCCGGCTCGGCAACCAACTCGGTGACGCCCTGGTTCGCCAGCACGGCTCGGGGTTGTTGGACCTCGTTGAGAAGGTGCGGGCATTGGGCAAGTCGGTGCGACGGGGCGGAAGCGCCAAAGCCTCCGAAGAGCTCGACGGGCTGCTGTCTGCCCTCTCGGTGAGCGACGTAATCGCCCTGGTCCGGGCCTTCACGACGTACTTCTATCTGGCCAACGTCACCGAGCAGGTGCATCGGGTCGACCAGCTCGCCACGGACGATCGTTATCTGAAGGCAACGGTGGACCGGATCCTGGAGGCCGACGTCGACAAGGACGAGTTGGATGAGGTTCTCTCCCATCTCGAGGTACGTCCTGTCTTCACCGCCCACCCCACCGAGGCCGCCCGGCGTTCGATCCTCAGCAAGACCCGACAACTGGCCGACCTGATCGAACAACGGCTCGAGGTCCAGGAGGACGACACCCGAACGATGATCGACCGCCGTTCGGCCGAGCTGATCGATCAGATCTGGCAGACCGACGAGCTGCGACTCGAAAGGCCGAGCCCGGTCGAGGAGGCGCGCTCCGCTCTTTATTACCTGGTGCAGGTCGCCGACGAGGTGATGCCACGGCTCGCAGATCACGTCGCCTTCCAGCTGGAGCGTTTGGGTCGGCCGGCCACCGCTCCGATCAGGTTCGGGTCCTGGGTCGGTGGCGATCGTGACGGGAACCCGGAAGTGACCCCGGCCACCACCCTCGAAACCCTGGCCTTGCAACACGACCGCGGGCTGCGCCATCTGATCTCATTGGTTGAGGACCTGGCAGACGAGCTGTCCATGTCGCAGAGAATGTCCCCGATCAGCGAGGACCTGGAGAGCTCGCTGGCCGAAGACAGGGAGCACCTCCCTGAGATCTGGCAGCGGGAGCATCGCAGGACCGCCGCCGAGCCCTACCGGCTCAAGTGCTCCTTCATCCACGCCCGACTGATCAACACCAACCTCCGGATCCAGAACGGGCTCCCCCATCGGCCCGGACATGACTACGCCGATCCCGGTGAGCTGACCGCCGACCTCGACATCATGGACGCCTCGCTGCGGGCGGCCCGGGGCCAGTTGATCGCAGACGGCGTCCTCGCCGGAGTGCGTCGGGCCGCAATGACCTTCGGCTTCCAGATGGCGACGCTCGACATTAGGGAGCATGCGGCCAAGCACCGCTCCGCCCTGAACGAGCTCTACGGCCTGGTCGACATCGCCTACGACGGTCTCGGCGATCCAGAACGGCAGAGTCTTCTCGGGTCCGAGTTGGCCGGCTCCCGGCCGCTGACTGGCCCCAACACCATCACCAGTGACGAGGCCGGGAGCACGCTCGGCACCTTTCACGCCATCGCCGAAGCCAAAGCCCTATACGGCGACCAGGTCATCGAGAGCTATGTCGTCTCCATGACCGAGACCCCTGCCGATGTCCTGGAAGTGGCGGTTCTGGCCCGCGAAGCCGGGCTGATCGACCTGCGGCGGGAGGTGGCAGCGATCGGGATCGTCCCACTCGTCGAGACCATCGACGACTTGGCCAATGCCGGCCCGCTTCTCGAGGGCCTCTTCGCCGATCCGCATTACCGGCGCATCGTCTCGATCCGTGGCGATAGCCAGGAGGTGATGCTGGGCTACTCGGATTCCAACAAGGTCGGGGGGATCACCACCAGCCAGTGGGAGATCTACAAGGCACAGCGGGCGATGCGCAACATCGCCGCCGAGCATGGAATCCATCTTCGCCTCTTCCACGGACGTGGTGGAACCGTCGGGCGGGGTGGCGGTCCCACCCACGCCGCCATCCTGGCCCAGCCCTATGGGACAGTCGACGGTGACTTGAAGGTGACCGAACAGGGCGAGGTGATCTCGGAAAAATACGGGCATCCCGACATCGCCGCCCGCAACCTCGAGCTGTTGTTGGCCTCGGTTCTGGAGTCGTCCCTTCTCCACCGGCGTTCCCGACGCCCCAAGGAGCTCCTCGATCGCTGGACCGAGGCGATGGACTGCTTCTCCACCGAAGCCCACACCGCCTACCGGGAGTTGGTCGAGCACGAGAGCCTGGTCCCATACTTTCTGACCTCGACCCCGGTCGAGGAATTGGGGCGGCTCAATCTGGGCAGCCGGCCCTCGCGCCGACCCGGCGGCGTCGGAGGGGTCGAGGATCTGCGGGCCATCCCCTGGGTGTTCGGTTGGACCCAGACTCGTCAGATAGTCCCCGGCTGGTACGGAGTCGGTAGTGGGCTTCAGGCAGCTCGCAAGGCCGGATACGGCGAGGTGATCGACGAGATGGCTCAGGAGTGGGCCTTTTTCCAGACCTTCCTCTCCAATGTAGAGATGACCCTGGCCAAGACGGACCTCGACATCGCCGAGCGTTATGTCGACGCCCTGGTTCCTCGAGAGCACCAAGGACTCTTGGACCGTCTCAAATCGGAGGCCGAGTTGACCGCGGGGGAGATCCTCGGAGTCCGCAAGCAGGAGGCTTTGATCGAAGACCTACCTCTGTTGAGGAGAACCCTGGCCGTGCGCGACCTCTATCTGGATCCGATCAACTACCTACAGGTGTCGTTGCTCGCCCGCAGCCGCTCGGGTGAGGCCGGCCCCGAACTGAGTCGCGCACTGCTGCTTACTGTCAACGGGATCGCAACCGGGATGCGGAACACGGGCTGACGTCCGTTTCGCATGTCACCGACGTAATTGGGAGCCACAGGTCCGCATGTGACCCCTGTGGAACCCAATTTCGGAAGGCCGCCGTACCCCTCATCCGCTTAACCTTGGCCGCAATGCCCCTCACCATCCTCGATCACCCTCTCGCCGGCGACCTGCTCACGGTCCTGCGCCGCGCCGATACCGAGCCCCCCGAGTTTCGGCAGACCGCGGAGCGTCTCGGCTACCTCCTCGTCGCAGAAGCCCTGTCCGACATGCCAGCCGACGAAGTCGACATCAGAACCCCGTTGGAGGACATGAAAGGCCATCACCTCCACCGCCCTGTGGTGGCGGTGGCGGTGCTCCGCGCCGGGCTCGGGCTCCTGGAGTCGGTCCTCACCCTGGTCCCTGACGCCGCGATCGGGTTCGCTGGTGTCCAGCGCAACGAGCAGACCGCCGAGCCGATGGAGTACTACACCCGGTTCCCCCCACTCGACCGGGCCCGGGTGTTGATCCTCGAGCCGATGCTGGCCACCGGCGGCTCCCTGAGCTGGGCGATCGACAAGGTCAAGGAGAACGGAGCCCGCGATATCACCGCGGTGTGTGTGGTCACCGCTCCCACGGGTGTGAAGAAGATGGAAGCCGACCACCCCGAGGTGCGGATCGTCGCTGCCGCCCTGGACCGCGAGCTCGACGACAACTTTTACATCCGTCCCGGTCTCGGCGACATGGGGGACCGTCTCTTCGGCACGCTGTGAGCGCCTTCGAGGCTGCGGTGCTGGAGGTGATCGGTTCTCTCCAACCGGGTGAGGTGGTCACATACGGCGAGGTGGCGGCAGAAGCAGGATTCCCTGGGGCGGCCCGGGCCGTGGGCTCGATCCTTCGAACCTCCCATGCCGAGATCCCCTGGTGGCGGGTGGTGGGCGCTGGTGGCCAGCTCCGATCACCACATCCGGCCCGTCAGAAACGCCTTTTGGAGAAAGAAGGAGTGCGGCTCGAGAATGGAAAAGTCATCGATGCCCGGAACCATTGACTCCTCGCGGTCCGTCCAAGTGACAGACACCCCGAATGGAGAACAAATGCGTCCCTCGACATTGGCCTTGGTTGCAGCCTCAGTCCTGGTCCTCGCGGCCTGCCAGGCGACGAGTAGCGAGACACCAGTGGTCAACGTGAACGGGACCGGGGCCGGGCCGACGGGGATCACCGTGACTGGTACCGGAGAGGTGACAGGGACACCGGACACCGTCGAGGTGAGCCTCGGTGTTGCGGTGCTTGCCGAGAACGTGCAAGACGCCACCACCACCGCCGCCCAAAAGGCCGATGCACTCATTTCCGCCCTCACTGACGGTGGTGTGGACCGCAAGGACATCACCACCACCGACTACTCGATCTATCCCGAGTACGACTACTCGAGCAACACCGAGCGTCTCGTCGGATATCGGGTGAGCAACACCGTCAGGGTCAAGATTCGCAACGTCGACGACACCGGCTCCCTCATCGACGCCGCCACCGCAGCCGGCGGCAACGACGTCCGGGTCAATGGGCTCCAATTCAGCATCGACGACGATGCCGAGATGGTCAAAGCCGCCCGCGCCGCTGCCTGGGAAGATGCTCTTGCCAAAGCAACCCAACTCGCCGAGTTGTCAGGACAGGAGTTGGGAGTCGCGATCTCGATCAACGAGACCGTGAGCAGCACGCCGCCACCGGTCTACTACGAGCGGGCCGCGGCCGATGCGGCAGCAGAAACGCCGATCGAGCCCGGCAGCTCGGCGGTGACTATCAGCCTCTCGGTCAACTTCACCCTCAGCTCCTAGAACCGGGCCACCACTCCTGCCGGACGGCAGAACTGGTCGTACTCGACCAGTCTCGGAGGATGGTCCTCGTCGGCACAGGCCGGGCAATCCGGGTTGCGCCGGAGGTTCAGGGTGAGGAACTCTTGGCTCAACCCGTCATAGGTGAGGAGACGTCCGGCGAGAGTGTCACCCAGCTGGAGCACGATCTTGATCGCCTCCATCGCCTGCAACGAGCCGATGATCCCCGGCAACACCCCGAGTACGCCTGCTTCGGCGCACGAGGGAGACAGCTCGGGTGGCGGCGGCTCGGCGAACTGGCACCGATAGCACGGCCCCTGATAGGGGTCGTAAACGGTGACCTGGCCCTCGAAGCGGAAAATCGACCCGTGCACCACCGGCACCCGCAAATGAAGCGAGGCGTCGTTGACCAGGTATCGGGTGGGGAAGTTGTCACCGCCGTCGACGATCACGTCATAGCCGGAGAGGATGCGCAACACATTCTCGGCTGAAAGCCGTTCGTTGTAGGTGACAATCTTGACGTCGGGGTTGAGGGCGTTCAAGGTCTCCCGGGCCGATTCCACCTTCGGCTGACCCAGCCGGTCGACGTTGTGCAGGATCTGACGCTGCAGGTTGGAGATATCGACCACGTCAAAATCGACGATCCCCAATGTGCCCACCCCTGCCGCCGCCAGATAGAGCGCGGCCGGCGAGCCGAGACCTCCGGCGCCGATCACCACCACCTTGGAGTCGAGCAGCCTGACCTGACCGGCCTCTCCGACTTCGGGAAGCAGAGTGTGTCGGCTGTAACGCCCGCGCTGATCCGTGGTCAGGCCCCTTGGAGTGCCCCACGGGTAGCCCTCGGTCTTCCACCTTCCGAATCCACCGGCCAGCGAAGAGACCCGCGTGTATCCGAGCTGCTGAAGGGAGAGCGCCGCCAGCGCCGACCGGGCCCCCACGGCGCAATAGAGCACGACTTCCCGATCCAGATCGGGGACGTGGCCCCGAATCAAGCTCTCGAGCACGCCACGAGCCAGATGAATCGACTCTTTGATCGAGCCCTGGTCGAACTCGTCGGCCTCGCGAACGTCGACCACGGTCACTTCGCCCAGCCGCGCCTCCAATTCCCCAGGCTGAATCTCCCGGATCTGGCTCTTCGCTGCAGCCACCAGTTCCTGATAGGTCATGCTCACTCGATAAACCTCCGGTAATCCGGGGAACGCTGACACCTTTGGGGTATTGACACCAGTCCGGTGTTACCCCTATCTTCGGCTCCAATGTCGCGTCTGACAACCTGTGTGTGTATCTGTGAGTGCTCTCGGGCGGCCTGCCCGAGCGCCGACAGCCCACGCCGTCAGCGCTCCTAGCGACGCCACCGCCCGAGAGGCATTTGCCACCCCCCGGCGCCGCACTCCGCATCCGCGAACAACAATTAGGAGCAAATCGACATGGCATATGCCAATCCATACGCCCTGGTCTCCACCGATTGGCTGGTGGAGAACCTGGGCAAATCGGACATCAGGATCATCGAGGTCGACGAGGACGTCACCCGCTACGAGAAGGACCACATCCCAGGCGCTATCGCCTGGAGCTGGTCCCAGGACCTCCATCACCCGCTGCGCCGGGACTATCTAGACCAGGAGGGGTTCGGCAAGTTGTTGGCAACCGCCGGTGTCGGCCCGGACACAACGGTCATCCTCTATGGGGGCAACAACAACTGGTTCGCCGCCTACGCCTACTGGCTCTTGAAATATCGGGGGTTCGACAACGTCAAACTCCTCGACGGGGGCCGCAAGAAGTGGGAGCTGGAAAACCTCCCCTTGAACCTGGCGGCGACCGTTTTCCCGGTAACCGACTTTCGAATCGAGGGGGCCGAGAGACCCGAGATCCGGGTGTTCCGGGACGACGTCATAGGTGCAATCGGGTCGGCGAAGTTCGTCGACGTTCGCTCGCCCGAGGAGTTCAGTGGGGAGAAGCTGGCGCCGGATCATCTGCCCCAGGAGCAACCCTACGTGGCCGGGCACATCCCGGGGGCGCGCAACATCCCCTGGGGCAAGGCGGCCAACGAGGACGGCACCTTCAAGACGGCAGATGAGCTGCTCGAGCTCTACGGGGACCTGGTCAACGGGACCGAGACCATCTCGTACTGCCGGATCGGTGAGCGCTCCTCGCACACCTGGTTCGTGCTCACCGAACTGTTGGGCCACACCAACACCAAGAACTACGACGGTTCCTGGACCGAGTACGGCTCTCTGGTAGACGTTCCTGTCGAGCGGGGCTCCTGAGATGAGCGTCACCAACCAACTCCTGGAAGCCAACTCCAGTTACGCAGACGGTTTCGATCAGGGTCACCTTCCAATGCCACCGGGTAAGCATGTGGCGGTGGTCGCCTGCATGGACGCGAGGTTGGACGTCTATGCCATCCTCGGCCTGGGTCTGGGTGAGGCTCACGTCATCCGCAATGCCGGCGGTGTGATCAGTGACGATGCAATCAGGTCCCTTGTGATCTCGCAGAGGCTGCTCGGCACCAATGAGATCGTCCTGATCCACCACACTGATTGCGGAATGCTCACCTTCAGTGACGATGATCTGAAGGAACAGATAGCTGCCGAGGTCGGAACCCGGCCACCATTCGCCCTGGAGGCATTCAAGGACGTCGAGGCGGATGTGAGGCAGTCGATCGGTCGACTCCAAGCCAATCCGTACCTCGTCGAGAAGAATCGCATTCGAGGCTTCGTCTACGACGTAACGACAGGCACTCTCGACGAAGTGGCTTGAGATGGAGGGGGGTTGTGGCCCGGGGGCCACAACCCCCCCGCCCTGTT
>Ga0214472_10004001_pt1 | contig 15578 bp, 10 predicted proteins | sample RVTome_6_FD_207662 | JGI IMG/M metagenome (GOLD analysis project Ga0214472, IMG submission 207662) | Soil microbial communities from uranium-contaminated site in the Upper Colorado River Basin, Wyoming, United States - RVT140D175 | ecosystem: Environmental > Terrestrial > Soil > Contaminated >...
GTTGGGGCTGTCCATGCGCTCTGCCGTGGACGCTTCGCGGGCCCTTGGAAGAGGCTCGGACTCGCCCGTAAGGGGCGCGTGGTTCACCATCAGCCCGGAGGACTCGATGAGCCTTGCGTCAGCGGGTACCCGGTCGCCCTCCGCGAGAAGCACCATGTCGCCCGGCACAACCTCCTCCGAGCGGACGACGGCTGTGGCCCCGGCCCTGACCACGCGGACCTGGCTGGGCATAAGCCGCCTTAATAGCTCCACCGCGCGTTCAGCGCGGTACTCCTGCACGAAGGTGAACACCGCGTTTATGAATATCACCGCGACTATCGCGATGCCCAGACGGAGCATCCCCTCGCCCGGGTGGAGCGCCTCGGACAGCATGCAGAGCCCGGCCGCCACCCACAGGAGGAGCGCCAGGAAGTGTACGAACTGCGCGAGGAACTTAAGGTAGAGCGAAGTCTTTTTGACGTGCCTTATCTCGTTTGGGCCGTACTCGGACAGCCTGCTTGCGGCCTCCCGGGCGGAAAGGCCGTCCCCGGAGGTGAGGAGCGAGGCGAGCGCGGCATCGGGCGTAAGGGCGTGGATGTCCATGTCTTCAGGTTTTTCGGCGCGGCTTGAATACCAGCAGGCTGCACGGGGGCGACTTCATCACGTCCTCGACAGGGTTGCCCTTGACGATGCTTGCGATAAGGCCCCTCTGGGCCGCGCCCATCAGTATGAGGTCGTTCTTCCTCTGCGCCGCCTCGACGGTAATGGCGCTGGACGTCTTCCCCCGCGCGGTCTTCACGACGTGCGGGATGCCGAGGGACTCGAGGTACCTCGCGAACTCGCGGACATCGGCCGGGATGCGCGCCGCCCTCTCCGCGGACGTCATCTGGACCTCGCCGTGGAAAAACCTGGTCACAGGCTCCGGCAGGTGGAGAAGCGTCACGCCCGCGCCGAACCCCTCCGCCAGCTTTGCCGTGAAGTATGCGCGTTCCTCGTTGAAGGCCCTGCCGCCGCGGAGCGTCACGAGTATATTCCTCGGCAGGGACTTCCCCATCCCGGCCACGCGCACCACGGCGGCCGCGCACGGAAGCTTCAACATCAGCTCCCTGGCAACCGTCCTGACGAAGAACCTCCGTTCCGTGTCCTCGTGCCTTGATGCCGCGAATGCCGCGTCGACGCCCTCCAGATCCACGACCTCGAGTATATTTTTCACCGGGTCGCCCGTCAGTACCAAACTCCCGGTCTCGACACCGGCCATTTGGGCCTCTATGAAAAGCCGCTTCATCGCGGACTCGGCCTTACCGAGCGCCCCTTTGTCGACCGGTTCCTTCGATGCGAATACGAGGGTGAGTTTTGCGCCGCAGGCCCGGGCGAGCGCGAGGGCGTACCTCGCGGCCGTCTCGGAATTGGTGTACTCGTTGACCGCTGCAAGAATTTTCCTGTACATGATGAAATTATATCACCGGCTGGCCAAACCGCAATTGCGGATGGCATGGTATGTCGCGGGGTGCGAGGTTTGGATGCAGGATGGCTGCACTTCCCGCATTTCCCCGGGCGTTGTCAAGAATTCCCCCTTTTTGGTTCATAAGGCCGCGATTTTCTGGTATACTTCTTCCTCATGACGAACATGCCGGCATTTCCACAGTTCCGCCCGGTCGAGATCGAGGACAGGGAGAATATCGAGTCCCTGTTCACCGCAATGCAGCCGGAGGTCTCCGAGCTGAACTTCACAAACCTGTACATGTTCAGGCACGTCCACGACTACAGGCTGTCCCTGCTGAACGGCAACCTGCTGATAATGGCGAAGTCCTACAGCAAGGTACCGTACTTGTTCCCGCCCATTGGCGACAGCATGGTCCCGGAGACTGTTTCCGCCATGATGGACTACATGCGGGGGCTGGGCGAGGACCCGGTGGTAAGCATAGCCTGGAAGGGTTTCATAGACCGCCATATAGCGGGGAGCGGGGAGTACGTGTTCGAGGCCGACCCTGACAGCGCGGACTACGTCTACGACACGGGCGAGCTGATAGAGCTTTCCGGAAGAAAATTCCACGACAAGAAGAACCTGAAGAACCGGTTCGTCAAGACGTACAAGGGAAGGTTTGAGTACAGGAGGCTGACCACGGAGCTTGTCACCGAGGCGATGGAGCTTACCGGCGAGTGGTGCCGCGGCAAATGCACCGTGGACTCGCCCAGCACGTTCGGCGAGACCGAGGCGACGATGTGCGCGCTCGAGAGCCTCGACAGCCTTTCCACGAAGGGCGGCGTCGTGCTGGTGGACGGGAAGGTGCAGGCGCTTTCGCTCGGCGAGGAGCTAAACCGCAATATGGCCGTCGTGCACGTAGAGAAGGCGAACGCGGACCTTCAGGGCCTGTACCAGTACATGTCGAGCGAGTTTCTGGCCCGCGAGTTTTCTGGTTACAGGTCCGTCAACCGGGAGCAGGACCTTGGCGAGCCGAACTTAAGGAAGTCCAAGCTGTCCTACAACCCCATCCGGATGGTGGAGAAGTACACCATAAGGCCGAAGTAGTTTCGGATTGCGGGATGGGGATTATGGAATGAATAAGCCCGTCATCCCCGCGAAGGCGGGGACCCAGGGAGTTGTTTGTGAATTCAAATCGGTTTTTAGCGGGTGCCGTATTATCGGCCGGGACAGTCGCAGGGTTTACGCTGTTTGTTTATTTAGCCCCTCCTGCCAGCTTCATGCGGAAGGCTTCGGGCGTATCTAAACTCGCTCCGCTAAGCCGGATAAACTCGCTTCGCTCAGACAGTATCCGGCTTGGCCGCTCCGCTTCGTCAAAATACGCTCGCCTTGCCTTCCGAAAGTCCGCGGGCAGGAGGGACGGGGTATTGAAAAATCTAATAACTTCCTGGGTTCCCGTTTTCACGGGAATGACTGAATAAGATTTCCCCAGAACCCCGGAGGCGATACCGGAGCGGCCAAAACCCGGAGCCGTCCAGGGCACACATCGCGGGGTACCTGTGTGCACAAGGCGGCTGTGCTCCCTGGACGCGGCTGGCGACTGTTTTGGCCCGAGGGTAATGCCTCAAAAAAAGCAGCCCCCACCCCCGGCCCCTCCCCCGCGGGTGGGGAGGGGAAAAGGACGAGATTGCCGCGTCACTTTGCTACTCGCAATGACACAACTACCGTTACTCCCCGGAAGGCGCCCTCCCCGCAAGCACCTCCATCATCTCCCCGTGCACCAGCCCGTTCGTGGCGAGTATCTCGTCCATGCCGGGTGTGTACGGGCCGCCCCTGTAGTCCGTGACCTTCCCGCCCGCCTCGGTGACGATGAGCATCCCGGCCGCGGTGTCCCAGGGTTTAAGCCTAAGTTCCCAGAACCCGTCGGACCGGCCAGCCGCAAGGTAACATAGGTCGAGCGCGGCCGCGCCGTCCCTCCTCACGCCCTGCGAAGCCCTGACCATGTTCTCTATGTCCCGGAATATGTTGCCGGGGTTTGTCGCGGTATCGTACGGGAAGCCGGTCACCACAAGCGATCGGATTAGCCGCTCAGTCGTTGAGACGTGCAGGGGCCTGCCGTCGAGGTACGCCCCGCCGCCCTTCACAGCGGTGAACATCTCGCCGGACCACGGGTCGTGCACAACGCCGAGCGTTATCTCCCCGTCCTTTTCGAGCGCGATGGACACGCAAAAGCAGGGGTAGCCGTGCGCGTAGTTGACCGTGCCGTCAAGCGGGTCCACGATCCAGCGTGCGCCTGATTTCCCGCCGTCCCACGAGGTATCCTCCTCGCCGAGGAAGCCGTGCTCCGGGAACGCGTCCCTGATTATGCCGGAGATAAGCGCCTCGGATGCCTTGTCCGCCTCGGTCACCGGGTCCCTCAGGGACTTGTAACGGACGTCCTTCAGCCTCCCCAGGCGCTCCATCAGTACCGCCCCGGCCTGTCTTGCCGCCTTGGTTGCAACGTCCAGTTCTCTCATGGCCGTACAGTTTACCACAAAAGTTCAAGGCAGTCCCGGCAATAATCGCTCCGTGGTTCAGGGCCCTTTTGTTGTCCGTGCCGCACGGTGGTATAATTATGGTTAGACATATAGCGGAGGTAATAAATGGCTACGGGACTGATACTCAGGCAACGGGTCGCTATCTGCTTTGCCGCCGGGGTGGCCGGCGGGCTTTCGGTGGTGCTTTGCAGCCAGCTCCTTTTTGGCATCGGGGTTAGCGGGATGCTTGGGGTACAGGCCCCTGCCGGGCTCGACCCGCCGGGCGTATACCGTCCGCTCCTTTGGGGCGGGTTGTGGGGGATACCGTTCGGGCTTGTGGTGAAAATGGTATGGGACAGGCTGTACGTCTTCGGGCTGATATACTTCATCGCCCCGGTGATTGCGCTTTACACCGTGTTCGCGCCGATGCACGGGATGGGGTTTTTCGGGGCCGAGGCCGGGCCTGGCATGCCGGTCTACCTGATGCTGGTAAACGTGCCGTACGGTATCGTGACGGCTGTCGTGGCGCGGCTATTGATAGGCGGCAAGCCGTAAGCATGCACACTACCGGTATTAAAAAAAGGATGCTGCACCCGTTCGCCAGGCGGTTCTTCGCGGGCGAGACGCTGGAGGACGCCCTTGCCCGCGCAAAGCCGGTAAACGCTTCGGGAATATCCGCGACGCTCGATTTCCTGGGGGAGGACACGACAAGCCCCGCTGAGGCAAAGGCCGCCTCGGACGAGTACATGCGCGTCCTGGACGAGGTAAGCGCACGCGGCCTGGACGTATCGCTCGCCGTAAAGCTCACGCACATCGGGCTCGACATAGACCCGGACATTGCTCTCGAATATGCGCTCGCGCTCGGTAAATCCGCAAACCGCAAGGGCCTCACCCTCTGGCTGGACATGGAGGGTTCGCAGCACACGTCCATGACCATCGAGACGTACCGGAAGGTGAGGAAGGTCCATCCCGGCGCGGGCATGGCCCTTCAGGCATGCCTCCGCCGCACGCCCGGCGACCTGATTGCGCTCGTGAAGGAGGGCGCGCTTATACGTCTTGTCAAGGGCGCGTACAGGGAGCCGCCGGACGTCGCGCTCACCCGCATGAGGGACATACGCCGCCGTTATCTGGAGCTTATGGCGTACCTCTCGGAGCATTCGGATAAATTCGCGGTCGGGACCCACGACAGGGGGATAATAGACGAGGCGAAAAAGCTTGCCGGGGAAAATGCCCATGCCGCAATCGAGTTCCAGATGCTCATGGGCATGCGGGACGACCTGAAGGCGGCCCTCGTCAACGATGGGAAGAGGGTGCTGGAGTACATACCGTACGGGACTGACTGGTACGGGTACGGCATCAGGCGGCTTACGGAGAAGAAGAGGAACGCTGTGTACTTTGCGCTTGGCCTTGTCGGCAGGTGAGCGGACTGCGGCATGCTCTTTTTGGAGGCATTATCCTCGGGCCAAAACAGCCGCCAGACGCGTCCAGGGGACAGACCTCTCGGTGTACAATAAACCGCGTGATGATGGCCCTGGACGGCTCCAGGTTTTGGGCCGCCCGGATAACGTCTACGGGTTATGGGAAAAGAAAAGACACAATTACCCGTCATTCCTGCGAAGGCAGGAATCCAGGAAGTTCAAGATTTTCCAAATACCCACAAAAAAAGACCGCCTACATGTTTCGGTAACGGCGGATAACCGCGGGTATTGACAATCCTCCCCCTCCGTGGTAAAAGGATGGTCTCAAATATACACCCCATATCAGGTGGCAACCCCATGGAAGCGCTGGTTGAACTAAGCAAGGTAGTGGTACAGTTGACTGGCCCGCTGATGGTTGCGTGCATTGTCATAATGTTCATAAGTGTGATGCTTGCAACCGGCAGCGCGCCGAAACCCACCCAGGTCATGTATCTGTACATAAAGCAGAACATAGCCAAGAGGCAGCATGCGGGCGTGCTGACATACCTGCTGTTCGTATGCGCCCTCTTCTTCATGCTCGCCGCGGCAGTACTACTTTACGGTCATTTCGCCCACCAGGGCTGACCCCCCGGTCATCATCCGCCACCGCCCTGACAAACCTGCTGCCTTATACGGCAAACACCGTATTTCACCTTGAAAAACCCCGGCCGAAGACGTATAATAAACTGGCTTTACATGTGCTCCGAAACCAATACAATTTCAGAGGTTGACGCTACAGGAAGTGGACAGGGACAGGATACTAAAATTACGTCTCGAACTTGTCGAGTGCGCCCGTAATAACGGAATCAAAGAGGCCGCCAGGGTATTCAACTGCTCGCTGGAAGCGGTGAAGCACTGGGTTGAGCTTTATGACGCCGAGGGCGTGGAGGGCCTGAAGACCCACGCCGAGCCGCCCCCCCCCGGCGACTGCGCGGCGGCATGGGCGAAAAGGCCCGGCGGCGGTCCGCCCGCCCCTTCGCCAAAGAGGACGCCCGATGTCCCGCCGCCCGCTCCAGGCGGCAAAAGGCCGGGCGACGGGCGGCACCAGTCGCTCCTCGGGTTCTATGTCGAGCTGGCGAAGGTAATCATAAGGACGATCAAGGGCGGCTCGGCAGGCATATACACCGGCCTTTCGGGCGCGGTCAAGGGTTTTGCCGGCCACGCGCTCCGCGAGCAGCGGGTGCCCGCGAAGTACCTCTTGCCGTCGGTCCTCTTTCACGTGGCGCTTCTGCTCTTGCTGGGCTACGCATCCACGGTGGACATATCCATGCCGGAGGAGAAGCCGGAGGACTTCACGTATGTCGACCTGGGCGTGGAGCAGGAGAAACCGCTGAATGTGTACGAGTCCGCCGGGGAGGCCGGGGCCGCGGGCAAACAGGCGGGCGGCGGTGCGAAAGCCAGACGGGGCGTAAAGGTGTCCGGCCCCGAGAGGGCGCAGTCCGAGGCATCCGGGCCTGTTGAGCAGGGTGGCGATAAGGACACGGGGGACCGGGTGGGCGCGGGCGAGAAGGCGCGCATGGAACTCGAGGCCGAGCCCGGCAGGCCCGGCGGCGAAAGCAGCCTCATGGCGAAGCTCGATTCCGCCGGCAAGCCGCTCGACACCGCTGCAAGGACCCGCGGCATGGAGCAGGCTGACGTGGACCTCGCCCCGAAGGGACTGAACATCTCCGCCTCCGGCGGCCCCGGGCCAAAAAAATCGGAGGCCAGGGCGCGCTCGCTCTCTGACAAGGCGCCCTTGGGCGCGGGAGCGGCGCCGCTCGGCCAGGCGGGAGATACTGCAAGGCAGGACAGCGGCGCCTCCGGCGGAGTTGAGGGCGGCAGTAAGCAGTCGGCGAAGCTCGGCGCAAAAGGGAGCAACGAGGCCAGAGGCATTCCGGATATGCAGACGGGCAAAAAACTTGCGCTGGACACCGCTCGGGGCAGGGAGTCCCGCCTGTCCGGCCCGGACGCGGTATTTGTGAGACTGCCGGGCATGCTCGACCTTAAGGCGGAGGGCGCGGGTGAGCCTGGGAAGGCCGGGCCGGGCAAGGGCAAGGAACCGCGGTCGGTCGAAAGGGCAGGAGGAAGCGCATCGGCGGGCGGCACGGCGGAGGGCGCGAGGAGCGCATCCGGGCATGGCGGGGCAGGGCCCGAGGGCGGGGCAAAGCGCTCGGGAGGCCTCGGGCGGGCCTCAGCGGGCGGCGAGGCGATGCCCGAGTTCAGTTCCGGCGCGGGCAAGGGTCCTGAAATGCAAACACGTCCGGCCGCAAAGCGGCCCGCGTTGGACGGTACCCTCCCGGGCGCGCGCAAGCTGGATATTGCGTCCTCCGGACGCTCAAAAGGCGGCGGGCCGTCCGGCAAGGCCGCGGGCGGGCCGTCCGGGCTGAGCGAAAAGGCCGCGTCAGCAGCGGCTTCCGGCGCTCTGGCACAGGGTGCGGCCTCCGCCACGGCGGCGGGCGGTGGCTACAGGCGCGAGGGCGGGCAGGCCAAAGGCGTCGACAGCGGCGCGCTCGGGAAGGCGGGGGCCGCGGATAAAGGCGCGCCAGGGCTTTATTCCGGGAGCGGCGAGAAGTCCGTACAGGTGGCCTCGTCAGGCGGTGGACGGGGCAGGGCGGGGACCACGGGCACTCCGGATGCCGTGCCCGGCAGGGGCGGCGGGCTGGGCGACCTTGTCAAGGACATCTGGTCGGGAGTAAAGAAGGCAGGGTCGAGCCTGACATCGGGCGGCGGCGGAGTTAAGCTCGGGAGCGGCGAGAAGTCCGGAGGCTCGGCCCCCAAGGGCGGGTCTGCGGGCATCGCGGGCGAGGGACCCGGGAAGGACGTCCCGCGGGGGGACAAGAGGAAGGCCGCTGAAGGCGTCCTCGGGGTGCCGGGCGGCTCGGGCCAGGAGCGGTACGCGTCCGCGGGCAAGACGAAAGCCGCCCCTATAGCGCCCGAGAAGCTGCCGGGCATAGGTTCCGGAAGCGGAAGGCAGGGCGGCAAGGGGTTCGGGCCGACTGTCAGGATAACGTCCCCGGGTCCGGGGACGACTGGCCAGATTACCCAGCTGGTGAGCGGCATGGTCTCCGACCCGCGCTCGAAGAAGGCGACCCTTACGGTAAACGACGACTCGCGCGTCATATCCGTCCTGGGCGGCAAGTTCGAGGCCGCGGTCGCGCTGAGGGAGGGGAAGAACACTATCACCGTGATGTCTTTCGACCCGGACGGAAACGTGGGCAAGGACTCGGTCACCGTCGTGTACAAGGCGCCGGAGAGCAAGTTCGCGGTAAGCATTGCCGAGCCCAGGAACGGCCAGGTCTTCGACGTATCGAAAGGCAACACGGTCAAGGTGCGCGGCACGGTGGACGACCCGCGCATAACCAGGGCAAGGATGATACTTAACGGCAGCCCCAAGGACATAGTGGTGAAAAGCGGGCGGTTCACACAGGAGGTCGCGCTCACGCAGGAACAGAACACAGTCGTTGTCGAGGCGGCCGGGTTGGACGGCAGGACGTCTTCAAGCAGGACCGTCAGGTTCGGCACGATGAACATAACCCCCAAGGACATCATAGTGGTCCTGACCTGGGACAAGCCGAACGCGGACCTGGACCTGCACGTCTACGACCCGCTGGGCGGCCACACAAGCTACAAGAGCCCGAACGTGTACGAGTCCAACGAGGCTATCTCGGGCGGGCAGCTCGAACAGGACGCAAAGGGCAACTTCGGCCCGGAGGTGTTCACCCAGGAGCGTTCGGCCAGGGGCGTATACACCATCAGGTCCAACTACTTCTACAGCGGGGGCGACGGCGACGCCAACGCTACGGTAACCGTGATACTTTTCGGAGACAACCCGGCCCGGAAGATAGTGCGCGTATTCGGGCCGCACCTGCAGGTGGACACGAGGACCGGCGAGGAGACCTGGGACGTTGCCAGGTTCAGGATGCCGGAGGGGATATTCCTGGAGGATTAAAGTGAGGACAACTAAATTTGCTGTAATACTTGCGTCGGCCCTGGCGATACTTGTCTTCTCCGGCCCGGGCTATTGCGAATCACCCGGCGAGGTCATAAGGACCGCGGTCCAGCTTTACTCGAACGCGGACTACGAGCTCGCGGCGGGGCAGTTCGAGAGCTTCATAAAGCGCTTCCCGGACGACCCTCGCGTGCCGGACGCAATTTACGGTCTTGGCGAGTCGCTGTTCGCGAAAGGCTCTGTCAGGGAGGCGATGTCCTCGTACGAGAAGCTCGTGGCGGGGTACCCCGGGGCGGCGAAGCTCCCGGACGCGGAGCTCAGGATTGGCGACTGCAGGTACATGCTCCGTGACTACGCGGGCGCGGCCGAGGCGTACGGACAGTTCGTGTCCAGGCATCCCGGCGGCCAGCTTGCCGCGGACGGCTGGTTCATGAAGGGCCATTCGCACACGAGGCTCGAGCAGTACAAAGAGGCTGCCGGGGCTTTCGGACATGCCGCGTCTCTTTATGGCGAAGGTGCGAAGGGCGCGGAGGCCGCGTTCCTGGCGGGCGAGGCATACCTGCAGGAGGGCGGCTACGACGACGCGATGGCCAACTACCGCGCCGCGGCGGCCAAGGATGCGGCGGGCAAGTACGCGGCCAGGGCGGCGTTCAGGCTGGCGGACACCGCGTTCCTCGCGGGCAAGTCCACGGAGGCGGAGCCTGCGTTAAATGAGTTTCTGGACAAATACCCGGACTCCGAGGACGCGCCGCTTGCGAGGATGGAGCTTGGGGACCTGCTTTTGAAGGCCGGCAGGTATGAACATGCGCTCGTCCAGTACGACATATTCAAGGGCAGGTACCCGAAGAGCGAACTGCTGCCCGAGGTCGAGTACCGGATGGCCGAGGCGACCTACCAGGACGGAAAATACGACAAGGCCGCCGGGCGTTACGCGGAGCTCCTTGCCAAGTACCCGGCGGCATCGGGCCGCGACAGGTACATGTACGGGCTTGGCTGGTCGAAGTTCAAGCTGGGCGACATGGCTGGGGCCGAGGACGCGTTCCAGGCGCTGGCCGACAACTTCCCGGACTCGCAGTTCAGGATAGGCTCCCTTATGAAGCTTGGCGAGGTGAAGACGAAAACCGGCGACTTCGCCGGCGCGTCCGGCGCGTTCGAGGCGGTGGCCAGGGCGACCGCCGACAAGTCCGAGAAAAAGACCGCACAGTACGGCATGGCCTGGGCCTTCTACCGGGCGGGAAAATACAAGGAGTCCTCTGCCGCGCTCGAGGAGCTGATGGCCTCGGACCCGGAGGGGTCATATAAAAAAGAGGCGGGGTACCTCCTTGCCAGGTGCAGGCTTTATCTGGGGGACTTCGTGCCGGCGATAAAGGGCTTCACCGAGATTGCGGACAACTACAAGGACGACCCGCTCGCCCAGGACTCGCTTATGGGGCTTGCCGAGGCCTACGAACGCCACCACGAGCTGTACAAGGCGATTACCGCGTACAAGCGGCTTCTTTCAGACTACCCGTCGACGGACAAAAAACCGGAGGCCCTTTTCAATATCGGCAGGGACTACCTGGACCAGCAGAACTACGCGCAGGCGGTGGAGGGGTTCGACACGCTCCTCAAAGAGGCGGAGCCGTCCGGCTACCACGAGAAAGCGTCCTTCGGGGTCGCGGAGGCGTACTACGGTTCGGGCGACTACATGAAAGCGAAGGACAACTACCAGGCCTATCTTGACGGATACCCGAAAGGAGAGCTCCGCGAGCAGGCGCTCTACGGGCTTGCATGGGCGAAGCTCAGCCTGAAGGAGTACCAGCCCGCCTACGACAGCTTCTCTGCCTTCGCGGCCGAGTTCCCGGACAGCGCTCTATTGCCGGACGCGCTTCTTGAGGCTGGCGAGGCCCAGTACTCTCTTGAAAACCACAAGGAAGCGTCCGGATGGTTCGAGAAGGTGCTTAAGGGCTACCCCGGCTCCGAGCAGGCGAAGAAGGCGCTATACGCGCTTGCATGGTCGGACATGAAGGCGGGCGAACCGGACCGCGCAAGGGAGGGCTTTACGAAGTACTCCGCCCAGTACCCTGACGACAGGCTTGCGCCCGAGGCGGACTACCAGCGGGCGGTCATGCTTTTCCAGGCAGGCGAGACCGGCGCCGCAAAGGCGCTGCTCGACGGGGTGGTGGAAAAGTCGGGCAAGACAGAGCTGGGTTCGAGGGCCAAGATGCAGCTTGCGAAGGTGCTGGAGGCCAGGGGCGACACTGCCGGCGCGGGGGCGCTCCTGGGCGAACTGATGGAAAGCCCGGATTCTGGGCTCGGCTGGGAGGCCGGGTACCAGCTTGGCATTGCCAGGTTCAAGGAAGGTAAATACGCCGAGGCGAGGGACTCGTTCGATGCGCTCGTAAAGGAAGGCGCGGGGGACCAGTCACAGAAGACCAGGACGGTTTACTACCTGGCACTGTCTCGCCTGAACCTGAAAGAATACGGGGCCGCGGCGGTCGAACTCGAAAAGGTCGCGGGTTCCGGCGACAGGGCGCTTTCTTCCGAGGCGGCATACTGGCTTTCGGACACCTACTACAACCTCGGGCGCTACGAGGACGCGGAGAAGGGTTATGACGGTTTCATAAAGACCAACCCGGCAAGCCCGCTTGTTCCCGAAGCCCGCTACGGCCTTGCCTGGACTTACGACAAGCTCGGGAGGACTGCCGAGGCCGCCGTACTGTTCAGGAAGCTTGCCGAAGAATACCCAGGCGGGCCGCACGCCCCCGACTCCTGGTACAAGGCAGGCGAGTACTCGTACAAGTCCAAAGACTACGAGGACGTGGTGGCGGCCTTCGAAAACTACCTAAGGCTCTCCCCGCCGGGCGGCCTGTACGCGGACGCGAACTACCAGATGGGCGTCGCCCTTTCCGAGCTTGGCAGGGCTGACGCCGCGGTGTCGGCCTTCTCCGCGGTGGAGGATGCGGGCGGGCCGCTTGCGGCGCCCGCCGCGCTCAAGGCTGCCGGCCTCCTTGAGAAGGGTGGACGCGGCGAGGACGCCATTGGCCATTACCAGACAGCGGCCACGGACGAAGGTTACAAAGGGGAGGCGCTTCTCGGAAAGGGCAGGACGCTCCTTGGGATGGGCCGGTACGGCGACGCGCTCACATCGCTTAAATCCGCCCTGGAACTTCCAGCGGAAACAGCCGTGAGGGCGGAGGCATACTGCCTGTCCGGGGACGCGGGTTTCGGCCAGGCAAGTTACAAGGACGCCATTATAGACTATACCAAGTGCCAGGTAGCCGGCGACCCGAGGTTTGCGGGCAGGGCGCTCGCGGGTATCGCGGCATGCTACGATGCCCTGGGCGAGAAGGAAAAGGCGCTTGGCGCGTACAGGAAGTACATGGAGACCTACCCGGACGGTGACAAGGCCGGTGAGGCAGGCGCAGCCTTGATGAGGCTGGGAGGCTGACTGCCGCAAGGCTGCGGCGGCGCACGGTAAAATTATGGGTATGCGGGCTTTCATAAATCTGTTTATCGCCGTTACCGTCCTGGTCGCGCTGGCCGTGGCCGGGGCACGGGCGGACGGCAATGCGCCAGGCAGGTCAGCCGGGCCGGGCCGGATTGCCGCGCTAATCGGGTCCATGCACGACCGGGACCCGATGGTAAGGCAGGCGGCTGCGAGGAGCCTGGGGGAAGCGGGCGACAAGGCCGCGGTCCCGGCGCTCTCCGAATCCATGTCCAGCGACCCTGACGTGACGGTCAGGCTGATTGCGCTCGGCTCGCTTTCGATGATAGGCGACAAATCGGCCATCCCCGTTTACGAGAAGGCGCTTACGGACGTGAGCGAGAAGGTCAGGCAGAGCGCGGCACAGGCGTTGTCCGGTTTCTGGGGCGAGACCGCGCACTCGATACTGGTGAACGCGCTCAGGAACGACCCGTCTCCGAAGGTCAGGAGAAGCGTCGCGGAGGCGCTCGGAAACCCCGGCATAATGGGCAGGTACACCGCGCACAAATGGAGCGGGACGGAGATAACGCAGGCCGCGCTCATCCAGTCGCTCGCGGAAGACAAGGACTACGGGGTGCGGGCGGTTTCCGCCGCCATGCTCGGGAAGTTCAAAAACTCGAAATCGCTTGACCCGCTTCTGAAGACGCTGGAAAAGGACGCGAGCGTATCGGTCAGGGCAGCCGCTGCCGAATCGCTCGGTCTCCTGGAGATGCCGGCAAGGACGGTAAAGCCCCTTCTGGACGTGGTCTATTTCGAAAAAGACGAGATGGTCGTGGCCGGTGCGCTGAAGGCGCTCAAATACTCCGGCGACCCCAGGGCGGGCGATGCGGCGGTATCCGTGCTCCGCTCGCCGAGCGCGGCGGTCCGCTGGCAGGCGATTGATGTCATAGAGGAAATCAGGCCGAAGGACGCCGTGGGGCCGCTCAATGAAATCGCGGGCGACAGCTACGAGTCCGAAGGTGTCAGGCATAAGGCCAAGCTTGCCCTGCAGGCGCTGGGCGAGATGTAACATCCGGGCAGTTATTCTGTTATGACCGCTTGTTGACAGAACCCACAGGGGGGGGATATGGAACGCAATGACCTCGTCTTGTCGTTGAAGGAGGTTTTCAGGGTCAACCTGGCCGCCAGCGCCGGTGAAACGGTGCTGGTGTTCACCGACACCATACCGGAAGGCGCGGACATCGACCCGGTCGAGCGTTCGCGCAGGGAGGGGCTCGTCCGGGTCGCAAGGGCCGCATCGGAGGCGGCCACCCAGATGGGGCTGCGGGTCCGGTACCTGGAGTTCCCCGCGCTCGGAAGCCACGGCAGCGAGCCTGGCGAGGAACTGTGGCGGCTTGCGTTCGGCGAGGATGCGGCCGGGAGGCTAAAGTCCGAAGGGCTTCTGGACGCGATCAGGGAGAAAAGGGCAAAGGCGGAAGATATCGGCCGGGCGAGGGAAGTCGTCCGCGCGAGCAGGGAGGGCGCCGTGGACGCGGTGGTCGCCCTGTCCAACCACTCCACGAGCCACACGAGGTTCAGGGACCTCCTGACCTCGGAGGCCGGGACCAGGTACGCCAGCATGCCACTTTTCGAGGAAGAGATGCTCACGGGTTCGATGAAGGTGGACTGGGCCGTTGTGGAGAAAAGGGCCAGGGCCATTGCCGAGAAAATAACGGGCGGACAGTATGTCCGCGTCACCACCGCGGACGGGACGGACATCACGCTGGGTATCGAGGGCCGTACCGCGATGCTCGACACCGGGATGCTTACCCTGCCCGGCTCGTTCAGCAACCTGCCGGCGGGAGAGGTGTACATCGCCCCGCTCGAAGGGACGTCCAGGGGCACGCTTGTAATCAACTGGGCGCCCAACCACAGGCTCTCCTCCCCCCTGACGGTCAGGGTGGAGGGCGGGGTGGTCAAAGATGTCGCCGGGGCAGACCCTTATTCCGGAAAGCTGGCCGCCGGGCTCGATGCAAGGCCGGACAACAGGAACATAGCCGAACTGGGTATCGGTGTCAACGACAAGGCGACGAGGCCGGACAACATCCTCGAGTCCGAAAAGATACTTGGGACGATACACATTGCTTTCGGGGACAATTCCTCCATGGGAGGCAGGGTGAGCACACCCTTCCACCAGGACTTCGTGTTCTTCGGGCCAACGGTCGTGGTCGGGAAAGACGGGGCCGAGACGGTTATATTAAAAGACGGGGCGCTCCAGGTATAATGAGCGCCGTGCGCTGAAAAGAGGCAAGAATGGCCGTTATAAAAGTGATGCTGGTGGACGACCATGCCATAGTAAGGCAGGGAGTCAGGGCGGTGCTCGACGCAACGGGCGGGTTCGACGTTGTCGGCGAGGCGGAAGACGGCAGGGAGGCGCTGGGCATGGCGCGGGAGCTTGCCCCCGACGTCGTAGTAATGGACCTTGTCATGCCGGTCTTGAACGGGATAGAGGCCACCCGGCAGATCAAGAAGGCGATACCAGGGACGAGCGTGGTCGTCCTAACGATGCACGCGGACGAGAAATACGTCTTTCAGGCGCTGAAGGCCGGGGCCTCCGGGTATGTGCTGAAGAGCGGTCCGCCATCGGAGATTGCCCGCGCAATTGAGTCCGTCCAGGGAGGCAACCCATACTTCTCGCCGTCCATCTCCAGGAAGATAATGGAGAGCTACCTGAGCGAGGAGGAGCCTGAGAAGGCGCTACCGAAGGGGGAAAGGCTCACCGCGAGGGAGAGGGAGGTCCTCCAGCTTATAGCGGAAGGGTACACCAACTCGAAGATAGCGCACCTGATGGGGATAAGCGTTAAGACCGTGGAGACCCACCGCACGCACA